>VFQQ010001018.1_pt1 | contig 43993 bp, 40 predicted proteins | sample 3512341 | NCBI WGS metagenome assembly VFQQ01 (sample SAMN10412373, study PRJNA504923) | tailings metagenome | isolation source: Relicate 2 Philex TSF1 revegetated site | place: Philippines: Tuba, Benguet | collected 2017-08-29 | reverse complement strand
GGGCGGTCCGTGGGCGGGCGGTCGTAGCCCATGGCGCGGCCGATCTTGTGCTGGGCGCAGAGGGCGGTGTCCTCCCGCCCCTTGGCCAGCGCCCGGTCGCGGATCGCCTCCAGCTGGGCGATGTGCGCGCGGAAGGACGGCAGATCCAGGGTCGCGGACATTTCCGTCCGCCCGCCGTCGAGGACCGACTGGCGTTCCGGGGTATCGGCCCGGGGTGTTTCCGACCAGCCCCGGCGCGGATCGAGCCAGCCGGTCTCCTTCAGCTCGGCATAGACCCGCCGCACGCTCCGCTCGGTCAGGCCCACCACATGCGCCATGTCGGCCGCCGCAGGCGCCTCCTCCCGCCCCTCCAGCAGGAGCCAGCTCATCACCGTGCGCGAAGCCGCAGACAGAGCCGGGTCGCTCATCACCCGTTTCAGCAGGATGCGGACGGCCGGCCCCAGGGCCTCGCCGTCCGAAGGGGTGCGGTAGGTGGCCATCATTGTGGTCGCTCCGATGAGGGGAGCGTATTATAGCGGAATGTTCATGTTGTATAAAGAGCGAATTTCTCTCGAGGCCCTTACCCCTGCTCGCCACCGCGGCGTACCGGCCGCTCCGGGGGGACCGAGGTCAGGGTCCACTCGACCACACCCTTCAAGACCTTGTTGAGGGCCTCGTCGAAGGCTTCGAGCACCGAGGGAAAGGCGGCATCCTTCGCCTTCCAGGTCGATTCGAAAGCCGAATTGGCGATGATGTCCTGCCGAGGCTGGCGGATCAGCAGAGCCCGCATCGACACGCGGACCGTGGGCACCTTGGGATCCTCGATGTATTCGGCCTGGAAGTGGCGGAGCTCGGTCTTCAGGTTGTAGTCGGACCGCAGCCCAAGGGTTTCCTTTCCCACCGCGACGATCTTCTTGGTATTCTCGAAACTCTGGGCCATCAGCGTCTGCACCACCGCCGGAGCCCGCGCGGTCCAGCGCGACTGGGCGAAATAGCGCAATTCGAAGTGGTTCGGCTTGAGCGCGATCCGCGTGGTGTCGAGCCCGCCGGAGGCCGTGGGCTCCTCCACGATCAGCTGCCAGCGCACCGTGGGCAGGTCGGCCCGGAAGGTGTTCTTGGGGGAAAGCTCATAGACGTTGTCGGGCGGCCCCAGGCCCGGGAGTCCACCGCACCCGCCCAGCGCCAGGGCGCCGCCGAGAAAGAACCTGCGATCGAACATGCCGTCACTCCCGTGCGCGTTCCGGCGCCTTGTCCCCGAACAACACGCGCGAAGGGTTTTCGTCGATCCGGGAGAACAACCGATTCATCGACGCCATCAGCTGGCGGGCATCCGACAGGAAGCGTCCCACCTGAGGAAGATCCTCGACCAGGAATTCGTCGAGCGTCGCCCGGTTGTCGACCAGCATGCCGTCCACCGTCTCGGCGACCTTGGCGAAGGAACTGGCGCTGCCCGACAGCGTATCGATAGCCTTGCGCAACTCGACCATCGTCGTCTGCGCCTCGCGAATCATCTTGGTCGCATCGGTGCGCACGAGCTGATCCACGCCGTCGACCGTCCGGCGGGCGGCGACGATTGTCTTCTCGGCCTCGACCGAGAGCGTGTCGAGCCGTTCGCTGGTCTTGCGGATGGCAACCGCCGCCTCGGCAAACTCGGCCGCGGTCCTGTCGGCATTGCGCGTGATGCTCTGGAATTCAGGGCCGAGCCCGGCGATCTGATTGGTGAGCCGCGAGATGTCGACCAGGATCGCGGTGACGAGCTGCTGATTCTGCTCGCTCACCAGCCCGCTCGCCTTGTCCAGCAGGTCGGTCCCCTTGATCAGGAGTTCGGGCGCCTTTTCGATCAGCTGGGTGATCTGCGAGGGCCGGGACTGGATCTGGGGATGCGGCTCCCCCCGCTTGTAGGCGAGAAGCGGCGTGCGGGTCGTGCCGCCGGCGATCTGCACGAAGGACAGGCCGGTAATCCCCTGCAACTGGAGGATGGCATAGGAATCGGCCCGGATCGGCGTCTCGGGGTTGATGCGGACGACGACGCGGACCCGGTTCGGGTTCTGGTGGTCGATGTCGATCTCGGCCACGTCGCCCACCTTGATCCCGTTGAAGCGGACATCGCCGCCGACACCGAGGCCCGCCACGGAATCGGTGAAATAGATGTCATAGAACGCCCAGTCGCGGTCGCCGCCGATGCGCGCGAGCCAGAGCACGAAGGCGAAACCCGCCCCGATCAGGACGAGCATGAAAATGCCGATCAGAAGGTGATTGGCGCGTGTCTCCATACCGCTATTCCGCCGCCGATTTCATCGCCGCGCGGGCACGCGGGCCGTGGAAATACTCCCTGACCCAGGGATGGTCGAAGCTCAGCATATCCTCATAGGTCCCGGTAACGATCACACGCTTCTCCGCCAGCACGGCGATACGGTCGCAGATCGCAACCAGCGAGTCGAGGTCATGCGTCACCATGAAGACGGTGAGACCCAGGCTCTTCTGCAGCGAGCGGATGAGATCGTCGAAAGCGGAAGCCCCGATCGGGTCCAGACCGGCGGTGGGTTCGTCGAGGAAGACGATCTCGGGGTCGAGCGCCAGCGCCCGGGCGAGGCCGGCGCGCTTGCGCATGCCGCCCGACAGCTGGGACGGGTACTTGCGGCAGGCATCCGCCGGCAGGCCCACCATGGCGATCTTGCAGACCGCTATTTCCTCCAGCATGCGCGGCGAGAGGCCGTAATGCTCGCGCAGCGGCACCTGGATGTTCTCGGCCACGGTCATGGACGAGAACAAGGCCCCGTCCTGGAACAGCACGCCCCAGCGTCTTTCCATCGCCACGCGCTCCGCCCCGGTGAGCTGGTCGGTTCGCGCCCCGAAAACCTCGATCGTGCCGGCCGCCGGCCGGTTCAGCCCGACGATGGTGCGCAGCAGCACAGACTTGCCGGTGCCGGAGCCGCCGACGATGCCGATAACCTCGCCCCGCTCGACATCGAGGTCGAGACCGTCATGCACGGTCTGCGGCCCGAACCGGTTGACCAGTCCGCGCACGCGGATGATGGGATCAGACCTTGAGGACATTGAAGAAGATCGAGAAGCCGGCATCGAGGACGATGACCAGGAAGATCGACTGCACCACCGACTTCGTCGTCATCTGCCCGACGCTTTCCGCCCGCCCAGTGACCTGCATGCCGGCATGACAGCCGACCAGGGCGATCACCGCCGCGAAGACCGGCGCCTTGATCATGCCGGTATAGAAGTGCCAGGGCTTGGTGTTGGAGAAGCGCTCGATGAAGACCGAGGGCGCGATGTCGAGCGTCAGCCAGCAAAGCAAGGCACCGCCGATCAGCGCCATCATGTTGGCGAAGAAGGTCACCACCGGAAGCGTCAGGATGAGGGCGACGAGGCGCGGCAGCACGAGCGCGTCGACCGGATCGATGCCGAGCACGCGCATGGCGTCGATCTCCTCGCGGAACTTCATCGCCCCGATCTCGGCGGTGAAGGCGCTGCCCGACCGGCCGGCCACGATGATGGCGGTGAGCAGGACGCCGAGTTCGCGCAGGATGGAGACCGCGAGCAGGTCGACCGTGTAGATCTCCGCCCCGAACAGCCGGAGCTGGACCGCGCCCTGATAGGCCATGACGACACCGATCAGGAAGGACACCAGCCCGATGATCGGCAGCGCGTTCAGGCCGGTCTGCTCCATCTGATGGACCAGGGCGGTAAAGCGGAAGCGCCAGGGCGTGGCGGCGGCACGCACGGCCCGCTCGACCACCAGACCGACGAAGGCGGTGAAGACCCGGGCCTCCCCGGCAGCGAGGAGCGTGGTCCGCCCCACCCGCTCCACCATCTCGACCACCGGATGGCGCCCGGGCAGCGGCGGCGGCTCGCGGTCGTTGGCGGCGACGAGCGACAGCAGGCCCAGATGCGCCTCGGTTCCGCCGGTGACGCGGGCCGCGCCGCCGGCCGGGCCACAACGGCGCATGGCGCGCCGCAACAGCAGCGCTCCGGCGGTGTCGAGCCCTTCGAGCCCGTCGAGGTCGAGCGTCACCGCGCCCGCCCCGGCGGACACGCGTTCGACGGCACGATCGAGCACGCCGACCGTGTCCACGGTCCAGCGTCCCTCGGGGCGCAGGACCAGGCCCTCGGCCGTGCTTTCCTGTCGTAGTGCGGGTTCCCCCATGGGCCGACCTTCTCACGCAGCCCGGCCGCTGACAAGGCGACCGCCAGCCGGTACGCTCCCGCCATGCTCCGCTTCGCCGCCAACCTGAACTACCTGTTCCAGGAGTACCCGCTCCTGGAGCGGTTCGCCGCCGCCGCAGCCTGTGGCTTCAAGGGTGTCGAGCTGCTGGTCCCCTACGCCGCGCCGGCCCGGGACCTGAAGAAGCGGCTGGACGAGCACGGGCTGGAACAGGTCCTGATCAACACGCCGATGGGCCATCCCGACAGGGGCGACCGCGGGCTGACCGCCCTGCCCGGCCGGACGGCGGACTTCCACGAAGCCTTCCGCAAGGCGCTCGACTATGCGCATACGCTGGAGTGCAGGCGCATCCATGCGGTCGCCGGCGTGGTTCCGCCCGAGACGGACCGCCGCCGCTGCGAGGACGTCTATGTCAACAACCTGGCCTGGGCGGCGGAGGAAGCGGCCAAGGCGGGCATCACGGTCCTGATCGAGCCGATCAACGGCTTCGACATACCGGGCTTCTTCCTCAATTCCACCAAGCTCGCCCGGCACGTGATCGACACCGTGGCGGCCCCGAACCTGCGCCTGCAATACGACCTCTACCATTCCCAGATCATCGAGGGCGACCTCTGCCGCACGATCGAGCGGGAATTCGCCGTGATCGCCCATATGCAGGTGTCCGGCACGCCGGGCCGGCATGAGCCGGACAGCCAAAGCGAGGTCAATTTCCCCTTCGTCTTCGATTTCATCGACCGCCTTGGCTACGGCGGCTGGATATCGGGCGAATACAAGCCCCGCGCCGGCACGCGCGAAGGGCTCGGCTGGGCCAGACCCTACGGCATCGGCTGAGGCGGCCGGGCCACCCGGTGGCATCGGGATTGCAGGCGGCGAGGCCGCCACGTTCTTCCAGCTCGAGGGTTCGAGAATGACCGATGCCGCCAAGACGACGCATATCCGCAAGGCCGCCTGGGTGGTGGCATGGGACGCCAAGGCCGGGGCGCATGTCTATCTGCGGGATGCCGACGTGGTCTTCCGGGGCCGTGAGATCGTTCAGGTCGGCGGCAGCTATGCCGGCGCGGCCGATACGGTGATCGACGGCTCCAAGCGCATGGTCATGCCGGGTCTGGTCAACATCCACACCCACCCGACCAGCGAGCCGCTGAGGAAAGGCATCACGGACGAGACCATCAGTCCGGGCTTCTGGCACTCTTCGCTCTACGAGTTCCTGACCGTGTTCGAGACAGACCAGGCCGGCGCCAGGGCCTGCATGCAGGTGGCGCTGGCCGAACTCCTCATGTCGGGCGTCACCACGGTGGCCGATCTCTCCGTCCCCTTCGAGGGCTGGCTCGACACGCTGGCCGACAGCGGCATCCGCGCCTGCATCGCGCCGATGTTCCGCGACGCGCGCTGGTACACCGAAGACGGACACCTGCTGAAGTACGAGTGGAACCAGGACAATGGCCGCAAGGCCTTCGAGAAGGCGCAGGGCCTGATCGAACTGGCCCGCCAGCACCCCTCGGGGCGGATGATGGCGATGGTCTGCCCGTCGCAGGTCGACACCTGCACCCCGGAACTGATCCGTGACGCCCATGCCCTCGCCAAGGCCAAGAACCTGCCCTTCCAGATCCATGCCTCGCAGTCGGTGGTCGAATTCCATGAGATGACGCGGCGGACCGGCCTCACGCCGATCCAGTGGCTCAATTCCATCGGAGCGCTCGACGATCATACGATCATCGGGCACTGCATCTTCATCGACGAGCATCCCTGGCTGCACTGGACCACGCGGTCCGACCTGTCGATCCTGAAGGAGACCGGCACCACGGTGGCGCATTGCCCGACCGTGTTCGTGCGCCGCGGCATCACGCTTCGCTCCTTCGGGGAGTACCGGACGCGCGGCATCAATGTCGGCATCGGCACCGACACCTTCCCGCACAACTTCCTGGAAGAGATGCGCAACGCGATGCACTTCTCGCGCATCACCGACGGAACCGTGCCGACGGCGATGACGGCGGATGCCTTCGAGGCGGCGACCGTGTCCGGGGCGCGCGCACTGCGGCGCGACGACATCGGCCGGCTCGCCCCCGGCGCCAAGGCCGACCTGGTGCTGGTGGATGTCGAGGCGCCGTCGATGCGGCCGCTGCGCGATCCGCTGCGCAGCCTGATCCACGTGGCGGCCGACCGCGCCGTGCGCGACGTCTATGTCGACGGAGACCGCGTGGTGAAGGACGGCAAGTGCCTCACCATCGACCTGGAGGCGGCCTCGGCGGCGCTGGAGGAAGCGCAGGCGCGGTCGCTGAAAGCCGTACCGAAGCACGACTGGAAGAAGCGCAGCGCCGATGAGCTCGCACCCATGGCGCTGCGCATGGCCGACCGGGTCTGAGGGTCAGACCCGGAACAGGTAGCGATAGCCGGTCCCCTCGGAGCGGTGACGCCCCCCGGCGCGGGCCGCGGCGGAGGCCGCGGCGGCGCCGACGAAGAGGGCCGCCGCGCTGAGGAACCCGAGCACGATCGTGGCCTTGCGGGCGGCCTCGGCCGCCTCGCGCGCCTTGGCCTCGGCCGCTCTCGCCGCCTGCTCCGCTTCGCCCAGGACCTCGCTGACCCGCGCCTCAGCCTCGGGCGGGGCCAATCCCGTGCGCGCCGAGACCTGCCGGGCGATATAGGCGCGATCAGCGTCGGCGACACCCTCGCCCGCCGCGCCGCGGGCCAGGATCCTGGCGATCTCGGCACGCGGTGCCTCGGCATCGGTCGCGGCGGTGGTTTCGGTCCGGAACAGGCGATCGACGACATAGCCGAACGGATCGGCCCGGGTCGCCGCGTCGCCGGCATTGGCGCGGTCGCCGGTTCCGGCCGTCACGCCGGCGGCGAGGCCGCCGAGCGTGAGGGCGGCGATGTCGGTTCCCTTGCGGGCGATGCCGGCGGCGGCCACGGTCGCGAGGAGCGCGGCGACCAGTACCGCCGAAGCCCAGGCGATGAGGCCGTGGGCGCTGTCGCGGATGGAGGATTCGTTGGGCGACCCGTCGCCGACGCCCCGGCGGAGCCGGCCGGCGAAGTATCCCCCGACGGCGAAGCTCGCCGCCTGCACCACCACCGCCCAGAGGGCGGTGAGGATGGCGGCGGTGGTGAGCCCGATGCCCTCGCCCTTGAAGGGCGAGGTGGCGCTGAGCCCCACCGCGGCACCGAAGGTGACCAGGATGAGCGACACGGCGGCGGCGATGGCCGCGCCGCCGATCACCGCCGCCCAGTCGACATAAGGCCAGTCGGCGGGCGCGCCCGCGGCCCGTGCCGGGATTTCGTCGTAGGCCTCGCGTGTCACCATGACCGCCGTCCTCAGCGCAGGCCGAAGAAGGACAGGATCGCCATGATCACCACGACCAGCCCGATGAGATAGATGATGCCGTCCATGTTCGCTTCCCGGAAAGTCGTTTGCCTTCCCGGGGAACGTGGTTCGGACGCCGCGGTTCCCGCAGCGGGGGAGGTTCAGGCGGCGGCCGCCTGGGCCTCCAGCCCGAACTGGGCCCGGATCATCGCCTGGGCACCGTCGCGCATCTCCAGCAGCAGGCTGCGGTACTCCTCCATGAAGGCGGCGGTGACCAGGCGGCGGTGCTCCTCCGACCGGCAGCGGCCGGCGAAGAACATGCCGATGCGGGGCAGCGTGCGGACGGAGCCCAGCGGGATCGACCAGGCATTGGCGAAGCGGCCGATCAGCGTCATCTCATGGGCCACGATCTCGCGGTAGATCTCGGGCAGCCCGCCCTCCTCCGCCTCGACCCTGTCGACCAGTTCGAGCACGGAATCGCAGTAGTCGCCGATTCCCTGCAGGATGGCGGCGGGATCGGCGTCGGCCAGCATCGCACCGGGCTCGAAAGCGTGCATCTGCTCGCGCGCGGCGCGCATGACCGCGCTCCAATCCACCGCGGGCGAGGCGATCTGCACGCATTCGGGCAGCATCGGGATGGTGTGCTCGATCAGGCAGCCGTCGGAGCAGTTGTAGGCCTCGAGGCCGCGCAGGCTGATCACGGTCCCGAGGAGATTGCGGCTGGCATTCAGCGTCACCTCGGTGAAGGCATGGCCGCCGAAATTCGCCGGCACCTTCGTCGGGTATTTCAGGACCTCCTCGATGTACTCCTTCCAGGTGTCCCCGTCGTAGTACATCGTATCCTTGGAATGGTGCTCGCCGCCGGGCAGGACCCCGCAATCAACGCCGAAGAAGTAGTAGCGCGTGAAACCGAAGAGCGAGGCCATGGCGAGCGCCGTGTTGGCCACCGTGGGCGAACCGCCGAAGACATCCTTGAAGCGGTGACCGAGCAGGAAGGTGGAACTCACGCTGTCGCGGAAGAAGAAGATCGCCTCGCCGAACATCCCCGGCACGCGCGGGTCCACGGTGGCGGAGGCGATCAGCGTCACCTGCTTCAGGTCACCGAACTGGCTCGAGGTGCGGAGCGCGTCCACCGTCTCGGGCGTGTTCTCGATCTCGACATGGAAGTTCGGGACGATGCCGTTCTTCAGGAGGATGCGTAGCGATGTGCCGCAGGAGATCACCACGGCGCGGTCGCGATAGCGCTTGATCACAGGCATCGCCTCGTCGACCGAGGGCCCGGAACCGATGATGAAGACCGGCTCGGGCCGCAGACGCATGGGCGTCCCGTCGATGATGTGGCCGCGCACGTTGCGGAAGTTCGAGGTCGCATTGGTCATCATGACCAGTTCGTCCTCGTAGAACCCGGCGGCGATGAAGCGTCGGCGCATGTCCTCGACCAGCCGGCGGCGCGCTTCGGACAGGGTCCAGAGCGGATGGTGCTGGAAGATGTAGGACCCGTCGAAGAAGCCGGTGCCGCGCGCCTTGATCATGCGGCCCATGCCGCGCACGAGCCGGTCGATGTTGTCGTCGAGGATGAGCATCACCTCGACCTCGTCCTCCTTCGCCTTGGCGAGAAAGGTGGCCCAGTCGAAGGCACCGAGCGAATGGTGCAGCATCTGCGCCATCGGCTCGACCAGGAATATCCATTTCGGCTTCAGGCGGTCGTAGAGCGGCTGCAGATGATGACCGAGACCGACGCCGAAGACACAGAGATGGAAGAAGCCTTCAACCGGATAGATGTCGAGCGCCTCCGGCCCGAAGGGATGCACCTCACGGAACATGCGATCGATCATGCGCAGTCCGACCGGACTGCCCATGCCGGCCTTGCGGGGATCGTCGATATAGAAGCGCAGCGGCTTCTCCGCGAAGGCATCGACCTGCGAGATCGCCGCCTTCAGCCCGTCGTCGCCGTAGAAGCGGCGCTCCCCCACCTCGACGTCGACCACCTCGCCGTCGACCACGATCTCGGTCAAGGGCGAACCGATGTCGGCGATGCGCTCGGCGATGTCGGGGAAATGTTCGCGAAAGGCCGCCAGCGAGGATTCGAAATGCCTACCGGGCATCGCGCCCCTCCCGTTGCGGAACCAGCGCGTCGATCGCATCGGCCAGACGGCGCCCGGCGAAGGCATCGCCCGATGCCACGCGGCCGGCCTCGACCCAGGCCGAGTCGATATCCGCCAGCATCCCGGCCAGGCGGGGCGCGGCGTCTTCGCCCGGTTCCAGCACCGAGCCCGCGAGACGGAGCGAACGGGCCACCGCCGCGGCCCGGTCAGCCGCGGGCGAGCCGGCGGCGATCAGCACCGGGACGCCGTGGGCCATCGCCTCCACCGCCGCGCGGGGCGTCTCGGTAAACGCGGGGCTGAACAGCAGGTCGATCTGTTCGAGGAATTCGCGGGGCTCGGCCGCCTTGACCAGATCGATGCGGCCCGCAGCCGACCCGAACTGTGCGATCAGCCGGTCGACTACGATCGGAAGCGACAGACCGTGGTCGCGGAAAACCAGGCGAAGGGTCGGGTCGAGCCTGAGGAGGTCCGTCAATTGCTCGACCAGCGCGGGGATCACCTCGCGCGGCAGCAGGTCGAGGCCGAGGCGGAGCACGTCGTCGGGCCGGCGCGCGAGTACCGTCGCCTGAACCGCGAAGGCGGACGGCCCCACCGGAACGCAGGGGCGCGGGCCGGACACGATCTCACCCGCACTGGCGAGGACGCAGTCATAGGGCGCGGCGGCGGTGGTCACGGGCAGGCCGAGCCAGCCGCAGCGGCGGGGCACGCCGGTGGCGAAGAGGGCCCGCAGGCTCGCCGGGTGGCGGAGGCCGGAGGCGTCGATCACGATATCGAGCCCGTCCGCCTCGAGTATGCGGCCGATGGTCCGGGCATCGATGCGGGACACATCCCGCCAGGTGTCGAAACCACCGCGCAGGTCGGCGTTGCAATCCGCCTGCAGTTCGCCGTAGCCGTAGCCGAATACCTCGGTGCGCTCGCGGTCGTGGCGGCGGGCCAGGGCCGAGACGAAGCCGGCCAGGGGGGAGCCGGCGACACCGGCGACGAGGTAACCCACGCGGCGCTTCTCGGCGCGCGGCGGCAGCGGACGGGGGGATGGCGGCAAGGCGAAGCGGCGAAGCCAGGCATCGAGCGCTTCCGCGTCCGGTGTCACGGTATCGCGAAGCCGAGCGGCGGTGATATCGGCATCGTCGGCGGACGCTTCGGCGGCGGCCTCGTGCAGACGGGCCGCGGATACGTAGTCCGCGCTGGCGGCGGCTGCCCGGCCGAGGATCGAAACCGAGCGCGCATCGGCGGCATGTACCAGGGGGCCGACATGCTGGATCACCTCGGCCTCGCGGCCGGTGGCGAGGAGCGTGCCGGCAAGTTCGGTGGCCGCCGGCAGATCGTCCGGAAACAGGCGAACATGCTGTTCCAGGGCGCGGGTCGAGGGCTGGAGCCAGCCCTGGTGCGCAAGGACCCTGCTGAGGCGGACCAGCGGGCGTTCCTGGATATTGGTGAAGGCCGCCGCGAAGGTGGGAAAGTCGGGCGGCAGAAGCGATTGCGCCAGCGGGTCGGGCGGCAGTGCTGCGCCGAGCTTGCCGAGGAAGAGCGCCTCGTTCAGGTCGCCGACGACGGCGCGAAGCGTGGCGAGCGTGTCGGTGAAGGTCCCGTTTTCCCCCTCCTCCTCCAACAGCCCGGTGAGGATGTTGGTGGCGGAGACGAGGTCGTGCATCCGCCAGGCGGTGATCCCCAGCAGGAAGCGGACATGGACATTGCGCGGTTCCCTGGCGCGGGCCCGGTCGATCAGTACGACCGCGGCGTCGATCTCGCCTTCGGCGAGGAGGCGCGCCGCGTCCCGGATGCTGTCGTCGAGCGCGTCCCGCGGCTCGGCGACGGCCAGGGCCGTGCTACGCGACCTCATTGATGGGCTGCCGGGAACCGCCGGAGGAAGGCGCCGGGGGGGAGACCGGGGCGGCCGCCTGTTCGGGGACCGTCATCAGGCCACCGGCGATCTGGGCGTTGATGTTGACCAACGCGTCGACCAGTTCAGGCGCGGGGTTCGACAGGATCTCGGCGGAGCGACGGTCGACGAAGTTCGACAGCGCCAGCATGTTCGCGCGGATCGGCATGGGGATCGGCGCGTCGGGATCGACCAGATTGGACTGGAAGATCGTCCACAGGCGCCAGTTGAGGCGAACCGCCTTCAGCAGGTCTTCCTTGCCTTGGGTCTTGCCGTCGCGCATCCGCCGCGCCGCTTCCATGAGGGCCCAGGCTTCGGTATTGCGCGGATTACCCGGTTGGGGAACCCGGCTGTAATTGCCGGCTGCCGAACGCATTCAGGATCTCCTGCTCGCGCCCCATCAGCTTGCGAACCGATCGGAGCGCCTTGTACCACCGCTCCGCCTCAACTTCGGTCTTCACTGTTTCAACCAGTGCCGCCGAACTGGGCGATGCGGAGATGAAGTCTCCGAGAAACGCGTAAAAATGTCGTAAATAGAGATCACGGCTGTTCGGGAACAGGTAAGCACATTGAATCGCATAATAAATTCGGGCAGCAGGCGTAGTCGCCCGCTCTTCCGTCATGATGTCCTTTTCACGCAGAAGCACCGCCTCGTTGTGCACGAGGACGGTCGCCGGGTCGGTCGCCTGCAGCACGGCGCCGTTGATGATGACCTTCTCGCCGGCCTTGAGCGCGATCCTGAGCGGCATGATTGAGGGTCACTCGCGACTCGTGAACCCGAAGAGCATGCCAGAGAACCGCCAGGAGAAGAAACGGGGACGGCGTTGACGCCGTCCCCGATCCTGCTTTGCCGAGCGTAGGTTGATTACCGGAACAGGGTCAGGACCGACTGCTCCGACTGACCGGCGAAGGCGAGCGCCTGGATGCCGAGCTGCTGACGGGTCTGCAGCGCGACCAGGTTGGCGCCTTCCTCGTTGATGTCGGCGAGGGTCAGCTTGCCGGCACCTTCGGTCAGGTTGTTGGTGTACTGCTTGGTGAAGTCGAGGCGGGTCTGCAGGAACGTGATGTTCGAGGAGAGCGCCTTGGACGCACCACGCAGCTTGTCGATGCCGGTTTCCAGGAAGCCGATCAGATCGTCGATCGCCGACACGGTCGTTCCGGCCGCCGAGAAGCCGCCGATGGCCGCGCCGAGAGCGGTGAAGCTCGCCGCCACTTCCGAGGCCGCCTGGCCGCCGCCGCCCGTGAACAGGCCGGAGACCAGCAGGTTACGGCCGTTGATCGAGAGCAGCGAGGTCGACGAGGTGGAGAATTCCACCGCCAGACGGGCGGCGGTCGAGTTCAGCAGGTTCAGGCCCTGATAGCTCGCGTCGTTGGTGATCTGGTCGAGCTGGTTCAGGAGTTCCTTGGCCTGCGAGGTCAGATCGACCTGCTCGGTCGCGGTCGCGGTCTTGGCGCTCTGCGCCAGACCCTTGAGCTGCCGCAGCGTCTTGTCGAGCGCGTCGACGCCGTTCGAGGCCGCCTTCAGGCTGGAGATCGCCTGATCGATGCCGTCCTTCTTCTCGTTCAGGTCCGAGGAGCGGTTGCTGAGCGCCTGGGCCTGGAAGAAGGAGATCGCGTCATCGACCGCCGAAGCGACCTTCAGGCCGGTCGAGAGGCGACCCTGGGTCTGGGCAATCAGGTTGGTGGTGTTCTGCAGCGAAAGCAGGCCCGCGCGGGAAGAAGCGGACAGCTGGATGGGGGAAGCCATTTCGATAGTGCTCCGTTCTGGAAGACTGGTTCATGGATGCTTTGCATCCGCCTTCCCTAGAGCAATCGACGTGCCAGAACTTCCTAGAACAGTGAAAATATAACCGTGGGGCGGCTGTTATTGCCTAATGCGTTTTTAAGTAAACAGGTTGTTCAGGCTATTTCGGCGAAACTTGCCCGGCGAAAATTGCCTAGCGGCAACTATTGCCCGGCAAAGAACGTCCTAAAGACCGTGAACGTTTCCTTTCTTCCAATTGCCCTTCACCAGAAACTCGCCTTTCGGGCCGCTGGCCGAAAAGACCTGCCCCCAGATGATGGTATCGAGGCACAACCGCGGCATCCCGACCGCGAGGCTGGTGGCGGACAGACAGAAGACGTCTCCCTCGACGGTCCAGGTCTCGTTCGCAGCGGGGCGCCAGGCACCCGTATCCGCATCCCAGCGGCGAACCCGGGCGGCGCCGTCCTCCTTCAGCCAGGCCTCGAACAGCAGGTTCTCGGCCGTGGAGGCTCCTCCCGCCTTGACCGCCGGCTTCGAGAAGCTGCGGTAGACCAGGGCGGAAATGGTGCTGCCGGCGAAGGTCGCCTTCACGTCCACATGGGCGTCCGGCTGCAGCTTGTTGGGATCGTACTTGCCGTCCCCGCCGCCGGCCGCATGGGCCGGCATGCCCAGGAGCAGCAGCGCCGCCATCGCCAGTGTCACGCATTTCATTCGCGAAAGGCTCCCCGCCCGAACCCGACTCGACCACGCAATCTAGTCGAGGGAAACTCAGTCCACCAGCGACCAGGATAGCGCGGTGCCGCGCGCGATGGGCGCACGGGCGCGGCGGCCGAGCACCGCCGGGAGGTGCTTCGGAGCCAGACCGTGGCCCGGCCGGATGGAGCGCACGTTGGCCGCCGTCAGCGTTTCGCCGGCACCGATATCGCGAACGGCGTAGAGGGAACGGCGAAAGATCAGGTTTTGGCTCTCGCTCGGCTCGCGGTCATAGGAGACCCGGCCCAAGGCGGCGAAGGACTGCCGGCAGCCCTCCACGAGCTGGACGAGTTCGTGCGGCTCGAGTGAAAAGGCGGCGTCGGGGCCGCCGTCCGCGCGGGCGAGGGTGACGTGCTTTTCGATGACGCGGGCGCCCATGGCGACGGCCGCCGTCGCAACCGCCGTGCCCAACGTGTGGTCGGACAGGCCGGCGACGACGTCGAATCGGGCGGCGAGGTCGGCGATGGTCGCCAGGTTGGCGTCCTCCGCCGGAGCGGGATAGGCGCTGACGCAATGCAGCAGGACGACCCCCCCGGCCCCGGCCCGACGGGCCGCCGCCACCGCCTCGCCGATCTCCCCGAGATCGGCCATGCCGGTGGAAATGATCAGCGGCTTGCCGGTGCGCGCCGCCGCCTCGATCAGAGGCAGATCGATCACCTCGAAAGAGGCGATCTTGTAGGCGGGGGCACCGAGATCCTCGAGCAGACGGATCGCGGTGAGATCGAAGGGGGTGGAGAAGACCGTGATGCCGAGGTCGCGGCCCTTGGCGAACAGCGCCTCGTGCCATTCCCAAGGCGTGTGCGCCTCGTTGTAGAGGTCATAAAGGCGCCGACCCGACCAGGGTCCGGCCCCGATGCGGAAATCCGGCCCGTCATGATCGAGAGTGATCGTATCGGCCGTATAGGTCTGCAGCTTGACCGCATCGGCCCCGGCCGCCCGCGCCGCATCCATCAGCGCCAGGGCGCGCTCGAGCCGGCCGTTGTGATTGCCGGACAGTTCGGCGATCAGATAGGGCGGCGCATCGGCCGCGATCCGCCGTCCGGCGATGGCGAAATCGCGCCTGACGATCGTCTCAGCTCCGGCCTTCGATGACATCGTCCCAATACCGTTCGATCCGCCGCATGAGCTTCAGCGCGCCGGCCACCGATCCCTCGGCCGAGAAGGCGGCGATCGCCTTCGCCTGGCGATCCTCCAGTTCGCGGACATGCGCGATCAGGGCGAGGCCCTTGTCCGTGACACGCAGCAGGGTGGAACGGCGGTCACGCGGCGAGCGCTTCTGCTCCAGATACTCGCACTCCACCAGCTTCTTGATGTTGTAGGACGCGTTGGAGCCCTGGTAGTAGCCGCGATCCATGAGATTGCGGACGTTGATCTCCTCCCGGCCGATGTTGCTGAGCAGCATGCACTGCACCGGGTTGATGTCGAGAACCTCGAGCCGGTCGAGTTCGGCCCGCAACACGTCGAGGAACCGCCTGTGCAGGCGCTCGATCAGCTGGGTCAGCTCGCGGAAATCCTCCGGTACCGGCGGCTTGACCGCGGATGCGGTCGGGCGGGCGGAAGCGGAAGAAGGCGTTGCCGTCTCGCTGCGCTGCATGTCCATCTGATCTCTTGTGCCCTTCGGGGGTTGACGCCTGCCGGAGGACAGGGACGCCGGCACAGCGCGCCTTCCGTCATCGGCGCCGGAACGTTCATATGACTCTAGTAAAGTTTCAGTGAATCATTGTTCAGGTTTGTGGCGAATACGCCGGAATCCCGGCCATGTTTTCAGACACGCTTAAGATTCCATCCTTAACACTGAGCCCATGCGTGGCAGCGTCACCCTCCTGTCCCTGGCACAAGACCGTTCCGGGCCCGCGCGCGTGGCGCTGTTCCGGTCGATGGGCGACCTGTTGCTGGGGCCCAATGCGGACCTGTCCGATCGCGAACGCGCCGAAGCCGGGGCGATTCTCGAGCACCTGCTGACGGAAGTCGAAGCGGAGGTCCGCGCCAGCCTGTCGGAGCGCCTGGCCCAACGCGACGACGTGCCCCACAGCCTGGTGGTCGCGTTGGCCTCCGACGAGATCAAGGTCGCCCGCCCCGTTCTGCTGCAGAGCCCGCTTCTGGACGATGCCGATCTGATCGAAATCGTGCGCCAGCGATCGAGCGAGCATCGGATGGCGGTGGCGACGCGCCCCGATATCGGCGAGACGGTCTGCGATGCGCTGATCGACTCCGGCGAGGAGCTCGTCGTCGAGGCGCTGATCAGGAACACCGAGTCACATCTCTCGCGCCGGGCGATCGAATACCTCGTGAGCCAGTCGCAGCGCGTGGACCGCTTTCGCGAACCGCTGGTGCGCCGGCAGGATCTGCCGAAGGAACTGGCGCAGAAGATGTACGCCTGGGTCGCCGAGACGCTGCGGGCGGAGATCGCCGACCGATTCGCGGTTGATCCGGCGGCACTGAATGCGGCGATCGCCGCCACCGTTGTACCGGATCAGCCCAATGCGCTCGACCTCGCGGTGAAGCTGGCACGCAGCGCGCAAGCGCAGGGACTCCTGAACGAACGCTATGTCCTGCAGAACCTGCGCGCGGGCCACATGACGGTCGCGGCGGCGGGCCTTGCCGAACTGGCCGGAATCTGCGCCGACCTCGCCCGCCGCTGCCTGCTCGACCCCAGCGGAGAAGGAGTCGCCATGTGCTGCCGGGCCGCGAACATGGGCCGCGCCGGCGCGGCGATCCTGCTCGCTCTGACGGCAAAGGCGCATGATCGGCCGGCGGCGGGACGCCTGGGCAACAACGAGCTGGTCGCGCTCTACGACCGGGTGAGCGTGCCGCAGGCGCGGGCCGCGTTGCGCTTCTGGGGCAAGCATCCGGACCTGCTGGCGGCGGGAGCACGCGCCTGATGGAACCCGCCGCCCTCGCCCAGCCGACCCCGAAGGTTCTTCTCGACCTCGCGGCGGTCGTCGAGAACATGGGCATCGCCTATGTCTGCGACCGGCAGGGCCGGCTCGTCGGCGCGAGCACCGGCTATCGCGAGCTCATGGGTCTGGCGGCCGACGCCCCCGCCCTGCCCGCGCGCCACTACACCCTGTGCAGCGCGGCGATGATGGCCGGGCAGCCGCTCGAGGGACTGGAGCGCATCGGGCGCGGCATCGCCGCGCGCCAGCTCCTGGTCCGTCACCTGCCGGTCGGCGACGCCGGCGGGGGCACGGCCGGCGCGCTCGGTCTTCTCTGCGATGCCGGGCCGGTCACCGAGGGAGACGACACGCCGAGCCGCGACCGCCGCCGCCTGCAGGACTTCATCCGCGCCAGCGTCGACTGGGTGTGGGAGACCGACCGCCGTGGTGCGCTCAGCTTCGTTTCCGATCGCGTCATAGACGTTCTGGGCCTTCCGCCCGTGCTGCTGCACGGCCGTCCCCTCGCCTCGCTCGGAACCGTCGGCGCGACGGTTCCAGGCGGAGTCTCGTTCGCCGCCCTGCTCGATGCCCGGCGCCCGTTCCGGGATGTGCAGATCACACTCGCCGACAAGGACGACAACGAGCGCCGCTTCCTGCTGAACGGGGTACCTGCCTTCGACGAGGCCGGAAACTTCACCGGCTTCCGCGGTACCGCGAGCGACGTATCGGCCCAGCACGAGATGGCCACCGCGCTCGGCGCGGCGCGGCGGCAGATCGACGAGGCCCGCGGCGATATCGCGCGGCTCAACGCCAGGCTCGACGAAGCGATCGACCGGGCCGCTCGCGCGGCGCGGACGAAGAGCGAGTTCCTGGCCACGATGAGCCACGAATTGCGCACCCCTCTAAACGCCGTCATCGGATTCGCCGAGCTCATCGTGGGCGAGGAGGTGGCGGCGGAGACCGATCGTCATCGCGAGTATGCGGGAGACATCGCCAAGGCGGGTCATCACCTCCTGCGCCTGATCGACGATCTTCTCGACATGGCCAGGATCGAGGAGACGCGGCTTCGCGTCGACACGCGCGGCCAGCCCCTGCGCTCGATCCTGCTCGAGGCCTGCTCCATCGCGCAGGCCCGCCGGCACGACCGCGACGCACAGATCAGCATCAAGGTGGAACCGGAGGATCTGTCCGCCCTGACCGACCGCACGCGACTGGTCCAGATCATCCTCAACCTGCTCGACAATGCCCTGCGTCTTGCCCCACCCGGCTCGCCGGTCGAGGTCGGCGCCGGAGCCGAGGGGGACACCGTGTGGATCGACGTCGCCGACGCCGGCCCGGGAATACCGGCCGATCGACGCGGCGCGATCTTCGAGGCTTTCGGCCGGCTCGAGCCCAGCCTGATCGCCCGCCCGACCGGCGGGTTGGGCATCGGCCTGTCGATCGCGAGGTCCCTGGCGAGGCTGATGCAAGGCGACATCGTCCTGCTCGAGACGGGGCCGCAGGGTTCACGATTCCGTTTGACCCTGCCGCGGGCGCGGCCATGAGTTCCGATTTGTTAACCAGGGCGGCGCATTAGTGATGGCCATGATGGCTGAAGCGTCCCTCTCCCCGGCCGCGCCGCGCAGCGCGGATGCCGAGCGGCTGCTGGAGCTGGCAGCCCGCAAGTCGGCGCAGGGCCGCGAGACCCTCTATCGCACGCTCTGGGACTTCTTCGAACAGCGCAGCGGCATGCTCACGCAGGCCGAGCGCGACCTCATGACGGACATCCTGCGCCAGTTGAGCCGCGAGATCGAAATGACGATCCGCGTCGAGCTGTCCAAACGCCTGGCGAGCCAGCCCGGAGCCTCGCGCGAACTGGCCCGCATCCTGGCCGACGACCAGATCGAGGTCGCCTTCCCGATCCTGATGGAGAGCCGCGTCCTGCAGGATGTAGACCTGATCGAGATCGTCCGCGAGCACACGCAGCAGCACAGGCTCGCCGTGGCGATGCGCGCCGATATCAGCGGCGACGTCTGCACCGCGCTCGTGGATTGCGCCGACGACCAAGTGACCGTGGCCCTGCTGCGCAACACCACCGCCCGGATCGGCGCCGGACTGTACGAGAGGATCAGCGAACGCTCCCGCACCTCGGAAATCCTGCAGGAGCCCCTGCTCGGCCGGCCCGATCTCCCGCCGGCGGTCGCACGCCGGATGTATGCCTGGGTCTCGGCCGCGCTCCGGCATTTCATTGTGGGACGCTACGAGGTCGATCCCGATGCGGTGGACGACACGATCTCCCAGACCCTCTCCGCCGCATCCCAGGCCACGGTGGAGGAGATGCCGTCATCTCCCGCCGAAATCATGGTGGAACGCCTGGCACGCGAGGGAAAGCTGACCAGCGACTTCCTGGTAAAGGCGCTGCGCCGTGGCGAGATCGCCGCCTTCGAGGCCGGCTTCGCCAAGCTCGCCGGGATCCGGCTGCAACTCGCCAAACGCATCATCTACGAACCCGGCGGCGAGGCCTTTGCCATCGCCTGCATCGCCGGGTCGATCGAGAAGGCGAGCTGCCTCAAGATCTTCGAACTGACCCGCAAGGCGCATGAGATGCCGCTGAGCGAGGCCATGGCGCAGGTCGACGCCCTCGCCCGGTTCTTCGATACGACGAGCCGGGAAGCCGCCGAGATCGTGGTCCGCAAATGGCGCCGCGATCCCCAGTACCTGGCGGCGCTGAAGCAGATCGGGGGATCCTGAGGGCAATACCCCTCCTCTCTCCAGGGGCGAAAAGACGTCCGGAGAGCGCTATATTGCCCCCATGATCGATCCGTTCGGGCGCACAGTCAGCTATCTCAGGGTTTCGGTGACGGACCGGTGCGACTTCCGGTGCGTCTACTGCATGGCCGAGGATATGACCTTCCTGCCGAAGGCGGATGTCCTGAGCCTCGAGGAACTCGACCGCCTGTGCTCCGCCTTCATCCGCAAGGGCGTGCGAAAGCTGCGCCTGACCGGGGGAGAACCGCTGGTGCGCCGGAACGTGATGCAGCTGATCCGTTCGCTCGGCCGTCACCTCGACAGCGGCGCGCTCGACGAACTCACCCTCACCACCAACGGCAGCCAGCTGCATCGCTTCGCCGACGACCTGGCCGCGGCCGGGGTGCGTCGGATAAACGTTTCGGTCGATACGCTCGATCCCGACCGGTTTCGGCGGCTGACCCGCTGGGGCGACCTCGAGCAGGTGCTGACGGGGTTGCAGGCCGCGAAAAAGGCCGGGCTCGCGGTGAAGATCAACGCGGTCGCGCTGAAGCGGGAAAACGAGGGCGAGATCGACGACCTCGTTCGCTGGTGCGGCGAGGAAGGCTTCGACCTCTGCCTGATCGAGACCATGCCGCTCGGCGAGATCGACGCGGACCGGACCGACCAGTATCTCCCGTTGTCGCTGGTGCGCGCACGGCTGGCCCATCGCTGGACCCTGCAGGAGAGCGACTATCGCACCGGGGGCCCCGCCCGCTACGTCAGCGTCGCGGAGACGGGACGTCGCATCGGCTTCATCACGCCGATGACCCACAATTTCTGTGAGAGCTGCAACCGTGTGCGGGTGACCTGCACCGGCACGCTCTACATGTGCCTCGGCCAGGAGGATGCCGCCGACCTGCGCGGCCCCTTGCGGGCCGGCGATGACGACAGCCTGCTCGACGCCGCGATCGAGGAGGCCATCGCCCGCAAGCCCAAGGGACATGATTTCGTGATCGACCGGCGCCGGACTCAACCGGCGGTCAGGCGCCATATGAGCACGACGGGCGGCTGAGCCCGCCTATTCCAGCTTCACCTGATGGGCGAAGGTTTCGCCGTCGGACACCGTGATCTGCTCGAAACCGATCAGGCGGAGCAGGTCGAAGAAGGTGAAGAGCTCCTCCACCCGCATGTCGCGTACCAGCGGCGCGGTGCGCGCGACGGCCGTCAGCTGGGCGAGCAGCGCGCGTGCCTGGTAGAGGGTGCGGAAACCGTGGTCGCCGAGGGAAACGATGATGAGCTTCTCCGCCAGCTCGCCCTTGGCGAAGATGGCGAAGGGCGGGGCGTAGGGCTTGGCGAGCTGCTGCTGTGTCAGACCGGTGACGAAGGCGATCCGCGTCGTCCGTGTCGCCTCCTTCAACAGGTTGGCCCTGGAGGCATAGACCTCGCGGCTGGTGACCTCGGGATAGTAGTATCCCTCATGCCGCTCGACCGGACCTTCCTTCAGGTCCTGCGCGGCCAGCGGACCGCCGCCCAGAACCGCCATCAGAACCGCAACCCCCAAGACCCGGCGCATGCCACCCTCCGCGACTCGCCACGAATCATGGGCCTGCCCGGCGCCGCGGGCAACGCGCTTCGGTAGCGTCCGGCCCGGGCTCCGATATACTGCCTGACGCGCGGCGAGACGTGCTCAGCAGTGGATCGAGAAGAATGACCTATCAAAAGATCGCGTTCCTCGCCGACCGGAACGACAACGCCCAGGAAGCGCTGAAGCTCCTGGAGGAACGCCATCCCAACACACCGGTTGCGGAAGCCGAAGTCATCGTGGCCCTCGGCGGGGACGGCTTCATGCTGCGCACGCTTCACCGCAACATGAACCGCAAGATCCCGATCTACGGAATGAACAAGGGCACGGTCGGGTTCCTGATGAACCAGTTCCGGCCGGAGGATCTGATCCAGCGGCTGGAGCGGGCGGAGACGACGACCCTCCATCCCCTGCGCATGAAGGCGCTGCGCGAGGCGGGAACCGAGCAGGAGGCGATCGCCATCAACGAGGTGAGCCTGCTGCGCCAGAGCCGGCAGGCGGCGAAGGTCCGCATCCATATCGACGGGCGCGTGCGGATCGACGAGCTGATCTGCGACGGCGTCATGGTGGCGACGGCGGCCGGGAGCACGGCCTACAACCTGTCGGCGCATGGCCCGATCCTGCCTCTGAACGCCGGCGTGCTCGCCCTGACGCCGATCAGCGCCTTCCGGCCGCGGCGTTGGCGCGGAGCGCTGCTCCAGCGCGCGGCAAAGGTGAAGTTCGAGATCCTCGACTACTACAAGCGCCCGGTCAGCGCGGTCGCCGACCTCACGGAAGTGCGCGAGGTCGTCGAGGTCGAGATCGAAGAGGCCCGCGACATCAGCCTTCGCCTGCTCTTCGATCCCGAGCACAATCTGGAAGAGCGCATCCTGAACGAGCAGTTCACGCCCTGAGGCACCGCGGCCCAGAAGCGACAGGGCCCCGGCGAACCGGGGCCCCGGAACTGCCGCCCGCGGCCGTTCAGCTCTTCGCCGGACGCACGCTCATCGCCAGCGTGCGCTCGTCGGTCCGGGGGGTGTAGACGAGCCCGGCGCGGGTCCCCCAGGTATTGACGTTGTAGTGCAGCGGGATGACGCCGTAGTCACGCAGGCTCATCTCGCTCGCCTTGGCCAGCAGGGCGCCCCGCTCGGCGTCGTCGACGGTCGCCAGCGCCTTGTCGATCATCGCGTCCACCTCCTTGTTGGAATAACGGCCGCGGTTGGAGGGGCCATACCCCTTCTTGGCGTCGAAGGTGCCGAGCAGGGACTTCAGCGGCGAGGATACCTCACCCGACCCGGCCCCCCAGCCCGCCAGCAGGAAGCTGAATTCCAGCTTCGACCCGCGCGAGAAGAAGATATTCGAGGGCATGGCATCGACCTTGGTGGCGATACCGACGCGGCTCAGCATTTGCGCCACCGCCTGGGCGATCTGCTCGTCGTTGACGTAGCGGTTGTTGGGTGTGTGCAGGGTGATTCCGAAACCGTCGGGATAGCCGGCCTCGGCCAGCAGCTTCTTCGCCCCTTCCGCATCGAACTTCTCCACCGGGAGGTTCTTGCTGGTTCCGAAGAAGGTCTCGGGAAGCAACTGGCCGGCGGCGATCGCCTGTCCCTCCATGACGCGCGACACGATCGCCTCGCGATTGATCGCCTTGGAGATCGCCTGGCGGACGCGGCGGTCCATCAGCGGGTTCTTCTCCAGGGGCTTGCCCGACTTGTCCGTCACGAAAGGCGAGTTCGCCTCCCGGTGCTGGTCCATGTGGAGATACATGAGCCGGTTCGATACCGCCGTGGCGAGCTTGACGTCCTTGTTCTTGGACAGCTTGGCGATATCGGCGGTGGGAACGACGTCGATCACCTGAACATCGCCGGCCAGAAGCGCGGCGACGCGCGCGGCGTCATTGGTCAGATAGCGGATGGTCACCTTGTCCCAGGGCTCCACGCCGCCCCAGTAGGCGGGGTTCTTCTCGAAGATCACCCGATCGCCGCGTTTCCACTCGACGAGCTTGTAGGGACCTGTCCCGATCGCCGCCTTGCCGCTGTTGTAATCCTCGGTCGTGGCCCCGGTGCCGTTCTTCTTCGAAATGATGGGCACCGCGGCGAGCTCGTTGGGCATCAGCGGATAGGGCGTCTCCGTCTTGAACTGGACCGTGTGCGGGCCCTTCACGATCACTTCCTTGATCTGACGGATATAGATGCTGAAGGACGACGGGCTGTTGGGAACGTTCGGAATCCGCTCCATGGTGAACTTCACGTCCTCCGCCGTGAAGTCCGATCCGTCGTGCCACTTCACGCCCTTGCGAAGCTCGAACTCCCAGGTCAGCGGATCGACCGTCTTCCAGGACACTGCCAAGCCCGGGCCCGGCTTCTGCTCCGGATCGAAGGCGACAAGGGATTCGAACATATGGGCGGTGACCATGATGTTCGGGGTCAGGTTGTGGAAATGCGGGTCCATCGCGCTGTTGTCGGTCGATATCCCGATATTGAGGTCGGCTGCCCAGGCGGGAAGCGCCAGCACCATCCCGGCCGCCGCCAGGGCACCGAACAGCGAACGAAGTCTTTCCTGTCGCATGACGTGGTCACTCCCTTGTCCCGTCCTGTTTCCGCGCCGCAGCGGCGCGATTGGGCCGACGATGCCGGTCGGGGCCGCTTCGCGCAACCGCCGATGGACCCCGCCGCGACCGGAGTGCTAAAGAGCGCGGAAAATCCGGGTTCCCATCATGTCCGTCGAACACACGCTCGAACTCCTGCCGATCGACATCGGCCGCTTCCGCGAGGGCAATACCGGCATCCCCTATGTCACCACCCTGGAGAGCGGCCGGCCCGGACCACATGTGCTGATCACCGCGCTCACCCATGGCAACGAGGTCTGTGGCGCACATGCGCTGTGCTGGCTTGCCGACGAAGGCGTGCGGCCGGTCCGGGGCAAGCTCACCATGGCCTTCGGCAATGTCGAAGCCTACGCCGCCTTCGATCCGGCAAACCCGACCGCGTCGCGTTTTCTGGACGAGGACATGAACCGGGTCTGGGGCATGGACATCCTGAACGGCCCGCGGGAGAGCCGCGATCTCGCCCGCGCGAGGCAGATGCTGCCAATCGTCGAGCAGGCCGATTTCCTGCTCGACATCCATTCCATGCAGACGAACTGCCCGGCCCTGATGCTCTGCGGCATCCACGAGAGGGGGCGCGATCTGGCCGCCGCCGTCGGCGTGCCGCCGCTGGTCGTATCCGATGCCGGGCACAAGGCTGGCCCGCGCATGCGGGACTTCCTGGGGTTCGGTGCCGCCGGCAGCCCGAAGACCGCGCTGCTGGTGGAATGCGGCCAGCATTGGAAAACGGCGTCGCGCGACATGGCGATAGAGACCTCGCTTCGCTTCCTGCGGGCGGTTGGCGCCGTGGATGCGGACTGGGCTACGGCCCGTATGCGGGGCGAGCCACCCGCCCAACGTTTCGTGCGGGTCACCGAACCCGTGACCATCACGACCGCCGAGTTCCGCTTCCTGCAGGAATTCGAGGGCATGGAAGTCATTCCCAAGGCCGGCACCGTGATCGCCATGGACGGCGACCGCCCCGTAGCCACACCCTATGACGACTGCACGCTGGTCATGCCGTCGCGGCGGCAGGTCGTCGGACAGACTGCGGTGCGGTTCGGACGGTTCGAGGCCTGACCGGCGGGATGCAGCCGCTCGCCGGGCGCCTCTCCCTCGCCCTCCTGATCGGTGCCGCGGGCGGCGGGCTGTTCTTCTGGCTGGACCTGCCGTTGCCCTGGATGCTGGGGGCGATGCTGGCGACGACCCTGGCCGCCTTCGCGGGTGCTCCCGTTGCGCTACCCCGGCCGCTGCGCAACGGTTTCGTCCTCATCATCGGCGTCATGCTGGGAAGCGCCTTCACCCCAGACATGCTGGCGGCGATACCGGGCTGGAGCGCGGGTGTTGCCCTGCTCGCCCTCTACGTGCCGCTCACGACGATCCTCTGTTACGTGTTCTTCCGGCGCGCCGGCGGCTTCGGCAAGGTCGATTCCTTCTTTTCCGCCGCCCCAGGCGGCCTCAACGAGATGGTGATCGTGGGCGAGTCCTATGGCGGAGATGCCCGCCGCATCGCGCTCGTCCATACCGTCCGGATCCTCATCGTTGTCTTCCTGGTACCGGTCTATTTCCGCTATTTCGCCGGCGGCTATTCCCAGGCCGCGAGGCCGGAGTTCGGTCCCTGGAGCATCGACGCCCGGGACGCGGCGATCCTCATCGCGGCGGGCGTCGCGGGCTGGGCGTTCGGACGGGCGGTGCGGCTGCCGGCCTATCACCTGATCGGTCCGATGGCGGTATCCGCCCTCGTTCACCTGACGGGAATGACCGCTTCGAAGCCGCCCTTCTATCTCGTCGCCGTCGCGCAGGTGGTCATGGGCAGCGCGATCGGATGCCGCTTCGTCGGCGTCCGGCTGTCCAATGTCGGCGGCACCCTGCTGACGGGAGCAGCGGCCACGCTGATCCTGCTTGCCGTGACCGCCCTCTTCACCGCGGTCTTCGGGAGTCTCGTGCCCGTCGGCCGGTCGGCGCTCACCCTCGCCCTCGCCCCCGGCGGGTTGGCCGAAATGACGCTGGTGGCGCTCGCTCTCGCGGTCGATTCCGCTTTCGTGTCCTGCATGCACCTCGTGCGCATCACATTCGTCATCGTCCTCGCGCCCATCGCCTTCCGCCTCGGCTGGCGTCCTCCTGGTTGAGCAGGTCATAGCTCCCGGCACCCGCCGTTAGTATCTTGTGCACCAACCGGAACCAAAAATCGCAGAAGAAGGAGCCCGGGCTGGTTCCCGTCCCCCGTGCGAACTGCGGGGGCCGGCTGCCGAGCGGGTGTTCATCTCCAAAAACCGGGGCAGACATGGGAAGTGCATTATCCCCCGCTCAGCCAGCCGACGCCTTGATGGCCCGGCTGACGCAACAGTATCCGGATATGATCGCGGCCGAACGGGCGGCGCTGCGCGAGACCTGGGAACGGATCAAGTCGGGCGCGGCGGGTCAGGACGAACTGCGGAGGTTCGGAGCGATCACGCACGACATCAAGGGCCAGGCGGCGAGCTTCGGCTATCCGCTCGCAGGCCGCGTGGCGGAAACGCTCTCGCTCCTGTTCAAACTCGGTGCACTCGCCAATCCCGGTGTCAGAGGCGTGATAGAGGCTCACATCGCCACGATGGAGAAGATCCTCGACGCGCGGATCGCAGGTGACGGCGGCACCATCGGCGCCGCCATCCTCGCCGGCTTGCGGCACCCGTCGATGTAGGGGTCACGGTGAACCACGGTAACGTCGGACGAGGTCGTCGGGGTCCAGACTGTCGACACCGCGAAGCCGCGGAAAGACCAGCGCGAAGAGCGCGACCACTCCGACGGTGATCGCCCCGCCGATCACGACCGCGGGAACCGTGCCCCACCAGTGGGCGGTCACGCCGGACTCGAACTCGCCGAGTTCGTTGGAAGCCCCGATGAAGACGCCGTTCACCGCCCCCACCCGTCCGCGCATGTCGTCCGGCGTGATGACCTGGACCAGGTTCGAGCGCACGTAGACGCTGATCGAATCGGCCGCGCCCATGACGAAGAGCGCGGCCAGCGACAGTAGGAATGACGTCGACGCGCCGAATACGATGATCGAGAGGCCGAACACGGCGACGGCGACGAGCAATTTTGCACCGGCATGCCGGCGGATCGGCACCTGGGTCAAGAGCAGCGCACCGGCCAGCCCTCCCACCGTGTAGGAGGAGCGGAGCAGGCCGAAACCCTCCGAACCGACCTGGAGGATGTCACGGGCGTAGACCGGCAAGAGCGCGATGGCGCCACCGAACAGGACCGCCAGAAGGTCCAGACCGATCGCCCCCAGGATCACCTGACGCGACCAGATGAACCGCAGTCCGAGAGTGAGAGTGGCGATCGATATCGGATCTCGGTTCAGCACCTGCCCGCGCGATCGCACGGCCAGCATGAGCGAGAGGCCGAGGCCGAAGAGAGCGACCACGGCGGCATAGACGGGGGTCTCGCCGAGTTCGAAGGCTTCTCCGAGGGCGATGCCGAGACCGGCGACCGTGGGGCCCGCGATGCGCGCCGCCTGATTGCCACTTGACGACCAGGCGATCGCGTTCGCCAGCACCTGCGCGGGCACGAGCGTGGGGAGCACCGCCGCCAGTGCCGGCATCTGGAACGCGCGGGCGATGCCGAGCAGCACCAGGACCAGCAGCATCGTGTCGAAGGAGGCGCCCGCACGGGCGAGCAGAAGGAAGGCCGTGGCGCAGATCATCTGCACGCACATGCACCCGGCGAGAATGCGCAGGCGTGGCAGCCGGTCGGCCACCAGTCCCGAAACGAGGAAGAGCAGCGCGAAGGGAGCGAACTGGGCGAGCCCGATCAGGCCGAGATCGAGCTCGCGGCCGGTCATGCGATAGACCTGCCAGCCGACGGTGGTGATCTGCATCTCCGCCGCGACCAGCGCCAGGATGCGGGCGAGCCAGTAGAGCCGGAAGTCGCGATACCGGAAGGCCCCCATCCCCGAAGCGCTGTTCATCCCTCCCGAAACCGGCATGGCCGCCCGCCCGTATCGTCAACTTGTTCGTGAGCCGGCGTCCCGGCAATTGCCCGGAGTCGCCAAAGCGCCTTAGGCTACAGGCCGAAAGGCAGAGCGGTGGATCAAAACGATCGAATACTTTCCGCCATCGACGGCTTCTATGCCGCGGCGCTCGGGCAACTCGCCTGGGAAGGTGCGCTGGACCGCCTTCTGGATGCCACCGGCTTTGCCGGCGCCTGTCTCTATGCCTACGATCGCAGCGCGCGCGACGCCCTTTCGGCCAGCCGGCCGCCCAGCGCTCCCGGCATCTGGCATCGCTTCGATCCCAGCCTGCGCCAGCGCTACGAGGCGGAGGCCTATCTCTATGATCCGCAGCGGCATGTTCTGATCGACCGGCCGAGCCTGAGATGGCGCTACGACGCCCTGCACATCTCAGAACGCGAGATGGACCGAGACCCCTACTACAACCTGATCGAGCGCGAAGCGGGGTTCCGATACTATATCGGCGGCCAGTCGGACCGCCGACGGCCGGTCGGATGCACCATCACCGTGCACCGCCCGCGGAAGCGCGGACATGCGGACCCGCACGAGATCGAGACTTTCGCCAGCCTGTTCGGCCATGTCGAGAGAGCCCTGCTGGTGGAAAGCCGTCTCGGCCTCGGCATGGAGCCGGAGTCCGACGGGTTGGAACTGCTCGAGAAGCGATCGACCGGCATCGTCATCCTGGGCGGGGATGGCCGAGTCCTGTTCGCAAACCGCAGTGCCCGCGCCTTCGCGGAGCGCGCCGATGCCTTCGTGCTCGGGGCCGAGGGCATTCGTGCGATGCGCCCTTCGGACGACGAGCGGCTGCGCAGGCTCGTCACCGATACGACCGCCCTCGCCCAGCGTACGGGAAACGATGCCGGAGTCATGAGGCTGCCGCGCAAGAGCGGGGCGCGTGACTATGTCCTGGTGGCATGTCCGCTGCCCGAACGAACGGCGCTCTTCCCGCATGTGATTCCGGCGACTTGCGTGCTGATCACCGATCCGGACGCCGCCCCGGTACAAACCGTCGCGCTGCTGAGACAGGCCTATGGACTGACACCTGCGGAAGCGCGCTTCGCCCTGCAACTGGCCTTGGGAAACACCCCGGAACAGGCCGGAACGGCCCTGCAGATCAGCCTGTCCACGGCACGCAGTCACCTCGCCGCGATCTTCCGCAAGACCGAGACCAGCCGTCAGGCAGAGCTGATGCGGCTGTTGCTGGCTTTGCCCTGGCCGGTCGAGGGCCGGGACGAAAGCGGCGTCCGCTGAGCCGGAACCGCCTTCGGCGATCCCACCTCTGCGGACGAGCCGCGCCCCCTTGCCGAGCGAGAGCAATCTCGTCCCTTCGAACCGGCACCTTCGACCCGGCCCGAAGACATGTGGTCTAGGCAACGTTCGAGGGCCAACCACCGAGCAGCAGGGTCTCGCCGATCGCCGGCACGTTCGCTTGTTCCGGTGCGAACCCGGCAGCGGCGGCGGCTGCTAGAAATCGGCCGGGCGGTTCGAACGGATCCTCGTCGGTCAGGACGACCGTCCCCCAATGCATGGCGATCAGGCGCTCGGCCCGCATGGCCCGGCCGATCGCCACCGCTTCCTCCGGATTGGCATGATGGGCGGCCATGATCGACCGCGGTTCATAGGCGCCGATCGGCACCAGTGCCGCGTCGAAAGGCCCGTGGCGGCGTCCCATTTCCTCGAAAACCGGTCCTGCCGCGGTGTCGCCGGCGAACCACACCTTGTGCCGGCTGCCGCCTATCGCGAAAGACGCCCAGAGGCTGCGGTTGCGGTCGAAGAGCGTGCGCTTGGACCAGTGGATGGCGGGGAGCGCCGTCACCTGCAATCCCGCCACCGCGGTCGAATGCTCCCAGTCCAGTTCCCGCACGTCGGCGAAGCCGCGAGCGCGGAAGAATCCGCCCAGGCCGAGCGGCACGACGACAGCCCCGCCCCCCCGGCGCGCCAGGGCCCTGACCGTGGGATCGCAGAGATGGTCGTAATGGTTGTGGGACACGACCACGACATCGATCCGCGGAAAGTCGGGCACCTGAAGCGCCGGTGGAACAAACCGGCGGGGTCCGCCGTTTACCGGCGCCGCATAGGTTCCCAGATAGGGATCGAGAAGGATGTTCCGCCCGTCCAGCCGCAGGAGGAAAGCCGCGTGACCGAGCCAGGTGACGCTGTCCCGATCACCGGCCGCGGCGAGGCCCGCCCTGATCGCCGCAGGAGAGAGAACGTGGCCTTCCGGTATGCGGGGCAGCGCTTGGCGGGCGACGACGCGCCGCCAGATGAAACTCCAGTATGCCCGGCGATCGGCCCGGCGATGCGGGCTGCCCGGCGGATTGCGGAAACCCTTGTCCGTGTGATGCCAGGGCCTGTCGGTCACAATGCCGTCCGTTTGATGCCGCGATCGGCAGGCTCCATGCGGCCGATGCCGGCGGGGATGATAGACTGTCGGCGACGAATCGCCACGAACGCTGGGAGAAGCCGCATGCTCACGCGCCGTACCCTCATCGCGGGCGCGCCCCTCTTGGCCCTCGCCCGGCCTGCCTTCGCGACCGAAGAGCAGGATCTGATCGAACGCTGCCGTCTGACCGTGGAGGGCTTCATCCGCGACCCGGACTATCCGGAGATGCGGAAGATCTTCCCCAGGGCCAAGGGCTTGCTCGTGTTCCCGAACATCTTCAAGGCCGGGTTCATCATCGGCGGAGAAGGCGGAACGGGAATCCTGGTCGGGCGCGATCCCAATACCGGCGCCTGGACGGCACCCGCCTTCTACACGCTCGGGGCAGGCTCGATCGGCCTGCAGATCGGCGCCAATGCCTCGGAGGTTCTCCTCCTCATCATGACCAACGGCGGCCTGAAGGCGGTGATCAGGAGCCAGATGAAACTGGGGGCGGATGCCTCGATCGCGGCGGGACCGGTCGGCAAGGGTCTGGAAGCCTCGACGACCACTGCGCTCAACGCAGACATCTACTCCTTCGCCAAGACCAAGGGCTTGTTCGCCGGCATATCGCTCGAAGGTGCCGTCATCGCCTCGCGCGAAAACATGAACTATGCCTATTACGGCCGCTCGGTCACGCCGGAAGGCATCGTCTTCCGCCGTGAAGTCGAGGCGCCGAACGCCGCCCCGCTGTACGAGACGCTGCGCCGGGCCGAAGCCACCAGCGGCTAGAGCCGCCGCAGGTACTGGCCGACGAAATCGCAGTCGACGAGCTTCACATAGGCCTCCGTCAGGCGGCGGGTGATCGGCCCGGGGACCTGTCCGTCGCCGACTGCCTGGCCATTGATGCTGCGCACGGGGCAGATGCACAGGCTGGTGGAGGTGAGGAAGCATTCATCGGCATTGGCGGCGTCGAAGAGATCGATGTCGCGCTCTTCGAATGGAATGGCGAGCTCCAGGGCGAGGTCGATCGCGGTCTGCCGGCTGACGCCCGGCAGGACGTATTGTTCGCGCGGGGTGAGGAGTTTCCCCCTGTCCACCAGAAAGATGTTCGAGCCGATGCCCTCGGCCAGGTTGCCGTTCTCGTCCAGCAGCACCGACCAGGCATTCCCATTCTGAGACTTCACCTCCATGTCGGCCATTATGACGTTGAGATAGTTGTGGGTTTTTGTCCGCGGTGACAAGGCCGACGGTGCGGTCCGCCGGATCGACGGCACCAGCACTTCGATACCGTCGCGAAACAGGCCCGCGCGGGCCTTCAAAGGCAGCGGCAGGCATTCGATGATGACGTTGGGACCGGTATGCTCCCAGCCCTCGTCGCCGACCGCGTCGACCCCCCGCGAAACACGCTGCCCGAGCCACCAGTCGCCGTCGGCGGGTCGGAGATGTTCGTTCCTGGCCGCGACCTCCTCGCTGATCGCGATCATCTCCTTCGGGCCCATTCCCGGATCGATCCGGAGGTAGCGGAGCGAGCGGTAGTAGCGCTCGATATGCTCCTTCAGCTTGAAGGGACGCCCCGCGAAGGTGCGCGTCATGTCGAAGGCGCCGTCACCGTATTTGAAGCTGCGGTCGCGGAACGGCACCACGACCTGCGCCTCCGGCACGTAGCTGCCGTTGAACCAGGCGACCCTCTGATTGGAAAGCGATGACATCGGTGGTCCCTCCCTCGGCCTCGAGAGGGGATCATAGACCGGTCGCGGCAGCGAGGATCAAGCCCACGACGAACAGGAGCCCGGCCACCCCGCAGAGAACGGCGGAGCGGAGCACATCCTGGGACATGAGGCGGGCCCGCCCGGAAGCCGGCCCGATCCAACCCTCCGCCCCTTCCACCGCGATCCCGAAGGTACCCGCGGCGGCGGCGACCGCGCGCCCTCCGGGAATGCCGAGGGCGGCCCGGCCGGGAAAGAGCGCAAAGCGGGCGGCGCCCGCCGGGTTGCCGCCCGGAGCGAAGACCGAGGCCAGGACCAGGAGCAGCGCGCCCAGCACGCCGGGCGGCGACAAGAGCAGCCATTGCAGCCGGCGGGCGGCATGGCCGATTACCGGGCGCTCGGCCGTCGCCCGGCTGACCGAGGAGGCTGCACGGAAGACCGCCGCGCCTGGAAGGCCGAACAGCAGATAGTAGAAGGCGGGGGCCAACAGTCCTTCGACCAGGGCGCGGACGATGACGACCACCCGCTCGCGGTTGCGCTGATAATCCGCATCGACGAGGGCGCCGACGATTGCGCGGGCCATCGTGCCCGATCGCAGGGTGAGCGCCAGTACCGCCGTATGCACCAAGACGGGCCATCCCAGCACATGGCCGAAACGGTCGAGCGCCCAGCCGGCGCCGCCGGCGGCGGCGATCACCAGGCCGAGCATGATGACGCCGCGTGCGCGGCGGGTGGCTTCCCCCCGCTCGGGCCTGTCGAGGCGCGCCAACGCCCGGGCCAGCGCCAGATCCGCGCCGCGGAGCGGCGCGAGCACGCCGAAGACGAGCAGTTCGAGCGGGATAGCCAGCAGGAGGGCGAAAGGTTCACCGTGCATCGGCCGCAGACTGCACGAAGCGATGGCGGTAGGCCAAGCCGAACCGGCATGATGGCCGCTGCCGCCGCAGGAGGTTCACGCATGTCCGCCCCCGTCCGCGCGCCCGAGATCGCCCTGCCCGGGCTCGCGTGGTTCAACACGCCATCGCCGCTATCGCTCTCCGATCTGAGGGGCCGCTTCGTCATCCTCGACTTCTGGACGTTCTGCTGCATCAACTGCATGCACATCCTGCCGACGCTTCGGAAGCTGGAGCAGCGCTTCCCCGAGGAAGTCGTGGTGATCGGGGTGCACTCGCCGAAATTCGCCGCCGAGAGAGAGCCGGCGAACGTCGCCCGCGCCATCTCCCGCTACGACGTGGCGCACCCCGTGGTGCATGATCCCGAATTCCGCATCTGGCAGGCCTATGCGGTCCGCGCTTGGCCCACCCTCGTCTTCCTCGGCCCCGACGGCTACGTGATCGGTATGCACTCGGGCGAACCCGCGCCCGACCGGCTGATCGGCTACGTGGCCGGCCTGATCGAACAGGCGAGAAGTGGCGGGCTGCTGCGGCCCCGCCCCCTCGAGCTGAGAACCGCCGCCAAACCCGAGGGACGGCTACTCTTTCCCGGCAAGATGAAGCCGATCGGCGAGACCGGCCTCTATGCGGTGGCCGATGCCGGCCACCATCAGATCGTGGAACTGGATGCCGGTGGCCGCGAGATCGGACGGCACGGCTGCGGCTTGGCGGGCTTTGCCGACGGTCCGGCGGGCGAGGCACGCTTCCGGGATCCGCAGGGTCTCGATGCGACCGACGACATCATCCTGGTGGCCGATACCGGCAACCATGCCATCAGGGTCATCGACCGGCGCGACGGCAGCGTGTCAACGCTCGCCGGCCGCGGCCAGCGGGGGCCGGTCCTGGGTTTCGAACCCCGCCCCGCCCGGACGGTGGCGCTGGCCTCGCCCTGGGACATCGAGATCGGCGCCGATGCGGTGTATTTCGCCAATGCCGGTACGCACCAGCTCGGTGTCGTCGACATCGATGCCGGCAGCGTGGCGGCACTGGCGGGCGACGGCGGTGAAGCGATCGAGGACGGGCCGGCCGAGCAGGCGCGCCTGGCGCAGCCGAGCGGCCTGGCGCTCGCGGCCGACCTCGGCCTGCTCTTCTTTGCCGACGCCGAGACCTCGGCCGTGCGTATGCTGAACCTCGCCAGCCGCGAGGTCGGCACGCTCGCCGGCACCGGCCTGTTCGATTTCGGGCACGTGAACGGACCGCTGTCAGAGGCGCGGCTGCAGCATCCTCTCGGCCTCAGCCTCGCGGGCGATGCCATCCTGATCGCCGACAGCTACAACGCGGCGATCCGCCTGCTGGACCTTTCGGCGGGAGAACTGCGCGACTTCGACGACGGGCGCTTTCTCTGCGAGGACGACCTCTGCATCCCGGCGGCGGAACCGGCCGGAATCCACGCGGAGCCCGATCAGGTCTTCCTGGTCGACACCAACAACCACCGCATCCTTCGCTATGACCTGACGACGCGGCGCTATCGCACCTGGTTCGCCTAGTGTCCCTTGAATACCGGCGCCCGCTTGCCGAGGAACGCGGCGATGCCCTCGCGCCCGTCCGCGGTGCGCACCATGTCGGCTATGCCCCGAGCCTCGAGCTCCATCTGGGTTTCGAGTGATTCATCGAGGCCGCTGGTGATCAGGCGCCTGGCCATACCGAAGGCCTTGGTCGGACCGGCGGCGATCTCCTCGGCGAGCTTCGTCACCGCCCCCATCAGATCGGCATCCGGGACGACGCGGTTCACGAAACCCCATGCCAACCCCTCCTCCGCGGTCAGCGTACGATTGGTGAGGGCCAGTTCGATGGCGCGTCGCAGGCCGACCGCGCGCGCCAGGTAGTAGGTCGAGCCGCCGTCGGGACTGAGCCCCGCACGGGTATAAGCCATGGTGAACTTGACCGACTGGGCGACCACCGCGAGGTCGCAGGTCAGCATCATCGAAAATCCGGCACCGGCCGTCACGCCGTTGACGGCGGCGATGGTCGGCGCGTCCATCCGGGCGAAACGCGATACTGCGCCATGCAGGTAGGTGGTCATCTCCTTGATCAGGGCGGGGGCACCATCGCCGGCGGCGGCGAAGCTGGCGAGGTCTCCACCGGCGAAGAAGGCCTTCCCCGCGCCCGTGATCACAACGCAACGCACGGCCGGATCCTCGTCGCAGGCGATCGCGGCGTGCATCAGGTCCTTCGCCATCTGCAGGTTCAGCGCGTTGAACACCTGCGGCCGGTTCAGCGTGATCCAGGCGACGTTGTTGCGGACCTCGAAGAGCAGATGCTCGTAGGGCATCGATTGCCTCCCTGGAAACGGTTGCTCAGAACGGCAGCGCCGAGACGCCGATGACGAAGGGATGCGCATGGAGAAGCGCAATCCAGGCGAAGATGGCCACGGCCGGGCGCCACAGGCCGATCTCGCCGAGCACCAGCCTGTTGCGGCCGGACATGATGGCGGCAAAGGGGATGATCGACGTCCGCGCGGCGTAGGTGGACCAGCCCGAAGGGTCCGCCGCCCGTCGCTTGGCGTCGATGCTCGGCATCCCCGCGAAGGCGGTGAGCGCGATGGTCACGAACAGGATGACCGAGGCCAGATCGCCGTTGGCGACCAGATGGGCAATCGCCCAGAGTCCGAAGGCCCAGAGCATGGGATGGCGGGTAATCCGCAGGATGCCGCGTGCCGCCTCCGGATCGGCCAGCGCCTTCTCGCCGCCGACCGCGGTGGGATTTCTGACCGAAACTGAGCCGACGAAGAGCAGCAGCGCTATCGGCATGACCAGGAAGGGCACCCAGCGCATCCACGTCTCGACCAGCCACAGGCCGTAGAAGGTCTCGGCGTTGCTGGCCTTTCCGTAGGTCCAGATCAGCAGAGCGAGACTGGCCAGGGACATCGTCGAGAAGGCGCCGCGGAACCCGCCCGGTCCCAACCGTGCAACCAGCCCCCTTCGTAGCGGCGTGCCGGAGACGCCGATGTGAAGCGCGAGCCACAGGAGCGCGGCGAGGAAGAGGTGCAGATGTTCGGGCAGCATGGCGGCGATGCTAGCGCATCGCCGGACCGGGTGCGCGGACGATCGTGCGGTCATCGGCGGGGAGGCAGCAGAGGGCGGCAAAGACACCGAGACCGATAGCAACCCACCAGGCGACATCGTAGGAACCACTGGCATCGAACATCCGTCCACCCAGCCAGACACCGATGATCGCACCGACCTGGTGCAGCATGAACGCGATGCCGTTCAGCATCGCCAGATGCTGCATGCCGAAAACCTGCCCCACGATGCCCGTCGTCAGGGGCACGGTCGAGAGCCAGAGAAAGCCCATCGCCACCGCGAAAGCCATGGCGGACCCCACAGTCACCGGCACGCTGATGAAGGCCAGGATGACCACGGCACGCAGGAAGTAGATTGCAGCCAGGACCGACCGCTTGCGCAGGCGCATACCGAGCGCACCGGCGGCGAAGGAGCCGATCACATTGCCGGCGCCGATCATGGCGATCGCCCAGGCACCGATGCGGGGATCGAGCCCCTTGTCATTCAGATAGGCCGGCAGATGGGCGCCGATGAATGCGACGTGGAAGCCACAGACGAAATAGGCCGCCGAGATCAGGCGGAATCCGTTGTGGCCCAGCGCCTCGCGCGTCGCCTCGGCCCAGGTCTGCCGGTGGCCGGGGGCAGCCGCCTGCGCCCCCGGCAGGGCCGCCGAGAAGACGGCGGCGAGGAGGCCGAAGCTTCCCATCACGACGAGTGCGATGTGCCAGCCATAGGCATCGATGAAGCCCGCAGCCATCGGCACGAAGACGAACTGGCCGAGTGATGCGACAGAAGTGCCGACGCCCATCACGAGCGTGCGCTTTTCCGGCGGATAGGCCTGGGCCAGAGCCGCCAGGATGACCGCGAAGCCGCTGCCCGCGCCGAAGGTGCCGACCACCATGCCGGCCGTGAGCTGGAACACCAGAGGCGTAGGCGCATAGGCAGAAGCGATCATACCGAGCGCGGAGACCAGGGCCGCGATGGCCCCTACCCTGGCCGCGCCGTACTTCACCGCCAGCGCTCCGGCAAAGGGCTGGGCGAGGCCCCACATCAACTGGGAAAGACCGAGCGCCAGCGAATAGGATTCCCGGGTCCAGCCCAGATCCGCCGTCATCGGCTTCAGAAACACCGAGTAGCTCTGGCGCGTGCCGAACATCACCAGCAGGATGGCGCTGCCCGCGATGAGGATCAGAAGCGGACTGCGTGCCGCCGAGGAAGTGGAAGACTGCGACATGGACCCCCGCCCCTGCACCAATTAGGTGCAGCTACACTTATAGCTCTGTCCCTCGGGGTCAAGCTGCAGAAAGGCAAAGCTCTATTGCGCGGCGGCGGCCACCGTTTCGGCTGCGCCCTCCTTGCGGGGAACGGGGATCGCCTCGAGACGGCCCTTGCGGATCGCCAGCGCCAACTCGCCCCGCTTCAGCTTCAGTGCCGCCTCGCCGTAAACCTCGCGCCGCCAGCCGTGCAGCACGGCCAAGTCTCCCGCCTCGTCGCTTGCCAGTCGCTCGAGGTCGTCTGAGGTCGCGATCAGTTTCTGTGCCACGTCATGCGCGTCCGATTGCAGCTTCAGCAGCACCTTCAGCAGTTCGATGATCGGGCCCGGCGCGCGCGGACGGTGGATCTCGCGTTCGACCTTGGGAAACTCGGAGGGGTCCATACCCTCGACGCGCTTCAGTGCGGATAGGATCGCCTGGCCCTGGCGCCCCTCGGCCAGATTCTTGGAGAGACCCCGGACCCGCGCCAGACCTTCGGCGTTCCGCGGCGGATCGCTGGCGATTTCGAGCAGCGCTTCGTCGCGCAGAACCCGGCTGCGCGGAATGTCGCGGCTGCGGGCCTCCAGTTCACGCCACGCCGCCAACTCGCGCAGCACAGCGAGAAACCGCGGGTTGTTTGTGCGTGTCTTTATCCGGCGCCAGGCTTCCGGTGGGTCGACGACATAGGTGGAACTGTCGGTCAGCAACGCCATTTCCTCGGCCACCCATGAAGAGCGCCCCGTCCGGACGATCCTGGCCTCGAGCTTCTGATAGACCGTTCGCAGATGCGTCACGTCGGAAAGAGCATAGGAGAGCTGCCGGTCGGACAGCGGCCGTCGGCTCCAGTCGGTAAAGCGCGAGGACTTGTCGATGCTCGCCTTGGCGAGTTTCGAGCACAGGGTCTCATAGGAGGCCTGCTCGCCGAACCCGCAAACCATCGCGGCAACCTGGGTGTCATAGATCGGCGCCGGAAGCTCACCCATCAGGTTGAGGAATATCTCCAGATCCTGGCGCGCGGCGTGGAAAACCTTGGTCACGGCGGAATTGCGCAACAGGACGAGAAACGGATCGAGACTGAGCCCCTCGGCCAGCGGGTCGATGATGGCCGCTTCGTCGGGACCTGCAACCTGGACGAGACAGAGCTTGGGAAAGAACGTGCTCTCCCGCATGAACTCCGTGTCCACGGTGACGAAAGGCGCGGAGCCCAGCCGATCGCAAAGCGCCGCCAAGCTGTCGGTATCGGTAATGGTTTGCATGACTCGGAGGAGTTTACCATTCTCCCGCCGATCATGCGGAAAATCGCACCCCACGGAAAAACGCTTATATTCAGATACTTAAGCCAATCGAACAGCAAACCCCATGGGCGCCGCGGCTGCCCGGCCGGGTCTCACCGGCCGGATCCATCACATCCAGCCCTTCTCCTTGTAATAGCGGATGGCACCGGGGTGGAGCGGAGCAGACAGGCCGTCTTTCAGCATGTTCCTGGCGTCCAGAGCGGCAAAGGCCGGATGGAGCTTCTTGAACTCCTCGAAATTGTCGAAGACCGCCTTCACCACGTTGTAGATGACCTCATCCGGGACCTTGGCCGAAGAGACCATGGTGGCGAGCACACCGTAGGTCGCCGTCGGGTTCGGGTTGTTGGCGTAGAGGCCACCCGGGATGGTCGCGCGCGCATAGTACGGCTTCTCGGCGACGAGCTTGTCCACCGCGGGGCCGGTCATCGCCACCAACTTGGCACCACAGGACGTGGTCGGATCCTGGATGTTCGCCGAGGGATGGCCTACACCGTAGAAGAACCCGTCGATCTTGTTGTCGCACAGCGCCGGTCCGTGCTCGTCGGCCTTGAGTTCGGATGCGAGCGAAAAGTCGGAGAGCTTCCATCCCATCGCGGCCAGCAGTTCTTCGAGCGACGTGCGGGTCCCCGAGCCGGGATTGCCGACGTTGAAGCGCTTGCCCTTCAGATCCTCGAACCGCGTGATGTTGGCTTCCTTTCGCACCAGCACCGTGAAGGGCTCGGGATGCACGGAAAAGACCGCGCGCAGGTCGCCGAAGGCACCGGCATCCTTGAAGGCCCCCTCACCCTTTCCCGCGTTGTACTGGGCGTCGGACTGGGCGAGCCCGAGATCGAGCTCACCCGACTTGATGGTGTTGATGTTGAAGACCGAGCCGCCGGTCGATTCGACCGAGCAGCGCAGCCCATGCGTCTTGCGGTCCTTGTTCACCAGCCGACACACCGCGCCCCCGACGGCGTAGTAGACGCCGGTCACCCCCCCGGTGCCGATGGTGATGAATTTCTGCTGTGCCAGTGCCGGCGCGGTATCCAGGGCCAGGAGGCCGACAAAGCCCGCGACCGCGCCCAGGACAGACTTCGTCTTCATGCCTCGCACTCCCCGATCCGCATACAGACCTGCCTTGTACTTTGCGCATTTCTCCCCGCGCTGGCAAACACCCCGCGCGCAATGGCGCTTCCGCCCCCGTCCTGCTTGAATGCCCGGCCCGAGCCTGGAGACCGCACCCCATGAAGCCATTTCCCGAGATCGCAGCGTTCCACGACCAGATGACCGCCTGGCGCAGGGACATCCACGCCCATCCCGAGCTGGGCTTCGAGGAAGCCCGGACATCGGCCATCGTGGCGGAGAAGCTGAAGGAGTTCGGGTGCGACGTGGTCACCGGAATCGCCAAGACCGGCGTCGTAGGCACCATCCGGGTCGGCAACTCGCCCCGCGCCGTGGGTCTGCGGGCTGATATGGATGCGCTGCCGATGGACGAACTGAACACCTTCGAGCATCGTTCCAGGCACGCGGGGCGCATGCACGCCTGCGGGCATGACGGGCATACGACGATGCTGCTGGGCGCGGCCAAGTACCTCGCCGCGACCCGTAATTTCGAAGGAGCGGTGCATTTCTTCTTCCAGCCGGCCGAGGAAGGCATGGGTGGCGGCCGGGTGATGGTCGAGGAAGGCCTCTTCGACAAGTTTCCCTGCGAGGCCGTATTCGGCATGCACAACCGCCCCAACCTGCCGGTGGGCAAGTTTTCCATCCGCTCCGGCCCGATGATGGCGGCGGCCGGTCTGTTCGACATCCACATCACCGGCAAGGGGGCGCATGGCGCGCGGCCGGAGAGCGGTATCGACCCGGTCGTCGTCGGCGGACAGATCATTACGGCGCTGCAGTCGATCGTGTCGCGCAACGTCAGCCCGCATGATTCGGCGGTGATCAGCGTGACCCAGATGCACGCGGGCGACGCCTACAACGTAATTCCGGAAAGCGCAGTGCTGCGCGGAACCATCCGCGCCTTCAAGTCGGAGGTCATGAAGACGCTCAAGGCGAATATTGCCCGCGTGGCGAAGGGCATCGGCGAGGGGCTCGGCGCCAGCGTCAAGGCCGATGTCCGTGAGATCTACCCGCCGCTGGTGAACGACGCCAAGGAGGCCATGTTCGCCGCCGACATAGCGGCCGACCTCGTGGGCGAGGAGAATGTCGACCGGAACGGGCAGCTGGTCATGGCTTCGGAGGATTTCTCCTTCATGCTGAACACCTGCCCCGGTGCCTTCATGCTGATCGGCCAGGGCGGGCCCGAAGGCGGGTGCGAGGTGCACAATCCAGCCTATGATTTCAACGATCAGGTCCTGCCTCTGGGCGCCAGCTTTTTCGCCCATCTGGTCGAAACCCGTCTGAAGAAGGAGGTCGTCGCCTAGAGCGCGCCATGAACGCCATACCCGATCTCACGCTCGAGCGCATCAAGGCCGCGGCCGGCCCGCGTGGCTTCATCACGGACCCTGCCGAAATGGCGGGCTATCTGACGGAGCCGCGCGATCTGTACCGGGGGCGAGCCGCGCTCGTCGTACGTCCCGCCTCCACCGCCGAAGTCGCGGCGATCGTGCGCATCTGCGCAGAGACCAACACCCGGATCGTCCCACAGGGCGGCAACACGGGCCTGGTCGGCGGGAGTGTTCCGTTCGATGACGGCGGCGAGATCGTCCTCAGCCTGAACCGGATGCGAGCGGTCAGGGCGGTCGACCTCGCCAACGACACGATCACAGTCGAGGCGGGCCTGCAACTCGCGGCCCTGCACGCGGAGACCGAGAGGCACGACCGCATGTTCCCCCTCCGCATCGCCTCCGAGGGCACGGCCACGGTCGGCGGCAATCTGTCCACCAACGCGGGCGGCAATGCGGTTTTGCGCTATGGCAACACCCGCGAGCTGGTCCTGGGCGTGGAAGTCGTGCTGCCCGACGGACAGGTTTGGAACGGGCTTCGCGGCCTGCGCAAGGACAATACGGGCTATGACCTGAAGCAGCTCTTCATCGGCGCGGAGGGCACGCTCGGCATCGTTACCGCCGCCGTGCTCAAGCTGTTTCCGAAGCCGCGCGCCACCGCGACCGCCTTCGTCGCGGTGCCGAGTGTCGAGGCCGCGGTGACGCTCCTCGGCATCGCCAAGCGGGAATCCGGCGGCCAAGTGTCGAGCTTCGAACTGCTGCCGCGGATCGGCGTCGATTTCGTCTTGCGTCATATCCCGGGGACGCGCGATCCGATGCAGGCCCGATACGACTGGTATGTCATCGTGGAGATGACCTCCGGCCGGGCGGGCGGCGAACTCCGCGCGACGATGGAGGGTGTGCTGGCGGAAGGGCTGGAGCAGGGTCTGGTGCTGGACGCCGTCCTCGCCGAGAGCGAAGCGCAGGCGAAGGACCTCTGGAAGCTCCGTGAGAGCATGTCGGAAAGCCAGCGGCCGGAGGGCGGGTCGATCAAGCACGACATCTCGGTGCCGGTATCGCTGATGGCGACCTTCATCGAGCGCGCCACCAGGGCGGTGGAGGATCTGATCCCCGGCGTTCGCATCGTCGCCTTCGGTCATATCGGCGACGGCAACGTGCACTTCAACCCGAGCCAGCCGCCGGGCGCGGACAAGCAGGCCTTCCTGGATCGCTGGCACGAGATCGCCGACATCGTCCACGGCATCGCCCATGATCTGGGCGGTTCCATTTCGGCCGAGCACGGTCTCGGACGTATGAAGCGTGAGGAAATCACACGCTACAAGGCGCCGCTCGAGATCGAGCTGATGCGCAAGCTGAAGCTGACCTTCGATCCGAAGGGCATCATGAATCCAGGCAAGGTCGTCTGACCTCCGCTCCACTCGTTTTGTCGAAGAAGATATCGCCATGACCGACGACGCAGCCACCTATCTCGCAAGCAACGCCTGGCCGTTCCAGGAGGCCGAGAAGCTGGTCAAGCGTTTCGAGAAGACGCCGCCGCAGAAGGGCCATGTGCTGTTCGAAACCGGCTACGGGCCGTCGGGCCTGCCGCATCTGGGCACCTTTGGCGAGGTTGCGCGGACCACAATGGTGCGGCGCGCCTTTCAGAAGCTGTCGCCGCTTCCCACGCGCCTGTTCGCCTTTTCCGACGACATGGACGGTTTCCGCAAGGTGCCGGACAACGTGCCTAACCAGGACATGCTGCGCCAGCACCTGGGAAAGCCGCTGACGCAGGTGCCCGATCCCTTCGGCACCCATCCATCCTTCGGCGAGCACAACAACGCGCGGCTGCGCGCCTTCCTCGACCGATTCGGCTTCGAATACGAGTTCCAGTCGGCGACCGCCCTGTACAAGGCGGGCCGCTTCGACGCGACGCTCCTGCATGTCCTGAAGAACTACGAGGCGGTGATGGCGATCATGCTGCCGAGCCTTCGAGCCGAGCGCGCCGCCACCTACTCGCCCTTCCTGCCGATCTGCGCCAAGACCGGCAGAGTGCTGCAGGTGCCGGTCGTCGCCACCAATGTCGACAAGGGGAGCATCACGTATCGCGACGAGGACGGCGACGAGGTGGAAGTGCCCGTCACAGGCGGGCACTGCAAGCTGCAGTGGAAGTGCGACTGGGCCATGCGCTGGGTGGCGCTCGGCGTCGACTACGAGATGTCGGGCAAGGACCTGATCGATTCCGTGAAGCTGTCGGGCCAGATCGCGCGCGCGCTCGGCGCGCAACCGCCGGACGGCTTCACGTACGAGCTGTTCCTGGACGAGAAGGGCGAGAAGATCTCCAAGTCGAAGGGCAACGGTCTTTCGATCGAGGAATGGCTCACCTATGCCTCGCCCGAAAGCCTCGCGCTCTACATGTTCCAGAAGCCCCGGGCCGCGAAGCGGCTCTACTTCGACGTGATCCCCCGGACCGTGGATGATTACCTGACATTCCTGGAGAAGTTCCCGGCCCAGACGGGGGCTGAGCGCTACGCCAACCCGGTCTTTCACATTCACGGCGACAACGCGCCGGGTGAGACGCTTCCGGTCAGCTTCGGAATGCTGCTGAACCTCGCCGGTGTCTGCAACGCGGAGGCACCCGAGGTCCTGTGGGCTTTCCTGCAGCGCTATGCGCCCGGAACCAGCCCGGCGAACAATCCGATCCTGGATCAGCTGGTCGGCTACGCGATCGCCTACTATCGCGATTTCGTCAAGCCGGCGAAGCGCTATCGGGCGCCGACGCAGACCGAACGTGCCGCGATCGAGGAACTGGCGGCCCACCTCGCGACGCCCGGCCTCGGCGCCGATGCGGATGCGCTGCAGACCGAAGTCTACGAGATCGGCAAGCGGCATGGCTTCACCAACCTCCGGGACTGGTTCAAGGCGCTCTACGAAATCCTGCTCGGCCAGGAGACCGGGCCGCGCATGGGTTCCTTCATTGCGCTCTATGGGATCGAGGAGACGCGGGCGCTGATCGGCAAGGTGCTGAAGGGCGAGAGCCTGGCCGCCTGAGGCGCATGCGGCCGAGGCTCAACGCCAGCAGTTCACACGACCTACGAAGGACTGCGCCTGGGCGAAGATCCGCTCCTGTGGCATCGGCTCGCTCGCCGGGAAGCCGAAGGCGACCTCATGCCCGAGGCGCTTGAGCCAGGCGATCGCGTCCCGGGCGGGAATGGCGAAGCCGAAATCCTCCACGGGGCCGCCGATCGCCTTCGAGGCTTCGACGGTGTTTCGCTTGGCGAAGACGACACCGATCACGAGCCCCGAGGAATCGAGGACCGGGCCGCCGCTGTTGCCCCGCCGCACCTCTCCCTGCATGGCAAAGCGCGGGATGCCGCCGACGGGGGCG
>VFQQ010001017.1_pt1 | contig 44000 bp, 71 predicted proteins | sample 3512341 | NCBI WGS metagenome assembly VFQQ01 (sample SAMN10412373, study PRJNA504923) | tailings metagenome | isolation source: Relicate 2 Philex TSF1 revegetated site | place: Philippines: Tuba, Benguet | collected 2017-08-29 | reverse complement strand
CAGCACAGCTGTGGGGCTACCTGGGCGTAGGTGGGTGGCTGCAGGGCAGGGCATTCATGCAGTGCACCATGCCGCTAACTGTGGGCATACCAGGGCCTGGGTGGGCGGGGATTGCCTGCAGGGCAGCGGGAAAAATATCATGGGGCTGCCTGGGGCGGGTGGGCGCTGGGCAGTGCTGTAGAGCTCTGTGCTGCTAGCTGCGGGGCTACCAGGGTGGGTAGTACTGGATGATCGTCGGGCATCGTGCGGTGTGCCGGCCTGCGGCACGCTGTGCCATGCCCGCACAATTGTGCAGCACGACCCACCTATGCAGCTGCGCAGCAGCGTGGAACTGCAGGGCAACAAGCCGGTTGTCTCAATTCATTGGCTGCAGCCTTTGCCCTGTGTGGCATGTGCCTGTTTTGCAAATCAGTCTGCCTCTCGCAGGCTGGCGCTGTTATGCCTCCTCAGGCGCCTCGCCCTGCTTGTTTCAAACGTTGTGTGCTCACTTGGGTGTGCATGTACACATCCACATCCATTTCCCCCGCAGGCTGGCGCTGGTGCGTCTCCTTCTGGCTGCCTCGTGCTCTGTTTTCACCCCTGATGCTTACTGAGGTGTGCATCTACTCCCATAGCGCAGGCTGGCGCTGGTACGTGTCCTTCTGGCGCCTCGTGCTCTTCGCGGTGCTGCTGCTGCCGGGCTTTGCCCAGATGGCAGCCTTCTACTTCTTCTCTCCAAGAATGCTGCGCTCCATCCCGTACGGGCTGCTGGTGAGCCGAATTGCTAGTGCTAGGGCTTTAGGGTTGAATGGTAAAGGAAACAAGATGGCGGCCTTCTACATCTTCTCTCCATGCATGCTGTGCTCCATACCATACGGGCTGCTGGTGAGCTGGGCTGCAGTCGCAAGCTCCCAAGCCACTGCTCTGCTGGAGCTGGGGAGTCGGTGCTGCCGTTGCCACTGCACCTTGCACGCTGCAGCCTGCTTGCATTGCCCCATTCGGCCGGCTGCGGGCCCGTCGCCCACCGCCCTTCGACTACCCGCATCCCCATGTTGAAGCCGCCACACTTCAACCGCCCGCCAATGAATGCAGCCCCGCAACCGCTTGGACGTGTTCCTGCCCCGCAAGGAGTGGCGGGCAGCGGGGCCGCGCCCCACAGTCATCTTCATCACAGGCGGCGCCTGGACGATCGGATACAAGGGTGAGCTGCCGCTGGGGGTCTGGAAGCACGATTTCGGTTTCTGGCGATATTCAGTTGTGCCACTTGGGCTACAAGGGTCAGTTGGTGTGGAACTGATGGGAAGGCCAACAGCCAAGGGGGGTTGGCCTCAACATACGCTAATCCATGCCCTTGTCACTGCCGCCCCCCTCGCTCCTCCCGCAGCCTGGGGCGCGCTGCTGGGGCGGCGGCTGAGCCAGCGCGGCGTGCTTGTGTTCTGCCTGGACTACCGAAACTTCCCGCAGGCGAGCTGCAGTTGCTGTTGTCTTGTAGCTGCCTGTGCCGCCGCATGTTTGCCGATGTCTGAATTTCTGCTTCCGAACCCTCGAGCGTACGGCCGGCACCCCTGCAGGGCAATGCGCTGGACATGATGCAAGATGTGAACACGGGCATTGCATGGGTGCTGCGCCACGCGGCCGCCTTTGGCGGCGATGGCCAGAGCTTCCACATCGTTGGGCAGTCGGTAAGTGAGGTGTGATTGCTTCATGTTTGTCTGATCGCCTGCTCCTTATTCGACCAGCGCGCCAAATGCAGCCGCACACTATGCTGAGCTGCTCTCCTAGCACGCCTCATGCAGGCGGGCGGGCAGCTGGGGGCGCTGGCGCTGATGCTGCAGATGCAGCAGTCGCTGACGCGGCAGCCGCAGCTGGGGGCGTCCCCTGTTTGGGACCCAAGCCGCATCCGGGGATTCGTGGGAGTTAGGTGGGTGGGCTGGGCGTTGTGTGTGCGCGCATGGTAGTATGGCCAGACATTTGTCGCTTCCAACGGCTTCTGCGCTTGCCCATCATTTGTTGCTCAACGAAAATGGAACACGCCTCGGCTGCCTGCCATGCAGCGGCGCATACAACCTCTATGCCCTGGCCGACCACCTGCACCGACGAGGCCTGTACCGCAACTTGTTTGAGGTGGGGGCATGCCGCCCTATGGCAGGACTGCTGTGGCCTATTGCTCTGTCGTAGTACCAATTGGGCCACATGCGGGGGTCATTTGCCTTGCTCGTTGCAGCTTGCTTGGGCTCAGATTAGATGCCCCAAGCATGGCATGGTAGTGGTGCACCTCTCATGATGCATCCGGCATCTCAAGGCATGTGTGCTGCCGCTCGGTCGATCAACATGTGCTGCCGTCCTCCAACCTTCTGGCAGGCGATACACTCGCTGGAGGGCAAGCCGATGCTGCGGGAGCTGTCGCCCACCTTCAACATCCGGTGAGCGGCTTGGCGAGCCCCAATCGACCGTCGCTAGAGTAGCTGTGCCTTGTGTCAATCGCTCCCCTGTGCGCCTCTTCTGCGCGACGCTTGGTCACCTCTGAGCACAGCAAGCCGCTGCAAGGCTTCCTTACGAGAGCCTGCTGTGCCTCATTCTGCCTAGCTCACCTCCCTACCCTGCCCTGCTCCCGCCCCGCCCTCGGCTGCAGCAAGCTGGGCGCGGCGGTGGGTCAGCGCCTGCCGCCCATGCTCATCCTGCACGGCACAGCCGACAAGTCGGTGCCCATGGAAATTGCCATTGAGTTCGTGGCGGCGCTCAAGGTGCGATGGGTGGATTGTCGGTTGTACTCCAGTGCATTGCATTACGTGGCAACAGCAAAATGCAACCCTGCAGCAGCTGCATCCAGCATGCCGGCCCAATGTCACCGTCCACGATCCACGATGCAACGGGCGGCCGCCCTGCTCCTTGATCGCAAACAAACAATGCAGGAGGCGGGGGTGGCCAATGCGCGGCTGAAGCTGTACCAGGGCAAGACGCACACCAAGCCGATTGTGGAGGATCCCAGTGAGTGACGGGTGTGCGGAGGGATCTCTGTCTGCGGCGTATGAGAGGTTTGCCGGACCTGAGTAGTCTGCGCGTGCTCGCTGTCGCCTTTCAGTGCAGCCGCCCCCAAGTAGCATTCTGCTCTGGGTGTGCTCAAATTGCTCAACCTGCTGTGCTGTGCTATGCCTTCTGTGCCCCCCATGCAGTGCGCGGCGGCCGGGACGAGCTCATGGATGATGTGCTGTCCATGGTGCGCGGCGGGATCGGCCGCTGCTGCTGCTGCAAATCAACGCTGCTGCTGCTGCTGCTGCTGCTGGTGTCCGCTGTTGCCGCCACCAATGCTGCTGGTTTGTGGCCATGGCCCGCTTGCCGCCCTGCTTTAAGCGTAAAACGGTAATACCTTCCTTGCCTTGCTAGATCACCCATTCCCAATTCCCCGTCCCACAACATGCCGCAGGTGCTGGGCCGGCAGTGCCACAACCTGCAGATGCCCATGCTGCCCGCCGCACTGATTGACCTGGCCAGCTGGGTGTGCCCCTTCTGAGCGACGTGACCGGTCCAGTGACCGGTCCCGGCTTGTCCTTTAGACTGCGGCCGTGCTGCTGCTGCAGGCGCGGCGACAGTGCAGCACAGCGGCAGCACAGCTCAGTGGTCCACTGCACGCAACTCCCTTGTACAGCAGCAGCAGCGCTGCACAGCTTGAGGAGCGCAGCACTGCCCTGCGCAGCCTCCTGACGGACTTGACACAGCTTGTGGCCTAGCTTGATCACCGAATGACTGGCATGACTGACCCTGTGCTGCACCGAGTGAGACGCGCATGATGTATTCTTTGCTAGACTTGTTTTAGCCGCTGTTCTGTTCCATTCGACAGTGTGTACAATCCCATTGAGTTGCTGCGGCAAAGCAGGTTGAAGAACTTGAGGTAGTGGTGTGCGCCAGAAATTGGGGCGAAGGCAAGGGTGGCTTAGGCATGGGGAGGGGCGTGCTTGGAAGAAAAAGGAAAAGAGCAGCGTTGTTAATAATGAAACACCGAGTACAGTTGAGTTTGCGTGGGAAAAAAGCAAGACAGACATCATGGAAAATAGTGGAGATAGTTTGGGTGCGGCAGCAAGCGCCTAGCTGCTGCCGCAGACTGGATACAAATTGTGGTTGGTAGTTGGGCGCTGCGGCGGGGCTGAGCGACGCAGCTTGCAAGCCGCCAATCAATGGGGCAGCAAACTTGCAGGGCCCCTGCTCGCCTGGCCGCAGCCGCACCAGTGCGGCGCAGCACTCCACACGATTCTGCAGCAAATCTTTGGGCCGCCAATCAAACCGCATCGTCCGGTGCGATGCGGTTGCCGCTGCCCTTGCGTGGCCCGGTGGCGCCAGTACCATTGCCGGCTGCACCGCCTGCCGCAGCGCTGAAGCTGGATGTCTGGCGCTGCTGCAGGTCTGCCAGCGCAGCCTGAGCATCTCCCAGGGATGTTGCACTGGAGCGTGCGCTGCCATCGCCGCCCCAGGAACCAGAGCCCGGGGTGCAGGTGCCGGTGCGGTCCCGGCTGCCGGTCCTTGCAAGCTTGCCCAGCTTGCCCAGCAGGCCGCCGCCCTGCGTGGTACCGCTGTGCAGGCGCCCGCGCTGCGCCCCATCTGGGCTGCCCTGCCCGCCGGATGCCTGCTGCTGCACCAGAGCAAACAGCGAGGAGGGCCGCTGGTGCAGCAGCGGTGGAATGGGCACCGGCGGGCCGCCAGCAGGCAGGGAGAATTGATGCGCCAGCGGCGCAAAGGTGCCCTGGGACTGGGTGGCGAGGCGCTCCAGCTGCGGAAGGGGTAAGGGTAGGGCAGGGAGGGCAGCTGGGCGGGTGGCTGGGCTGGGAGGTCGGGAAGGCAGAGCCGCAGGTGCCAGGACGATCAGCAGTGGCAGCTCCACAAGGCCGCGCTGGAAACTTGCATCGCCTGACCCACCTGGTTGCGGCGGCGCGTCATGATGTGCTAACCGTTGGCGATTCATGGTTCAACAGACCACAACTGCAAGAAGTAGGACACTACACATCAAAATGCCCACCTGGTTGCGGCGCCGGGTCACGATGTCCTGGCACCTGTAGCTTGGTTCTGTCCAGCCAACAGAGCAGCATTCTCTCCAACAAAACACGAAATGAATGCCCACCTGGTTGCGGCGGCGCGTCACGATGTCCTTGTACTTGTCCTGGAAGTCGCGCAGCCGCTTGTCCACCTTGGCCTGTCAACAAGGATTTTGTGTTTCGAAAGGACCAGTCAGGTATCAACGCAACCACAAGAAAAAGCCGAGCGCATTGGCAGGCGCTTGTCCACCTTGGCCTGTCAGGGGGGGTTGTATAACGTGGAAGTGAATGCAGCAAGAGGTTGACGGTTGCATGGGTGTTGGTGGCAGTGGCACTCGCAGCGGCATTGGACGTTGACATGGCATCAGCCGCAGCACTCGTGCCCAGGACCGCCACAACGCTACTTCTACAGAAGCAGTGCAGCGCTGCTCTCACCACTTCCTCGGCCTGTAGGCCGCCGGGGGCACCCGCCATCTCCATCAGCAGCTGGTCCTGCAGAGTGTGATAAAAATGGTGGTAGCAGCACATTCACGGTTAGATTCGACAGCTTGTGCATGCCCAGCAGCAGCTGGCCACGTAATAGCCGGGTCAGCACGCGCGGCACACATACAGCAATGCACCGCATGGTCACAGGTCGGTAGGTCTCATGCACATTGCCACAAATAAGCCGCCGCACGGGACGGCTGAAGCTTGCCTGCCAGAAGTGGCGGTTGGCGATCAGGTTGTCCAGCGCCTCGCCCAGCTCGGGCAGGATCTTGAACACCTGCTTGGAAGCAAAAGCAGCAAAGAAACACTCAGGAGACTTGGTGGCTACCACGCCGACAGCGCTTCGCCCCAGTCAGGAAGGACCGTGAGCAGACTGGGAATCGCAGATTCAAACAAATACATGGGGCGACATGTTGAACAGTCACCACTGCCCCCTGCTTTCACCACACACAAGCTACTGCGTGATAAGCACAATCACACGACACACCTGGGCGTACAGCGGCGCCACCACAAACTCGATGAAGTTGATCTGGCTGCCCGCCCGGCTCGTCTTGTCGCGGTCGCACATGGGGCTGCAAAGGAGCAAAGGACACGGCAACAAAGGCAGAGTTGGGCGAGGGATGCAGGCAGTTCAGCAAAGCGTTGCCTCAGCCGCCGGCTTGTCGCGGTCACACATGGGGCTGCGGGGGGAGGAAAATGAAAACGCATGGGCTGGGAAGCGTGAGACAGAGCAGCTGGACACTCGCCACCCGTGATTTGAGCATTCCCTGAGCCCTTGCAGTCTGCCTCCGCCACTGCCGCCACCACATTGCGCTGCAAAGCTCACCTGATGGGCAGCCCAGCCGCGCGCTCACGGTCGCCCTGCACCAATGATGTGAGAGCGGAGCAAGCTGCGGGTCAGCAGCAAGGTCTGGGTAGTGGCGTCCCCAGGCGGCGCACAGCGCAACAGCTATGGTAGCACAGCATACTGCACAAGGAGTGTCTCACCTGCTCGAAGAACTCGCCCAGCACCCGCTCCGTCCACTTCTCAGCAATGACGGTGGGCTTGACTGTGGCAGTGATGAGGGGCGGCCAGCGGGCAGGGTGAGCGGGGGGTCAGCGGCGTGGCAGCACGCAACAGCAGCTGAATGCGCGATCACAAGGATGGTCATCGCACCGGCCTCCTCCAGCGCACATTCATCCAACTCCCGCATGCGTTCCGCACTCACCGGGGTTGCTGATGTCGGCGCAGTGCAGCAGCAGGTTGAGCAGCAGCTGGCGCTCCTCCGCCGAGTCAAACAGGCGGGGCAGGCCATCGCTGCGGGGCATCAAACAGAACTGGTCATCAGTGCGCAGCAGTGCTGGAAGGAACTCGTTCACCTTTGAAAGCAATTGATCCACCGCAGCAGCGGCGGCACAGTGGCAGGGCAGGGCAGCCTGTGGCTGCACACAAAATTTTGCCAGCCTCTCCCGCCAGCCAGCCCAGGGCCTCACCGCGGCAGGCCGTGACGCAGGGCACGGTGGTGCGCCGCGATGTTGGCTCCGTGCAGCTCGAAGAACACTTCCAGCTTGCCAACCTTCAGCCGAAGTCACAGCAAACGGCGGCAGATTGAGTAACATGCACAGTAGCAGAGTTGGTGATACGCGCTGCAACAACCTCAACAGCACACACGACAGAAGCAGCAGCCGCCCGTTCCCTGCCCAACCGCGAACCCACCATGGGGAAGTGGTGCACCATGTCTGTGGCCAGCACCGCGCCAATGACCATCTTGCGCAGCTGCGGGGCAGACGCAAGTGGGGCAGGCGGCTAGTTTTGGACAAGCTCTCCTGCCCCTCGAGCCTTGCACGGCATGGCGCAGCCCAGTCGAGCGCAGCACGGCATGTCACAGCAAGGCGCAGCACGGTAATACAGCGAACCACAGTGTGACACAGCACAGCACAGCACAGCGCAGCGTAGCACAGCGCAGCGCACCTCGCGCCACTGCCCCGGCTCCAGGCGGCCAAAGATGTCGATGTCGGGCCGGCTGGGCAGCAGGGAGTAGAGGCAGGCCACGTGCCGGTTCTCCAGCACTGCGGGTGGAGGCAGGGCAGTCGATCACGGATAATCAGAGGAGCACGGCTGGCACGGATGTCGTCTGGGCAAGCGCGCCAGCGTGTGCAGCAGCGGGGCATCAGCATAATGTCATCGCAAACATCCGATGAGTCATTCCACACAACACGGGCGCCCATCCAGGTGGAGTGTTTCGGGTGTGTATGTGCAGCACACGTTGCCCTCCTGCTCCCACCCACCCACCCGAGGAGTCGTTGTAGGTCACCGCCAGCGGGTCCTTGCAATTCACCAGGAACGCATTGTTCACGCCTGCGGAGGGCGAGTGTGGCGCACAGCAACAGGAATGAGCACCGAATGTGCGCGAGCACCAACCACTCACCCGGGTGGTCCATGTCGTGTGCCATAGCTGCCACCACAAGCTGCCTCCCACCCAGCAAGGCTACAACGGCATGGCCCCAAGTTCGAACGTAGACGCGCCAAACATTGGATGCTCATAACCCACCCGGGTGGTCCATGTCGTGTGCCACGGCCGCCACCATGAGAGCAAACTTCTCCAGCTCGGTGAGCGCCACCTTGTGGGACACGCGCCTGCCAGGCGGGATTTGCAAGGACGCACACAGGTATTGACATCCAGCAGCAGCAGCAGCAGCAGCAAACAGCCGTAAGGGCATGCCTAGTGCAAAAAGCATTCACGATGAAGAGCTGGCTGGAGTGCCAGCTGCACTCCTGCATGTGTGTTGCGTTTGCAAGCACAATATGATGCTAGACAGCCTGGTTGGGCTGGGCAGTTGCCCTCACTTGATGAACATGAAGGTGGTGTGTGTGACGTCGACGCAGTGGTAGAAGTTGTGATAGGTCACCTGCCGGTAGATGCTGGCCACCTGCAATTGAGCAGCGGCAGCCCATACATGTGTTGTGGTATGTCTTGGCAGCACTGCATGGCTGCAGTTGTGGCCCGGTAAGCGAGACGTGCATCCTGAGAAGGCAGAAAAGTTTCAGCCATTGAAAGGCGATCTACCAGCTGCCACTCACCACATCCACAAAGCGCCAGAGCGTGGCGACATCGGTAAAGCCAGCTGGCTCCTCTGCACCCGCGGCCACATGCAGCGCCGCATCGGCAGAGCTGCGGGAAGCATAGGGGCGGCGGGGAGGCACGTTGGGCAGAATCGGCATGCGAACATCCGGCAGCTCCGACCACCAGCACAAGCGGTGTCCGGTTGCACAGGCACTGCTCGCAAAGTAATGCTGCCCTTCCAGCTGTGGCGCACTCAGCGCATCCCAGGGAGACGCCTGATCCGTTCACCCACCCAAAGTGCGCCAGCTCCAGCTCCAGGAACATGGACACGACGTAGGCGGGCAGCAGCTGGGCGGGCATGGACAGCGCGTCAAAGCTGCAGATGAAAATCAGGGACAGGTGCAGTCATGTCAGATGATGTGTTCAGCAGAGCAGGGCAGCGGCAAGTGGGCGGGCATGGACAGCGCGTCAAAGCTGCAATAGATAGGAGCGAGTGCAGGGGTGGGTGGTGAGGCAGTATAGGACAGGGCAGCAGCAGCAGCTGGGCGGGCATGGACAGCGCGTCAAAGCTACGGGGCAGGAGAGGCAGGGGAGGTTCCGGCATGCCAATCATGCAGCAACAAGGGCAGGTGCGGTGTCATGCTGTGCCACCATGCACACAGAGGTGAGAACATGGCCCCACTGTGCATGCTTCCTGCCACCCCAGCTGCACGCTGCCCACCACCCCAGTCCCATGCTTCCTGCCACCTCAGACGCACCTGAAGGAGTGCAAGTAATCCACATCCACCGCCGCCAGCAGCTGCTTCTGCGCATCTGATAGTGCGCCCCCAGCCATGGCACCAGCCAGCGCATCGCCGGCATGCGTCGGCATGCGCTGCAGGCGCGCCGCCGCCCACAGCGCGGCCGCATCTGACACAGCAGATGACAGCACTTGCTTGGAAGGGGTAACGAGCGTGCCGGCACCCCTCGGTGTGGCAGCGGGGCTGGTTGCATGTGCCGCCAGGGCCGGCGGGGAGCCCGCGGCGAGCGCGGGCATGGGGCTGCTGCCGCCAGGCGATGCCGCAAGCTCAAAGCTGGGGGAGCCCGCAACCGCGCTCTCCTCTGTGTTGCGCCGGCTTTCCTGGAATTGCGCCAAGGCGCTCATGCGAGACTGCCGCCGCTGGCCTGCGCATGGGCGGGTGGGGAGGGAGGATGCATTTGAGGGTTGGGTTGATGGCGTCGGCGCAAACAGGCGTGCCGTCATCTAGCATGCATGCAGGCACATGAGTGCTCTGCACTGTGTGGCAGGGGTGGCTGTAATGGCTTCTTCCGCACCCGCGTGCCATTCTCCAGTTTGACAGCGCTTACCCGAGGCTGCAGCAGCGCCCGCAGCAGCGGCGGCCGCGACTGCAGGCGTGTTGGCTTCCGACATACGGCCCAGGCGAGACAGACGCTGGGGCCGTTCAGACTGACGCCGGCCAAAGAGCTTGCCACCGCCGCCTCCGGCTGTGCCTTGAGAAGTGGCAGAATTGCGCTTCGGGGTGCCGGCCGGGCTGCCTCTGCGGCAGGAAGCAGGCATGGGCGCAATGATCGATGAAGCACTTCAAGTCGGCAGGAAAAGGAGCTGATGGGGGCAGCAATGCCTAGAGTGGAAGGCTGGAAGCCCAGAAGCAACATCGGCACAACAACTGCTCAGCCCGCCCGCCTTACCGCAGGTCTGAGGCTTGCTTAGTCAGGCCGGTGCCAACTGTAGGAGAGGCTGCTGCCACCTCGGCTGATGCGGGCCCTGCCACCATGGTCGCCAGCCACTCCTTTGTGGATTGGTCCGCCGTCTGTGAGAGGGCAGTCGGGTAGTGGAATGAGCGGTGAGATGAGCAACACAGTCAGGATCAAGACAGGAGGCGCAATTGCGGCAGTTTGGGCTCGGCCACCAGCGGCCATGGCAGCGGCGCCGGCAGCCAAGTGCAGCGAGAAGGAAACAGGGCGGCGCCGCAGCGACGGCCACATCACCCGCATCTGTTTCACTGCGTTCCGCACCTGTGCCATTTTCTTGACGGTGTTCACGCCCACTCCACCAGCCGAGGTGTACTGCTCCAGGATGCGGCTCATCTTCTCCACGGCTGCGGAGGAGACATGTGTGAAGGCAGAGGTGGGAAATGAGACGACAACCCGAATCCAGCAAAGAGCAGCGCTCCCGACAACTCCAACCAGCCCGCCCAGCTCCGGCGTTCACTAGTGCCTAATCAACAAGAATCAATCGCAACGCCGCACCTGCTTCGATGGTGTTGATGCCCACGTCGTCCTTGCGGCTGCCGCGAGGACCGCCTGCATCTGGCGCTGCCTGGTCCTGCAAGGGTTGTGGCTCAAAGTGTGCAACGGAGCTGTGCATCAGGCGCACATGCTTTCCTGCCGGGCTGGTGTCGCTGCCAGTTTGGCCACCTTCTAAGCACCCTCTTCCGGCGCAAGCCGCACCTCTTGTGTTCCCAGAGCCTGGATGACTTGGCTGGCGTTGGTTCGGATGACGTGGAAGATGCGGTCCAGCGGCTGCACCAGCATCTGCAGAGAGCAGATAGGGGTTGCACCAGCAGGGGTAACGTTGTGGTGTGGCGGGCAAGGCAGGCAACGCAAATTATGCATATCCCAACTTTCTCCAGGCACAAGCACGATTGCCGCCATGGCAGCTGCAGCAGCGTCTAGTGCAAAGCCATGCTGTGCACTGGAGCGTCGCTCCTTACAAACGAACTGATCCACCCACCTTGTAGATGGTGTAGTTGAGCGTGATGAGGAATACCAGCAGCACGGCGATCACCATGCCCGCCAGCAGCATGTTGTACATGGCGCGGTAGTGGTTGGCTGCAGGAAAGGAGGAGGGAGGGTTGGCACTTTCAGCCAGGGAGCACGCACAGCATGGTCAAGCGGACAATCTGTCTTCTACTGCAGGTGGACTGTGGCAGACAGGTGCCCATGCCTACGCACCCCCCGAGACGTCAACCGCCAGCTGCACGCTCCCATCACCCGCGCTGATGTCCTTCCTGCATCAACGGGGCAGCACAAAGTGACGGCACCGGGCCGCATGGAACCGTGAAGGCGCCGATGCGGCATGCTGTGCCGGGTGGCAGCCACCTTCTACCAGGCTTACTCGACCAGCACGCTCAACCCCTAATCCATTTGTGTGTGTGTGTGTGTGGGTGGGGGGGCGGGGGGGGGGGGCACAGGCGCTGCGTGAAGCGAGGCTTGCAACCCTGCCACCAGCCGCCCTGCCAGGGACTGCCTCGCCGCCGCACCTGTCGCTGCTGCGGCCCGTCCACCCGCCGTTTTGATCCACCCAGCTCAGAGTTTCGTTCCAGTCGGACCCCTCGATTTGCAGGATCATGGGCACTTGCTGCGCAAGGGGGCATGAGGGCAGGGCGGCAGGCGCTGAGTGAGGCTGGGCAGGAGCAGGCGAGGTGCTTAGAAGGCAGCCTACATTGACGCGTGTGTGCGCATGCTAAAAGCTTGGCAGCGACTCGGATACGAAACGCCGCAAGCGGCGGCATGCAGCAGGCGGGCAGTACCAACTGAGAACCTACCTTGCCATCCAGCTGGTCTTCCGAAAAGGCAAGCATGGCGTCGATGGTGGGTTGCAGCTGCAGGCCAGGGCCGACAGAAGAGGCGCACAGTTGGCATGTCTATGGACAGAGCAGAATGGCGCGGCAAGCTGGTCAAACCAGAATTGCGAGGGATAGCGTAGCAGCTAGTCACATTTGATCACATACCGCAAACTACGACCAGCCCTGTACTCTAGCAGAGGCAAATTCCCACAAGCGCACCTGTGCTGCTACAGCACCCGCGGCCACCTGTGCATCCAGCGCGGCTGCAAAGGCTTGTAGGCCTTCCATGCTGCCGCTGTCCACGTCAGCGCCCACAAGCAGCGAGGTGCCGACCGTGATGGCCACAGCCACGGTGGCCACTTGCAGCGTGGTGAGCACTGCAGGAGAGGGGGCCGCCGGGTGGCAGGGGAAGGTGTCGATGAGGTGCACATTTCGAAGTGCACGGCTGCCTTCCTTCACGCAATGGGATGCAGAATGCGCCCATCACCCATGCACTCAAAACACACATCACAATGCCGGCACTTGCCTCCAATCTTGCGGCCGATGTTGGTGGGCTCCAGCTGGTCAGCTTGAGCGGCCGACGACTGCTGGCTGCCGCTGCGCCGCGCCCGCCACTGCACGGAATGGGCAGGTCGGCAGGGGTGTGATATAATAGCAGTGCAACACCCGGGAATTCTTGGCAGGCGCTGATGCCGGCTACAACAGCAAGCATTCACAGCTGCATGCCAATGCTGATGCCGCAGATTGCAGGCACCCACCTGCTCGTACTGCCACCCCATCCACTCCAGACCTGTCACTCATCAGCCGCATGGCATGTACAGAAAGCAAAACAGGTACCTGAGCAGCCCAGCACCCACCTGCTTGTACTGCCACACCATCAGCTCCAGCACCGACACCACTCTGACCAGCCGGATGATGCGCACCGCCCGGGCGGCGTCCGAGGTCACGCCGTCCGTCTTGATGCCCACCTGAAACCAAATGACAGGCATGGCAGGCAACAAACGTGAACCACCGCACAACTGTCGACCCAATGAGCCGCGTAGTGCGTTCTCTGGCTGCTGCGCCCCTGTCTGATAGCCCGCTGCAGGCACTTGTGGCATGGCTGCCGCGCTCACCGCCTCCGTGAACCAGGTGATGCCCCAGAGGATGGAGGCGTTGGACAGCACGTCCAGCACCAGCTCCAACAAAAACAGCTCTTGCCTGTTGGGAGCAGCGGAAGCAGGATGCATACCAGGTTGATGGGGGGACAGAACAAGAGGACGCATGGCACAGCATGGCACAGCATGGGCAGTCCGCAGCAGGCCTAGCAGGGGCACACAGCACGCATCGGCTGCATCCACGCAATCACGCAGTACATCACACATGCCAGCAAACAGGATCGTTGCCTCATGAGCGCACCTGCAAAGCAGGCCCAGCAGGGTCTCCAGCCCAAAGATGGCCATGATGCCGCACAGGAAGCCGTCGATCCAGTCGTTGGCGCTGTCGGGGGCTGCACCCGGGGCGGATCAAGGAAGCAAGGCAGGGTTCAGAGGGGCGGTGAGAATGGCAAAGAGGTGGGCCCCAGTGCGGATGGCGACATGTTGTGCAGAACTCCAAAGCGCGTGATGGCAAGCACAGCAGATACAGCAGGCGCGACGCAGGTGCAGCAGGCGGTGCAACCAAAGCACACCCGAGGTAATGATGGCGACATTGGGCGCAAGCAGGCAAAGAGGGTGATGGCAAGCACAGCAGATGCAGCCAGCCAGTTCAGTGGGCAGGCGCACCCGACGTGATGATGGCGACATCGGGCGCAAACACGGCAAAGAGGGTGATGGCCAGGATGAACAGGTTCCACGGCAACGAGTCCAGCAGGCGGCAGCCGGCCTGTGGCAGGGGACAGAGAACAAGCAGGCATGGCAGGATCAGTGTGGGAAATTTCCCACTTCACTTTAAAGTGAAGGCAGGACCGGCACAGTAGCGAGGCGCCAAGCGGCAATGGCAAACCCCATCAGCATGCAGCAGACGCTTCCGCCCTGCACAGCAACAGCACTCCCACATCCATCCCCTCAATCTCACATTTTGCCAGCTGGGCTGCAGCAGGCGCAGGCGGAAGCTGGGCAGCTGAGCAAGGCTGCACGCCTGCGACGCCTTTGCAGCATCGGCCGCGATGTCGCCACCCAGCATGCTGTCCCGGTAAATGTGCTCTGGGTTGAAGGCAGGGTGCCCCTCGGAGCGCGGGCGCACGATGCTGTGACAGGGGCGGGAGGAGGGAGGGTTGCAAGGGAGAAGAGCGGCGGACGGCCAGCCACGCCACCCCATCTTGACCGCCCGCCGCCGCCCATCGCCGCGCCGGCGCTGCCCCACCTGCGCCTCAGCCGGGTGGTGGCGCGCTTGAGGAAGCTCAGCTTCTCGGCCTGGCGCGGGCTGGCAGCGCCCTGGGCCTCCAGCTCGCCCTCAGGCTCCGGCGCGCCAGCAGTGACTTGCACCTCCACGCTGCGCCCGCCCTTGGCCTCCTCCATTGCGCTGGCCGCGATCAGAGGCGGATCAGGTTCGCTAGCCGCAGCGCGGGCCTGGCGAGCGGCCTAACGCTCGGGGTGCCGCTCCCAGGGCGGCTTTGGGGCGTTTCCTGGCCCTCTCTTTGATCACTGGCTACCTGCAGCGGCCTGTATTGCCCGCGGAAAGGCGTAGAGGGCCACGCGGCCATCGTACGACTGGGTGCCAGACATTTGGACCGCTCGCCTGCCCAGCATGACCGGCCAGAGGCAGCCCATGGCCTCCGCTGCTGGTCCGCGCTGCAGTCATGCACTACACTGGCGCCCCGTGGGGTTCAGGAGAAATGAAATGAGCATAGCAAGCGAGCGAGGGGGTGTGGCCAAGGTGGGCGGGCCGGCCGGCATCACGGGGCGCCGCCAGGCCGGCCCTGTTGTGGTCGGTGGGTGCACGTGCTTCACGGCTGCGACTGCCTGCCTGCTGCTGCAACCGCATCACATGAAGTCGTCGTCGCCATCGCCTGCAAAAGGTTGGCAGGTCGGCAGGGCGGCGGAGTGAGGGGCCAGCGCCACCTGGGACGAATTGGCAGGGACATCGTCTGGTGCGTCCATTATGCCGTATGTGCCACCCGCCGCGCATCGCCTCGCCTGCCTGTGCTTGTTCGGCCATGCACCTCACTGGAAACAAAAATCGCATGTGCAGCACCCACAAACGCTTGCAGCACCCACAAATACTTGCAGCAGGCCCAGACGCAGCAGAGCGCAAGAACGAGCACCCACCCGCATCGTCGTAGATGTAGTCGTCCAGGCCGGCCGAGGCGCCGCCCTTGCCCACATTCAGCGCCGCCTGCAGCGCAGGAAGGGTGAGGCAGCATATGTATGTTGGCAGGGAGCGGCGCAGCAGAGCACGGATGTGTGAGCAGGGAGCAGGCGAGCGAGGGAGCAGGCGCCAGGAAGGCCGGCAGCAGAGGAGCGCGATGCGCGGTGGCAGCAAGGATCTGGACCAGCCACAGGCAACAAAACAGCCGAGCATGCAGGCAGGGCCGGGCACGCATGCCAGCAACACACCCGCCAGCGTATGCAGCAACTGCACGGCATCCCGGCATGCGCAACAGCCGCGCCGCCGACAAACTGCACCAGGTGTCCCCCAGCGGCGTGCAATCCTGGTGAGCCAAAAGAGCTGAGACAGCCAGAGCTTGCCTTCTTTGTTGTCTTCTTGCCGCCCGCTGCCGCCTTCTCCTCCTTCAGCCGGTCGCTGCGGATGCCTGCAAGGTAGGCAGGTGGGAAAGCGGACAGGAAAGTCAATCAGATGGCCAAGACAGTTGAATGAGAGGGCAGGGAGGGAGGGCAGCAGGCGCCTTCTCCTCCTTCAGCCGGTCGCTGCGGATGCCTGCAACACACCAACGGTCTGTCTTTGAGAGAGCACGAGGAGGGCCGCAGGCGCCCATGCACTCGTTTTTCACATCGAGCACTGGTAAAGCTGATTCTGCTGTATGCTCACCAGCCATGCAGGTCTCCACATCCTTCACCTCCTGCTGTGCCGTGAGCCCAACCCACCATGTGTTCAATTAAAGATCATTTTGTCCGCTCACCAGCGATGCACGTCTCCACATCCTTCACCTCCTGCGCCGCCATGCCGCTGAGCGCCGTCTTGAGGAAGGACTTGATGGCGGCCTGCGGAGGGAGTTGGAGGGCGGCAACATGCAATACGCTGAGCGGCAACATGCAATACGCTGAGCGGCAACATGCAAGCTAGTTGAGCGCCGTCTTGAGGAAGGACTTGACGGCGGCCTGCGCTTGAAATGCAAGGCGATGACGTGCAATCAATCGAGCCAGATTCCAACAGCGACGCCAGTGCCAACCGGCATCAACTTAAGCCCCCAGCTTGCCTTGTAGAGCGAGCTCTTGGCGTGCAGCAGCAGGTGCACACCCGCCAGCTGGCGTCTTGCCCAACACCCAACCGAACTCATAGCAGCAAGTTGCAGGGCTGACCTTGTAGTGCGAGCTCCTGGCGTGGGGCAGCATGTGCACACCCGCCACCAGGCGCCCAAACTCCTCAAAGTCCTTGGCGGACTTGGGGATGAAGCCCTCCAGCGACCGGCCTGCAGCACAGAACATGTGCAGAGTTCCGATCAGATGAGCAGCCGGCTGCAATCTGCCAAGCAGGCAGCTGCTGGCGGACTTGGGGATGAAGCCCTCCAGTCCAGCCGGCCTGCGGCGCAAGCGGAAACGACAACGGCATTGTACAACCCTGATGTCGACATCCTGCCAGTTCCCTGGCGAACTTTTCAGCCGTAGCTTTCACACATGGCAATGGCATCTGATAACGAGCCGATTGTCTCACCGGAGCTGCCAAAGAGGTCCATGGCCGCCTCAAAGTGCAGTCAGCATTACCAAGCCACCCTAATTGCACTAGGTAAATCTGAAAGGTAAAATGCCTCACCGGAGCCGCCAAAGAGGTCCATGGCCGCCTCAAAGTCCGACTCCTCTATGAGCCGCTGCTGGCGCAGCTTCTCCGCAATCTGCAAGGAGTACCACGTTTCCAAGCATGCACGTGTTGCCTTCGATGCTGCACATCAGCAACTGCCCGCGCAGGCAAAATGCCTCAGCAAACTTGCAGGAACCACATGCAAGTGTATCGCACTGCTCGCAGTTTCATTCACTTCAACTGCCAGGCTCACCGGGTCGTCCAGCGGCGCAGCTTGTCAACAGGCAACATCCACCACACACTTCACAAAGGCAGCTGCTGTAACTCAATTGCTTCAACTGCCAGGCTCACCGGGTCGTCCAGCGGCGTGTCGTCGGCGGTGCCACGCCGCACCCCCTTGTTCTCATCATACTTGCTCAGCCCCTTCTTCTCCTTGGCCTGCAACAGTGTTGATGAAATGCAGCACAAATGAACGTCTAGTGTTTGCAAGCGTCGCACTTGCGCAGCCCCTTCTTCTCCTTGGCCTGCAGTTGAAGCAGAGCACAAGCTCAAGCCCAACTGAGCGCCCACTGACAGCTGGTAAAACGCCCACCTACGTATCCATCCATCAGCCCACAACTGGGCCAGCTTGGGAGCACACAGCCTGCGTCAGAGCCTCAGCCCACCTGCTGCGGCGCGGGCACGTGTGCCGACAGACCTAGCTACAGGCCAGCCAACAGCCAACACACCCTCCCGCTGCCGAAATATGAAGTCACGCCCGCCCACCTGCTGCGGCGCGGGCACGTGTGCCTTCCACTTGGGCTCCTCCTCCTCCCCCTCGTCCTCGCCCTCAAACCTGCGGGGCAGTATTCAGGCCGGTGGATGTGTGATGATCACATCGACTGCTGCAGCAATGACGCAGTTTGTGTCAGCTGCTGCACTGCAATCAGCAGCCAGATACAGCAGCCAGTAGGCTCGGTCACAAAGCGGTCAGCAGCACGGCAGTGCGGACCAGGGACAGGTGCATACGGCAGCCCAGTTGGTTCAGCTTTTGCAAGCCACTCAACAGCGCAGCACAGGGCAGCACGCTCAGCAGCGAGGACTGCATGGCCGCATCCCGCAAAGCAGCCTGCCTCACTTGTTGGCAACAGGGTCCTGCGTCGCCGCCGGGGCGCCGGGAATCACCACCTGCGGCACAGCAGCAGTTGGGCGCAAAGGCAGCGGCTTTGAGTCTAGGAAGCAACAGAGCAGAGCAAGAGGCCAAAGTACAGCGCTCCAGGCGGAGGCAGCAGCGGCAGCCAAGGCGCAGCAAGCAGCAGGAAAGAAAGAGCAAGGGCCATAGCAGCAGAAGCAATCTACGGACAAACGCAACAGCTGCAGCGCACTCACCGCATCCTCGTTCTCCCAGTCCTCCCAAGAGTCAGCCATGGTGTTTGTGCCTGTTCAACGGTCTGCATGCAGGGAGGCAGGCACACGAGCGCTGGGCAGCGGCGGCGGCTGGCGGCGGCGGCTGGCGGCGGGAGGCAGGGAGTGCGGGCATATCGCCTGCGGCTGCGCTCATGCATGTGGGTAAACTGTCCACTAGGTGGTAAGAGGGTCGGGGCAGCAAGCAGGGGCAGTGCGGGGCCCAAGCCGCACAAGCGCTGCCGGCTGCTGGCCTGCAAGCGTGCTGCAAGCGCACCTTGAAATAGGTAGCACCTGTGCCAGTGAGCACAGCGGCTGCAGAAGGCCAATGAGCCTGCAAGCTTGCTGGAAGGGGGTGGCAGCGGCTGGCGCTCCTGGAGCTTGTGCAGCGCCTGCTGACGATGCTCAATTGCGTGGATCGCCGCGGCAATCCCGTAGCGGCCGCATTCGCCCCGCAAAGTGCGTGCCTTGCTGGCGGTGCAGATGAAGACGAGGTGAGGCGCCGGCAGGCCTCGTGCGCAAAGAAGGCCGACGATCCGTGATCCCTGTGCATTCTCAGGCCGTCCAGGCGCGCGCAGGCAGCACTCCCGGCAGCAAACGGCGCGAGGAGCGGGTCTGGGCGCTGCCAGCACATGAGGTGCGGCTTCAGGGCATCTGCAGAAGCTCCTGGTGGGCGCTGGCGGCCCTGCAGGCAGCAGCGCTTGATTGCGCGGGGCGAGCAAGGGCCCCGGGCTCCCGTGAGCCCCGCGCCACGTGCCGGCAGACCCGGGCAGCGTTTCCGAGGGCCCTGCAGCCGTCGGCGCGCCCCAAACGCCCTCCACCAGCTGCCCGCCTCCCCCGCCCCCCTCCCGCTCCCCGCTCGCAGGGCGCCCGCGGCAGGCAGCAGCAGAGTCCGGTGGTAGCATGCTGGGCAACACAAACGCGGGCCTGGACAGCAGGTTTGCGCAGTTCCAGGGCCAGGGCCAGCCCGGCGCCGCCGCCGCCGGCGGCTACCCCGGCCTCGGCGGCAACATGCAGGCCCTGCAGTCGCTGCAGGCCGGCAGCTTTGGGCTGCAAAACCCGCTGCAGGCGGGCGGACGCCCGGGGCTGGGAGGCCTGCAGGGCGGCGCTGCCGGCGGCGGCGCGCTCGGCGCGCAGCAGCGGCTCGGCGCCGGCGGCGCAGGCCTGGCGCCCAGCCTGCAGCAGCTGGGGTTGGGCCAGGCGGGGCCAGGTGCACGCGTGGCCATGCCCGGCGCCCAGCAGTTTGCGGGCGTGAACGGTGAGCGGGGTGCGGAGGGGGCGCAGGGGCGGGGGTTGTGGGGGAGAGCTGCGGACGTGCGCGTGATGAATCGATGGCATGAAATGCAGTGCAGCCACTGTGGCACATCTTTGTGTGTATGGCGGGGCTGGCATGCCCCTTTAAATGCAGTGCGCTTGCGTGCGCTGCACGCTCTCCGTCCTGTCGCCTCCCTGACAGCCAACTGCCATCTGTTGCAATGCAGGCCTGGCGGGCGCGCGGGCGGGGCTCGGCGGCGTCGGCGTGGCCGGCCTCAACCCCGCGCTGCAGCAGCAAGGACTGGCTAACCGGGCGGCCGGCGCCGGCGGCATGGCTGGTCTCTCAACAGGCGGCTTGGGCGGCTATGGCGCCAACCTCGCTGCGCTGCAGGTGAGAGGCACAGGGGCACGTGTGCATGTTCGTCTGCCAGTAACTTTGTGATGTGTTTCACTGCAAGTCACTCGTCTGACTGGCGGAGCAGAAGGTGCCAGCATGTGTTGCATGCCCTGGCAGCATGCGCTTGCTCCCAGTCGTGCCCAAGCTGTCGCTATCTGCTGCCGTACAATGGTCCAGCTGTTGCGTATCGCACGTTTGAGCTCAACTCAACTCCCCTGTTCACCAGCTGCCCTGCTGCCCCCCTGAACATTCACAGGGCCGCCCCGGCGGCGCACCAGGCGCGGTGCCCGGGCTTGCGGGCTTGGGCGGCAGACTGGGCGGCCTCAGCGGCTTGGGTGCAGGTGCGCTTTGGGGGGCAGTGTTGCAGGGCATGCCTGTCTTGAAGGTGATGGCTGTCCGGCGTACAGCTGGTATTGCGCCTCTGGCAGCCGAGCATCACACCCTGCAGCTGTGTCGCTCCCTGCCTCGTCCTGGTCCGTTTTATCCAACCGCCAACCACCAACCCGCCTGCCTGCTTGCCTGCCTGCCCCCACCTGCTGTGCAGGCGGCTCTGGGTACGGCGCCCCCTCTGGGGACCTGCTCTCCATGCTGAACAAGGGCGGGCAGCAGCGGCACGAGGGGGGGCAGCAGCAGCACGGCGGCGGCCCTCAGGACGGCCCCGCCTTTGATGCCAGCGACTTCCCGTCCCTGTCTGCGGCGGCCGCCCAGGCGGGGCAGCACCGCAGCGCCGACGGCGGCAGCGAAACGTTCGCGGCGCTGCTGGGCAGCCAGAAGGGCGGCGGCACGGGGCAGCAGCAGCAGGCGGGGCCATCCTTTGGGGAGGAAGATTTCCCCGCCCTGCCCGGCTCGTCGGCGCAGCCGGCGCCGCGGCAGCAGCAGCAGGACGGCAGCGAGGGCGCGGCGCAGCTGCAGCAGCTGCAGCAGCAGCTGGGCAGCCTGACGGGCGAGGGCGGCGGCGGCTTTGGAGGTGCAGGCCTCGACGCGCTGCGGCTGCAGCAGCAGCGGCAGCTGCAGGCGCAGGCGGCACTCAAGGGTGTGGCGCCTGGGGCCGCGGCCGCGGCGGCTGCAGCCGGCGGCAAGCTGGGCATGGCGCCGCCGCCCGACCGCTTCGGCCTGCTGGGCCTGCTGAGCGTGATCCGCATGACGGGTGCGCTGCTGTGGGCGCGCTGGCTTGCGTTGTGCTGAGCTGAGCATGCTGATGCTGATGCACCGATGGGGGTGCTGTGGCGGGTTATGAACGGTGGTTGCGTTGCCTTGTGCCGCTGCACCGCGCGTGCCCCTGCCGTAATGTAATGCGCACTAACACGTTGCCTGCAGACCCGGACCTGACCACGCTGGCCCTGGGCACCGACCTCACCACCCTGGGCCTGAACCTCAACTCCCCCGAGGCGCTGTGGAAGACGTTTGCCAGCCCCTGGGCCGACGGCCCCGGCAAGCCGGAGCCCGACTTCAAGGTGGGCGGGGCGGTTGGTGGTTTATGGTCAGCTGTTTCTGGTTTAGAGGTCGTTGGAAAAGATATGACGTTTGCCAGCCCCTGGGCTGATGGCCCGGGCAAACCGGAGCCGGATTTCAAGGTGGGCGGGTGCCGCGGCCGCCGGAGCCCCAGCCTTTGAGGCATGAGCAGCTGCCTGGGGCAGCGGCGCAGCCTCTGGGCGACTGTTGTGATGCAGGGTGCAGGGGATTGGCCCAGCCAATGCATTTGCTTCCGGTGCTGTCGCAGGTCCCCGGCTGCTACCTGCACTCGCCGCCGCGCTTGCAGCCCGGCTACTTTTCAAAGTTTCAGGTGGGCCGCCTGAGCGTGTTCATAGACGTTGTTGCATCAAGGGGTATGAGACAAGGACAAATCTGCCTCTGTTTCAGGCGCGCTGCTCGGCCAACCAGCCGCGCACGTTGAATCTCATAGCCCCTCTACCCACACTGCCCTTCTCCACCCGCAGCCGGACACGCTGTTCTACATATTTTACGGCATGCCCGGCGACGAGGCGCAGCTGTTTGCAGCGGAGGAGCTGGCGGCACGGTGAGCACGCTGTGCTGCACACGCTTTGCACGCTGTGCCAAGCTGCGGTTTGCTGTGCGGCATGCCAGCCAGGTGCTGCGCTGGGCAGGGCGGGGGTTCTGCACCGGTTCAATGAGCGTGTTTCTCTCTTTGGCTGTGTCCTGAACATTAGAAGCTGCGCCCACCCTTGCTGCAGCGGCTGGTACTACCACAAGGAGTACAAGGCGTGGCTGACGCGCGCGCCCAACACCGAGCCGGTGCAGAAGACGGACCGGTGCGCTGCGTGTGCTTTCTGCATTGCCCATCCACTTGGGCACATCTGCCTGCCTTGCTGTGTGGCCCGTGCATGGGGCTGGTCTCCCTCCATGCAACGGCGGGCGAGCACGCTTCATGCAGCCTGCACTGCAGCCCCACCGTGTGTGCACGCCTGTGCTCACTTGTGCACGCCTGTGCTCACTGCTGCTGTTCTCCGCCCTTCCCCCCGCAGCTTTGAGCGCGGCTCCTTCTTCCTGTTTGACCCCAACTCGTGGGAGGTGGTGCGCAAGGACAACTTTGTGGTGAGGCATCAAGGCACTGCTTTCCATTCTTTTACTTCTTTTACTGTTGCATTGAACGGGTTGGAGGCTTTCACATTGGAGTGCGGCTGCGCAAGGACAACTTTGTGGTGAGCCCAGCTTGGCTTGCAATTGGGAATAATGAGACAGCAACAGCTGCGGTGCAACAACAGCCCTGATGGCGAGCTGCTTTTGGGAATGGGCAGACCCAGCAGCGGGCTGCTCCTCCTGCAGCATTGGGACGCATTGCCCCCATTTTCCCCCCCATTGGCAGTCCTGCTCACTCACTGGTGCACACGTTGCCCCACTTGCCCCCCACCCTCAGGTGCACTTTGAGCATTTGGAGCGTGCGCCAGCGCTGCGGGGGGCGGCAGGGGCGGCAGCGCCGCCCCCCGGCGGCCCGCCGCCGGCCGCGCCGCCGCCGCCGCAGTCGCCAGCGGCCGCCAAGTGAGGCTCCAGTGCGGCACTCGTTGCCGCTCGCTCCTTGCTTGTTGGCACCCGTGAGCCGCCGAGAGGCGCGGTTTTGTACCCTGTCCCCTACCCTCCGCTCCCTCCCCGCTTGCTCGCTGCCGCTGTGCTGCTCCTCTCTTCCTCCCCCCCTGCTTTTGCTCGCTGACCACACGATTGCTGCTCCCGCGGTTTGCCGTTGCTCCCTCCCGCTGACTGCTCTCCGCTTGACCAACCGTTGCTCACCCTACCCTTCGTGTAATTGCCGCACCGACTGCACTGGGAGCAGAGGAGGTTTAACAGGAACAGAGGAGGTAATACAGGCATGGCTCGAGTTGCAGGGCAGGCACAGAGACGCAGGCCAGCCGGCGGTCACAGCCAGGGTTGTATTGAAACACAGGCAGAAGGCACACAGGTTGTGCAACAGGTAGTCTTGAATACTGGAACGTTGCAGAGCGCTGAGGCATTAGTGCGGCTCACAAAAGGCTGGGTAGTGCAGCCACGGGCGGGGTGGCTCAGCTGGAAAAGAATCAGGATAAAAGGAGAGGGGCTGACAGAAGGGCTTGAATGCAGACACATAAAAGCAGGCTGCTGTGGTATGGAATGCTTGGTACTGCGGACTTGGACACAAATTGCATTGCTGTACTGCATGACTTTGCTGCTGGAGGCCAGACGCAGGCATCATGCCCGCAGCTAGCAGTCGAAGACTCGGAGGCTGCCGGTCACCTGCAGCAGCAGGGGGCGCAGATTGGACAGGCAAGGAAAGCTCAAAGACGCCGATGTGAGCAGCAAAACAGCATTGATAGCAGTGGCACAGGGGCACGCTGCCAGGCAAGCAAATGCTGAGAGCATGTAGGAAGTTAGCAGCACCAGCCACTACTTCTCATTGTGCGTCCGATCCACCTAACCCTCACCTCAGCCCGGCAGACGGGGCAGCGGCAGGCTTCGCCGCCGGCAATTGCTGCGCCGTCTGCTGCTGCTGCGCCTTCAGCCGCCGCTGCGAGGCGAGCCATGATGCCTGGCAGCAGCAGCCGGGCGCAGCAGGATGCGCATGCCACTCGGTGGCCGCAGGGAATGAGGGCAAGCAGCTCCTGGCCCTCCTGCAGGCACACCCGGCACTCGCGCCGTGCTGCGCTGGCGGTGGCAGCGCCTGCTTCAGCTGCGCCGCTGCTGGACGCCGTACCATGCTGGCCCTCAGGCTCCCCACCGCCGCCACCAGCGGCCTCGGCTGCGGTGCTGCCGGCCACGGATGCTGTCTCGCTCAGCGTGGCACAGCTGACCGCTCGGGAGGCCAGCTGTGGCGTGCCAGGCGCTGCATCAGAGGCAGCTGCCGGTGGGGCGGCATCTGCGGCAGGGCTGCTGTCAGCCAGTGGCAACTGACTGGGGATCGGCAGCCGACCGCCGGCGGCCGCCTGCAGCAGGGCCAGCACCTTGCGAGCTTCAGTCAGCGCCCCCGCCGTCCGCTGGAAGGGTGCCTGCTCCTCTGCTGCCAGCTCGTGCTGCAGCCGCTGCTGCGCCAGCTGCACTGCCGTACGCCCCATGCTGTCGGCCGCTGTGGGCAGCGCCCCAGCAAGCAGCAGCTCTGCGCAGCAGTCGGCGCTGGCGGCTGCGGCGGCCCAGTGAATGGGCTGCCGTCCGCCGGGGACCACAGCATGCACATCGGCGCCCGCCTGTGCCAGCAGCCGGATGCAGACGGGGCTGCCGCCCCGCACCGCAAAGTGCAGGCAGCTCCAGTGCTCCTTGTCGCGCAGGTGCAACTGCTGGAGGGCCGCCGGCTGCTCCAGCAGCGCTGCCACGCGGGCGGCATCACCGCGCCAGGCAGCAAACGCCAACGGGTTGATGTCAAAGGCATTGGTTGAAGCTGACGGGCCAAAGCTGCTGTGGGTGGCCAGCTGCGGCTGCCGGTGTCGCAAGGAACTGCAGCAGGGGGGCATGGGGCGCGTGGCCAATTGAGGCAGCGCAGCAGCAGGTGCGGCGGCGGCAGGTGGCGCAGGGTAGTGGAGGCAACGTGGCTGGAGGTGGCAAGCGAGAGCTCGATCGCCTTGCTTGCAATGCGAGCACCTGGCGGAGCAGCCCATAGCGATCGGCGCTGGTGGAGTAGAGCTGGGTGGCGCGCGGTGGGAGGGTGCGCAGCGGGCGGTGCGCAAACAGCGGGCGACGAGAGCGCAAGCCGGGGTTTTCAGGCTGTCGGATCCACTCGGGCGCAAATGACCAATGCAGCGAGTCGACTCTCCTACTCAGCATGGCCAGCAAAACCCTGCCGCCAGCAAAAGCGGCGGCGGCTGCCATCGGCACATGATCAGCCCCGAACATGTCAGTACTGCTGAGTTCAAGACGGCTCATCACTGTGTGCTCATCAGGCAACAATGCTGCCGCTGAGACGTCGCCTTGCTGCTGAAATGAAGGTGAGGTGCGCCATGTGCTTGCCATTGAGCTGTCACTACCTGCAGCTGCCGCCCTGCTCAGGGCGGCGAGGGGTTGGGACCTGCCTCTCTTCCTCCCATGTGCCTCATCTGATGACCGCACAGCCTTGCTTTCACATGACACTGCGACGTGCAAAGCCAAACGCAAGCCAGCTCAACCGTAAAAGGGAGCCCCGCAGTGCGCAGCCGGCAGCAAACAGGTGAAGCGTTTGTACCCAGGATCGAATAATTGAATTGCCTGTGGCGAGCGGCAGGCCGAATGGCGGAGGCCAACAGCTCGCTGCCGCTCGCACAATTGTGCCAGCCAAGTGGGATGGCGCCGGCCGTGTTGAGCAGCTCAGGTGCTGCGCTGGGCGGAGGTGGCCTCCTCTCCGATGCCGCCTGGCGCGCCGCCATCCTTGAAACCCAGGCGCTGCAAGCTGCCCTTGCAGAGCGGTGTCAGCTCATCGTACTCCCTGTGCCGGGCAGCAGAGCAGCTTGAGTCAGCAGGCCGGCTGCCACGTCTGCAGCACAGCTGCGGTGGCTGCAAAACATGCATGCGCTGGTCAAGCAGTGGCGGTGGGTGGCCAACCAGCCGCTGCCGCTGCGAGCATTTTCAAATTGTGGCATACTCACTTGTCGCCAAAGGCGTACAGCAGTACCTCAAAGAGGACGTCGTGATATTCCGCCTGCACCGCCAGCCGGTCTGCAGGGAGTGCGTGGATGGGTAGAGCGGCAGGCCTGCATCTCAGCAAGCAGCCCACACAGCGTGCCTGCAAGGTTGCACTGCCACTCTGCATGCAAAGCACTTGTTTGCTGGCAGGTGTGAGAGCCTGTCGGCGTATCAAACTCTTCCTCACTACTGCTTTGCATCACAGCCAGCTGGCTCATCAGGCTGCGCAGGATGGGGCTGGTGGTTTCGATGAGCACCGAGGCCACCTCATCTGGGGTGGCATCCACCGCAAAGGCCACCGCGGCGGTGGCTGCCTCCTGGCAGGCCTGGTAGACTGCAAGGGATGGCGGCGGGGCAGAAGCAGATCAGGTGCTTGCTCTGCGGGTGCACTGGCGGTGGTGCGTGGTCTGGGCAGGTGGAGTGCCACTGGCAACAGCGCTCGACACTCCCAGCTCAAAGCCTGCGCAGCACCCGCATGCAACCTTGGGCTCACAGCTCGAGTTGGCCGACAGCAGGTGCTGCTCGTCGCCCTCAATGCACAGCTCGTCCAGGTACAGGGCGGTGCCCAGCATCACCCGGATCAGCTGCTGGATGACTGAGCCCATGCCCTGGGCCGGAGCCAGCAGGCGGCGCTGCACAGCCTGGCCCAGCGCCAGCCGCGCGCCATCAAACAGCTCCGTGCTGGCCGGCAGCAGCTCCTGCAAATGCAGTGAGGCCAGCACACACCTCATTTGCTGCACATTTACCTGTTGGCAGCTGTTTGAGCGGCGCCCGTGGCACAACGCACACGCAATGGCTGCAACCGCTGGCTGCCCGGCTCACGGGGCAGGCGTCCACCCAGATGTCCACAGCCGTGCGCACGCCCTCTTCGGTGCCGTCCAGCGCCGCCTGAGCCGCGCTGACTGCGTGCGCCGCCGCCTCGTTGTCGGGGGAGGCGTTGACCTCTGCAGGCGGATAGAGGGTGCGGTAGGGCAGTGAGCGCCTTGCTAGATGGCCTTGTTGCTTCTTGCGCTGAGGCGGTGGCAGCTGCCAGCAGCGGCAGGCAGTCAGCACGGCGACCGCAAAGCCTTTGGAAAACACCCCTTGCAACAGGCTAACAGCTCACCCAGCAGGCGGGCAAACACCCTCGTTGCATCGGCCACCACATCCCGCATCCCCTCCTGCACGGCGCTAAGGTTGTCACGCATCTCCGCCAGCGTGGCCTGCACATCAGGGCGGCCTGCTGCCTCCTGCTGCTCCAGGAGGCTGACCAATGCGGCCTGCTGCCGCAGGCTACTAGCTGCCAGCAGCACCGCCTTGTGCACCATGACACGCAGGCGCACGGCATTGGACAGGCGCTGCGCGTGCTTGCAGCCCTCCCTGCAGGCAGACAGGGCGGCGGCAGCTAGGTTAGCCGCTCACAACGGCGCGGCGCGGAACAGGCTGCATGGCAGGCATGCAAACGTGGCATGCCACTGCACCCTTCCCAGCCACCACCCGCCAGCGTACAGCGCTGTGCAGATCCGGAGGCGCAGCTCCACGACCGGCTGCCGGCTGCCGCTGCGGGTGCAGGCGCTGGCGCAATCATCGGCGGCCGCCTGCAGTCGCGCCACCAGCCTGAGCGCGCCAGCGGAGAAGGCTTGCCGCGCCACCTCATCCTTGGACAGGAAGGTCACCAGCTCATCCAGGAAGAAGGCCAAATCGCCGTCATCGCCGGCCATGGTGCGCAGCCGGGCAACCGCCTGCAGTGCCTCCTGCAGCGTAGAAGGTAGAAAGGCATCCGGTGGCGGAGGTTTGGCGGCAGGCCGGCACAGGTTGGCGCACGTGCTGCAGCTGAGCTCTCATGAAGTTGGGCCCTCAAGGGCTGGCGCTAAGCTGTTAGACTAGACTAGACTAGACTAGCTGAGCTGCACCACCCATCAAAGCAAGTGTACGGGTCCAGGCAACCAACCTTGGAAGACGAGGTGCTGCCCACCTGATGCTGGGCGTCGATGTCCGTCATGACAGCCTGCACTGTGTCGGGCCCCAGCTCCATGAGCATCTTCTTGCAGCCGGGATGCACCAGCTTCTCGGGCGGCAACTGCGGCGGGTGGCGGGTGAAGCGGTTGGGCAGGCGGCGGCGCCGCCGCTGCAGGGCGGTGGCACAGCGGCGCAGGCCGTTGCTGGTGCCTCACCTCGCGCAGGGCGCGGCGCAGCATCTCCTTCTTGTGCTCCAGGCCGCTCATGCTCCGAAACCTGCGCCAACTGCGGCCGATGGATACGCGGCTCCCTGCGCTGTTCTGACGGTGTGATGCAGCAGCCTGGCCCGCAAAACAGCGCGAAAACAGCCGGGGAGGGAGCGGACGGCAGCATATGGGAGTGCCCGCCTGCATTTCTTGGGCGGGGGCCTTTCAATCATCGGGCGCCGGCAACTAAAAGGGCCATAGCTGCAGTCTTATTGATCAAGCGGGTGGTAGCTACGGAGGTGGGTCGGCTGCACAAAAAAAACCTGCGCGCCCGGCAGCTCTTGCACTGACCGCCTGCAGACACCAGGAATGTCTGCGCGCCGCCCCATGACGAAGTGAGGAGCCGCGCGCCCCGATCACAACTCTCTGTAGCTGCCGCCGCCGCCGCCGCCGCCCTCCAAGCAGGCGGCAGATGGTCGGTCGCCAAACCCTGCTCAGCAGTCCACCGCCCGCCTGCAGGCGCAGCAGGATTGCCTGCGCAACGTCATAACGGCGGAGCCGCACGCCCCGATCACAACTCTCGCCGCCATTGCCGCCGCCCTCCCACGATGCTGTCGGTGGTTGGGCCGCATGAAATTAAACCCTGTGACGGCCGCTTGCCGCACAGGCCGTAGGCAGGAGCCGAGACGTTGGAGGGGAGTCGGGGGCCGCTCTCCGGCGAGGCCACGCCCGCAACAGACCCACCGCCGCCGCCGCCACTCCCTCCACCGCCCTGCCACAGCCCCGGACTGAAGTTCTGCAGCTTGCACGGAGGAGATTCGACGTGGATGCGATAATCGCGGGGTGGAGGTTGTCAGAGAGCCCAGAGCCAGAGAGTCCGCAGGTGCGCCTAGGGTGGGCGGGTGCCAGCCTGTGCGCCGCGGCTCCGCACCTGACATGGCTCGCCCGCCCCTCCTGCGCCCATCCTGCAGGCGGCTGCACAAGACGTGATGACGAGTACAGGCTTTGAGACCACAACACAATTCGTCGCGCGCCTGCATGCCGCCTGCAGGTGGTGGCGCGCCTGCAGCAGCGCCCAGCTGCAGTCCGTGCCAACAGCCTTGGCGGCCGCAGTGCCTGCTGATGGCCCAGTGGACGGGCGGCTGGCGCAGCACTTGCTGGCTGTGCTGCCCAGGCTGGGTGAAGCCCTTGCTGCATTGGTGCAACCGGCGTGCGCTGACCTGCAGCGGCTCAGCCCTGCCTTGTTTGCTGCATCGCGGATCACAGAGCTGCTGCTGGAGGCTGCCAAGCTGCTGGACAGCCAGGCTCGCCCGCCTGCAGCCGCGGCTGGTGCTGCAGACCTGCCAGCCTGGCCCCGCGCCGCAGCCGCAGTGCTGCGCTGGCTGCCTTCAGACGTTGCCGCGGTTGCCGCGGCGGAGCAGCCACAATGGGAGGGCAGTGCTGCTGAGCTGGGGCGGGTTCAGCAAGTGAAGGGCCTTGCCCAGCACCTATCAAGCACCGCCCTCCTGCTAACACTAGCTGTCAGTCGCAGCAGCCTTGCCTTCATGCATCTGGCTGACCCCAGTCGGGCAGACTGCAGCCCAGCGGTCCGGGCCGAGTGCCTGGCAGGCCTGTGGCAGCTGCACACCGCTGCGTGCCGGGTGGTGCACTCCGTGCTTAGGGGCACCATCCCGCGGCAGCTGGTATCAGCAGCCGTGCCTAGCACGTTGAGCCTGTGCCGGCTGGTTGCGCTGCCTTTCCTGGCCGCCTCCGCCATGCACCCAAGCAAGGAGGGAGGTGCAGCCGCCATTCCGCCGGATGTCAGGAGGTGAGCATTGACGGGAGTGAGAGGTGAAGCAAACCAAGGTCGCCAGTGCTGAGTTTGGAGGCACTTGGTGTTAGGCAGGCTCAGCTGCATGCCAACTAAAACGCGGCTCTCTGGCCTTCCTTCCCACCCTCATTGCCCTGCCTGCCCATGCCCGCAGGTGCATGCGTGCCATGGCGATGGCATATTGGGACGCGCTGGCCGCAATTCTAGACGCCTGTGGTGATGATGCAGAGGAGTTTGATGCAGCTATGGCCAGCCAGCTGCTGGCCGGCACGGCCACTGCGCTGTTCTGGTGTCCGCCCGCTCTGGCAATCAATCTCCGGCTTCAGGCAGCGGTCGTCAAGTGCCTTGAGATCCCGCCGCAGGTGAGGGGCCTTTCTGAAAGGCCAGGCTGGCTGAGCATGAGCGGGGGTGATGCAGCTTGGAGCGTCGTGTGCTGCGTTTTGTTGCATAGGTGTGCTGTGCATGGCAGGGCTCAACTCATGCATGCTTACTAAGCTCCGCCTTTTTACTGCAGGCAGCCATGCTTCAAAGCAGCGGCGGTGGTCGCCTGCTTGAGCTGGTTGCAGCATCGCCTCACACTGCCGCTGTCCTGGTGGCAGCGGGTCTGCTGGACCAGCTGATGCAGGCTGTGCGGGCCAGCCCTGTTAACAGCTCCGGGCAGCTGGGTCGGAACAACATTCTGCAGCAGCTGCTCCGCGCTGCGGAAGACGTGGCACAGCAGCCTGCCGCAGCAGCAGGGTCCGAGGCAGATGCAGCGGCAGCAGTTGCTGAGGCAGCAGCCGACAGGAGTGCTCTGAATGCCGAAAGCATCGAACGCCACTGCCTGCTGCCCGCCCGCCGCCTGGCCGCCGCCCTGCTGGCCTGGTGGCGCCGCCCCGCAGCACAGCAGGCGGCAGTGCTGGAGTCCGCACGGGCAGCTGCTGCACGCTCGTGCGCCTACCTGCGCTGCACCAACCTGGGCGGCGAGGGTGGGCCGGCGGCAGGGCAGGGCACCGGCAGCAAGTGTTGCAGGTGGGATGCTGGGCGGTTGCAGGGATCGCAGCATGGGTGGAAGATGCTGCTGTGGCTCCCTCAAGTGTCGGCCCTACTGCTGGCTGGTCGCGCCCTGTTCTTTCCACTAGCACTGCTTCACTTGCCCTTGCATCCAGTCTGCACCGCCTCCAACACATTGCTCTCCCCCCCTGCACCCACTCCCATGCAGCGCCTGCCGCGCTGTGTGGTACTGCGGCACCGCCTGCTCGCACGCTGACTGGCGGGCAGGGCACCGCCGCGTGTGCCAGGCACTGGGAGTTGCGCGGGCGGCTGAGAAGGAGCGGCGGCGGCAGGCGGCGGCGGCAGCGGCTGCGCAGGCTGCAGAGCAGGCGGAATAAGCGGCGAGTGAGGACAAGTGCAGTAGCAGATAAAGGGCGGCTTGTCGCTTGGAAGCAAGCTTGTCAAGGTGCCATTGCTGAATAGAATACTGCTTGCGATTTGCGGTGTGTTTGTCTTGTGAAGAGTGTGCTGCTGACCCGCCTAGGCAGAGAGGCCTCTGGCGTGCCTCTAGCTTTTTCTGACACAACCGGCACTGGTGGCAGGGACGAGGGTCAGAAATCTGTGGAGTATTGTGTGAGTCAGTGAGGGCTGCCTCTCAAACTGCTGTGACTTGATATTACAAGCCTGGCCAGGCCGTGATTGCAATGCTGGGGAGCGGCTGTAGCAGACCATCGAGAGAGGCAAACTGGTAGACACGGGCTGAAAGGGTGGTGCATCAGGCGTCAGCCTGTTGGGGGCAGAGGGTCTCTAGTACGAAAAGACTGAGGTGTGCGGTTGTGAGGGTGGGCCGAGGGCACGCGCAGTGGCGGCGGGTGCAGGGCATGTACAGTGTGTGGATGGAATGGTTGATGCATGGCTGTTCATAAGAGGGAGCAGGCTGGACAGCCAAGGGCTAGAAGGGGGCAATAGAATGGCAGGGCAACGGATCTGGTGGCAGTGGCAGTTTGGGGGATAACGAATGGCTAGGGCAATGGGTCGCTATAAATATTGAGAATAACGGCAGGGCGATGGAAGCGCAAAAACGGCCGAGAGTGAGTTGAAGCATGGAATTGGAAAGAAGGGGCACGCTTGTGGGTAGCATTTGAATAGGATGGCCAGTGTTTGATCGCCTGCCGGTAGGTTGCTGCTGTCTTGGGCGGGCATTGTGCGCTAAGTGGCGTGCACTACGGTGCACAGAGGCTTGTGCAGCTGGCAGTGGGGCAGTGCACGCTGATGGCCCGGGCGCCGGGGAAGATCTCGGCAATGCTGGCGGCAGCCTCCTCAGGGCATCCCTCGTGGCACAGCAGGGCAGCCAGGGCTGCCGCTGCGTGGGCGAGTGCGGCAGCGGCGTCCGCCGCCGCGCCGTCCAAGTTGAAGCCGGTGATGCTGCCGCTGCTGGACAGGAGCTCGCTGCACAGCTGCTCTGCCAACTCGTTCTCCTCGGTGTCGCCGTGCTGCAGGGGGGGAATGGCAGGTGGCAATGACGAGGGGTTGGGTCACTGCGGCCGGATGAGCGGCGGCGGCAGGCGGGAGGGCAAGTGACCCGTGCAAGCTACTGCGGCCGCCAGCCAGCGGGAGCCGCACGCCACCCCAGCGTTCCATGGTGTTGTCAGATGCTGCATAGCGCACCTGGCGGGCTCCGCAGGCGCCTGCGGCGCAGGGCCAGATGGGCGCCCCTTGCTCCTGCGGAGCGCGCTGCAAGGCCGCAGCTTGGAATGCGCTGACCGGCACGCGCTGGTGCGCGGCGAAGTTCTGGCTGTTGCACATCCCAGGCCGCGTCTGAAGGTGGCGGTGACACGGGCGTGGGGCAAAAGAGCAGGTGGAAGGAGCACTATCTTTGTAGAGCCGAGGCTGGTGGATGAAGATGGTGCAAGCGGTTTGGAATGGCGCTTGCATAAACGTGGTACCGCCCGGACTGCAAGACGGGGCAAATCGCAAATCCACCAACATCTCTGCAGGCACAGCTCCCTGCTGGCCTAGTTGCGCCACTCTTAACAGTGTATGGCACCCTGGTAGCACGTCAGCAGCAGCAGCCTGCTGGAACGCGCCGCCGCAGCGACGCCCCGACCCAGAGTGAAGCCTGACAAGTGTCCCAACTTGGCGATGGCGACAAGTTAAATGGCAGCGCTGCGCCGCAGTGGCGGGTGCTGTCAGCGGTGCTACACCGGGTCAACAAGAGGAGGGAAGAAACAAAATGCGCGAAATGCTGGCAGGGAGGCCGGGCCTGCCCGGCACGGCCGAGGCGGCGGCATATGCCATTGGCTCCACAGGCCGGCCCGCCTGGCTGCAGCGCAACTAGCAACGTGCACTAAAAGTCAGGGCGGAAGCATGAAGTAAGGAGCGAGGGTGCTGCGGTGTTGCAGGGACAGTGGAGCAGTGGAGTGCTTTGCAGTTCTGGAGGGGAAGAGAGAGGAGGGACGGATGGTAGGGCAGCAACAGGGAGACGCTCACCCCACGGCAGCATTGGTTCAAGTGCCCCGCGCCGGCCGGCAGCCCAAAGCGCGCGCGGCAGCAGCAGAGGATGTGCAGCAGCGGCGTGCCGCAGCAATCCCCCAGGCATCGCGTCTGCCTGAGGCATCCAGGCGGCCGCCAGGGTTGGATACCGCCTTATTAGCCCGGTACGCGCTCCGACTGGCCGCCAGTGCATCGGCTGGCTGCCGTTTGCTGCCGTGGTGCGGCCCGCCATGGCTGCGCTGGTGCGGTGCAGCGCGCTGAGGCGCTGACGCAACATGGCTGAGCGTGCCTGGCATGCTGTCTGAGCTGCCCAGCTGGCTCCACGCCTGCTGCCTCCCGGGGCGGCGGACCCTGACTGCTTGCCCGCCGCCAGCCGCCGCCACCTCACACCGCCTTCTTGGCCAGGTGCTGGCTCATGGTGCCAAACAGCACGTCGTAGAGGGTGGAGGAGATGCCGTAGCCCACGGTCTCGTCCACGTAGTGGTGGTCCATGTGGGACACCTGCATTCATTATGGGTGGATGGAATAACAGTGCTAAGCAGCAGACATCTGGCTCCTAGCTGCGACCCACAGACCTCAAGCAGCGCTAGATAACCATCCACCATCCAGCGGCACCCGCCAGCCAACCGCTTTCAGTTCTAGCTGTGAACGCCTGGCTGCACCCCCAACCCCCACCTTGAGCGTATGGCTGAACATCCAGTCAGCGCGGCCCGAGTGCAGCGCCCAGTGCGTGGTGTCGTACAGCACATACCCGACGATGCCGCCGCCCAGCAGCGCAGACGCCAGGCCCTGTCACATAAGGCAAAGGGAGAGTTGGGAGCAGAGGGTGAGTGAATGGAAGCAGGAGTGTGATACAGCACGTAGCCCCACAATGCCGCCGCCCAGCAGCGCAGACGCCAGGCCATGTCAAAGCCAAGGGCGGCGGCAGATGACCATATGGCGGCGGCAGCGGCAGAAGGCTGGTCGGCGGGTTTTGCGCTGCCGCACTGCTTCCAACCCACCATGGGCAGCAGGGCGTGCAGCAGCCAGCAAGCGAGCACGCTTAACCACATTAAAAACACGCAAGCTGCAGCAAATGCAACCAACACAGCTGTGTTTCCAACCCACCATGGGCAGCAGGGCGTGCAGCAGCCAGTAGAAGAGGGCGATGACGATGGCGGCGGCGGCGGGCGGGAACACGAGGCGGTCAAAGTCCATGGGGTACTTGTGGTGGTGCCTGCGGGGGTTGTTATAGTCATTTCCAGTCAGTATTGGGGAAGTGGCGATGCAGCCTGATGGGAACGAGGCGGTCACAGGCCATGGGGTGCTTGTGGTGGTGCCTGCGGGGGTGAGAAACGCAGCACTTGGCTGTTGATCATCGCGGAAGTCCAGGCCAGGGGCATGCAGACGTGCCACAGACTCCTCAGCCCAGCACGTTGGCCTGCTTATCAGAAGCAAATAGTAACTCTGCAGCCCATCAATCAGCCGTGCACCCACCCGTGCAGCATGAAGTGCCACTCGATGCCCTTGGGGGTCTTGGGGTCAAAGTGGAACAGGTGCCTGCAGCAATTTTGTTTGGGCGATTGGTTCAAACCGTGTTGAAGGCATCCATCACCTGAGTTTTGCTGGAAGTTGTACCTCCCCGGAAGCGCAGCACTGGCAAGCAACAGGCCACCTGCAGGCAGCGCCGCAGTTTCATACCGAGCAACCCCACGCCACTCACTTGTGGATGGAGTACTCAATCAGCTGCCACACCAGCACGCCCGCCAGCAGCGTGAGCGGCAGCGCCAGCGGCGACAGGCCGCCCACCGCCACTCCGCGCCACATGAGGGCTGCGGCGATGGGCAGCCAGAGCAGGGGCACCACATACCTGTGGCGCAACGGATTGTTGGGTGGGGGCGGGAGGGTCAGCGAGGCGGAGAGCTGGTTGCAAGGCAGGCCAGCGGGTAGGGGCAGCTGGCCGGCTAAGCTGCTTAGTGCTGCCCACTGTGGTCAACTGCCCACCCAGCAGCGCAACGGCTAGCATCCATATTTCAGCCCGGTCGCCCCTGCTGTGCACGCAGTGGTTGGGCTCAACACTCTGTGCACGTCATCTTCTCGACCAGGCAACCATCACAACGCCAGGCTGCTGCTGCACACCAGGCCCCTGCTGCTGCACGTGCTGTGCATGCTGACCACACCGTGCCCCACACCACTCACCACTCGGTGCACGTCATCTTCTCGACCAGCGGGGAGGCAAACATGACTGGGTGGCCGGTGGAGGGCATGGACACCCACTTGAGGTAGGCCTCGGGGTCCAGCTTCACCACCTGTGAAAGGGCAAGGAGAACAAGCAAAACGCAGGTAAGAGAAAAGGAGATGAAACAGGCAAGGTGGGCATGGACACCCACTTGAGGTTGACCTCGGGGTCCAGCTTCACCACCTGAAAGGGCAGCAACATCATGCACAATGTGGACGTAAGAAGGTGGAATGGCAAGGTGGGCATGGACACCCACTTGAGGTACACCTCGAGGTCCAGCTTCACCACCTGTAATGAACGGCGAGTATTGAAAGCTAGGGCAGAGCTGAGCATCGACACTTCAAGGTTCCGCGTTCACCACCTGCCGGAGGATGCCACCACTGTGCAGGCATAATGAACCACACTGTGGCGATGCATCTGCATCCGGCAACCTCCCAGTAAGGCAGCCGCCGCGCTGCGCCACCTTCTCTGACCTGCGGCAGCAGCGGCTTGGACTCGTCCACCAGGTTGGACAGGTCCTCCTGCAGCAGACGTATAACCAATTTAGCTTTCCATCACATTGTAATACATTGACAGGCAGCTGAACGGCTTGACTCGTCCACCAGGTTGGACTGGTCCTCCTGCAGACAGTGCATTTGCTCACCCAGTTGGCACTACGAGCCTTTGCCAGCAGCACCACACGCTGGCGTGCATGATGCAACCACAAGCTGCGGTATGCAACAGCAGCCAGCCCCCACCTGCTGCCGGCCCAACCGCCTCGATCGGCGACATAACACATACTGTAACCGCAAACTTGGCATGAGCAGCCAATGCAAGGGGAATCAGCACCTGCTCCTCCTGGAACTGCCCCTCCAGCCGGCCCACGCAGTAGTTCTCCAGCAGCGCGCGCGCACCCTGCAAACAGGCAAGGACATTCACAATCAAATGCAGGCGCTAATGAGCACAAAATTCTGACTCGGTCGTAAGCAGATCAGGTGCAAACACACCCCACCTCTCAGGGCTACTGGCCAGCCCTACAACCTTGCAACAAACAGCGGGATCAACACAAACAGCAAATGGTCTGAAGACCGGCAGCGCCTCGCCTTGCTGTGCTGGTGGCCCCGCGGAGCCATTGGAAACAACAGCGGCGTTACCGGGCAGCGGCATCAACAAGCAGCTTCCAAAAACATGCTCGCCTTGCTGTGCTGGTGGCCCGCGGAGCCGCCCCCCATGAACAGCTCGCTGATGTCTTCGCCCCGGTGGTCGTCCAGCAGCTGCAAATGATTGACGGAATAATCAAACTGATGAAACAGACAGAAGGTGGCCGCACTTTGATGCAGTGAACCTGACGCAGCAGAGGCCCGGTGGTCGTCCAGCAGCTGCGATGCAGGGCAGCGTGGCAGCAACCGCGGTTGGGCTGGAAGGCAGAGGAGAACAGAAAGAAAGCTCGCTGATGTCGCCGCCCCGGTGGTCGTCCAGCAGCTGCGTTTGGGTTGGCGAAAGGCAGAACGATTCAGGCCAGGTGCAGCGGCTAAAGCACTCAGCAGTGCCCCTGTGATCTCTCTCTCAGGAGCTCCGGCAGCTGCGTCAAGTACAAAATATTGCAGGTGCATTTCCGGTGCAGGCAGCCTGGCGAGGCTCGCTTTGCCACAACAGGCAAGGCAGCAGCGGCTCGAGACGGCATGCCAACCGCCAACCAGCAGGCTCAGGCACAGTGCGGAGCGACAGCGCGGCGAGCAGGCCCACAAGCCCCTCGGCACGCACCCTTGCCCATGCACGCCTTTTGGAGCGCAGCGATCACGCGGCAAGGGCTGCCAACCAGAATTGCGGGGCCCCGGGTGCGGCGGCGGCTGGCGGCGGCGGCGCTCGGCCCTCACCTGGCGACCGCCGGGGTGCATAACCTCGTCCACGTTGACATCGTAGACGCCGCCCTTGAAGAGGTAGACGTGCTTGCCGCTGGCTATGAGCTGCTCCACTTCTTCCCTGCTCCACACCCGCTTCTTGTCCTTTTGAGCGGACTGCACGCCCTTGGCCATGGCTGCCGCTGCTGTAGCCGCTGCCTCAGGGGCCGTCTGTTTCTGGCGGGTGTTGGTGCGCGCGCTCGCTCTGGCGACCGTGCAACCCGGGCTTTGGGGTGCGGCGGGAAAGATCTGGAATCAAAATTTGAGTGGCTCCACGGTGACAGAAGCTGGCTGGCTCCCCTGCAGCTGGCCATGCCGCCGCCCGCTGCGCCGCCGCCACAGCACAGCCGCACGGCCCGCCTTGCCAGTGGTGGGCGCCGCACGGCCTGTGCCGATCGCTCCACCTGCAATGCCTAGGCAGCCACCTGTTTGCACGTAGGTTTGTGTCCCTGCGTATGCCAGTTGATGCCCTGGTTGGCTGCCGTGCAGCTCACCTGGGCAAATCTTTGGCCCTCCAGTTTGCTGCCGCTGGCACGGTGCACTCGGCAGCGCCAGTTTCAGGCGGGCAGGCAGCTGGCTGGAGCCAGGCAGAGGCGTGTGGGCGTCCTACAAGTACAGTGCCATGGCTGCTCAACCATCTAGGCTGCCTTGCTGATGTTGCCAAAGCGACTTGAGACGGCAGACCTGCGCACGCTGCTCTCGCCTCTACAGAGGTGGCAGCGGCAACCGCTGCTCAACGCCATGGGTCTTGCAGCCTTAGGCAGGGCCGTGTGTTGGCGCGTCCGCGCCAGACTGACAACATTGTCTGCACGCACATGCACTGACGGCACCATGCCCTCTGCCAAGCTTTGCAGGAGGACAGACAGTGCTGGCCACCTCTTGAGCAGCCAGCCCAACTGAGCCGGTGCGTTTCGAGCGGCAGAACATCGTGTGGAAGCGGTGCCCAGCCCTGCCAGCTTTACCAGAGTACCTCTTGTTTTCATCAGATGCTTGGAACCACGTTGCAAGCCTGGAACAAGGCCCGACCGTGCTGGCGGCCCAGCCGTCTGTCCGGCATGCGCACCTTTCTCACACCTGGCGGTCAGCACTGGCGCAGAGGGATCAGCTCGGCTGCCTCAACGGTTTGGCTGCAGGCCGTGAACTAGCGAGTTTTCTGTGCATGTTGGGAGCTGCAACAGGGCGAACCCGGGGCTGGGAGGCCCTGCCAGCCTGAGTAGGTGGCCTCGACGGAAGGGAGCGGGCAGCGCGCATGTCATGGTGGAGCCCCCCCAGCTGGTACGCCTTCCTGGCCCGCCCGCGGCATTCCTCGCGCCTCTTCTGCTTCGCGGCAGAGCACGGGCCTTCATAACTGCCCCGCAGCACCGGCTTCAAGCCCAGCTGCTCGCATAAGCCTCCCGCCGGCCTTCCCAGCCCCTGCCACCGCTCTCATCTTGCTTCGGCAAGCTTACACAGCCACTGGACACCCGGCGCCCCAACTATAGCGGCTCCTAGCAGCGACGAGCATCTTCGCTCCCCCGCGCACCAGCCAAAACTGGGTTCTACACCGCCGATGAGCGCCGCAGCCATCATGCAGCAGCCCAACTGGTGCGCCCGGGCCGCGCAGGCGCAACGCGGCGCCCGCTGCCTTGGTATCCTGCAGTCGGCAGTCCCGCCCCCCTGTGCGACCGCAGCTGGCCTGGCCTTGGACCCCCTGGCCCGCCTGTGCGCTCTGCCGCTGCTGGCTTGCTCACAGGCCCAACCTCAACTGCCCAGGCGGCCTGTGGCCGGCCTGGGAGGCCTGCCTGCGCACCTGCTGCATGTACCGGCACATTGACCGTTCGCCGCCGCCGCCTCCTTTGCCCATGCAGCCCGGCCGCCTGCCGCCCGCCCGCCAGCCCTGAGTGGTCAGCAGCGCCCGGCGCCAGCGCCTGGGCAGCCGACTCAGCCGTGCTGGCCAGCCAGTTCTCGGTGCCCTGCCCCCCGGTGCCCCAGCCCGCCGCCAGCGATGCTGCCGTCGGCATGAAGCGCTGCCGCAGCAGCGGCGCCTTCAGCGCGTTTGAGCCCTACCCGCTGGGCGGCCCCGCCGCCGCGGTGCTGGCCAGCCGCGCCAAGCGCCTGCGCTCGCTGGGCCCCTCCGCGCAGCTGGCTGACGCCGCTGCCGCGACCCAGGCAGCCAGCGCCACCTCCAGCGAGTCGGCAGGCTCCGCCGGCGGCTGCCGCAGCAGCGCCACCGCCGTGACCGCCACCGCGGACAGCACCCAGGTGGCAGCCGAGGCAGCCCTGGCTGCCTACCAGGCGCGCAAGCACCTGCAGATGCTGCGCCGCGCGGCAGGCCTGCTGCCCAAGCTGCCGCCCGCGGCGCAGGCGGTGCTGCTGCTGCGCCTCCGCGCCGTGGCGCGCCGCCGCGCGGCCGCCGCCGCCGCCCTCAAGGCCAAGCCCGCCGCCAGGTGCGCCCAGTGCAGCTGTTGTGCATGTGTAGAGGGGCTGGGGCGGCCTGGGGCAAACTGCATATCAGCAGGCAGCCGGGGCAGCAGCTGGGGCGGCAGTATCCTGCGCTCGTCCCCCTGGGCTTGGGAAGTGTCCCTTCGGTTGTCACCACTCCCAACCTGCCCGCACCTGCCTCCTCCGCCCGCCCCGCAGGCCTCCCACCCCCGCCCCTCGCGCGGCGGACCCCGAGATGGACCGCGCGCTGTTCACGCGCGGCATGGCCTTCATCCAGGCTGGCATGCCGGCCGCTGATGTGGCCGCCCTGGCCCAGGCCCGCTCCTTCCTGGCCTCCTTCCCCTGAGCGCCCTGCCGAGCGCCCTCCGAGCCTGCCGAGCGCCCTCCTGAGCGTCCCCCAGAGCTGCGGAAACCTACCAGAGAAACCTCATGACGCGGGGGCACGCCGCCGCAGAACGCCTGCCGGCGGTGAGATCCCGTGTGCCGCCAGCGCTTGGCGGCGTGCCCCCAGCAGCAGTGCCTCTCTGCTAACTGCACACACCACACCACATTTCCCCACCTGACCATTTTAGAGCCTTGCCACCCCCATCTTCGCCCATTCCCACCCCACGCCTCGCCCCGCCACTGCCACCTCCCCGGCTATGAGCGCCCCAGCGCTCCCTCGCTCCTCACCCACACCCAACGCACCTCTTCACCAGTTTTCCAAGCCACACACCCTCTTGAGTCAATGTTTGCCGATGCCAGCCCGCTTTCCTTTGTTTTTCCCTGCTTCAACCCCTGCACGGCGTGGGCCCCACGTCGCAGCCCAACCCATCCCATCCCATCCTCTTTTCCTTGTTTTGCCCCCTTCATTCCCCCAACATCACGCAAGGCTCTGCTTTCCTAATGCTGCTCAATGACGGCTCCCTGTGCCGCCCGAGCATTCTTTTCCAATCGGCCTCCTTGCACAGGCCCCTCTGTGTGGTGCCCCACTGCCATTTTTCGATCCCATCCATCCTGCCGGCCACTGGCCCTTCCCATGCCCTGCACCCCATGCCGCACGGCGCATGACGACCCTTTTCCAACACGCCCCCCTATGACCGCCTCACCCGCGCAAGCCCTCGTGTGCCTCTGCGCCGGCGCGCCGTCCAAAACGCCTTTTCCCCACGCCCTGTGCTCCAAACTGCAAGTGTTTTGGTAGTGCCCATTGCTATTGTTTTTGCTCCGCGTTGCGACCCCCGCCTCGATTTGATTTCGAGCCCCCTCCGGATCAGCTGCGCGGCGCCCAGCCCCAGACGCCTTTTCCACTGTTTGCCTCGCCCTCCCCTGTTGTGTGTGCAGCCCGCTGAAGTGACAGCCGGCCGCCGCGCCCCCAGTATGCGTCCCCCTTACTGCAATCACCCAACGCCCCCCACCCGCTCACTCCCAACCTCATCCCCCTCGGTCAACCTCGTCACACCCACCCCCCGCCCTCACACCCGCCGCGTACCACAGCTCACCATGGTGCCCCCTGTCCCCCCTGCCCGCTGTCCTGCCGCAAAGGATGCCCGTTGGTGCATGTGCACCGGCCCTCTGACATCCCCAGCGTGCCTCAGTCTTTCTCTCGCACACCTCCCTCTCTCACCCTGCAACCTGGCCTGTCCTCACCTGCCCATAGCCCCCTTCACCCTCCTTTCGTTCGTTCGTTCCCTGGTTCGATGCGATTTAGTATGCCCCTTGTGTAACCAGTGCAACCTTGACAGGCTGAGGCAGTGTTACACGGCAAGCAGGGCTGGGAGGTTGGCTGGCACAGCTGCTGGCACGCTGCTGCACTCCTTCTCTGCACTGTGTCGCCACAAGTGCATGCTGCTCTTTTTCAGTGCACTCCTTAAACTTTCAAAGGAAGCAGGAGACAAGAGCTCAGCCACTGGATGGCATCTCGCAAGGCTGGAAGCGCAAGTGTGGCCAGCGGGGTTGGGCAAGCTAGGTTGGGTTCGCCGTCGCTGCCATGCTGTCGCAGCACACGGCGGCGCGCCGCTGTTGGCTCCTCAGAGCGTGCAAGCGCTTTGTGGCTCCTCACAGCGAGTCCTCAATGCAACAGCATTGTGGCCCTTCAGAGCGTGCAAGCGCTTTGTGGCTCCTCACAGCGAGTCCTCAATGCAACAGCATTGTGGCCCTTCAGAGCGAGTCCACAAAGTTCTTCACGATGCGCATGCCGTTGTCGGTGATGATTGACTCAGGGTGGAACTGCGAAGAGGGGAAGCGACAGAGAGGGAGGGAAGGGGGGAGGTGTCAAAGCGGTGATGATCACTCGGGTGTTCCACACCCTCCCCTCTCCGCAGGGAGGCGATAGAAAGGAGGAGAGCGCAGGGTGGGTGAGCGGCTGTGGAGCGCTGGGTGTGGAGTCAGCGGGCGACAGGGACACACTATGCTAGAGCCGACTGCAGCTGGGTCAGAACACAAGATTGCAGCAGGCACCAAGGAGCAGCTGCAAGCGGCAGCCACCTGCACACCCCGCCGTGCGGCTGCCACAGCAAGCTCAGCAGCCGGGCCCAAGCTGGCCCCCAAATGAGCCCGACTAACGGCCCCCATGCAGCGCCCCAAAGCAACACAGATCCACCTGCACCCCCTGGATGTGCGGGTACTGCTTGCGCCATAAAGAGCCCGCTCTGGCTGTCAACGCAGGCCAATACTGCAAAAAAAACAGCCCAACACAGCGCCTACACACCTGCACGCCCTGGATGTGCGGGAACTGCTTGTGCCGCACCGCCATGATGGTGCCGTCCTCGCACCTGGGGAGTACAAGGGGGAGCAGGCAAACACCAAGGTGAGGTGAAGCAGGGCTAGCGAGAGGGGAGCAGACATGTTGAAGACGGCAGGGGGCACGGCAGGGGCACAGGGAGCAAGCCGCAAGGGCTGCGCCGCCAACCCAAGAAGCACAGCAAAGCCAGCACCAGCGGCAAATGAGGCACCACCACCTAGTCAAAGTACCGTGGCAGCAGCCTCACCAGGCGGTCACCTCCAGATCCTCGGGGCAGCTGTCCTTCTCAATCACCAGCGAGTGGTAACGCGCCGCCCTGCACATTGATTGACAGTGCACAGGTGTACGGTCAGCACAGTGCGAGCAGCCTAGTTGCTGTCAACCTGCCGCAATCACAGCGCAAGGCCTGTCGGCGTTCCACATTCAGCGCCTGCTGCACTGCAAGCGCCTGTCGCGCACCCTGCTGCACCAGCGGCAGGTGCTTGTGTGTGTTTTTGTTGCCTCTCATGCGTTCCGAACACTCAAATAGTACTGCGCGCTCACTTGAAGGGGTTGTCCAGGCCCTCCAGCAGGCCAGTGTTGGTGTGGAACACGGGGCTCGTCTTGCCGTGCATCACGCCGCAGGGCGCGCGCACCACATTGCCGCCAAACACCTGCGGCAACGAAACGATTGAGTGAAGCTGAAAGTGAGCTAATCAGTGCAGAACCATGCCGTAGGAAGCGGCACCACGTTGCCGCCAAACACCTGCGGCAAAGGAACGATTGAGTGAAGCTGAAAGTGAGCTGATCAGTGCAGAACCATGCCGTCGGAAGCGGCACCACGTTGCCGCCAAACACCTGCGGCAAAGGAACGATTGACTGAAGCTGAATGTGAGCTAATCAGCGCAGAACCATGCCGTAGGAAGCGGCACCACGTTGCCGCCAAACACCTGCGGCAGTGGGGTGATTGAGTGAAACATGCAATGACCAAGCCGACCCGACGGGAAAGCTCAGGCATGCAGCAGGGCACATGCACCGCGTCGGGCAGCAGGGCACATGCACCACATCAGGCAGCAGGGCATGTGCACCATGCAACAGCCCTGCCACACCTGGCTGGTGCACTAGTGTACCATGCACTGGCGGCCACCACCCCTTTTGCCCTATCCAGAAAAGCGCACCTGGCCGATGCACTGGTGGCCCATGCACACGCCAAACACGGGGAAGCCGCGGGGGCCCAGCTTCTGGATGATCTCCAGGCTG
>VFQQ010001016.1_pt1 | contig 44064 bp, 71 predicted proteins | sample 3512341 | NCBI WGS metagenome assembly VFQQ01 (sample SAMN10412373, study PRJNA504923) | tailings metagenome | isolation source: Relicate 2 Philex TSF1 revegetated site | place: Philippines: Tuba, Benguet | collected 2017-08-29 | reverse complement strand
CACCACAGGGCGGCTTACCTGGGGCGGTGCCTCGCCAGGTGTAGGAGCACTGCGCGGAGGCAGGGCGGCCGCCAAGCGCGCACAGCACCTGGGATGGATGGTCAATCGGTAACAGTGCTTGAGAACTGGGCATCTACCGAAGTGCAGTGCGATGGGGTTATCAGATTGGTTGCGCCTTCCTGTGGCGTTCCCTGCAGGCCAGCCTTATGCTACCTTGCTGCCCTCACCTTTCCATCACCGCCCTTACAACTTCTGCCGAAGTCCTTGGAGTTGGCATAGCCGTACACCGTAGTAAGGCGGTCAGGCCGAGGCTCAATCAGAATGTCTTTGTTTTTGTTGACGTGAGGCAGGACAGATGGAGTGATTGGCTGCCATCCGCTTGGGCAGCTTGGACAGAGAAGCAGGGGCACAGCGGAGGGTTATGTCACACAGCTTGCTTCAGCAAGTTAACGGCACAGCAGGCTGTTGCTGCAGGGCATAACGTACGGTGGTGGCCCCAGGTTCAAGTCTTATGTGTAAATCCAGCTTGGTACTAGCGTCGCACAGCAGGTTGTTGCGCAACTCGTCAAAGTGACTGGGTGAACTTTTCTTGCGGTCTGTTGTGTGTACAGTCGCACCTCATGAGATCACCAGCTCACCTGGGATAACACACTGGAGCTGTGCCAAACCTGCGATGCTGGCGTGGTGGACGGAAGGGATCATGAGGACATGTTCAAGTGTATGTGCAAGCAAATGCACAGCTAAAGAGCGGACATGGCCTGCCACCCCTCACTCACCACATCAGCACCGCGTCCCTGGGCAGCCCACAGCGGCGGCAGGTGTGGACGTAGGTCTTATCCTTCTCCACTTCTTCGGTTCTGATGTACTGCCAGCCGTAATTGCTGCCCAGCTGGTCGGCACACACCTTGGAGCCATCTTTCACCTCGCTTAAAGCGTCCAGCAGATGCCGCCGGCGTGATTGATCCGGAAAATAGTGGGCCATGAGTCGCACCTCGTGGCACTGACCATCGGTGGGCCTAACTAGAATGGAGAGCAGGAGGGTGGGCTGGGTCGGACAAGGGGGTTGGACGCCCCTGCACTACCAAACTTCACGGTAGCATGCATCGCCGGCAAGGCAAGAGCATGACCGTGGACCGCAGCCGGCAGCGCCGCCGGTTCACTGAGGGCAGCGATCCAGCAGCCCACTGCCACGCCCGATGGGGTCGAAGCAGACACCGAGAGCCGCAATTAGGAGCTGTGGCGAGCTGCGGAGCTCCCGCGTGACAAGCCGCGGGGCGGCACCGATGTCGCGGCAAGCCGCGGGGCGGCACCAGTGCCGGGGAGTCCCAGCACTGCTGGCCACAGGCGCACCTGAAGGGCTTCCAGGCGCCCTTGTCATCACCATCGTCGCACCGGGCCAGCGCCGCCAGCAGAAGCAGGCTCGCGGCGAAAAGGCCGCGGCCCAGGGTAACCGGTCGGCGGCTGTTTGAGTGCATCGCGGTGTTGCAACGCAGGAACGGAGCTGTCAGGGAGCGCTGAACGCGAGGGGAAAGAGAGTCATGGACCGGTTCCTCCAGAGGATCTGCCCGTCCGCTGTGGCCGCCCTTGGCCGCCACCTAGTCTAGCCTTGTTTAACAGCTTAGCGCCATCCCACTATAGTCTCAGTCTTCATGAGACTGAGAATATAATCAAAGCTCGTGAATGGTAAAAGCATGCGCCCGCCTCCCCCAAAATGTGGGAAAGAACAGGGTTTGAGGGTCATGACACTGGCAGTGCCATTGAACAGTTCAAGGGAAGTGCAAGTTGCTCAGCAGGCTGTCGGAGTTGTTGGCTGCGGCTACCATGAAGTCGGGGTTCTTGTATTTGCGCAGTTCATGGCGGGGGTAGGCAGCGGGCGCTGGAACGGGGCAGGGGAGAGCATTGCACCGAAAACAGCTGCCATGCCAGGCAGGAACTTGGCATCCTCAGCACACGCCCAACCCAGCGGGCATGCAGCCGCTGCAGCCGCTGTTCGATGGTGGGCTGTTCACATACCGCCAACAAGTCTTCATTGCTGATCTGGCTGTAGCTGCTCCCAGCACGTGGCCGCCAGCGGCTGCGGCCCAGGATTGCCGCAGCTGCTTGCGTTGCACCAGCTCTAGCGTAGATCTAGCTGAGCTGGCCACCTGGCCAACCAGCCACCAGCAGCGTGTGGCCGATGACGTGTCAGCCACGGCGTGCTTGATTTAAAGACTGTCTTAAATGTATGTAAACTGTGCACCCCATGTCCATTACCGCCTGGCCTGCTTGACGCTGAGCCTTGCCAACCATATGGCCATCCGATTTGCGACACAATGGGCACAGCCGTTTGATAGCAACATAGTAATTCAAAAAAAAGAGCGGCGGGAGAGATGTTCAGGTTCTCTGGCACATGCATTAGGTGACAAGCAACATTATGCATGCTGCGCGTCCATGTCATGCCTCGATGCTTGCTAAGACGGCAGCAGCCTCCTTGCTGTTGTTCATGCAGTACATGATCTGCGGGGCCAGATGTAGCAGGTTAACATATGTCTGTCAAACATGAACCGAGCAAGCCACGGCTGCCTCGTTGCAAGTGGATGCCCAGCATGCCAATCTGCTGACCAGCATCGCACGCGTCCATGACCAGGTCAGCAGCCCCACACAAAATGTGCCCCTCCCTGACTGCACTTCAACAGGAACGTTCCTGTTGAAGTTAGGTTACCCAGTCGCAAGCACAGCCCTGGGCCTTGCAGAATCCGCACCTGTTCTGCAGCATCACCGCTGCTCACACAGGCGTCTGCGTAGCGCAAATAGTTGGGTGCGGCGTGCTGCAAGGCCACTTGCATCAGCATGTCCTCCAGCACTCCCCCCACCAGCTGGTAGGCTGCGGGTCGGAGAGACAGGGGGGGCAACCGGAAATAAGACAGCTGGTTGGTGCGCGGCTGCATGAACAGCACAAACAGGGCCTGTCCAGCTCCACCCTCAAGCTGGTGCATGCAGGCTGGACATGGGGGCCGAGTCGGGCAATGGATTGCCTGGATGCAACTAAATAACCAAAGGCCGCCTCTCAATGTGGTGCGCATGTTCATCAGTGCTGGCCAGCGCCACCTGGTGCAGCGCCTCACCGTACTCAAACAGGCAGCACCAGGAGGGGTCGTTGTTGAGGGCAAACAGCGTAGCCTCGCGGTTGCCGGCGCACAGCAGCTGCCCTGCGGGAAAGCACCAGGGCGCAGGGGCGCAACACGGGGTGACAGGCAGGCTGAATGGCGCGACTTATCGAGCCCAGTGCCGCGGCCCGCACACCCCAAGCACTGCTTGGAGTTGCTCAAGTTGAACACGCGCCACTGGCGAACCGACCCACAACTGTTGCCCCGCTGGGGTGGGTGGTGTGAAGCAAGCTTCCAAGCAGACTCACATGCGAAGATGTTCAGGGAAACCTGCAGCTCGCTCTTGCCGCCCAGCTGGTCAAAGGGCGTGTCACAGAAGCGCTCCACGTACGGCAGGACGATGTCGCGGCACAGGCCCGGCTCGGCGGCGGGGGCACGGGTGAGGCCGGGCAGGGAGCACTGGTCGACCTGCTCGGTCTCCGCGTCAGGCTGTCGCAGCAGGAAGGTGGGAAGAATGGGCAAGAAGGTCAGGCTTGGCAGGGTGCAGTCGTCTGCCTGCTGGGGGCGGGGGCTCAGCGCTGGCAGGAGAAGCAAGCCGTGTCACTTGTGGACACCGCGGAATGACACACTTCATAGATCCGACCCTGCAGTGCCTACAAGGCTGTCGCACAACCGACCGTGCTACGCACCGGGCTGCAGGTTCCATTCACGACGTGCACTAGCTGTCCAACGTGGCGGTACCCCACGAGGGCGGGAGGCAGGAGTAGCGGCACCACGTCGCCTTGAGCCGAGAAGCTGCGGCTCACGTTTGGGGCGGAGAGGCAGGCTGTCTACAACGCTGCAGAGCGGTAGTGCTGTAGCGCGACGAACCCATTTGGGTAGCTTTACTGGGGCATGCCGCACACCCAAATGCAGCGGGCATGGCTGACCTCAGCAGCCCAGCATAGCCGATCACAACAGCCAGCTACTCGTGTGCAACCTGAACAGCGCCACCCACCGCAGGGTCTTGTCGTGCAGCCCGAGTCGGCGATAAACTTGAGCAAAGCGCTCGTCGCCTGGGCGGTTAGACGCCCAGGTGAACCACAGCTGCGCGGCAGGGGTGGCTTGGTGGGAGTGGGGCATGTGAGGCGGCGCATTTAGGCCAGGACTTGGGGCATCCGCTTCATGGCAGGCGCATGCTCTCAGCGTGACAACATGCGCTTCGAACTGTGAAGGGTGCGGGCGCACCCGACACGTTAAATCCGTCCGCTGCCAGGCGTGCAGCTGAGAGGCCGGACAGGGTAGCGCCCAGGGAGTGGCCGGTGATGAGCAGGTTGCGCTCGGTGCCAGCTCCGAAAGCTTCCAGCTGCGCCTCCAGCTCAGGAACAACCTCGTCCAGGTCATCCAACATGCCTGCATGAAAACAGCCGGATTGGTGTGTCACTCCCGGCTGCGGTCGAGTACTACTCGTAGTACGTAGTACGAAAAAATAGGAGACGCGGCACATGCTAGCTGGTGCTCAAACCCTCGCCATTCCCACACACCCACATACCGGAGTGCACGCCTACGGTCGTGCCAGCAAAGGTCGCCTCCATGAGGTTCATCTGTACACACCAACAAGGACAGATGCATATGATGTTGAGCACAGCAAGGCACGCCCAGCATGGCAGGAGCCTAAGCCTGCCGGCATGCTGCAGCATGGCGCCACCCATGCAGCAACTGTGCCGGCCAGAACGCTGCGCCTGCGAGCGTCTCCCCAGGGCTGAATCCCTACCCAAGCGGCATGTCTACTGCCAACTGAGCAACGACAACCTACGCACTTCCTTACCTTTGCATCCTGAATATTGTCCACTAAGTCGTCTGGCTCGGTGCCGCGGAACACCAGCCAGACAGAAGTGTTGGTTTGGATCATGCAGGGTCAAGCCGCTGCTGGGCTCCGACTTGACAGCAATCATTGGGTGGCACCAGTGGTTCCGATCGCCATTTACAAACGCCACTTGCTCCGCGCCAAAGGATTTGGCCAGCTCTGTGAATGGCGCCTGGAAGGCAGCGCATTGGCGTCTATGCAGTCCGCCGGCAGACTGGGAAACTCCCCATCAGCAGAGGAGAATGACCTCACCTGCGCAACAAGTGATGGCCGCAGGCACCGGCACTTGCACTGCTTGCATCGTCCCGGGCCGTGGCAGCACTGGGTAGGCAAAGTGGGAAAGCACACCGGAGATGTAGGCTGGCCAGCGGGCGGCTGGTCGGATGCAGCAACGGCGGGAGTGAGGCGGTTGCTGCCATGTGGCCTGCCAATGTGTGCCGTGATGTGTGTGTGGGAAGGGAGGAGGGGTTGATGATGTGTGTGTGGGAAGGGAGTGGGAAGGGAGAAGGGTTCTCGCCAGGGGAGATAGTGCAATTCCCAAGTCAAGATGGCAACCCTGCCCAGCAAGCTGGACGTATGGGAAGCCCCCAGGAAAGATAGATCTAATCGATAGTGGTTCAATGAACCACGTATCAGCGATTAGACTGATAAGAACAGATACTACACTTGATCTTAGCCAAAAGGCCGAGAAAGGTATGCTTGACCGAGGTGGGCAGGAGGGGTGTGTTGCAGGGTGGGGCCCCACATGCATGCTCCAGATTACGGGCATGCCCCTGGTGCATGTAGGGGGATATGTTCTTTTCTGAGCCCCTTGCAACCCCGTGGGGCCTGGATATTGTTCCCTGACATCTAGCCTGGCTGTGCAAGGCAGCAGAGAGGCGGGAAAGCCGTGCAAGGCCCTTCCCGCCATCACCCCTTGCCCGGCGGCGGGCGCTGGCAGGCCCTCAAACGACTTGCAGAGGCCTCTGGAGCTGGTAGAGAGCGGCGATGGGGGCGGCAGCGTCGGAGAGGGCCGCCGGCCGGAGGTCCGGGTGGGCAGGCGGCAGCGGCCTCCCTGGGGGGTGTTTATGTGCAAGTATCACGCGCCACATCTCGATGCGACGGGCGTTGGGCGCCCCGCCGCCGCTGTTTCCCGGTCTGCCTCGCCGCCGCCGCCGCTGGTGCCGGCTGCAGTGCCAACATTCAACATGATGCCGCACCGCTGCTGGTGCATGTGCACGCTCCTGCGCATGTGCTGACTGGCGCATGCATTGTCGCACGTCTGCCCTGGTTGGGGCAGGGTTGCTTGCCCATAATGCGGCGTTGCAGCTGTTTCGGCAGCCACAGCAGCGGCAGAGCACAGCCGCAACACGGCAGCCGATGCACAGAGCGCTCTTCAGCCCTTCAGCACGCATAGCCAGCCACTTGGCTGCAGTGCACTGGCCCGGTCGCGGGCACAGGTTGCAGGCAAATACATGCGGCTGGAGGTTATATTGACACAGGCACAGGCGCAGGCGTGCTGTGTCACTGCTTGTAGCGTCAGCCACGGGTGCAACAATGGTGGTGCGTTCACTCTTGCCTCTATCGCTGCAGCTCTGTTGCCGTGTAGCGAGCATGGTGTTATTGGTTATTTGTAACTAAGAGGTACAGAACGACTGGTAGGGGCAAGTTATTTGCAGGCTTCAAGCTCTTGTGCCGCTCAGCTCACTCTCAGCTGCCGGCCGGCAGGGTCACGGCTGGCTGGCGCCCGCTTGCGAGGGCTGCTGGCTGAGGCTCAGCCGTGCTCCGGCGGGCAGCGGCCGCTGGTCAGTCATCACATAGTCAGCTGGGTCCAGGCACCTGCAACAACAGGAGGGGCAGGGAGATGGGGCCGGATGTGAGGGGCAGGCAGAGGCATGGTCAGGGCAGCTAGGGAGGTGGCCAGGCAGCAGCAGTGTTTCTGAGGGGATGCGCAAGGCATGCATGCTTGGAGCATGTGCGGCAGCTGGTGCAGGCAGCCATGTGTGGTGCACCCCTCACCTGCCGCAGCAGAGGCTGTCAAAGATCCAGCTCTGGTGGTACATCGGCCGCCCTGGGTATCGCTTCTGAGCAGGGTGTGGCAGCAGTGGGAGGCAGGAGTGGGAGGCTTGCTGAGTCTGAGGGCAAGGCTGAAGCATACAGCTACAAGGCAACAATCTCAGCACATCCTGTGCGCCGCAGAATGTGTAGCACCAATCCAGCAGAAGCACAGCCACACGTGCATGCCAGCAGCAACTCTCTACCCATTCCAGCCCACACACCCACCTGCGCCATTTTGAGCGCCGCCCGCGCCTCCTGGAGGCCTTGCGCCAGGCACACCATCAGGGTGGCCCCTTCTGGGGAAGGGGAGGGGGAGGCCGCGCCCCTGCTGCCGCCGCCCTCACCCTGCCCTAGCGCTCGCGCCAGACTGCCTCCCTCTGCAGCCACCATCTGAGACACCAGGGCCGCCTTGCTGGCGCCGCCTGTGCTGCTGGGGCGGACGCTGAGCGAGCCAGCGGGAGGCATGGTCAGGAAGATGCGGCGGCCGGTGAAGAGGCCGGGGCCGCCGCCGCCGCCCGGTGCGTGTCGCTGGCGTGCAGCTGCCGGCACAAAAATGCTGCCGTTCAGGTCTGCCAGGCCCTGCGCAGAAACATACAGACTTTGATGTTTTGTGAGCAGCACCTAGTGTATGTGCAGGCACGGCACATGGCTGGCTCCAGACCAAGGCGGCAGCTTACTGGGCACAATCTGCCAATGCCTCTTATGCACAACACGCTCCAGCCTCCTGCCTGCACAGCGCAGCAACGCACACAAACGTGCCCAGCACCGTAGATAAAGCTAGAGTCCCTCACTCACCCGCGCCTCATACTGGCGCTCCGCCAGCCACTGCCCCGCCTCCAGGCAGGCGTCCACCCAGCCGTGGCTGACCACCCAGCAGCCGTGTGCCAGGGCAAGCAGGTACTGTATGCTGCGTCAGGGAAGAAAAGTGGCACAAGAATGGCGTCAAGCTGTGATTGTGCAAGCGCGGCTGCTCTGCACGCATTCACAAACCAGCTGATCGGGCACACAGGCCCACCTGCGCTGTTTGACGCAGCCGCGGTCGTCCACAGGGACCAGCACATGGGTGGTGCGCCTGAGTGCCAGGAAGACAGTTGGATGCCAGCTCAGTCACAGAGTGGTATGCGCCAGGCCATTACAGCACACATGGCAGGTGACAACGCAGCGGCAACAGCAAGCCTGGAAACATAGAGCATCTCTGGCCCGCATCCCTGGTGGCTCGCAGCTCGCACCTACACCACCCCACATACGCCTGTGCCCCCTCCACTCACTCTGTGACCTGCTCCTCCAAGGTGAGGCCGCCCAGCCTCGCCCGCAGCGTCAGCAGCTTCTGCTGGATGTCGCCGGTCAGCCCGCTGACCGCAATGCAGCGGCGGCGGCTGCCCCCAGGAGTGCCCGCTGCCGCCATTGCCGCCTCTGCCTGGGCCTCGCTGCCCTCCAGCTGCTCCTCTGGTTCTGGAGAGGAGGGCCACGCTGCCTGTGAGGGCGTGGCGCCTGCAAACAGGTTGGCAAAGCCCACTGCCCCAGGCTCGCTGGCTGCTGGTACCGCCACCGCTGCGCCTGCTATGCCGGGAAGTGGGCCAGCGCCTTCGCTGCTCTGCGAGAACAGCCCAGGGTCCTGCAGCGCGCTCTTGCCGCGGCCCGAGCCACGTGCCGTGGGCGGCAGCCCAAACAAGCCAGGATCCTGCAGCACCTTGCCGCTGGCGCGTCGCTGGCCTGGCACTGCTGGCTGCTGCTGCTGCATCTGGGGCTGTTCCGCTGCCGCCTCAGCCTCCCAGCCACCTGCCAGCGGCAGCTGGCTGGACGGCACAAAACCGCTCTCAGCGGCGGTGGCGTTGTGCCTGCTGGTGGGCTGCAGCGGCAGGGCAGCCACGCCGCTGCCACCCTGCTGCGCTGCTGCTGTTGCTGGCTTGTCCTGCAGCATCGAGAACAGAGCGCCTGCCGCATCCTGTGTGGATGGCACAATGTCCATCGCCCACTCCCGTCCTCCGTCCGCTGCTACATGTGGCTCCGCAACTGCTGCTGTGCCTGCTGCTGTTGCGACCACGGCCGCATGCGGCTGGGCTGCCTCCTCTTCCTCTTCCGACCTTGCACGCCGCCGCCGCCGCTGCTGCATCGACGGGCGGTCGTGCAGCCGCGGCCGGCGCACCAGTGGCTGCTGCTGCTGCTGCTGCTGCTGGGGTGCGGGCTGGTGCTCTAGCTGGACCGCCTGCCCATCTGCGCCAGCTGTCCTCCCTGCATCATCTCCTGCCTCAGTGTCGCTGGTCGGCAGGCCGCCCAGGCTGCTGGCTGCCTCCTTGCGCTTCCGCCCAAACTGCTGCTGTGCTGCCGCCTCCGCTGCCTGCTGCTGCCCACGGTGCTGATCAGGCTCCCTTGCCGCACCAGCCTGGTGCAGCCAGTCAGGCATCTGCTGCTCCGAGCCCTCAGGCAGCCGCGCCAGCTGTGGCTGCTTCGCAGGCTCTTGATGAAACCTGGGTGGCGGTACCAGCGGCCGCTTGCGGGCGGTCGATGGCTTGGCCTGCTGCTTAGGCTGCTGCGGCTGCTGGGGTGCCTGCGGGCGGGCTGCCGGCCGTGGGCGCTGTGGAGCGGCATGGGGCAGTTTGCCATCATCTGCGGTTGCCTCTGTGTTGGACACAAACATGTATGGGTCGGCCGCAGATGGGCTGGGAGCCAGCTTGGGCTGAGGTGCTGCCGCTGCCTCAGGCGCTGCGGCCGCGGCTACTGGGGGCTGTGGAGACACCGCCGGTGCTGGTGCCGCTGCCGCCGGTGCTGCTGCGGAGGATGGCGCTGCTGCCGCCGCCGTCTGTGCTGCTCCCGCTGCCTCACGTGCATTGGCCACTTGAGCGCCAGGCTGCCGGACATTGCTGGCCACACCCGGCGGAGCCGCAGGAGCAGGCGAGGCTGCTGCTGGGCTGCTGACGTCGTCCTGGCCACCGCTGTGCTGGCTCTCACTCTGCGCGCCTTCGCTGCCGCTGCTGAGCTGGTACTCATCGCCGCTGCTGCTAGTGCCGCTGCTGTGTTGGCTGGGGCTGCCGTTGGCCTGCTGCTGCCGCTCGTACTCGGCTTCAGCTGCATCGTACTCCTCCTGAAAAGCAGATGAGAGAACAGAATACGCCAAAGTGATTACATGCCTTGCAGCATGCCCCCTGCTTGCCAGCAAGCTGACGCACCGGCACCTCTTTTGGCACCAAGCGGCAGCTAATTTCACCCCACACAGCAGCCCTCCACCCTTTGGCTGCAGGCGACGGTACCCACCTGCAGCAACAGGCTCCACTGCTCCTCATCCAGGTCTTGCGTGGCCACCTCCCCATCCAGGTACTCGATGCGGTGCTTGCCCTGCAAAAACCAAGTCAGACGCAGGTGAAAGCTTCAGCAAACGAAACTGGGCGGCAGGAAGAGCCTCCCAGGCTGGGAGGCAACACTGGCGCCGGACATCGCAACCACACCGCAGAAAAATCGGAAAAAAACGGCCCATCTAGGTGCCACCAAAACAATACAGCATGCCTACCTCGGGTAGCACCTCCACCACGATGCCCACGTACGGCACCAGCTGCCCGTCTACCTGCCACATGACCTCCACTGCATCGCCCTCCCCCGCTGCGGTCTTTTTGGGCCGCCCCGCCTCCTGCTGCGCCTGCTGCTGCACCTGCTGCGCTGCAGGCAGATGCTGCGCTGGCGTGACAATGCACTTTGCAGCTGTGTCAGCGGGCTGCCCCAGCCGGCTGCTGCCAGGCACAGCGCGGCCTGAGCCGCCCTTGCGCCGCTTACGCCCTGCCAGTTGGGACGGACAGAAGCAGCACAAGCGGCCTCAGCCTGTGCACATCAAATGAGAAGCAAACTTTGCTGCGCAAAAATCGGATGGGGCACAAGCTGGCTGTGCTGCTCAACAACAGACCAAGGCCAAAGCTCCAGCACTACCGTAACGGCAGGGCAAGCCTTACCTGACATGCGGCGGCCGCCCTCCTCCTCCAGCTCTTCAGCATGCACCTCCTGCAGGGCCCGCTGCTGCCGCTGCGCAGTCTGCAGCTCGCCCAGCTGGCGCTTGCGGTCCGCCTGCTGCTGTGCCTGCTGCCGCTCACCACGCTGCTGTTGCCCATCCTGCTGCTGCGCCTGCTGGGGTGGCGGCTGTGCCTCCGCCACCCTAACCTGCTGCTGCGGGGCGGCCCGGCAAATCTCAGCTGCGCCCGCTGCTGGCACTCCAGGGGAAGCTGCCGCTGCTGCACTTGCAGGTTTTGGCGGGGAAGGCAGCCAGCCACACTCTTCGGTGTCTGGCACAATGATCACGTCCTGCTCCTCAACGCCGGCTGCCTGGTGCTGCTGCACCTGCTGCTGCGGTTGCTGATCCTGGGCCGCTGCACCAGCCAGCCCAGCCGCATCAATTTGCACTGCGTCCTCGGCTGCCGCCACCGCTCCTGCCTGCTGCTGCGGCTGCCGCCCAGAGCCGCCCAGGCAAGGCAACTCGTCGCACAGCCGGATGGCCTCCTGCAGCAGCGCCACCTCAGCCTCCAGGGCGGCAATGGTCTCAGCAGTGACCTCCCCCAGGGGCGCTGCCAGCATCTGCGGCAAGAGCGGGAGGGCAGGCCTTGCTTGCCTTGCACAGCCAGTTGGATGGCGGACTGTCGTACTGTCGCACCACCTGCCAACCAAACAGCGCAGCTAGCAGTGCTGGATGCACTGGGAGCATAGGCATTGGGAGAAGCTGCAGCAGCCAACGAAAGCGGCAGCACCCACCTGCTCCTCCCAGTCAGAGTCGTAGAGGACAGGCACAGGGCTCGGTGGCACCTCCGCAGCTGGCACCCCACTATCTGCTGCCGCCGCCGCTTGCTGTGGAGCACCCTGGCCTGCTGCCCCCTGGCCTGCTACTGCTGCTGTGGTGGCTGCTGCTGCGTCGTGAGCCGCCGCTGCTGCTCCAGCGTCTGCTGCTGCTGGTAAAGCAGCGGGCAGCGCTGCGGGCAGCTGCTGCTGCTTCTGATGCGCTTCTGCAGCTGCCGCTGGCAGCGCCGCCTTCTTGCGGCCCCACAGGCTCTGAGGCTGCCGCTCGTGCCAGCCCTCCCCCTGCTGCTGCTGCTGCTGCTGCTGCTGCTGCTGCTGCTGCTCAGCAGGAGGCTGTTGCACCGCCTGCTGCTCTGGGTCCTGGCCTGCATGAGCCCGGCCGCCTTCCTCCTGCTCAGGCACAGAGCGCCCGCGGCGCTTGCGCTTGCCAGCGCTGCCGCCAGCCTCGCCATGGCTGGCTGGCCGCCCAGCCGCCGCCGCAGGGCCCGCACTGCCAGGCCTTGAGAGCCCACCTGCCACCGCCACCGATGGCTGCGCGCTGGCACGCCGCTGGCGCAAGCGCGCCTCTGCCTCCCGCCCACGTTGCACCTCAGCTGTGAGCCCGGCTGCGTGCACCAGCGCATTGTTCACTGTATAGCTGGTTTTCAGGTCGTTCTTCCAGCCGGGCTTGTGGCACACCGGGCACTCGCTCTTGGAGATGCCGGGGCCCTCGAGCGTGGCGATCACGCACTCCCTACATTGACGGGGCGGCAGGTGCAGAGGCGAGGTGGTTTGAATGCAACAGCGCGGCGCGCCACGGCTGGCCTGCCCGCCGCTGGGCCCCTCGCAGAGCCAACGCTCACCGGCAGAAGTAGTGGCCACAGGTGGTGGGGAAGCACACCGCGTCGCAGAACGTGTGGGAGCTGCAGGGCAGGGAGGCACAGGCGGTGAGTGCAAGGGGCAGCACCCAGCTGCCGCCGCCTGCCGCTGGCTGCCGCCCGCGCCCGGCGGCGCCACTGGAGAGACTACCGCCCGCCCGGCGCCCTTCTCACCACAGGCTGCATTGAAAGGCCTGCAAGAGCCGCTCCAGCGGGTCGCTGGAGGCCTCCATCGCGCCGGGCCCTCTCTCCCCGCCGCCCAGCGCTGCTTCAGGAGGCTCGGGGCATTGCAAACGACATCTCTAGGTCCCGCAGAACATCCCAAATCGGAGCACAAGCCGCAGGCGGCCCGCAGGAGGCGGCATTTGACTCCGCAATGAGGTGGCGTCGACTGGGCTCTAGCAGACGCCGATCACCTGCGCTGCAGTGCCTTGCGCTCGTTGGGATCATCTCACCAGGCTTTCAAGCCCTCTGGGTCCCTGCGCTTGCGCTGGAACGAGCGTCTGTCGGCTGCAGCGCCTCCCTCGCACCGCACACATCTTACAAGAAGTCAGCAGCATATGCGATCGATGGGGGAGAGCGCGGGCGCGCAGGCGGCGGTGGCCTGCAGCCTGACGCTGGCGGCAGGCGCCTGCCGCCCCGGTGATACGGTGACCGCGCTCCTGCAGGTCTCCTGCTCGCAGCCCGAGAGCGTGGAGCTGCAGGTGTGTATGTGAAGCAGCTGCTGTGCAACATAAATCGGCTGCGCAGTTTGGCGCCCTGGCCGAGGCAGCGTTCGCTGGCCAGATCCAGTGCACACCGCCAACCGAACCGCAGTGCGCAACTGAACCCGCACCTGCCGGCCCTCACGTCCACCCTGCTTGTCCAGGAGGTAGAGATTGAGTTTGCAGGCATTGAGCGGGTGGATGCCTCATGGGTGATGCCCACGTACCGCCGCAGCACGCCGCCCATCAACAGCGACAAGCGCAAGGTGGGGACACCTGCTCAAGCTCAACTGGCCCTTCTTTTGGGCGTGCTGCTGCTTGCCCAGCGTGCTTGTGCAGCAAGGTTGGAGCCAAGTGGGACTTAGACGCACCTTTCTGCTGCGGTTTGGCCGCTCCTGTTCCATCTGCCGCAGGTGCAGCGGTACGTGGTGCAGTCGCGGCTGCAGGCGGCGACGCAGGGCACGTTCAGTGACCTCAGCCTGCGGCGGTTTGTGGTCAGGTGAGGCAAAGCCCTTCAGGCTGTGTGTTGGTGCCTACAGCTACTCATTGACTGAATTCATTTGCAAGTACAAACACCCACTTTCTGACCCTTTGCTGTTGCAGGTTCACGCTGCCCGCCTGGCTGCCGCCGACCTTCCGAGGCACAGCAGCGCGCTACGTGTACTACCTGCAGGCGGCCATCAAATACACGGCAGCAGCAGACAGCGCAGTGGGCTCAGCAGCAGCAGCAGAAGCAGCAGCAGGCGTCCTGAGCGTGTCCAGCCGTGCGCCGCTGCACATCTGGCCGGCCCGGCTGCAGCAACTCGAGTCGGCGGCATTGGAGCGCTCGCTGTCACTGATGGCCACGCCCGGCGGCGGGACTGCGGCAGCCACGGCGGCAGCGCTGCCGGCGGCGGATGGCAGCCTGCTGTCGCCTCCGGTGCAGTCGGAAGACATGCCCATCAAATGCTGGGAGGTTGGGCCTGGCACGGCAGTTCAGGATGCAGTGGCTCACATCATCAAGCTTGCCTCGCAACCGCCGCAGCAGCACCGGCCGCACAGCCTGGCGCGGCTGTCGCGCGGCGCGCCCAACGGCCGGCTACCCAGCGGCAGCGACACCGGCAGGGCAGGCAGCGTGGCTGGGACGGTGGATGACAGCCGCAGCGAGATCAGCCATGAGCCCGAGGAGGTAGAAGTGGAGCCTGGGGCCGGCAGCTTTGGGCCAGCCGCCTCAGCAGCCGCAGCAGGCATGCCGCCGCTGGCACCGCAGCAGCACGACCAGCAGCTGGCGCCCGAGCAGCAGCAGCAGCAGCAGCAAGGGATGAGCAGCGGGGCCAGCTCGCCTCGCAGCCTGCTCGCGGCACGGCGGCCGTCGCTGCAGCGGCCAGGGCAGGAGGCGGCGGCGACTGGTGGCGCAGCCCGCTCGCCCTCGCTTGCTCCGCTGGACAGCGGCTCGACGCTGCGTAGCTATGCACTGCGGTGAGCATGTGAAGGGCAGGCGTATTGTTTAACTGCATAGCTGCGTTGCATGTTGAACCAGTCCGTACCTGCGGTTGGAGTGACCTGCAGCTAGAACAACAATGCAGCCTCACCCCTCTGGCGTCCACCTGCCCCTCGGCGCCTGCAGGATAGGGGACCAGCCGCTGGTGCGGGTCAGCCTGCACCCCCCGCTGGAAGGCAGCCTGCAGCCCGGCTCCACCCTGGCTGGCACGCTGGACTTCTCTCAGGCTGTGCCAGCTGATGGCGGCCAGGCGGGGGCGGGGCCCACGCCACGCTGCATGCAGGTGCGCTGTGGTTTGGGGTTGGGGTGGGGTGGTTCATTCCCAGCTTCTGGCTGGAGTGACGTTGGCAAGGTCCTTGCAATTCAGCCTCAGTTTGTGCGCCAATGCTCCTTGCTGGCCTCCCACAGGTGCTCATTCTGTTGGAGGCTGAGGAGAGTGTGGAGCAGCCGTGGCGGCGGCAGGTGAGGCATGGCAGCTGCACAAAGGGTGCTGGGCGGGCGCACGCCTTTGACCCCGCATGAGAGGACCGCGTGTGTACATAGCCCATGGCCCTGCCCTGCACCTGTCATGTGCGCCATCTGTACGTAGCCATGGCCCTGCCCTGCACCTGTCATGCGCGCCATCTGCACGTAGCCATGACCCTGCCCTGCACCTATCATCTGCTTTCCTCCCCTCACTCCACGGCCAGGTGGCGGGCGGCGGCGGCGTGATCCGGCGGGTGCACGACGAGCACCTGGAACTGACTGGCGACACCGGCTGCACCCATTTCCTGTTCACAATACCGCCGGATGCGCCGCCCAGCTTCCAGACGCCGCTGCTGCACCTGCGCTGGCTGCTGCGCTTCCAGTTCACGGCGGCGCTGCCGCCGCAGGGCGGCAAGGCGGCGGCCGACTGGAGCCCGCTGCAGGGCAAGCTGGAGCAGCTCACCTGGGCACTGCCCGTCACTGTGCTGCCGCCCTCAGCATGAAATGCTCTGCTGTTGGCTGTGGTGCAGTGTAATGTCGGCACAGATGGCGTCCAGCAGACGGTCGGCATGGATGTGGCACTGGGAGCGCAGCGACAGGCAACATTGACGCGTGTTTCGGCCTTGGAGCTCCTTTATTTGCTCCAACGCGGCCATGTCCGCTCCAGCAGCCCGCTGTGTCGAGGAGAGGGTGCTGGAGGTGGTGGCTGCGGTGACGGCCGGCGCGCCCGCTCCACCAGTCAGCGCCCCTACCAGCCCAACGGCCGCCATCGCCTTCTGGGCCGCCCTTGAAGAGACGACGGGCGAGGCTCCCCGCCCCGCCTCGCGCCTGCCGTCCCTTGCCCGCTCGAAGTGAGCGCTCCAGCTGAATAGAACGTGTCTCGATGGAGGGCGCCGATCTGCCTCACTCCACACCAGACCGCTGCCACCGCCAGCGCCGCCGCCGCCGCCGACTGCGCCCGTGCCTCGCCGCACCCCGCTCGCAGGTCGGTGTGCGTGGCCGCCGTGGCGTTGCAAGATGCGCTGCCGCATTCCAAGCCAAGCAGCAGGCCGGGATTCCTGGAGAGGCAGGCCAGCAAGAGCTCCTGCACGCTGCCATCCCTCACACGGCAGACTAGCAGGGTGACTGCTGTGCATGGGGTAAGCGGCAGGCCGTGGCAGTATGCCCGCACGGCCAGCATGTTTGTGCTGCCAGACCGCGGCGCAGGTGGGGCCCTGCAGTGCACCGGCAGCTCCACGCTGCAGGGCGTGGACAGCAGGTGCAGCAGCAGCCCACGAGAGCAGCACCCAGAGCCTGCGGCGGCATGCGGCGCACAGGCGCTGGCCCTGGGAGACGAAGAGCCTTTGGTGTCACCAGCCAATGTCTGCGGTGACAGCGGTGCCAGCAGCCCTGCAGCAGCCACTACCACACTTGAGACCCGGAAAGAGGAAGAGACTGAGCCGGCGGGTGCTGGGTTGACGGCGCGCTGCCGCGCCGCGGCTGGCACATGGGGCAGCCTCCAGGACTTTAGCGCGCTTCGTGTGGTGGCCCAGGGCGGACGCAGCACGGTGTGGGAGGCGCTGCCCAAGGCCCCGGGCCAGCGCGAACTGCCGGGTGGGTGCTGGCATGGCCTGTGTTCAGGGCGGTGGTGGCCAAATGGGAGGATGGCATCATCGCCCTGCCTGCGCCACCACGTGCCCTGAGCTTCCAAAGTAACCATGCGCTCCGTGCCTCACCCATCCCACACTCCCCCACCCCGGGCAGTGGCGCTCAAGGCCTACCACAAGGCGGCACTGGGACGCACTGCACTGCGCCGCTTGGAGCTGGAGCAGCGCATCCTGCAGACCGTGCGGCACCCCCACATCATTAGAGGTGAGCGGGGTTCAACGTGCAACCTGCGCAGCATGTGGCTGGCGGCATCAAGCTGCCCAGCAGACATGAGCACTGCTCATTTCTGCTGCTGCTAGCCATGCCCATCACACCATCCTGCACCCCGCAGGCTTCGGCGCGTTTGAGGAGGACGGCCACGTGTTCCTGGCCATGGAGTTTGCGGGCGGCCGCTCCGTGGCGCAGTTCATCGCCTACTGGCAGCGGCGCAACATGCAGGACTTTGAGGGCGGCAGCACGACCACGGTGGTGCCTGAAGAGGAGGCGGTTTGCCTGGTGCTGGCCCCCCTGCTGGACGCCCTCTGCTTCCTCCACGCCCGCGGCATCGTGCACCGGGTGAGTGGGTGGCGGTGGTGTTGCATTATGCGTTGCAGCGCTGGGTTGGCAATTCAGCATTGATGCTGCCTTGGTGGCCAGGCCATCAACACTGAAACAGAGTTGCTGTGGCATGCGTTGCAGCGGGTGATCTCAGATCTTGGCCCTCAGCATGTCCCCATCGCAGGACGTCAAGCCAGCCAATGCGGTGTTCACCCGCGACGGCTCCATCCGCCTCATCGACTTCAGCCTGTCGCTGGACAAGCCCTCGGACACGGATGGGCCCTGCTGCCAGGTGGGGCGTGGGCAGCGCTTTTTCTTGGCAAGTTGCGGCTGCTACAGCGGCTGCCATCCGTCAGTGAGCTGTGCTGCCCTGCTTACGCCGTGCCTATCTGCCTTTTCGCGCCCTTGTACAGATCGGCACGCGGCACTACATGGCTCCGGAGCTGTTTGCAGGCGGCGAGGTCCCCTCCCTTGACCTGGTGGATCGCACCGACTGCTGGTGGGTGCCGCGCACCGACCGAAATCGAGGGCCTGGCCTTGCACATTATGATTGACAGCTCAGCTGTGGCCCCACACCATGCTACACCGACCATTGAGCCGCAGCAGTTTCGACATGCTCGCAACCCCACTGCCTTGCTCCGCAGGGCGCTGGGCGTGATGGCCTTCCAGCTGCTGACCGCCGAGCCGCCCTACAGCCACGATGTGCCCGCCTGCCTGGCCAGCATGGTCCTGGAGGAACCGGTGCCGCTGCGCCCGCTGAGCCTGATGGGCACATCTGCGCCGGCAGTCGACTTCGTTTGTGCTGCTCTTCAGAAGCACCCGGCGCAGCGGCCCACGGCGGCGGCCCTGAGGGAGCACCCCTGGATCGTGCAGCATGCTGGGGCGGCAAGTGCTTGACGACGCCGCACAGCCCACTTGCACAACTGCAACTGATGCTACCTACTACTGTCTTTTCGAGCCCTTCGTACCACACCGCGTCACCTTGATAACCGCACCAACCTCGCTTGATTGTAACCTTGCGCATGCCTCTGTGATTGTCTACCACTGCCAAGCTCTGTGCTGTCCTTCCCTGCTCCCCGTGATGTTGTTTGCTAAGATGCTGCAGTGCTGATTTGGTCCAAGTGTTATAACTCTTTGATGCAAGTCTTGTAATGTAAACGAATGTGATGGTAAAGAGTGCCAAAGCAAGCTCCTGGTTGCTGCGTTCATGCATTCATCCAGTGTTGGCTCCTGCGGCTGCCCCCGCTCTACTCTGCGGCTGCCCCTGCTGCTGCACCACATTCCCGCCGAGGTGCTGCGCTGCATCGCCCTCTGGCACCGATGGTAGTTGCTGCTGCGCTGCGGCAGCACCCTCTGGCGCCAGCGGCAGCTGCAAGGGTGCCTCATGCGGGCTGCTGCTGCTGGGGCCCAGCTCAAGCGAGGCTGAGGACGAGGCATCTCTGTGCAGCGCCCGCACCTCCTCTACCGCACACCTGCGCAAGGCCGAGAAAAGTACAGGAGTGAGAGGGAGATGGTTTGCAGGGTGATTGTTGCTCCTCGGTCTGGCTTCCAGAGCTTGCACTAACAGCCCCGCAAGCCTCCACACCAGCCGCCAGCCGCACACACGACACATGACACCATTTCAACACAAAGGCCCTCCACCCAAGAAGCCAAAGTCACCCACCGCTGCTCTTCAGTCATGCTGGGCGTGGCGAGCAGCAGCTGGCCGGCGTGGGTGGCTGTGGGGAAAGCTGTGCGCTTCATCATGATGTGCTGCAGCCGGCTGGCTAGCTGGCCGTACACGCGCATGAAGTCCAGGCTGCTGCCTGCACAGTTAGAGAATGCAACACAAAGGAAGCGTAGAGTTGGGAGAGCAAAAGCTGGGCTTGATGTGCGGTGAGGGTATGAGGTTGCAGGACTCTACGGCTGCACGGTGCATGGCAACAAAGCGATAGCATGGCCGCCGACCCACCTGCGTCCTTCTCAATCTGGCACACGTGCACCCCGGGCAGCACTTCGAAGAGGTGGGCCTGTGGGCAGCGGAAGTCTGGAAATGCTGTTCAACTGTGCACGGCGAATGAAAGACTGGCAGTGCCCACACAAGCAGCTTGCACCTGGCTGCATAAGAGTAGTGACATGCACATGCGGGCATGCTCCACAGGCTCACCAAAAGCCGCATGCTGCGGCTTGCACCAACAGGCACGGACAGGACGGTCCTGCGTGTGGAAAACAGCAGCTTGAAACCAGGGTGAACGCTTCGCCTCATTTCATTGATCCCAAACACTTGTGCAAACCAGGCAAATGACACAGCGCTTCCATGCACCCTCTGTCCTCACCGCTTGTTGCCGCGCCGCTGCACGCTGCCGCCCAGTGCCGCCACCGTGCTCTCTAGTGCATCAAGAATCTCTCCCGGCGGCAGCCGGCTGCTGAACTGCACGTGCCTTGAAGTGGATTGCTCCTCCTCGAAAATGGCTCCCACCTGGGCAGGAGTGGGTGGAGAGTGTTTGTGAACTCTTTTGGGCTGCTAGGCATCATGACACGGGGTGGCCCCATCCCTCCACAAGTCCCTGGGTACACTACAACAGGGCAGCGCCTCCCCTCCCTTGCAGCCCCCTTTCCGAAGCAGCCCTCACATTGAACGAGCCGGCAATGAGCTCAAAGGCGTTGACCCGCAGCCGGCCGCCGGCTTCCCGCTCCTCTCGCCGCCGCGCTGCTGCCGCCTGCGCGCCCACATCGCCTGCTCGCCCGGGAGCCTGCGGGGACACAGTGCCCGGGGTGCTTGTTTTGTGCGAGGGCAGCGCGTGGACACAGGGGCTGGCAATGCATGGTTCCGGGATGACGTGGCATGGCGGGGCGGCTGCTGATGGGACCATGTACATCGGCACCCCACCAGCCAACAAGCAAGCGAGCGTTCAGCCGCACCTTTTTGGAGATGATGGCTGCTAGGATGTGTGTAAGGTCGGCGTACCAAGCGTGGAACTGGGCTGCAGGCGGAGGCCGAGGGTGTGGGCAGCATGACGCAACAGGGCTGAGCATTGCGCCACGTCTTTAGCGAGCCTTCAGAACTTGCACGCAGCAAGCAACGTGCCGATGTGCAATCAACGAAGGTGAACGACGGTGCGGGAGGAGGCAAAAGAAGCACACAGAATGGATGTCACCCTATACCTGTGTTGCCCCGCACTTTCTGCAGGTCTGCCACGTGCGTGCCCGGCAGCACCTCCCACAGCTCAACCAGCACCTGCAATGGGTTGTGCAGGAGCTAGAGAAGCTGTTTGTGCCCCTGATACTTCGGCCAGCAAGTTGCAGCAAAACAAGCGGATCACAGTGAGGCAGGCTGCTCTTGAAGCTGCAAAGTGAGAAAGCAAGCGAAGCTAGCAAGCATGCCGCACCTGCATGGTGCCGGACCGCGGCTGCGGGATGTACAGCCGCATCCTGCATGCAGCAAGAGCAGATGGTAGCAGCACAGCTCTGCAAGTGGGCAGAACAGCGCCGCAGGGCAGCAGCAGGCTGCCCTGCTCCCGCCAAGCTCCCAAGCCAAGCTGTGCAAGCCGGGCGCACGTGCGCACTCCCCAGGCTAGCACCCTTCCCACTTCACACTGAGTACAAAGCCCTGCCCACCTGCCCTCCTCTTGTCGCTCTACACGCCCGCCCGACCCCACTGCCGCACTTTCAATGCTGGCCAGCACTGTGTCCAGCGGCGCTTTGGTGGAGAAGCGGGTGTGGCGGGTCACCACGTCGTCACGAGCCTGGGGGTTAGGGTGCGCAGCAGGGTGGAAATATGAGACGGAGCAACCCACATAAAGTCGCCCTTGCCACGTGACTGATGGCATGCACACGTTGGTGAGCAGGTGCCTCCCCTGAGCAGCAATAAGACCGGTAGGCTTGCCACATCGCAGCAGTCACACGACTCGCAAGGGCAGCAGCCCCACCTCGAACAGCGCTGAAATGTCGAGACCGCTTTTGATGAGCTCAAAGGCGTTGATGCGGCGGTCCGAGCGGGGCGAGGCAGGTGTGCCCGGGCGCCGCTGCTGGTGGCAGGGCAGGGTGGGAGGACAGAAAATGGCAACGCTGGGCGTGGGGGAGCTAACTGCTTGCAAGAATGCAGCAGCAGCAGCAGCAGCAGCTGCTGCAGCAGCTGCACATCCCAGATGCGCAGTGCCAGCGAAGCAACACCTACAGCACATCAACCGCCACAGCAGGATCCTTGACACATCTTTCACAACCCCTCCCTCACCTGGCTGGCGCTGCCAGCCGAGCTGCTGCGCTGAATCTCCTCGGGCTGAACGTCCTCGGCTGCCAGGATGTCATCCGCCTGCAGGAGGGGTGAAGCACGAACCGTCGGGCGCGCCGTTGCACACCCAAGACAAGGTAGCATCGCACGCTGCGTAGGCTCTGGCCGCCTCATGCCAGGAGAGGGTGCATGGCAAGTGGGCCCTTGCAACGAGATCCCTCATGGCGGATACGCAACCCCCACCATCCCGCACTCACCGCCGCTGTGTCTGCTGCTAATGGAGGTAGCGACATGCCGCTGTGACGCGCCAAGCCCGTGCGCATCCAGGGGTGGTGCCACAGCTGCTCTGCCGTGGGCCTGCGGGGGCGCACAGCGCAGGCCAGGGCCGCTGCCAACACTCCTCAAAAACTGAAGATGCAACTGTTGCCGGGGACGATCAAAATGTAGCAGCAAGACGGCGGTTCCTGCTCACTCTCCAATGGCACGGTGCAATCACCTGCCAGTTGGGTCGGGGTTGAGCATCGCCCCCAGCAGCGCCACCGCATCTGGTGACAGCCAGGGGGGCACCTCGTACTGAGCAGCCATCACCTGAGGGGCAGGGGAGCCGGGGACAATACAAACCAGGGCAGGTGAGCGGTCATGCTGGTGCTGGTCGTTCGGGCGGCAGTTGGCCCGCCCATGCGTCCCATTGCCATGCGACATGTGCGAAAGGCGCCCACATGCAAGCCAAAGCATGTGTATCACTTGCCGCACGGCACAGCACAGCCTCACCTTTGCAAACAGGGTGGGCAGGTCGTCCTCGTCAAAGGGCAGGCAGCCGGCCAGCATGACGTACAACACCACGCCTGCGGCAGCGGCGAACAAAGAAGAAGACTCGCATAGAGCGTTGGCCAGGGTGCAGGCATTGCCATGCCTTGCTGCAACTCAACCAGCTGGTGCGCAGCAGGTGGCTGGATGGAAAACAGGCAGCCATAACGAATGCTGTTGGGAGCGCACCCAGGGACCACACGTCTGCCGGCCCTCCCCGGTAGCCTTTCTTAGCCAGCACCTCCGGGGCCTGCAGTTGCGGTGGATGGATACATCTTTTGGGTCAGAGGGTACCTACAGAATGCTTTCAACCAAGCGCATGCACAGCCGTTCAATGGGCACACTTCAATGCATAGCAACGAGGCGCCACTTGCCACGTAGTTGGGCGTGCCACATGTCGTGTGCAGCAGGTCGCTCTGGGTGTCTGCCCGCGGCAGCGCACCCAGCCCAAAGTCGGACAGCTTGACGTGGCCGTCTGCAACAAGAGGGGAGGAGAGGCTTGACGTATGAGATGGAAACGGAGAGGAAGCATTGGCTGCCCTGACGCGTGACCTGGCAAGCCTTCAATTGTCCAGTCCTTTGGCTCAGGCCGGCGGCGACACACCTGAGTCAAGCAGCACGTTCTCCGGCTTCAAGTCACGGTGGTAAATGCCCTGCACCAGCGGGATTGATGCCGTGTCGAGTAGCGCTCTCTGCCTGCATGCTGCTGCACTGGGTCGCCCTTGCTGAGCCACCTGCCACCCTTCTTTCTGCTCGCCTGCTGGTGGCAGTAGCCCACAGCATCCAGCAGCTGGCTGAACACGCGGCGGGCCGCCGGCTCCTGTGGCAGCAGGTCGGAGCAGCAGCAGGTGTTGTGGCGGAGGAGCAGCAGGCAACTGCAGCCCATGCGCTGCTGGGTTCTTGCTTGGCAATGCGAAGCCTGCCACATGTGCCTCGAGCTGATGCCTGCTGAGCTGCTCTGCATTCTGATTTTTGGGTTCAGCGGCTTTTGCCGCATGCCTTCCCAAGCCCCCCACCTTCATGGGTCCGTGTGCCACCACACGATCAAACAGGTCGCCGCCGGTGACGAGCTCCATCACCATGAAAATCGTGTCCCTGTTGTGCAGGGATTGATGAGTCAAGCATTGGATCGATCCAGCTGGGCAGGCAAGCCAGCATGAAGAGCGGAAGCGACACTGGAGCAATGAGGCTGCCTGGTCATAGACATAAAGATCATGCCGCTGTGCACGGAGCAGACATCAGTGCAGAAGCATGCATGGCAGGGCCAGGCCACCCGCCTCACCGGCTGGACATCACTTCCAGCAGGTTGACGATGTGGGGGTGCCGGATCTGCAGCAGGCGCTTGGCTGGAGCATGTGACGCAGCGGCAGCGGAGGGCAAGTCTGGCTCAGGCTGCCCGCCTTTCAGCACGCGTATGCTCTGTAGGTCCGACTGCGGATGCAGCCAATACACTGAGGTTGTCGAAACAGCCCCCATCCCACCCCACTCCACACACCTGCTTCAGAATGGTGATCTCCCGCTTGATCTGCTCCGTCATGCCGCTGCGGATGAGCTGCTCCTTGTCCAGAACCTGTGGAGGGGGAGTATCAAGCGTTGCAGCACAAAGCACTCGATCAAGATGCCCATTTGCCTGGCTTTGTGAAGTGAGCCAATGTTGGGGGCAGGGGAAATTGCACCAGCAGAGAACACAGATGAACAGAGCAGCCCAAGACACTCCACCTCGCTTGCCTTGATGGCCACCGCCTCTCCGGTCTCTGCATGCTGCCCATACTTGACTTTGGCGTAGGTGCCCTGCACAGCAGGGCGGCAGGGCCCCCCTCATGCCCAGCCTTCAGTCTTTGAACAGCAAAAACGCGCCCCCGCCCAAACGCACGGATGCCCCTTTCTTCCTGTGCCGCTGCCACTGCAGCTGCGACTCGCCTCGCCGATGGTGCGCCCCACATAGTACCTGCCCACTCGCTTGCTGAGGTTCAGCGAGCGAGCCCGCTTCAAGACCTCCGGGCTGCTCATCGCCGGGCCCGCCACTCAGGCGAGAGCGGCGGCAGCGGCGGCGCGGCGCCCCCGCTGCACTGCCGCGACCAGGGGCGCTACTTCGACACTACTGGTCCAGTTTGGATGGTTTTCACAGTGTAGCTGAAGCGCTGGGACGCCTTGTCAGGAAGCCCGTGACGGGCCTGTCTGCTGGGGAGCCGCTCGCGTAGCGCGGTGAAATTGATTGAATCCCGCTATGTCTCGTATGCTTGCAATAGACCCAGATGGGGCAAAGGCCGCAAGCCGCAGTCGGTCTGTCGCGACCTGCCCACTCGGCAGCCGATGCACGTGTGCAAGCCCCTGAATTGCTCTCAGAGGAATACGGTCTACGCATCGGAGTTTGCGATCGCGCTGCAGCTCTGCGTTTCCAGCCGCCAGCAGTGGCCCTTGCACCCAGAAGCGGCTGCCGCCTCTCTGTCGTCTCAGTATATACAAAGTCACAAAAGCAGGTGCGATGGCAGTGTCGAACGTGCATGAACTGCAGAACTCCGCTCGCTGGGTGCGGGCCCGAGTGCTGGGGGGCACGGCTGCGCCTGGCTATGCGCTCAACAGAAGCAGGGACGAGTGCGGTGGTCTGAAGCGCGCGCCCTGGCCTACGCACGCACGCCCAAGCTGCCGCCGCCACCGCGTGCCGCCGTTCGCCTGCAATCACCGAGACTTTCCACTCCCTGCCTTGCTCCCAAGCAGCAATTGAACCGCTCGAGGAGTGCTCGCCCCACTGATTCATCGACAGCAGCTGCGCAGCGTGCCGTGCCGGCCTTGCAATGGCCGCGCCGCCCAGCCCGGCGGGGGCGGCGCCGCTGCCCTATTCGACCAGCCCTGCCCTCAAGTTTGAGGTGCTGGCACAGGTGGGTGCACTCATTTTGGGCAGGAAACGCCTTCTTCGCTACGTAATTGTGTACAAACTGGTGTCCGATGCTTATCCAGTGGACTGGTAGATCTGTAGCAGCTTCAGCGAGCCCACAGCAGCCGTTTGCTCACCGCTGCTCGCCCTCCTGCCCCCTGCAACCATGCAGTGCGGGCGGGCGCGGGCGGCGCGCATGACGCTGCCGCACTACGTGTGTGAGACGCCCATGTTCATGCCGGTGGGCACGCAAGGTGCGCTGGCCTGGTGGTGCCTCATGCTGTGGTCTTGCGCCAAGCGGCTATCGGATGTCTCTACCCAGCTGTGCGGCTCCCTGCCGGCCTTTGCCTCACACAGCTGTGTGGGGCTTACCTGCGCGACTGCGAACACCCTGCCCTACCCACCCACCTGCCTCCGGCCCCCTTGCAGGCTCCGTCAAGGGCCTGACCAGCCGGCAGCTGGAGGAGCTGGGCTGCCAGGTGGTGCTGGGCAACACATACCACCTGGAGAACAGGCCAGGTGCGGGGGCTGCTGTGTTCTACCGCTGCTGCTGCCTCTGATGCTGCTGCCGCCGCCGCCGCCACCGCTGCTGCCGCCGCCTTGCCGCCGCCGGCGCTGCTGTTGCCATGCGCGCCTTCCTCACCTGGCGCTGCTGTCCCCTGCTGTCCCCTCCTGTCCTCTTAACCCTGCTCCCAGCCCCTCCTTCCCACCCCGCCCCAGGCAGCGAGCTTGTGGCCGAGATGGGCGGCCTGCACTCCTTCATCAACTGGCCGCGCGGCATGCTCACCGATTCGGGCGGCTTCCAGGTGGGCGGCTGGGGGGCAGCAAGGATGCACCCACAAGCCTGCCATGGCTGCGTGTTCCACCAATCCCCCCACCGCTGTGTTGTGCCTCCATATCAGGTGTGCTCAGCCCAGCTGTGGTGCGCAGACAAGCCCGCACTGCCTCCCCCCCTCCCCCGCCTCAGATGGTGTCGCTGCTGCATCTGGCAGACATCACAGAAGAGGGGGTGACGTTCCAGTCGCCCACCGACGGCCGCCGCATGCTGCTCACGCCCGAGCACTCGATACAGGTGGGCGGGGGTGCAACCAGTGTGAGCGGGTGGGTGGGAAGAGGGGTGGGCACAACTGGGCAGCACAGACCGAGCTTCATTTCCAGTGAAGAGTGGTACGTATCGTCTTGCCGCTCGTTCTGACTGCTGTGGTGCACTCCATTGACACTGCTTACACATGCCGCTGCTGCTTCCGTGCACCGTTTTCCGTGTGCAGGTCCAAAACCGGCTGGGTGCCGACATCATCATGGCATTAAATGATGTGGCAGTCTGCTGACAACACACATGCCGCTGCTACTCTTGTGCACCCTTCCTCTTCTCAGGTTCAGAACCGGCTGGGTGCTGACATCATCATGGCTTTGGACGATGTAGTGCCCTCCACTGCTGCCGACGATGCTCGATTTGAGGAGGCCACCCACCGAACCACCCGCTGGATCGATCGCTGCATCGCCGCGCACGGCCGGCCCACGGAGCAGAACCTGTTTGCAATCGTGCAGGTGCGGCCTGAGAGTCTAATAGTGGGCGGGTTTCTGTGGCGTGGAGATGGGTTTGTTCTGCCGGAGTGGCATGGTTCCACCGGGCCGAGTGCCTACCGGCACAGCGTTGCCTCCTGCATTGCAGGCTCCGCACCTGCCTGACCTCGCTCCAATCACGTGGTGCACCTCAACCTCTCCAAATTTTCCTGCAGGGCGGCCTGGACGAGCGGCTACGTGACATCAGCTTGAAGGGGTTGGTGGCGCGCGGCACGCCGGGATACGCCATTGGCGGCCTGGCCGGCGGCGAGGACAAGCGCTCGTTTGTCAAGTGAGGCAGGCAGAACAGCTTACGACCGATCCCACAGCAGGGTATTGGGGCAGGGGCGATGCACTCTAGTGCGGCAAGCTGCCTTGGCAGGGTGCTGCGCTTGCACCTCTCTGATAACCCTTTCGCCCGTCCTCGACTGCCTGCAGGGTGGTGTCGCAGTGCACAGCGGTGTTGCCGGATGGGAAGCCGCGGTACGTCATGGGGATTGGCTACCCTCTGGACATTGTAATCTGCTCAGGTAAGGCAGCTGGCATTGTCTCTGAAGCTTGGCACTTGCCGGAGCCAGTACACGTGCGGCGAGCTGGGGCGTTGCAGTCGTTACATGTCCCGAGGGACTGTCTGCCTGTCTGCACAGTGCATGTGTGTGCATGCCTGCATCACATACACACACACATGCACAGTTTGCGGCTGATAGGTCGAGTGCCGGGGCTCTAGCCACTGACCCCGGAGCAAGGTTTGACGCCGCTAGATCGAGTGGGCTCGCCCCACACCTGTCCATCAGCACCGGCCGGCCCAAGTAGTGGCCGCCCGGTTTATCGGCACAGGGACATGCCAATCGCTCTGCACACTGCATGCACGCAGTGTGTGCAGCGTCACCACTCATCTGCTTCCATTTCCTGCGCCAAGCAAACACCGCCATGTACCCCACCTGCTGTCCGCCCCACTTGCCTGCGCCCCCCGATGCTGTACGACCTTGCCTCCCTTGCCCGCCCACCCACCACTAACATCTGCACAGCCCTGGGAGCGGACATGTACGATAGCGTGTACCCCACTCGTACCGCGCGCTTTGGCGTGGCGCTGGTGCCGGAGGGCGTGCTCAAGCTGAAGAACGCGCAGTTTGCGGCGGATTACAGGTGAGGGATTTGTGATACAGGAACAGGTTGAGTGTGGCCAGCGAGCTTTAGGCTTATTGAGGCCCTCACAAGCAACCGTGGCAAGATTATGGTGGGGGTACTGAATGCTTCGCACAGACGCCTGCATGGCTCCTGCATCGTCTGTCCCTGCTCTGCACATCATACTACGCATTCTCATCCACCCACCCACTGCAGGCCGCTGGACGAGGAGTGCGGGTGCATGGTGTGCCGGCGCTACAGCCGCGCCTTCCTGCACCCTCTGGCCGCCAAGGGCCTGCCCTTTGCCACCAACCTCATCACCTACCACAACATTGCTTACATGATGGTGCGCGGGGCGGGGGGCTGGCTGATGTTTGTGCCGGGGGATGGCCGTGTTTGCCAGGGGATGGCCATGTTTGAGAGGGGCTGGGGCTGTGTTTGCCAGGGGCTGGGCCGTGTTTGCCAGGGGCTAGGGCCGTGTTTGTGAGGAGCTGGCGCTGTGTTTGCGCACTGGGTGCAGTGCTGGTGCACCCCACATGGCAGCAGCAATGCTGTTGTGAGAACTGCATGGGTTGCACACCTGTCCCGACAGGTGCTGCACCCTGTGCCACAACCCAGCGCTCACGTCCCCGCCTGCCCTCAGCCGCGTTGCCTCCCCGCCTGCCCTCGCCCTGCAGCGCCTGTCGCAGCAGATCCGGGACGCAATCAAGGAGCAGCGGTATCCCGCTTTTGTGCGAGACTATGTGGCCCGCCAGTTCCCTGCCGGCGACTATCCGGAGTGGGTGGTGGAGAGCTGCCGCCTCGCTGGCATCGAGCTGGGCAGCAGTGGCGGCGGCGCAGGCAACGGCAAGGCAGCAGCAGCAGACGGCAGCGCGGCAGCCGCAGATGGAAGTGCGGCAGGAGCAGCAGCAGCAGCAGGTGGCAGCAGACAGGGCGGTGCAGCAGCTGATGGTGCGGGGTAGCCTGCTGACTGCCCTGTTGGACTGAACTGCCCAGCCCCTGGACGTGTCTGTTCCTCGCCAGGCATGCTGCCACTCGTGGGGTGTATGTTACAGGTGGGAGAGCGGCAGCAAGAGCAAGACCAGGAAAGAACAGCAAGGCAAACACTGTGCAGCACAGGAAACCTCTGAGAGAAAATTGCATGTGGGCTGGGGCGCTGGCGCCATGCGTGGGGGCGCCAAGCGGCGGCAGGGGGGCGAGCCGCCGGAAAACAAGCCACAGCTGGGGGTGCCGGAAGGAAGGGAGTGGGGCAGGGGCCAGTGACGAGGCATTAAATGGAGAAGAGAGCGTGTGTATGCGTGGCCTCAATGGCAAGGCGACACTCAGGGTGTGTTGTGTGGGTTGCTGTTGACGTGCGGCAGGCGCGTGCAAGCATTGTGGCGCAGCGGCTGCCTGAGAGGGGGGCAAGGGCCTGAAGGGCAGCAGCCGCAGGGAGGGAGGCACACAGGACACGTGCAGCCGCGGAAGCGGGTAGGGTTGGAACTGTACAGACTATGCAGGGACATACATGCATACAGAGGGCGACATTGGTCAGACAATGGGGTCTGGTTGCCAGCCGGCAATGCACAGGGTCACGACGGGCTGCTAGGCGCACCAAAGCGGCGCGGTGCAGCGCTCGGGATGCTATCGCTAGGCTATCGCTAGGTGAAGGACTAAATCATGAATGGCGATGATATCGCACAACGAACTGGTCAAAGCTACAGCGAAGGGCTGTGCACACTGTGCATGCACAAACTTTTCTGGAGGAGCTAGGAGATGGCTGGTCAGGCAAGCGCATGACACAGCTTGCACTGCCCATGGGGCCCGCCTAAGCCGCAGACGCAGGAGTGTCCGCTGCGGTGGCGCCTGCAGACTGCACAGCCGAAGCCACAATCTCCGGCTGGCGGTCCCCGCTGCAAGGGCAGAGGAAGGAAAGGAGTGTGTGCGCATGAGCAGCTCAGGAAGGTGACCATCGCTGAGCCACAGCTGCATGGCCACCTGCTGGCCTGGGCAGCCTTGGACCGTGCGCGGCAGCTCAGCCTGGGTTGCAAGCTGCTTCAAAACGCAACTTGTTCGTGAGCACGCACCTGAGCAGGGCGGCGGTCGAGATGGAGGCAGCGGGTGCCGCAGCCGCGCCTGCAGCAGCGGCGGCGGCCGCCGCCTCCTGCTGCAGCGCGTGCGGCGGGATGAGCGAGGGCTGCTTGTATGGCTGGCGCCGCACCTGGGGAGGCGCGGGGGGAGGAGGGCAGGATGTTGCTGTTGGACAGAGGCAGGGGGCGTGCATGCAGATGGTTGATGCGAGGCGGCCAGGGCAGGCTGACAGCTTGGCCTTCCCCGCCGGCGCCCAACAGCTTGCAAGCAGAAACAGGCGGGCCATTTGGTGGAGCGCACCTGCGCCAGCATCTTTTCGGCGTCCATGCGCGTGTGCCAGGCGTTGATGTCCTCGACCTCGCACTGCAGCGCCGCCTGCAGGCAAGACAAGAGTACAGGCGGAGTGCGGCGTGGTGAGGGATCAGTTGGCAGGCAGACAGCACCAAGCAAGCAGCAGCATGCCGCCTGGCAAGCCAGTTGCAGACTGGTGTACCCACGGCGATTGCAACCCAGTGACGTTTGCGAAACAGGGCTGTTTCTTGCACATGACTGTGCGGCAGCGCCCTCACCTCGAGCACCTCCACGGCCTCGGGCACCTGCCCGAGCTCCAGGTGCACCCGCCCCACCTCCACCCTGCGCAGAAGGCGGGCAAGCGTGCAGGGTGAGCAGAGCAGCGAGGGTGGGCCGCGCAGCGCGTCAACCGCCAGGGTCCGGCCAAGCCTGAGCACGACTGAGCGCTTGCACAAACCTTGCCCATTTGGCAAGCCAGCCTTCCAGTCATCCACCCTGCGCCCCAGCACAGTGCACCAACACTCACTTGTGGATGAGGCGCTGAGGCGCCAGCTCCGCGGCGCGCTGGAACGAGGCCAGCGCCTGCTGTCGCGTGCCCGGCAGCAGCGCGGTGCCGTACATGACGCGCACCAGCGTGCGCAGCACAAAGTTGATCTGCGCCATCTCGTAGTGCCACCTGCTTGGGGGGGCAGGCAGGCAAGTTGTGGTCGTTGGTGGTGGTGCAGCAGATGAGCTGAGGGGCTGTGCCTTTGACTAACCTGCCCGCCCACGGACAAACGCTTGGCAGCCTGCATGCAAACCCCCCACTGCACCCTGGCCACCCCCCTGGCCGGCTTCTTGCTTCAACTTGCCTGCCCATGAGGTGGTGCGCCACGTCGCTGCCGGGGTCACACTCTATCGCCTTGTACGCGCTCAGCTGCGCCTCCTTGGCCAGCCGCACCTGGACGGCAAGCAGCGGGGGAGGACACATGGTTCAGTGTCACACGGACACAGGGTTGAGTATCACACGTAAGTAGCACAAGCCCGGGCGCAAGCTTGTGTCTGATCTTGGCGCGCACACGCTGACACTGAGCCTTTGCAGCAAAGGCAGGCGCGGAGCAGGTGCAGGCAAGCAAGCATCTGGCGGCAACCTGAGCCTTGCAGCAGAGGCAGGCACGCAGCAGCTGCAGGCACGTTGGCGCCCACAGCCCGCCCCGCCCACCTTGGTCTTGTTGTCGGTGAAGAGCGCGAGGCGGCCCTTTGACACGCACAGCGCGACGTGGCCGTACACATCTTCAGGCGCAGCCTCAATGCACTGCATGAGGAAGGACAGCAGCGCAGGAGTCGTGCTAAGCGCAAGCGTGGGTGCATGGGCCAGCAGCAGCGCAGGGGCACGCGTTGGTGCATGCGCCGGACGCCTTTCGGGCTGCATTGGGAAACGCTGGTAGGCGGACCATAGGGGCACTGTTTGCGGCTGGCACGGCGCTGCTTCCACCAACCTCCAACAAGGGCTAGCCCTAGCTTAGTTCACCCAACACCCGCTTAGTTTACTCCACCCAGCAACCGCACCTTCTCCGCATACTCAATCGCCTTGAGGTTGACGAGCTGGCGCTCCCGGTCCGTGCGCACGTCGTAGTAAAAGGTGAGGTCGCTCCAGCATTTGGCGGCCATGGAGAGGTAGGGCACGGAGCCGGGCACCAGGCGGCACGCCTCCTCAAAGCACTGAACCGCTGCGGCAGGGCAACGGGTGGGGGCACGGCAAGGGCGGCAGTGGTGGGGAGGATGGTTGGCAGTGGTGGGAGGGTGGGAGGCGCGCGTTGGAGGGTGCAGGCGCGGCGCGGCCACACGATTCAAAAGTCAAATCTCAAACGCAAACCTCGCACGCCGAGGCTGCTCGCCTCCCGCCCCGCCACTTTCAGACCCATGCCCAGCACAGCTAGCTGCAGCAGCAGCCTAACGCAGGGCAGGACACAAGAAAAACGCACCGGCTCGAACATCCAGACCCCGCTCATACTCGTGGCCCCGGGCTGCTAGGGCCTTGGCAAGTGAGACCGCCTCCCGCGTCGCCCTGCAGCAGCCAGGTGGGGCGGGGAGCACAGTTTGGGCGGCGACAGTTGGGCTGGTGTGCTGGCCTAGTCAACAGCGAGGATCTCCGGCGCAACCGCCGCCCTGACGCAGCAACAGGCGGTGCCTGCCGCCAGCGCTGAGCGGGCAACCGCCCGTCAACCGCGGCTCGTAGGCGCGCACCTGGCAGAGCCGCTGGCGGGCCCCCTGCGGTCCCACGGCAGCCGGAAGCTTTGGTGGAATGGCAGGTTGGGGGCGCGGCCGCCGCGGAGGCGTGGGCGGGCTGCCGCCACGCGCTGGGCCGCCTGCGATATGGCGGCCACCACGCCGCCGGCCACCGCCGCCGCCGCCGCGAGCTGCGGGGTCAGGTCTGGGGCCCGCAGGTGCTGCTTGCGATGAGGGAGGCGCTCGCTGGGGCTGGCGGGGGCCTTGACCCGCCCTGCAAGCCGCTGCAGCGGCTCCTGCAGGCTGGCCTGCAGCGCGGCTGGGTCGGGCAGGCGCGGCAGCAGGCCCACGTGCTTGCCGCCCCCTGCTGCATCGCTGATGGATGCCAGCAGCAGCGGGCGCGGCGCTGCCTGGAGGCTGAACCGCTGCTCGGGCTGCATGGCGGCACTTGCAGCGGCCTGGCCGCGCCGAGGTTGTCGGGGCGGGTGTCGAGGCTGCTCGGCGGGGGCACCAGCAGGCAATGCCGGACAGGAAGGTCAACCCGGGGCGGCCTCGACTGCCACGGGTTACAAGCTGGCGAGCGCGCACCACCAAACAGCCGAGGGAGGAAGCACGAAAGCGCAGGGGTGCATGGCTCGTCGCGATGGTGAGGGGGTAGGCAATGGCTTGCATGTCCCGTGCTCCGACACACCCTCCTGCCCCGTGGGCCAGTCCGCCTCCACAGATCTCCTCGTGATAGGGTATAAATTCCAGAAACCCGAGAGCCGACACTTCGGGCCGCTGCATCTGTGGCGGTCGGGGCAGCGGCGGCGGCGGTGGTGGCAGCGGCGGCACAGGTCGGTCGCACAGCCTCCTTGATGCCATGCTCAGTCGTTGCGGTGTGCAGCACATGCGGGGGCTGTACCAGGCCAGGACAAGCCTTGGCAGCTGGCGCGCATGTCTTGCCAACCAGCAGGTGAGCGAGCAAATGTACAGGCAGGTTGGCTCCCTGCCACTGCACCGCCATGCCCCCACCCGGCCCGCCTCTGCAGAGGCCATGCCTGGACCGGCGGGCAAAAATCTTCCCCGTTCCCAAGCCGCATCAGGCGGCGACCCCATTAGAAGCACGCTGGTGCCTCACATGTGTCACATGGCACACGCATAGAGTGGTTTAGTCCCAGCTCCTTTCATCTCCCCACCCGGTCAGCGCTGCACTCTTGCCGCCCGCAGTTTGACAAGCTGGGAGGCGGTGGCATGCCCCTGAATGATGGCATGGCCTGAATTACGCAAAGCACGCATTTCGTTGTTGTTGGCAGCTTCTCAAAGGCAGGTAGTGCCCAAGGACCTTGGGCCAGGGCGCCGTTTGCCGCCACGACGCCTGCTGACCGCCGCAGCGCTGGCGCAGCTCGTCCAGCGCCGCAGCTGGGCGCGATCCAAGCGTTCCCTGCCCTACCACACGAGTTGACCAGCGTGCTGCGCCCCTCCACAGGCCGCCCGAGAGCTTGCAAACCTGCCCTAGCCGCGCGACCGCCCTTCTTGTCGTCTCAGCGCGCCCATGGCGGCGATCCAGGCGGCCACCATGCTGCCCCGACAGTGGCGGAGCGGTCTGCCCGGCCGCCAGCAGCACACGGCTGGGTTTGCCGCCGCCGCCGCCGCCGCACGACGGCGCCCGGCACGCCTTCGGCCAGCCGTGGCATCGCTGCGCACGGCGGAGCCCTCGCTCATCACGCTGCCAGTCTTCCCGCTGTCCAACGTGCTGCACCCTGCACAGCAGGGCATGCTCAAAGGTGCGGGCCTGCCCGCACGTGGCTGCCGCTCTGCGCTGTTTCGTCAGCTACCACAGGTTCATCCAGTTGCGCTCAGCCGTTTGCTTGTGCTGCCAACATCACCCACCCGCAGTGTATGAGCCGCGCTACCTGGCTCTGTTCCGGGACCTGCTTGCGGAGAACCCGGCTCGAGGCAGGGGCGGCCGCTTTGTGCATGTGCTCTCACCCAGCGCCGCCCCGCCCGCGCTGCTGGAAAACGCGGTGGGCGGCCTGCCGCGCATCGGCTGCTGCGCCGAGGTGGAGCAGATTCAGGTGGGTGCTGTGCGGCCCGTGCTGTGCAAGCGGAGCACTTGGGAGCCTAAAGCATACCCAGCAGGGGCAAGCAGCCTGCTGGGGGGTGATGCGTTCGAAACCACCTTGGTGTGCCACCCCTCCACCCTCCATGCCATTGGCGTGCGCACACACCAGGGGATTCCACTGCCGCAGCCACTTGGCACAGCCGCCATGGTGCACCGTTTACCTTGTCCCCCGCCCACCTGCGCGCAGGCGCTGGATGACGGCACGCTTGTTGTGCGGTACAGCGGGGAGCGGCGCGTGCAGCTGCTGATGGTGGCTGGGGAGGAGGAGCCGTACACGCGTGTGGCAGGTGTGGGGCATGGGCATAATGGTTGACAGGCAGGTAGCATGTGGGGCGCATGGGATGGGGATTGTGATTTCAAGTCGTGCATGGAATGGATGGCACAGCATTGAAGGGCATGCTGCCGATGCTGCCGCTGGTCATACTGCTGGTTGGGAGCCTTCACCGGCAGCACACAAGGTGCAGAGTGCATGCGGACATCGCACGGACCCTGCCTGTACCGTGTTCCTCCTCCATGGTGCGTTCACGTACCTTGTCTGCCCAACTTTGCTGGTGCAGCGGAGTACTACGATGATGAGCCACTTGCTGACCTGGACCCAACCGTTGACATTCTGGAGCGGGAGGCCGCCAAGCTGCTGCAGCAGGTGGGGCAGGCAGTTGGCCGGCTGGCGGGCAGGGCAAAGCCCTCACCGCCCATGAAACTAGATTCTATGGCATTCAGCTGTCAACGCACGCGCTGGAGACATGTGCAAGCCGTCCCTCATTGGCTGCTCCGCTGTGCAGATTGAGACGCTGTCGCGGCGGCTGGACCCCAGCAACCCCGCACTTCCAGAGGCGGTGATGAAGTACCGCCCGCCGGCCTCCGCAGTCAAAAAGGTGCGGCACCTGGTTCTGCGTTGCAACACCGAGTTGTGATGTAAGTGACAGTGGCTGGAGGCAGTTGTCGTTTCGTGCAAGCTGGGCTGCCGGCAGACCATCCAGGCGGCATTATTTGGCCACCTGCTGTGGCTGTGCTGTCTTCTGATGCCTAACGTTCCTTGGTCACCTTCCACAGACAAGCTACGACACTTTGAAGGAAGCTGGGCACCAGGCTGCCGGGCACATTGATATGTGGCGCAGGTGCGTGGCTGCAACTTGGGCCAACAAGCCAACTGTCCGCAGCGCAGCACAGCATGAGCGGTAGTTGCTGAGCCTGCTGCCTCTTGCTGCCTCATGCTGTGGCAGGCAGCAGAACACGTGCCTACTCAGCAGCCGGCATGTTCACTTGAGAAGATCTGCCACTTGCCAGGCGATCCAAATGGTCCTTGTGCTCCCCTGCCCTACCACACAGGCACGGCAGCGTGTACAAGAAGCAGAGCCGGGCAGCCGCTGCGGCCGCCGACCCATATGAGGCGATTCGGGAGTCGATTGGCAAGGGGCGGCGCCAGGAGCTCTTCTCCTTTGCCGTGGCGCAGCTGCTGGTGATGGGCACGCCTGAGCGGGCGGCGCTGCTGCTCAGGTGCGCTACGAGGGCTACTGCTGCTGCTGTGGTCGCCGCTGCTGCTGCTGCTTGCATCTTGCGCAGGGTGCCGCAAGCTGCATTATATACGCGTGCAGCTGCAGCTATTGCTGCATCAGCCCGAGCGCCTAGTTCCGCTCACCTGCCTCCGCCAGCTGCTCTACACCCGCCTGCCCTGATCCCCACATGCCCATCTGCCCCGCCCATCCAGCAGCCAGGACACGGGCGCCCGGCTCAACTTTGTGCTGGCGGCGCTGCGCCCATACCTGCTCGAGCTGCAGGCCAAGGCGAGCTTGAAACGCAGCCTGGAGTGAGTGCCAAATGGGCTGCCCACAGAAATAATCCCTCGTTTTTGCATTGCGGCGGACCCCGCTAGCGGCGCTGCCGCCGCCTCAAGCAAATGTGTGCCCGGCTCTGTTCCCCAGGCAGCACATGAACATGCATTTCCCCGTTCCAACTGTACTTTGCACCCACCAGTAGCTCTCACTGCCAATGCCCTCAACCGGGCACACCCTGTACCTCTGCTCTTCTGTTTACGCCTGTACCCTCACGGCTGCCGGCCGCTCCGTAGCGCATCTGCTTTCATCGCGCACGCCTTGTTGCGATTCATTTCTTCGAGCGAGTGAGCTTGAGTCGAGTGCACAAGTTTGAGCGATCTTGCCGACCTGATTGCATGTGCTGCCTGCACGTGCATTGTTTCATTTCTCAACCGCCTGCCGCTTTGTGCTGGATAGGCGGCAGCCTCCGAAACTGCACTGTAAATGCATAGCCTGCCACTCTCTGCCAGAGCTCTTGCATGCAGACTAGCCTTGACGATGGGTGAGGCACTCTGGGATGCAGCATAGAATCCTGATGCGGCAGCCAGCGGCTGACTGTGCCCATAGGGTGCGCTGTCGCAGGGTGCGCTGTCGCAGCTGCCCGGCAGACGGGCAGATGGCCGGATTGGCGGAATCCTAGCGGCTCCCTGCGCCCAATGCTCCTCCCTGCGCTGGATAACAGCGTTAACACGCCTGTTCAGCGGCCAGGCAGGTGCCTGGAGCAAGCAATGCATGCAGGCGGCGGTGGGGTTGGTAAGGGTCACATGCCCCGCGGAAATCCAATCTTGCCACGCTGGACAGGGCTGCCCGGAGTACATAGCCCCGCCGTGCATGCATCTGCAGCCATTCCACATTCAACATAAAGGCCTGACAGGCTAGCCTCCAGGCTTGCAAGCCCCCGGGCCAGCTAACTGCCACCCACCCAGCCATCTGTCCCTTCCGCGCTGAGCCTCCCCGTCCACCCCCGGCCACTTTCTGGCACACTTGTAGGTGCGTTTCAGCACTTGCAAGGGCGCGCGAGGCAGCGTTGCCTGCAGCCCGCGCTTGCCCCCGTTAGTCACAAGCCCTGTGCCAGCTAGCCCGCCCTTGCCGCGCATTCGGCTTTGAGGCTCTCCACAAGCCGTTTGCAGCGCTGCGGAGGGCCGCAACCTCAACGCGTTTGAGTTGCGCCCCCCGCCGCCGCGCGCGCGCCGCCCCCCTCACCCCAACCCCTTCAACTCTCCCTCCTCCCTCCCTGCCGCAGCCATGGTGCGCTCCGGCCGCCTGCTGTGCCTGGCGCTGGCGCTGGCCGCCGTTGGCGCCCGCACCGCCGCCGCTGACTGCACACCCGGCAGCGTGGTGCTGGCCCTCACCGCCACCACGAGCCCTGCCGCCGCCTACCCCACCTGCTTTGCGCGCTTTGACGTCGCTGTCAACGATGCCTGCGCCGTGACTGTCACTCCCGCCGCCGCTGCGAACACCTGGACCTACTCCGCCCTCTGGACCCCGGTGGAGGTGCAGGACACCAACCAGCAGGTGGGCGGGCGGTTAGGGCGGTTGAGGGAGGTGGTCACTCACCGCTGGTTGGTTGGTTGGTTGGCGTGGGGCGGGTGCAGCACAGCGCTGGAGGCAGGCTGTGGCTTACCATGCTCCTGCCACATGACCGCACCTCACCTCTGCTCATTCCCTTCCTGTCCTGCCCTTCCTCTACAGGGCTGCCCCACCGGCGCCCTGGCCGGCGGTACCATCACCGACCTGAGCGCCGAGCAGCTGAGCGGAGCCATCAAGGCCGCCCTGGGCAAGGCCCTGTTCGCCGGCTTTGACGCTGTGCAGGGCGTGAACGTGGCAGCCGACAGCGTGACGATTACCGTCCGCACCGGCACCGACAATCAGCTGACCTACTCTGCTGTGGAGGTGAGTGGCACACTTGGTTGTGGAATTTGGCTCTCAGCACCGCCTGCACATGCGCTGTTCGGGTGCAGTCCAAATGACCATCCCTTTTGGCGGTCTTTCCAAACATTATTGCCCCTCCCTCCTCCTCCCTGCAGGGCTCCCTTGGCTCGGCACTCGCCGCCGGCATCAGCGCCTGCTCCAACGGCGCCTGCGCCTACAACAACGGCTGCCCCGCCGGCCGCTACGCTGAGACCGTTGGCTCTGACACGATCTGCGCTCTGTGTGAGTAGCTTGGGCTGGGCATGAATGCTGAAATATGCCGCCTGATGTGGCTCGCTATGTCGACTTGTGAAACTGCCACTGCATGTGACCCGGAGTGCCCCACCCTGCTCTCCTCCCTGCAGGCCTGCCTGGCTCGTCCTGCGCTGGCGCCAACGCCGCCCCCAATGCCTGCGCGGCCGGCACTGCCGCCACCGCTGGCTCCTCCGCCTGCTCCAACTGGTGAGTGGTGTAGTGTTACAAAAGGTTGCTGCCTTGGGTAGTAAGCGATGCTTGCATGCTGGGTAGCTGGCCAGGAGACCAGCGGGCAAACTGTTTCACAAACGCTGCCCTTTACAATCTGCCAACACAATCCTGCCATCACCTTCCCTGCTCTGCAGCCCCGCCGGCACCTTCTCCGGTGTGGATGGCCGCTCCAACTGCCTGGCCTGCCCCGCCGGCTCCTACCAGGACGCCGCTGGCCAGCAGGAGTGCCAGGCAAGCCGCCGCTGTGGCTGCCCTGCCGTGCCGTGAGATCCGGGCCGTCTATGGTGCATGCATTCACCCCAAGCACTGCACCTCCCTGCCAGCCGCTCACGCCATTGCTTCTTGCTGCCCACCCACCCGCCCACGCAGGACTGCCCCAGCGGCTCGTATGCCCCCATTGCCGGCAGCCGCGCCTGCATGGCCTGCTACTTTGGCAAGCCCGTGGTGGTGGCTGGTACCGGCGGCCTGGACCAGGACAACATGCCCGACGAGCTGCCCTCCACTGGTGAGTGAGCCGGCTGGTAGTGAGGGGCCAGAGAGGGCTGCGGAGAGCGGTGCACTATGACAGCAGCGGTCTGCCTCTCCCATGCGTGTGAGACACACGATGTGTCGCCATCTGCTTGAGAATGGTCGCACATGCATCCCTGCCCACCGACCCGCCCCATGCAGGCTACATGGTTGCCACCACCTCTGCCAACAGCCCGCTGTCGAACAAGGCCCAGTGTGGCTTCTCCCCCTTCACCTCCGCCTGCTCAACCATGAACAGCCGCGTGGTGCGAATTGGGCAGGGTGCCAATGCCGTCAGGGGCAGGGCAACTGCCGATAGCGGCAGGGGCTGGGCAGACAATATGCTTTTGGGCTTGCAGCCTTGACATCTTGAAGGCTCAGTGCTGACACAGGCCCTCTCCTGTATCGACGTCTCCCCACCCGTTCTACCATCCTGCCCACCCCTGTGCCGCCCGCAGGTGGCCTTTGAGACTGACGGCACGTGCGCCCTGACGCTCATGGTGCTGGGCGACAAGGATTGCTCTGGCTCTGACGACATCACCACCTTCTCTGGGTGCGTAGCCAGCGCGCATTTGGGATTGGCGCGGCCGGGATGCTCGCTCTGGCTGCATAGAGCAAGCGGCTGGCCTGGAGCACCTGCGCCCCTCATGCCAGCCCTTGTCGCTCAGCAGCTGCTTCCCACACATCCCTCACAGCTGCCTCCACATCCCCATATCCTATGTCCTGCCTGCAGCTACTGGGTGGACGCCAACACAATCCTGGCGGCCCTGCCCGACAGCGCCTCCACCGCCGTCAGCCTCAAAGCCGTGCGCTCTGGCTCCTCCATGTCCCTCACCTTCTTCCAGGTGGGTGGGTGGGTGGGTGGGTGGGTGGGTGGTGTGGCGATGGCTTTTGTGCACCTGCCTGCCTGTTGCACCCACTGCGACTGTTCGAGTACTCGCCGATCTGTTGGGGGTGCCTGCTCAGCCGATGTGGCAGCGTCCCAGCCAGACCCTCGGCATTGGCCTGACTGGCATCCCAAGTATTCTGACCTTGTCCCTGCTCCTGCATGTTTGCCTCCACGCAGCTGTCCACGTCTTTTGACAAGACCGACCTCGCCAGCTGCGATGCCGACACCCTGACCGTGCCCAGCGGCTGCACGGACGGCACTGCCCCCGAGCAGAACGACCAGGCGAGAAGGGCCTAGCGGGGCAGGGGCAATGCGTGCAAACCAGAGTTGCGATTGCACAGCCTGCTCGTCTCCCTAACGGCTATGCCGCTCAGCCACAGTCACCGCCCTTGCTCAAGCTGCACTCGTTCTTCGGTTTCCCTTTCCACAGGGCACCACCGGTGTGTTTGCCGCAGTGACGTGCCAGCCGTGCACCAACAGCGTGGCCTGCAAGGCCGGCGTCTCGCAGCCCTGCAAGGCCGGCTCCTTCAACCAGATCCTGGGTGCCGCCACCTGCACTGCCTGCCCGGCTGGCCAGAGCAGCGACGCTGGTGAGTGGCTAAATATACATCTCGGTGTCTTGGTGTCGCAAAGTGGCTTGGAGTTTCGCTTGCTGTCTGAGCAGATGGCTCATCAGATCTGAGCAGATGGCTCAGCAGATGTATAACCAGCCCTGCTCATTCAACCCCCTGCCCGCAGGTGCCGACTCGTGCGCTGAGTGCCCCGTCGGCACGATCCCCAACAAGGACGCCTCTGACTGCGTGCTCTGCGATGCCGGCATGTTCAACAATGGCACCGGCGCCACAGAGTGCGTCTCCTGCCCGGCTGGTAAGCCTTCTGGTGGATGTGCTGGGCGGGGCAATGCCAGTTGCATGGACTAGCAACCGCGCCTTCTCTGCAGCGTGTCCCTGCCTCACAGGCATTCCCTGCCGTGTTGCCCTGCAGGCACGTACCGCGAGGCAGATGCCCCCGCTGACGAGTGCGTGCCATGCCCTGCGGGTAGCTACTCTGCTGCTGGCGCGCCCAAGTGCGAGGCCTGCAAGCCCGGCACCGCCACCAGCAAGGCAGGGACGCCCCAGGACGCGACCACCCTCTCGTGCCCTGCCTGCCCGACCGGCCGGTACTCCAAGGCGGCTGGCGCCCAGTTCTGCGCAGCCTGGTGAGCGCAAAGAAGGGAGCTGTGCTGTGGAGATCCGGGCCGGTTTGCTCCTCAGGCTCACCTGCCGCCTAGGTGCTGGCATGTCTATCCGTCTCCCTCCCTCCTCCCCACCTCCCGCTCACTTCCCCTCACTCCTTTCCACCCTGCCCATCCATCCCACAGCCCTGCCGGCTTCTTCTCTAACACCACCGGCCAGTCGGTCTGCTACAGCTGCGGCGCCGGCGCCATCACTACTATGACAGCCGCCACGGAGTGCCAGCCCTGCGCTCAGGGCCTGTGGAAGTCCGCCAATGCCACCGACAACAAGTGCAACAGGTGGGGAGGGGAGGGGCAACTGTGCAGCATGCAGGTTGAGGCAGCGTGGGCGTGCTGCTTGCAGATGGCAATGGCATGTCGGTTGCACAGCAGCACCACGCTACACAGCACAGCACTGCCTGGCAGGCTCCCCGGTGGCTCTGAAGGTGAATGCCCATGCACCCCCAACCCTGGCCCGCAGCTGCCCCCGCGGCTATGAGACGCGCGTGAGCGGCACCGGCGCCTCCAGCTGCACTCCCTGCGCAAAGGGCTTTTACAACGGCGCTGCCAACAGCGCCTTCTGTCCTGCTGCGCCCGCGGGTGCCTATGTGCCGGCGCCTGCCAGCACCACCTACAAGCTGTGTGATGCCGGCTACGTCACTGGCCTGACTGCCACCGAGAACAACAGCACGGGGCAGTACGCCACTGCTGCCTCCAAGTGCGACTCCTGCCCCAGCCGCCAGTACCGCGCCCCCGGCTCGGCAAACAAGTGCCTGAGCTGCCCCGCTGGCCGCGCCGTGTGGGTGGCCGCTGCCGCCACCAAGTGCGACCCCTGCCCCGCCGGCAGCACGCTGCTCAAGTCCGACGACCTGAAGTGCACCACCTGCCCCACTGGTGAGATGAGCGATATGCGCTGCGTGGCGTGGCATGGAGGGGATGGGCCTGCCTCTGCTGTTGCAGCTGTGGCTCCACCCTGGTCTGCTGTACAGCAACGCTTGCTCTCTTGCACCACGCATTCGCCGTCTATTGCCAGCCACTCAGAATCCCCCGCCCACCTGCCTCCCCTCCAACCCCCCGCAGGCACCTTCATGCCATCTGTGGGAAAGAACGGCACGTGCACGCCCTGCGCTGCCGGCTACTTCACGTCTGACCTGGGCAACACCAAGTGCGACGCGTGCGACCCCGGCACCTTTGCCAACGTGACTGGCTCCTCCAAGTGCACCAACTGCGCCATCGGTGAGGAGGGTGCACGGGATTGCTGGCCAGATCGTGCAATCTGCGCACTTTGCGGGCTGGGTGCTGGTGTTGCAGTGCCAAGTTGTGATGCATAAGACTCACAGAAGCCCTCTGCGCACCACACTGCGCCTCCCGCAGGCACCTTCAACCCCAACCCCGCCGGCTACAGCGCCGCATCCTGCCGCGTCTCGCCCAAGGGCAGCTACGTGCCCAGCGCTGGCTCTGATGCCGCGCTGCCCTGCGCTGCCGGCACCTACCAGGACGGGACCGGCCAGAAGCAGTGCAAGGTGAGCAGCGCTGCTGCAGCAGCTTTTTAGGGCTTGCAGGGCGGTGTGGAAGGGGTTGTGGGGAGGGTGCCTGAGAGGAGCGGAGCCTTGTGAGCCGTGTCTGACCCAAGCGCGCGTGCCTCCCCATGTGCAGCCCTGCCCTGCTGGGAACTACTGCCCCGCTGGCGCGGCCGCCCCCATCCAGTGCAAGGCCGGCTATGTGGCGGGCCCCAAGGCCGTCTCGTGCACCGCCTGCGGCTCCGGCACCTACCAGGTGAAGGCGGCATGCACATGCATTGAGCAGCTTTGCTTTGCACCGCTGCCGCCAACATGGCGCCCTGGCCCACCCGCCAGCCGGCTCATCCTCTCCACCCCTGCGTCCCTTTCTCCCCTGCTGCAGCCCAAGCCCGGTCAGAGCTCGTGCCTGTCATGCGCGGCGGGCGCCTATTGCCCCGGCGCCGCCCAAATCGCCACCACGCTGTGCCCGGCCGGCACAGCGCGCGCCACGACTGGCGGTTCCTCTATCAAGGACTGTGGCGCCTGCCCCGCCAACTCGTTCAGCGCGGCCACTGGCTCCAGCAAGTGCTCTACTTGTCCGGCCGGCCAGTGGACCAACAAGCGCACCAGCCAGGTCAAGTGCTGGCCAACCGGCCAGGCGCTGCCCACCGCCTGCAAGTGAGCGCGGCGTGCCACTGCCCGGCTGCGGCTGGCATTCCTTTTTCCTCGCACGCTTTGCCTACTTCTGCATTACCCACTGTCGTCGCTGACTCACTGCACACGCCCACTCGCCTCGCCGTTACACACTTGCCCCTGCTTTCACCTGTGAGATTGCGCTGCTATGGCTCGCGCCTTCGCTCCACTCCCCCCATGCTCCACGCCCATGTATGCCTTGACCATGTTCAACCGTTGCCTTAATCTTGCCTTAATCTTTGAGAAATCTCGTTGTCCCATGTAAGCACACGACTCAGCTCGTATCAGGCGATGCCGCTTGCTCTGAATGCGCCGCTGTTCTGAGAGTGGGGGTGCTGTGAACACGCCGGGGGTGCGTGTTGCCTTCCAA
>VFQQ010001015.1_pt1 | contig 44067 bp, 78 predicted proteins | sample 3512341 | NCBI WGS metagenome assembly VFQQ01 (sample SAMN10412373, study PRJNA504923) | tailings metagenome | isolation source: Relicate 2 Philex TSF1 revegetated site | place: Philippines: Tuba, Benguet | collected 2017-08-29 | reverse complement strand
CAGCAGCAGCAGCAGCAGCAGCAGCAGCAGCAGCAGCAGCAGCAGCAGCAGCAGGCTGGGGCCAGCAGCGGCCAGCAGGGCAGCAAACAGCACCGCCCTCCTGCGCCCGCGTACCACACCGCCAAGCGCAGCATGCACAACAGCCTGGATGGACAGCCACCAGCCAAGCGGCGCACCAGCAGCAGCAAGGAGGCCCTTCAGATGGCTGCACAGCCTAGCAGGCATCCACCGCAGGAGCAGCAGGCCACAGCGCCACCGGCAGTGGCGCAGGGGCGGAGGAAACATCGGTTTGCCACAAACTGGCAGGGTCTTGAGCCGGTTGACTCACGCTGTTACATCGTGCCCCTCCCTGCCATGGCCGTCATCGGTAGCGGTCAATGCAAGATCACAGTTCCAGGTGCGGGTAAATGACTAGCTGCACTTGCAAATGCGTCCTCTCCAAAGGTGGGTTTGCACCCTCTTGCTAGTGCACCCATCCACCGCGGCTGTCTACTGCAGTGCGGTATGCTCAGGCGGCATTTGGTGTGGTGCCAAGCTCGCCCGAGGCGCCTGTCACAGTCAGCGTGCACACACCTGATGGCAGGCAAGTGTTGTGCAGCCGGCATGCATCATCTGTTGTTCTTGAGTGCGCTTCAGACCGTTTGCCTGGGCCCTACTGCAGGGTGCACTCTTGCCGGCTGGCTAGCATGCGGGCGTGGCCCAAAGGCTGCAACATGACGAGCCTGGGCAGCCTCATGCGCGGCCTTGGGGCGGCTGTGGGGGACTGGCTGCAGCTGCGGCCCAGGGGCCAGGGAGCTGCCACAGCCACGCTGCTCAAGGGTGGCAAGTAGCTAACCCGAGGCGTGCGAAAAAAAGAGTCTGATGCCGTGTTGTCACCAGCCAACTGCAGCGTGCCTGCCCAGCTCCTGTCGCTGCTGCGTGCAATGTGCGCCTTGCATTGTCGTGCCAATTGTTTCATTGTTTGAGATGCTTGTAAACTGATTTTCTTGTGAGTGAACAAAGCAGGCAGGAAGGGTTGCAGGTTGGACAGATTGGAAGCAATGAAAAGCGCAGGGTGGGTGCTGCCCAGCATTGGGCAGGGGAGCTCAACTGTGCTGGGATAGAAATAGGCTTGAAGGGCAGATTATTGCGGCCATTCGTTTGTGGAGGGCAACCAGATGGGTTAGAGATGTTCAGGGTTGTGATGAAAAGGCAACAGATAAACGAGATGGGTTGGATTGACTTGGTATGACAACTAAGGGTGCATGGCAGATGAAAAGAGAACAGGTGGATGAAGAGGCAAGATGCAGTGAGGGTGGTGATGGTGTAGGTACGTAGCAAGGCTTGAGGACTGAACGTGGCTAAGCGACAGGGTAGTGAGGAGAATGCGCACAGCAGCTGTTCTTTGGCAGAGAGTGCTGTTGGTCACGATGGCACCAAGGGAATCACAGGGTGGGAATCAAACAAACTGGAGAGTGCGGTGCAGCATTTGAACGACAGATAGCAGCTCGGTGTGTCACGTCTTGCAAGCCAGAGGGGCAAATTAGAGGTCGGCTGCGGCGGCGCGCAGCAGGCGGGCAAATGTGGCCCGGGAGCGCTGCTCGAGGACACGCAGGAGCAGAGTGGGGAATACGCAGCCCAGCCCAGCTGTGACGATTGTGGACCGTGCGAGGCAGGTGGCATGACAGCTGGCGGGGAAGCTCTGCGTTGAGAAGTGCAGAGGAAAGGCTGCCTTGAGCTGAGAGCCTGGGCTAGCTGTGCATGGTTGAGCTTTGGTTGGCCCACGCACCAGCCCACATGCCATACCAGCGCCTTGCAGATCACCCTCCCCCGCACACATGGGCACACATGGCTGGCAGGCTGGCGAGCGCCACCGCCAGCGCCGCCGCCTGCACCGGCACGTGCAGGCGCTGGCGCAGCAAGAAGCCCAGGGCGGTGGCCAACAGGCTCTCGGCGCCGCTCAGCCGCCAGAAAGGCGCCCAATGGTGCACGCGCTCCGGCGGCAGCGGCACCTGCACGGCAACATGCGTGAATAAGGGGTAGGTGGATGTTGCACTTGATGAGCATTGTAGCTATGCTTGGCACCCTGCCATCCCTTGGCTCACCGTGATGGCTGGAATGCCGGCCAAGCAGGCAAACACGACCGCATACAGGCGGAAGAGAGCCATAAAAGCGTCCCGCCACGCTGCGCAAACGGATGAGAAGGCAGTACAGGAATATTCGTGCACAGTGATGCCTGAACTTCACGCATAGTGTAGGGTGCGTAAATCCTGAGAGCTGCCAGGGTAGGCAGCATGCCGCCTGTTAGGCGTGTGTGCAGGTAGTTGAAACATGAAAATGCTACGAACCTGTGTAGCGTTGCCCGCTGAGGGCCGTGAAGGCCAGTGGCGCCAGCATGCCCACGCTCAATGCCAGGGTGGAAGGTGCGTTGTACCAAAGACGGAATGGCTGCAGCAGTACGGATGTCCAATGGGCACAGAACGCAAATGGGTGGCCAGTTACGATCGAAGTGCGATCCCAGAGCTGTAGCCAGCTACTCAAACTGCACTGCATGCCCACACACCACATGCACATGTACAACACCACCTCTGCGCCTCTCAGCCCACCTTGCGCAGGGCAACGATGAGCATGGCAGCCACGATGAGCACGCTGCCCAGCGTGTCTGTCCACCGCTGTGCCGGCGCCAGCCATGCCTGGTACTGCCCCTCAACCCGGTCTGAGGAGAAACGCAGGCACAGCACGCTGCGGCGCCGCAGCGCGCCCGGTTCAGCTGCCACGTGGGCCAGCAGGCACTTGCTAAAGCCGTGCTGCCTGGCGAGCGGGGCTGCTGTGGCAACAGGCAGGCCGTAGGACGTATGCTCTGCCTCCAGCGCGGCTGTACCGGGCGGTACGCGACTGCTGCTGCTGCCGATCAGTGGCAACCCAGGGCGGGCCCAGGCAGCAACGCTTGGCTTAGCTGCTGGGCTGCTGCATTCGCCTGCTGCCTCGTCATCAGGTGCAACACGCAGCGGGCAGCTGCCACTGCCGTTGCCAGCGCCACTGGGGCGCAAGCCGTCGGGCCGGCAGCCCTCGGCGCCAGAATCGCTGTCCGGGCCGCTATCGCAGCAGCAGTTGGCGCCAGAGGTGCCACAGACATAGTCTATGAATTCTATGAATTCCAGCGTGTCTCCGGACAGTCCGGCCATGGCTGCAGGCAAGTGGCGCAGCAGCGCTGCCAGCGACACCTTGCGGCGGGTGTCCAGGCTGGGGGCCGCAGCAAACCCGCACAGCAGCGCGCCTGCACTACCGTCGCCGCTGCGCTGATGCCTGCCCCGACCGCAGCTGCCGCCGGTGGCTGCAGCACTGCCGCAGCTGCGCTCAGCACTGCTGTCGAAGGGGAGGCACAGCAGGTGGGCAATGCCAGGCACGCCTGCACCCAGCATCTGCACCACGTCAGACCAGGCTGCCGCCGCCGCTTCCGCTGATGGGCCGTCGTGCAGGCTGGCCTGCAGCGGCTTGCCGCGCGCTATGGCCTGGCCTGCTGCCGACTGGGCTGCATCGTGGAGGTGCAGCTCCAGCGGGCCAGGCGCAGCACAGTTAGCTGCAGCCACCAGGCAGCCTGGCTGGCCTGGGCGTTCAAGCACGATGCTGCATTGGGAAGAGATGGAGTGGTGGGGGTGGTGCTTGGGTTGGGGCAGTGGCAAGATGAAGTGCAACAAGTGGAGGCTGCTTTGAAGTGCAGCTGGCAGGGGCTCTGCTCAGTGGACGGCGGCGTGCTGTGCTCACCTCATGTATTGCAGGCCCGGTAGCAGTCGTTGCATGCCTGCACATGCTGGTGCGCCCGCCTGGCTGCCGCTCCATGTGGCCGCCAAGGCATGTGCCAGCGCCTCTGCCACCCGGTCAAGGGTATCGTCTGCGCGTGCCATTGCCGCTGCGTCCTGCACACATTGACAGCATAACAGGCTCGATGAGCGGCAAATGTACACCTTAGCTCAACCTTGCTTGGCAGCCAGATCTTCCCGAGTCGATCAGCGGCTGGGGGGGGGGCGGTGCCGCGGCCGCAGATTTGGTGCTCGCCAGGCGGGTGTGGTAGGGCTTTGGGAAGGCCTGCCCATGCCAGTGACATTCAGATGCGGGGGCGGAGGCTGCCAGAGGCACAGGCGCAGGGGGGCAGGGCGGGACTCGCCTGCACGCCCACAGCCAAGCGTCACGCGCGGCCTCGGCTTGCTGACCACGTGCCAGGAGCCACGGATCGTCTGTTGCAAGCGGTGGCTCCCCTCACAAAGCCCGCTCAAAGTACGGGGGGCCTTCACAGCACTGGCCAAGCCTGCTGTTTGTGGTCGCAGCGGCAAGTTTGTGGAATGGCTGCCTAGGCAGCAGGCGCCAAACAGTCCCCAGGGGTGCAGACCTAGCATGACCCTGCACGTGCCCATCCTCCCCCCTTGGCCGCAGTACCACGTTCAGCGGCTGTGCCTTCTGATGCCAGCCTTCATCATCTCTTGCATTGTGAGCCACAATCAATTACTGCTCCAACATGGCAGCCAGGCAAGAATCAGTCTGAGCCGTCCACGCCGTTGGCTGGCTTGACGGCGCCGGCCCAAACGCGCCGCACCGCGTCCAAATCAAACCCAGCATCGGCAAACGCGCTGCCCAAGCAGGCGGCATACAGCTCCCGCTCCTTAGCCTCTGCCAGCCGCAGCGACGCCAGGCCGGGGCCGGGCTGCACCAGGCGCGGCAGGCCGGCGGCCCGCGCCTTGGCGGCAATGGCCGGCTCCGCAGCCAGCGCCGCAGCCGCGGCGGCCAGAGCATCCGGTGCAGCATCCTCTGCCTGCGACTTGAAGGCGGCCTCGGCAGCCAGCAGCTGCGCGAGGCGGTCGCCCAGCCAGGCAAAGCGGCCGGTGCCACCGCGGCTGTCGCCATCCACGGCTGCCCGCCGCGTGCTGTCCTGCTCCCACTGGAATCCCAGTGCCGCTTCCAGGCGTGCCCAGGCGCCGCTGCTGCCAGGCGGCACCACTGCCACGCGCCCGGGGCGCAGGCGGAACAGCAGCCAGCGCAGCGTGGCCAGCGCCAGCGCCCACACTAGCGGCACAGTGATGGCAGCCACCGCCGCCCAGACCACCGCGCTGGCCACCGCCGAGGTGGCCAGTGCCCGCAGCTGCGGGAAGCGAGAGAGCTGACGCAGCAGCGCCGCATCTGCAGCAGCCTTGGCGCTGACGGCTGTGCGGCGAGCGCTGGTTGCTGCCGCATCTGCCCGCTGCGCCGCCTTGCTGGCAGCTTCACTAATGGCCGCCTCCAGCTCCGGCCAGTTGCGCACCCTGCGGTTGAGCAGCGGCCGCAGGTGCTGCTCCCATGCCTGGGACGCCGCCTGCTGCACAGCCGCGACGGGCGGCCCCAGCCAGCTGCCGACCGCCGTCTCCACCGCTGCCCAGCTGGAATGGACAGAGGTGGCTATCCCCTGGGATGCCGCCCGGTATGACTGGGCCGCACCATGCCGCAGGGCCGCCAGCTGTGCAGCTGCTGCCTCGCATGCGGCCCGCCACCGCCGCTGGGCCCACAGCGGCAGCCAGCCTGCGGGGGCAGGAGGCCAGCGCACATGTCAACATTGAGCCATCCTTTTGGCGCAGCCACACAAAGCAGATGCCGAGGCAGGACATGGAGTTGCACATCACCACCAGCGATGCAGCTGCGGCAGCTGCTTAGTTGCTCACCCGTCTCTGCTTCGCGCCGCATCTGCTCGGCCAGGCGCAGCTCACGCGCCGCCTCCTCCTGGGCTGCCAGCAGCCGCTCCAGCCTGGCATAGGCAGGCAGGGAGAAGCAGACTGATGTGTCGGAGTGGGCGTATGCACCATGCAGCGGGCGGGCGCATCGTTCAGAGGGCCGTGTTCAAACAGAATCCACTCGCAGCAATCTGGCTTCCCACAAAGTTTACATCTCCATGCACCACCGCTCCTGTCCCACTCACCGCTCAATCTCCGTCTCCTTGCTCTCCCGCACCGCCCGCAACTCCGCCTCGGCGGTGGCACGCGCCACTTCAGCATCCCGCCTCGCCGCCTCTGCCTTGCTAGCTGCTGCCTCCGCTGCTTTCTTGTCATTCGACACCTCCGCTTTTTCCTTCTCTAGGGCAGCCAGCGCCGCCTCGGTCGCCGCCAGCCGCTGCTGCGCCTGCTCCGCGGCAGCCACATGCCGCGCCTCGGCGGCTGCCAGAGCCTTGGCATGCTCGCCAGCGGCGGCCGCCAAGCGCTGCTCCGCCTCCTGAGCAGCCGCCTCCAGGCGGGCGGCCAGTCCAGCATCCCCCTGCTCCAGCCGCCGCTCCGCCTCTGCTGCCGACTCCTGCAGCCGCTTCTGGCTCTGCGCCAGTGCGTGATTCCTATTGGTGCAGGTGGTCAGCTGGCCCTTGGTGGTGGCCAGGCTGCGGGCAGGGGAGGGGGGGGGGGGGGGGGGGGGGGGGCAGGCAGGACGGCTGTGAGATGAGCAGAACTGGCAGGGTTGCAGCGGTAGCGCTGGCACAGAGATGTTAAAGCATGGATCCAAGCTGCCGCAAGCGCATGCTGCACAAGCTGTGCGTTTGCAGACGTGGTGCCGGAGGGCGGCGAGTAGTCCAAATACTCACCTGGCTTTCAGCTCATCGCGCTCGGTGCGCAGCTCGGCCCCCTGCTGCTGCGCCACCTGCAGCAACCCGCTGCAGCGTGCCACCTCCTGCATACGACAGGGTGCACGACAGGGTGAGCGACAGTCAGGCAAGATGTGCAGTACTGTGCGTGGCTAGCATGTTGGGGAGCAGGCTCAGGCCAGTGAGATTTCCGTGCCCACTCATGCCCTTCCATCCCACACCCCACCCCCTTCCCAGCCCTGTAGTGCACCGCAGCAACGCTTGCCTGCGACAGCTCGGCGCTGCGGTTGTGGGCGGCCTCCAGCGAGGCGCGCAGCTCGCTGTAGGTGGACGCCTCCAGCGACAGTGCCGTCATCCTGCAGGCAGGTGTGCACACAGGCAGCCACATGAGGCAGGGAAGGCTGGAACGACAGGGGCGGAACAATAGGGTTTGGCAGAGCTGCTGACCAGGCACCCTGGCAGCCCCTGCACTGTCACACTTCACTTGTTGCATGCAGACCTCCTCTACTGCCTGACACGTGCAGCACACATAGGCCCCTCGGCCTCCCCACCCCACTCACTGCGCCCGCAGCTTCTCGTTGTCCTCCTCCAGCTGCTGCACCTCCGCCAGCGCATCCGCCAGCAGCTGCAGTTGGTGGAGTCGGGGCGGTGCGGCAGACCATGTCAGAGCGGCATTGCCATGGCCCAATGCCTGCCATGCATCAGCGCTGTGGCATGCAAGTGTCCGAACAGATGACCAGTACTGCCGTTCTGAGCACTGCTGCAGCAGCGACTTCTGCAAGCCTTGCCTGGTTCTGCAGCAGCTCGGTGCGGCGTGAGGCGCGGGGCGAGTCCGGCACACGCGTCACGTGCGCGCCGGGCTCACACACGCAGGGCGGAGCAGGCGGGCAGGTGCCTGGTGTCTGTGCCACCCTGCAGCCAGGTGGTTTGGGGGCAGCGAGTGCAGGCATTTGCAGGCTGCAACTTGGCCAGGTTGGCCAAGCAGGCATCGAAGGCGACACCCCAAACGAGCAGCAACCTAGAGACAACCAGCCGGCAGCATCCCAGAGCACCACCACCCTATGACAACGCACCCAGCCTGCAGCTGGCGGTTCTCCTCCGCCAGCTCAGCAGCCCGCCGCTGCACCTCCCCCAGCTGCGCCACATCCTCCTGGCAGCCCTGCAGCTCCAGCAGCAGTGCCTGCGGGGCGGGGGGCAGCAGCAATGCATGGGCTCAGGTCTGACTGGCAGGTGCGGCGGAGGTGAACAGTCGGCCCTGGTGGTTATGACGGTTGGCGTTGCATGGCTTGGAAGTGTGGCTTTCAACCACGAATTCCAACCGCCTTGGCCAGCGTGCCACCCCCGTCACACCTGCTTCTTTCCCGCCTCGCCCTCGTCAGCAGGGCAGGACGTGAGGCGCGCCTCCTGCTCCGCCAGCCGGGCGCGGGCCTCCACCAGCGCCAGACGCATGGCGGCCAGCTGCTGGCGCAGCACCCGCAAGTCACGGCCAGACGCCGCCTCCTCGCTCTCATCTGCCGCCAGCTGCTGGTCGGCGGCCTCGATCTTCTCCTCGGCCAAGGCCAGGTCGCTGATCAGATCCTGCTGAGAGTGTGAAGGAAGGGGCAGAGTATTGCAGGGGCTGCAAGGTGCTGCACATCTTGGCTGTTCGGCGGCAGCGGCGGCAACAAAGCCGAGCGGCGGCGGCGCACCAAGCCCCACCAAGCGGCTGATCAGCTCGCCGATCGCACCTGGCCGTCCAACCCTGCAGCCATCTGCGCCTTGCCGCCCGCTGCTTGCAGGGCAGCCAGCTCGCTTCTGGCCGTCCGCAGCTCTTCTTTGCAGCCGTGCAGCTCGATGCGGGCAGCTGCAAGCTCATCGACCATGACTTCCAACTCTTCATCGCTGGCGCACGCCGCTCGGGCCACCGGAGCGGCGAGCAGCAACGCCGCAAACAGCAAGGCCGCTGCAAGCGGCCATTGGCGCCCCATGGCGCACGGTGTCGGCTGCAAGAGCGCAGCGATGCGCCCCGTTTAAAATGGGCCAGGGGTTGGGCTGCATCCATGAGCCGCTGCGGCGCTCGTCGTGGCGGCGGCGGCCAGAAGGCATGCCAGCGGGCCCTCACAACTGCTGATTCTGGCACCTTTGGCACAGTGGGAGCCTCTGGTCGCTTATCTTAACCAGAGGAAACTGGGAGCTGCAGCTGAGCTAGCGGCCAGCAGCGAAGCAGCCAGGAGCCTCACCAGCGCCCCTGAGCTCCACAGACTGGCAATATGGCGATGGGAGGACGAGCGTGGACGTGGGTGCTGTACCTGCCATGCACAGTAAGTGCGAAAGGGGCCCTGCAAGCCGCAGCCGCCGGCAGCCGCCGCCGACGCTGGACGCCTTCTGCCGCACGAGCGCTGCTGGCCCCCAGGCGCTCACTGGCTTCTTTGCAGGCCGCCTCTGTGTTGTTCGGCATCATCAGCCTGGTAACGTTTGGCGACTTGGCACAAGTTCAGTATGACGAGTCGGCAGGCCATGTGGGCAGCCAGGTAAAAGTGCGGCTTTGCGTTGAAATTCCAGGTGCATCCCCCAGGCCGTTCTCCCTGCATGCCCTGCTGCAGCCTTGGACCAGCCATCCGGTAAAACACACGGACTCCACACTATGCCTGCCTACCGTGCAGCTCAACGGCGCTATGGCCGCAACATTCATGGGTCCCATCCTCACGGGTGGCCTTCTGATCATGTCGTTCTTCCTCCTGGTGAGGGCGCATCGATGCTGTTGTTGAAGTGGGCAGGCCCATGCTTGTGTGACCAGTAAGCTGAATAAAGCAAGATGACGACGAAGAAGAATTTTCGCCTACAGCTGCCACCTCTGATGCACTTGCCGGTTCCTCTGCAGGTGAAGAAGAGCTGGAGCCGCACCGGCGCTGGATTCAGCTGTGAGGCAGCCGGACAGGAGATGGGCTAGGACAATGCTGACTAGTGCCGCAGCAGCGGCCAGCCTCTAAATGCACCCTGCCTGCTGCACCGCTGGCCAGCTGTACGTGCTATTCACTCTGTGCACTCACTGTGCCTGCGCCGCCAATCCCCCTGCAGATGGCTGGCTCACGAGTTGGTACATGATGAACTCGATGTTTCTGCTGCTCACTGGCGAGTGCTGCTGCTGCTGCTCCAGCAACAGCGCCGCGACATGCTGTGCTGCACTATTGGTCGGCACATTGTCCTCAAGCCCCTGCCCCTGCAATCTCCTGTCACCCAGGCATCGTGCTGACGGCCAACAAGCACTGGACGTCCACATTCCAGGCCTCGCAGAAGGGCATCTGGACCAACAGCTGTGAGCGCTGCCACATCAGTTGCCTTGAATCGGTCTGGGAGCTGTTGAGTTGCCACAACTGACCAGCTTGGTCTGCTTGTCTACGTTGACTGCAAGTGATGGCTTCGTCAGCGCTTCACTCCTTTCACATGCCCCACCTCGTTCAACCCTACCCTCCCCACGCAGCCACCAACGCGTATGTCGCCACGTACATCCTGGCCTTGTGAGCGCACAGGGTGTTTGGGTACTCCGCTGATGCACATCTGCATGCCTGCTGCTGTAGCACCACCCTTCTGACCCGTTTTGCCCCTGAAGCCACAGCTTGCCCTTCATCCCCGCCCCACAGCATCGCCTGCGCCTTCCAGCTGGTCATGGCCGCCACCCTCATCTCCAATCGCAAGTCGTTTGGGGGAGCCCAGCGTAAGTTGGTCATAGCTCCCAAGCAGTTGGCTGTCATGTGCGGTTTAGCGGTAGCAGCTGAGCAGACTGGGTAGGTGGTGCAAGCAGGTCTGTGGCGGCATCAGCTCAGGCCCGCATGTTGTGACAAGAGCACGAGCCGCTCCTTCCCTCATGTACCCTTTCCCCCTGCCCCTCACGCCAGTGACTGTCGACGAGCTTGGGCTGTCCGACCGCTTGCGCGGCCCTTCCAGCAGCGGGCTGCCGGAGGTGGGCTCTCCAGCTTCCCCCGAGTTCACGCAGCCAGTGCCTGCCACTGGATCAGCCCGTACTGGCGCATGGACCACCAGCGTTTGAGCCAGGCACGGAGACCTGCAAGGGGCCATGCATGTACCTTTGCGCAGTTGGCTGCACTGGTGCACTCAGTTGTGGCACTTGGCCCATCCCCACACTTGCTTGATTTGCACGTCTTCTAGCGGGTTGTACACAAGTGCGGGTGGCAACATACACTGCCTCACGTGCATTGTAAGAAGCGCAGGTGTGTGACAAGTGAGCGACAGGAAGGGCAGAGCTGAACATGAAATGCTGAGAAAGGGAAGGTGGAAAACGGGCCGGCGAATGGTGCCGGGTGGATATTCGTACATGCATGGGGGCTGCCACGGATCACAGCTCAGTAGCGGGGATGCCTGGGGTGGGTAAGCAAATGCAGGAATGGGGTGGGTAAGCAAACGGTTAGTCCAACACACTTGTGGGCTTGTCATGAGACACGACACAACTTGCACGGCGCATGGCGTTCCACTCCTTAACACCCTAACAACGCCGCTGCAGTGCGCTGCCTTGTTCTCACCAGAACATGCCCTTGATGCCCTGCGGGTCCGCCTCGTAGCCCAGCCCCGTGTAAAAGTCAACCACTGCAAAGTGGCGGAAGCGGGCGGTTAAGGAGCACTCTCAGTAGCTGTCGTGTGGGGGAGCGGGTGGGCGCAAGTATGCCCGGTACCTGAACAAGCACTGCGCAATGCCGCCTCTGCTGTGTTTTCTCCAGCCGATCATCAGCTAGCTGCAAGCCAAGCAGAAAGCACTTCTCCGCCGACAAGGAGGCAAGGCTGCCCTGTGCTTACCTTGCGCGTCGGCAAAGAGCGTGATGTTTGTGATGTCGCGGCGCAGCAGCGTGCGCGTCATGCCCTCCACCAGCGCCTTGCCCAGGCCCTGCAGTGGCAGGGGAAGAGTTGGTAGGCAACAGTAAATCAGGGGAAGCAGCAGACAGCGGGGGGGTGCAGGCAGGGAATGTGGCTCGGGCATCCCCGTGCCACCGCCTCCCACTCTGCCCACAAGTGGCAGCCACCATGAGCCCCCAACTACAATGCAGCCCTATATGCCCCGTTGCAGCCCCACCTGCCCTTGGAACTCGGGGTCGACCAGCACGTCCCAGATGGTGGCGTTGAATGCCCCGTCGCTGGTGCAGCGCGCCAGCCCAATGAGCCGCCCCGGCGCCGCGCTGCTGGGCCCCGCGCCGTTGCCGCCGCTGCTGCTGCCATTGCTGCTGTCGCTGCTGCTGCTGTCAGAGCCGGGGGCTGCGCTGCTTGCGGGAGGCGCAGCCTCCAGGTGCAGCGTGGCCACCAGGAACGAATTGGCCAGTGCAGCGGAGACCTTGTTCAGCGGCCGGCGTGGCCATCCGACCTTGTCACACAGCGACTCCAGCTCTGCTGCATCCACAACTGTCCCATTGCGGTACACAATGTAGCCTGGCGCGCCGTTGCCCTGCTGCAGCTCGGTGAGCAGCACCTCATCCAGCTCCTCATTGCTGTAGTCCTCCACAGCGCCGCCTGCCGCGTCCTGCCGGTCGGCCACCGCCGAGCCGCCGCTGTGGCAGGTACAAGGGGTGAGGCAGATGAACAGTCAGCAGTGTGATGGGGTGCAATGTGCACGGCCGGCTGATGGAGGCAACTCAGCAAAGGGAGCCTGTGCGCGAGCGCCACCGCAAGGGCAGCAGCGGCGGCGGCGGCGGCACGCGGTGGGGCTCCTGGAACGGGCCAGCACGACATGGGGCCTTTGCAACGCCCTGTTAAGCCGCACCGCTGTGTGATCAGCTCACCCAAACAGGCCGGAGAGGAAGCCCTTGGCCGCCACAGAGCGGCGCCGGGCCACGGCAGGGCGGGCCGGCCAGCCCGCCTGCCCAGCTGCTTGTAACTGCCGTGCATGTGCAGGCCTGCAATCGCCAGCCACTACCGGTGGCACGGCGGCGGCCAGGGCCGTGCCGAGCATCGCAGGAGGGTTGTTTCAGGCCAATCCGCTGCTTGTTTACAATGCCTGTGATCGCTGAAGCACCGCAGTCGCCCTGTTCGCGGTTTTGCTTCGCGTCTTGACGAGTGCCAGCGCACGCCACCTATGCAGGCTTCAATTCGGCTCGCTCTGCAGCTCGGGAGACAGGATTGCCGTTCAGGATCTCATCAGAATGGCGAATGCGGCCGCTCAGGCCGTGTTTGCGCAGCTGCGCCTGGGCGCGCAGTTTGACGGCAAGCGATGGAAGAAGCACATAGACATGTTTGAGGAGGCGGCGGCAGAGGTCGCCCGGCAGAGTGAGCGGCGCCCGGGAGTGCGGCAGCCGGTCGGCAGCACACTGCATGGTCCGCTGGGGGCTCCTGCGGCCCTGCCGGCACTCGGTTCCGCACCCCAACCATCAAAACTTGCCATGCATGCAGGCGCCGAGGTGAGGCGCAAGGCCGAGGAGGCCGCCGCCGCCTCCTTTGCCGCCGAGCAGCCCTCGGAGAGCGAGCACGAGGAGGAGGAGCCGGAGAGCAGCGAGGACGAGGGCAGCGAGCAGAGCGGCAGCGAGCAGGAGGGCAGCGAAGGGGAGGGCGAGGAGGAGGGCGAGGAGGCAGCTGGGCAGCGCGCCAAGAAGCGCAAGCTGCGGCACGGGGCGGCAGGCGGCGGCGGCGAGGGAGACGAGCAGGGCAGCGATGACGATGGCATCGAGCTGTTCAAGGGGCAGCGGGAGCAGCGCGGCGCGGCAGAACTGGCGTCTCCAGCAGCGGCATTTGTGGACCACGAGCCACAGGTGGGTGCACGTGTGTGGCTGCCTGCTGTGGCGCTTATGCAAGCTGTGTTCGACCAGGCCGATCTCCTGGGCATGCTGGGGCGCCTTGGCCGCAGCTTGCGATGCAGCATTAACCGGCATGATCTGAATATGCGGCTGCAGGTGCACACCGGGGACCCATTTGAGGAGGCCAACGTGATCCGCAAGGCGCACCGCATCAAGGCACGTGGCTCGGTGGATGGAGGGGGTGCTGCCTGGCTGTTGCAGCCACACTCGCATGACGAACAGCGGAGTGCATTGCGTGCTTTGCAGCGAGGACATGCGCCTCGGAATAGATTATTGCATGCACCCGCTGATGGGAGTTGAGCCCTGGCCAACACCGCCGCAGGTGTCGGGCAGCGCGCCGCCGCCGCCGCTGCGCAGCTTTGCCGAGCTCGAAGGCCGGCCCGGCTGCTGCAGGCGCTTGCTGAGGTGCGGCCAGCTTTGGCTGCCATACTTGCGTAAAGTCTGATCCCCTGTTGTGGCTGTTGAGGCAGCGGACAAAGCTTGCAGCAGGCTCCCTTCCTCACTGCTGCATACCATTTGCCCCCTGATGCATTTCCTGCCTCACAGCAACCTAGTGGCGGCTGGGTTCACAGAGCCCACGCCCATCCAGCGGCAGGCAGCCACCGCCCTGCTGGCGGGGCGGGAGCTGCTGGCCATTGCGCCCACTGGGTCAGGCAAGCACGAGAGCGCAGCTGTATGAATGTGTTGGGCTGGCATGCTGGGCCGCCGCAGCAGCAGCTGAGCCCTATGGGTCTCTTGCCTCTACTCTGCTGCACCACATGTGTCCCACCTCCATTCTCATCTGTCCAAAATTGCGCTCCCCTGCCCGCAGGCAAGACGCTTGCCTTCCTGCTGCCGCTGTGCATGCGGGTGCGCGCGCTGCGGCAGGCGGCGGAGGAGGCGGCGGAGGAGGGGGAGGGGGAGCAGGGCGAGGAGCGGGAGGCTGAGCTGGAGGCAGAGGCCGAGGGGCTCAAGGCCGTGGTGGTCAGGTGCGTACCAGCAGGGCAGTACAATCTGTGGGATTGAGGGATAGAGGGATGGAGGCAAATGAGGCGGAGGGGCTCAAAGCGGTGGTGCTCAGGTGCGGGCGGGGGCGGCTGAGGGGAGGATGTGATGCGGTGCCTTGTTGTCCGAGGTGCTTCGGACTAAGTGGCTGCTTGCTATCAGCGGCGCAGCAACAGGCTCACCAGTGCATGCCGTCACAGCCTCCATGACCTGCGCATGCCGCCACAGCCTCCAGCGCCCCGTCCGCCTCTGTCCACCAACGTGCTGCAGCCCCACCAAGGAGCTGAGCGTGCAGACGGCGCGCGTGCTCAAGCTGCTGCTGCCGGGCCTGCGCATCCGCTGCTCCGTGCTCACCAAGGCCACGGCGGCGGGCACCGACTTCAGCAAGGTGGGTGGGGCCGGATTGATTGTATGACTGGTCGCTTGGTGGGGGGTCAGGCTGGCTCTTGCAGTCCAATACCAACGAAGCTGATGTGGGCAGGGGTCAGCAGGTTGGCGTGCGGCGTGGTCTTCTGACTGTCGCGCTGTCCCGCCCTGGCTCTGCACTCTGCGGCTCGACATTCTGAAGCAATTTCATGCCCACCCATCCCGCTCACCAACAAGCAGGTGGATGTGCTGCTGGCGCAGCCGCTGCGGCTGGGGGCCATGGCAGAGGAGGGGCGCATCGACCTGTCCCACGTCCGCATGCTGGTGCTGGACGAGGCTGACAAGCTCTTCGACATGGGCTTCACGGAGCAGGTGGGACTGGAAGGGAGGATTTGTTGCATGCGACTGCCTGGTTGTAACCGGCGCTGGGTGAGATGCTATAGCAAGGGAGGCGCTGGGCTGCTGAGATGTGTGGTGCCCTTGTCTCCGTGTGCCTGAGCCCGTCATGACCTCACCCGCATCGAACAACGGGCCCTGCTTGAGCCTTCCACCTGCCTACCTGCCTTCCCATCCCCAACTCCCTCCTCCCCGTTTTCCCAACCCCCAGATCGACTCGGTGATTGCCGCCTGCCGGCACCGCTCCTGCGTGCGTGCCCTCTTCTCTGCCACACTGCCCGAAGCGGTGGAGGGGCTGGCACGCTCCGTGCTCAAAGACCCGCTGCGCATCACGGTTGGGGAGCGCAACACGGGTGGGGGGGGTGGCACGGGCTGGGTGGTTGGATGGGGTCGGGAAGTTGGGGGGTGCTTGAGCCGCAGGCTGTTCAGGGGCGCTAACCAAACCCTTGCTAGTTAGTTGTGCATGAATCTGCGCTGTGGCTCAAACCCGTCTCGCCCCGCCTCCCCACCCCGCCACCCGCAGCCGCGACCACGGTGAAGCAGCGCCTGCTGTTTGTGGGGCGGGAGGAGGGCAAGCTGCTGGCGCTGCGCCAGCTCATCAGCGAGGGCATGCGCCCGCCGGTGCTGGTGTTTGTGGCCACCAAGGAGCGAGCCAAGGAGCTGCACAGGTAGGGGGGATGCGGGGCTGGTGAAGTTCTGATTGTTTGCTGGGGGAGTGCAGTGCAGCATTTGTTGCCACCCCAAGTGGCTGCGATCAGGAGGATGGACTGGACTGCCACCAGCCATACCTGAGTCCCATGAAGTTGCACGAGCTGTTGCATAGCCTGCCGCCGTGTGGCAGCTGCGCTGCACGCAAGATGGGCTGTGGCGCGTTGTGCACTATGTGAAGCCGCCTGCTGTGCTCCACCCACCCGCAGGGAGCTGCTGTTTGACGGCGTGCGCATCGACAGCATCCACGCCGACCAGAGCACGGCGGCGCGGCAGGCGGCGGTGGACAACTTCAGGTGGGCAGCGCCCTGCTGGTTGTGTGGAACTGCTGCAACATCGGGCCTCAATCCTTGTTTGCCAAGGCCCCACTGCCTGCTGGCGAGGTGGTTGCGAGGTCCCTGCATGCGCCCATCCATCGCCGCTTGCCCTTTGATCGCTTGGCTCGTCTTTCTGTGCAGGGTGGGGGAGACCTGGATGCTGGTGGCCACCGACCTGATTGGGCGCGGCATGGACTTTTTGGGGATCAACACCGTGGTCAACTTTGACTGCCCGCGGGTGAGCCGCCTGCCTTGGCCACACAGCAACGGCATGGGCATGACTGTTTTGCTCATCACAGACTGGACTGCATGCTCAGCATGATCCACCAGCAGTGCTCTCACCCAAAGCTCGTACAACCTGCCACCCCGCTGCAGTCAACAACCGACTACATCCATCGCGTGGGCCGCACAGGGCGCGCGGGCCGGGAAGGTGCGCCTGCGTTGGCTGAGAGCGGCACAGGCGCTGCTGATTCTGCCACCTCCAAGCCAAGCAGCGTTCGGTTGCCCTGGTACCACCAAAACACGTCCTCAACACTCACTGGCACCGCCTGCAAACTGGCTCCCTGATGCCACGGCACATGAATCCACCCTTCCTGCAGGCAACGCCATCACTTTCTTCACGGAGGACGACTCGAGCCAGCTGCGCGGCATCGCCCACGTGATCAAGGCGGCGGGCGGCGATGTGCCCGAGTGGATGCTGCAGCTGAAGAAGGAGCGGCGGCACCGCAAAGCTAAGGTGCCGGCGGCGGGCGGCATCAGCACTGAGCCTGTGGCCGAGGGGGATAAGAAGAAGAAGGCGCAGTGGCGGCAGAAAGGCAAGGGGCGGGGCGGCCCGCCGCGGGAGCAGCAGCAGGGCGGCGGCAAAGGGGGCGGCAAGGGCGGCAAAGAGGGGCAGAGACAGCAGCGGAAGGAGGGCGGCGGCGGCGGTGGCAGCGGCAAGGGGCAGAAGCGGCCTGCACAGCAGCAGCAGCAGCAGCAGCGGCGGCTGGGCAAGCAGCAGCAGCAGCAGGGCAGCAGGCCGCCAAAAAGGCAGCAAGGTTGAGGCATTGAACGCGTCTGGCTGTCGCAAACATTTGTAACAAGAGCTGAACAGGCGTTTGATCATTACCAGCACCCCACAGTGGCATGAGCAACGCCCTCTGAAGTGCGGCCTTCACATGTGCTGCTCATCAGTCATACAACATAGGAGAGGTGTACCAGTCAAATGCACTGCATGCGGTTATTCGTCCTCGGCCTCTAGCGCTCCCACGGCCCGCCATGCACGCCGCTGCGCCTCGGGCAGCAGGGTGCCCAGCCCCTGCCACGACATGGTCAGCTGCTCCGGCTGCTGCGCCAGCGCCGCCGCCACCGCCGCCCAGCTGCCATGCACCAGCAGGAGCTGCTTCAGCCGCTCTGTGGCTTGCAGCAGGGCTCCGTCATAGGAGGTGATGCCATCGTCCAGCCCTCCGCCCAGGCAGAAGCGCATCACCTGCGCCTCGCTCATCCCCACCTCGCCCTGCGCAGCACAGCCAGGCAGGCAAACAAGGAGGGGGGCACTCAACTACTAGTGCTTGCTAGCTAGGTGGAGAGGGCTCAGCCATGCACTCCCCCGGGTGCCTGCCTTTAACCATTCATGAGTGCTTGATTTCATTCTCTCATTAAGTTGGGTCCTCAGGGGCTGTCGCCAAATTGGTAGACCAACCCACCTGCAGCACTGCCAGCAGCCTGGTCGTGCGGTCCACCGCGCCGGCAGGCAGATAGGGCTGGCTGAGGCACAGCGCCGCCGCAAGCTGCCGGCCCACGCCCCACTCCGCAGCCAGCTCCTCTAGCCTCGCCCGCTTGCCGTCCAGCTGCCGCTGCAGGGGCGATGGCAGGTGCAAGCGGAGGGAGGGTGTGAAGGTTCATCAAGCCAGGGTGGAGGTCCATGAAATCCAAGCACACTGCTTGTCCAGAGCACTCCGATTGTTAACAGCACCAGCAACTTCCTCATGTTACCACAGCCCGACCCACCTGTGGCCCCACCAGCAGCCGCACGTCATTCCCCAGCAGCTGGCTGGCTTGGGGCAGTGCCAGGCCCACATCGCACGTGAGCCAGTCTATCTGCAGGCGGGCATTATTGGGTGTGGGTTGGCTTGGGTGAGGCAGGGCCCACAGCGCATGCGCGTATGGCATGTGCAGGTGGCACAACTTTACCGCGTTGCCTCGCATGGCAACAGCACTGCCCCTGCACACCAGCATATGCCGCCCGCCTCACCCAGCGCTGCGCCTGCTGCGTGTCCAGGCGGCACAGCTGCGAGAACGAGGGCGTGAGGGCCGCCGCCGCCAGCTCTGCGTCACCCCACCCCAACACCTGCCGCAGCCAGGGCGCGGCATGCTCCTGGAAGCCGCGAGGGTGCTGCTGCAGCAGGGCACCTGCAGCCTCAGCATGCAGCTCCACAAAGCGAGCCAAGCTGTAGGGCTGGTGCAGCTGCTCGTAGCGCCGCCTGTTTAGCCGGCTCAGCACGCTGAGCTGCCCAGCCATGAAGTGCAGCGCTGCCTCAAAGTCCTGGGGCGGCAGCAGCGCCGCCTCGCCGTCGGCGCTCTCCAGCAGCGCTTGAGTCAGTGCATCGGCGCAACCAGGCTCCTCAGATGCGAGCCGCCTGCGTTGCACGGCGGGGAACAAGCTTGCCATAGGGGAAACAGCCAGGGCCACAGGGCTGCACTGGACCTGGCGCCCCATCTTTTGGCCACCTCAATGTTGCCACGCTCAACAAACCAGCCCAGCAAACAGGTGCCCCCGACCGCACCTGAACAGCCGGTAGTTGGGCTCCAGGCTGTCCAGCGGGTTGCGGCTGAGCTCCAGCGGGATGTGCAGCGCCAGCTTGACAGCCAGGCCCTGGCTCACACCCTGCTCCCCGTGCAGCCAGCCTGGAGCAACGGGTGCAAGTGTGGCATTAGTGGGATCCGGGAGGAGCGTGGGAAAGCACGGCACAGCAGGGCACAAGCATGCAGGGCTGCGAGCAGCCCTGGGACCTCGGCCCCCCACTTGCCTGCCAGGCGGCTGAGGTACCGCACATTGGCCTCAAACTGGGGGCTGCCGGGCAGCACATCCAGCTGCAGCTCCAGCACGGCGGCCATCGTCTCCTCGATGCTGCCCTGGCTGCTGGCGGCGGCAGCTCGCAGACGGCTTGTGCGGTAGGCGGCAGCAGCAGCGGCGGCGGCGGCATTAGCACCCCAGGGCGGCAACGGCTGCACTAGATGAGCGCTGATGACCCTGCAAGCAAGCACTGCGGCACCTAGGGGCTGCGGGGTTTGCCAAGGGACTGCCCGAGCTGCGGCCGGCCAGTGCGCAGCTTGCAGCGGCAGGACGCGCATCGCAGTCGATTCAGCAACCTTTTTAGGAGTGTGGTGTGCATGTAAACAACCCGAAATATGTGTGCTGTGATGAAATGTTCGTCAGCATGGGCGGTCACCGATTGGGTTTTGCGACGCAAACACACCGGCAATGGCCATATGCAAGACTGTCCTCCCTGCACAGACGCTGCAGACGGGCTAAATTTGGTTTACTGTGCCACTTCAAAACGCTACATCCATATGGTCAAGAACTATGTTGGTGCAAGCCCGGCTTGCTCCGCACGTTGCGCCCACCCGCCCTGTCGTGGCTTCGTGGCAAGCATTACATTCAGAACTGTTTGTCGCATGACAGTAGCGCTGGAAAGAGAAAACTACAGATCATTCAACTGGCTAGTGGTGGTGTGCAAACAAAGTGCTGTTGGGAGGGTAGAGGCGTTCAAAATCAGGGTGAGTGAGGGTCGTTGAGGGGGAGAGAACAAGCATCAGAAGTTCATCAACCTAAACAGGGGCAGCAGGGCCGCCTTGTTGCACGCTCACAGGCAATGCGGCAGCGCACAACGCGTGCCGGCTGGGTTGGGGCGCATGGCAGCAGGCGGCGACCGCAGAGCGGCGGCGGCGGAGGGTCTGAAGGGCAACACACTCTGGGTTTGCGAGCATCCACGCCGCCTGGCCGATTCTCTCCGCCGCCTGGCCCATTCTCTCAATGCCAGCGCCCATCTGAGCCACGGCGGGCTGATATGCCTCGGCCGCCGCTGCCAGCCGCTGAATGCCGTCGCCCATCTGAGCCACGGCTGGCTTATACGCCTCAGCCGCCGCTCCCAGCTTGGCGATCCCGCTGCCCACGTTGGCGATCCCGCTGCCCATGCTATAGGCGACGTAGGCGCCATGCCCGCCCAGCAAATCTTGAGCGCGGTCCCAATGAGGTCGGGGCGGTCGGGGGAGGACATCGTTGGGGTCCTTAGAAGGCAGGGGGAGTGAAGGACGTGCAGTGCGGATATGTGCTGATGTGCAATGGCCGCAGGGAGGTGCAGGGCGGCGGCTTCATGCCACCGCGCCTGCCAGCGAGGCAGAGGGCAAAGGGGCAAACAGGCGGCGGGATCGGACACTGCAGCCCCCCACATTGCCTGGACACCGTGGGGCAGCCTGGCAGTCAGGGGGTGAAGTAGTGCCCGCTGCCCGCTGGCCCTCCATGTCGTCTTGCGTTGTGCAACCCAGCTGCTCCATGCCAGGGGTAGCAGAAAGATGATCAAAGGATGGGCTGGATAGTGGCATTCAAAGGCAGGTGAGCATGGTGTTAATGGTCCTGAGGCTGCACACATTTGAAGTTCCTGGCTGCCTATGTGGGCTGCTGCTGTGCTGCCTGCCGTGCTGTGCGCCGCAGCATCACAGCCGTGGCGAGGGGGAGCGCTCGGGGAACCAGTCCCACTTTGCCTGGCTCGTGTACGTTGTGACCTGCAGCAGCGGGCCGGCGTGCAGGAGGAATGGGTTCAGGGGCCACCAGGGAGCACCGCAGCCGCAGCCGCAGCAGCATGGCGGCAGGTGTGTGGGAGCAGGAGGACAGCAGCAACAACAGCAGCACCAGCAACACATGCCATGCCGCAACGGGGCAGTGGAATCTTGCCTGCTTGACGGACAGGAAGCTCTCCAGGCCAAAGGTGCCCAGCTCGCGCCCAAAGCCGCTGTTCTTCACGCCGCCCCACGGCTGCAGCACGCGAAAGTTAGGTGAGCAGGTGGGTCAGGAGTAGAGCTCTGATTGCTCAGCATGGTGGCACTGCAGGCTAGCTAGGTGCGTTCCAGTACACCGAACAGCTCTGGCCATACTGGGAGGGTCGCGTACATGTGGAAGCAATGAAGGCGTTCCAAGCTAGTCAGAGAGCCAGCGGCTGCCCGCCCTCACCGCCTGGACGAAGCAGGGCTGGGAGCAGTTGACCCAGCAGAGGCCGCACTCCAGCGCCTCCACCACGCGCCTGGCAGAGCAGGGGAGGTCCGCATGGGTATTCGCAAGTTGCAAGCCAGAGGCCTCGCTTGTTTCATGCGCCACCGCGCCCCGCCCGCCCTGCCCTACCCTGCCCTGCTCTGCCCCACCCCGCCCCGCCCCGCCCCACCCTGCCCTGCCCGCCCAGCCCCGCCTCGCTAACCTGCAGCGCGCCTCGTCGGCGGAGATGACGCCCGCCCCCAGCCCAAACTCTGTGGAGTTGGCCAGCTGGATTGCCTCCGCCTCGCTGGCAAAGGTGCGGGCCGCCAGCACGGGGCCGAAAATCTGGGAGGCGGCAGGGGTGATGTGGATGTGAGGAGGTAGGGACACAGCATGACGTGCAATGCTTGCATATGCTGAGAGCAGGGGGACTCGCTGCGGGGCTGCCAAGCTGCCAAGCATGGGGCTGGGAAAGGCCAACGCCATGCAGCAGGCACGCCAGCCCACCTCCTCCTTCCAGATGCGCATGTGGGGCTCGACGTTGATGAACACTGCGGCACAGACGGGCAGTCAGAAGCATGGACACACTGGCCGACACATGCCACGCTGTGCTGCACAGGACGGGCGCTCGGTGCGCTGCCACGACATGCCACCCCCTCAGCAGCAGAGGCGCAGTGCATCAGCTGCAAAGCCGGCAGGCACCAGCACCCACCAGTCGGTTCCACATAGTATCCAGTCTGAAGGCGCGGTGGGCGGCGTCCGCCAGTCAGCAGCGTGGCGCCCTCCGCCCTGCCGCTCCCAATGTACGCTATGATCTGTTGGGGTGGGGTGGGTTTGCATGTGTTGGCTTGGACACTGGGAGGGAAACGGCTCAAACTCAAAGGGTGCTGCCGACAGCCATACAGCAGCCCAAGCATTCAAGGACCTCTGCCAGGACACCTCAGCGCTGGCTGCCGCACCTTGTCGTGCTGCGCCGCCGACACCACGGGCCCCAGCCGGCAGTCGGGCTCCAGTGGGTTGCCCATCTGCAGGCATGGAGGCGGGGGGCAGGTTGAGCCGGAGGAACACGTCAGTGGCAGTAGGGCTTGCGCGACCAGACTGTAGACAGAATCGCAGAGGCAGTTGCAGCTGTGCTGCTCAGCACAGCAGCCAAGCCGGATGCACCTTGATCGACTCGGCACGCTTCTTCAATTGCACAAAAAAGGCGGGCGCGATGCGCTCGTGCACCAGCAGGCGCGAAGTGGCGGAGCAGATCTGGCGGGGAAGGATTGGGCACACACAGGGTGGGAGTTGCAGGCCGTCGGTATGAGGTCTCGCTGGCACCAACACGCAAAGATGCAAGGATGGAAGACCTACTGCGACCTGCTGCGCCCCTGCTTTGTGTGTCCACATTGCAGGCCAGGCACCGGCTATGCTGTACAGCATCTGTGCACACCTGACCCGCGGTCCAAAAGATGCCAAACATCGTCCACTCGACCGCCTTCTCAATGTCCACATCCTCAAACACAATCAGGGCTGCACATAGGGATGATGGGCGCAGCAGGCCAAATTGCACCTCTCAGAACACAATTGTCCTGCCGTTGCCGCTCGTTGACACAGGCGCTAGCTGACGGGCAGCCTCACTCTTCACTTTAAAACTTACCCGACTTTCCGCCCAGCTCCATGGTCGCCGGGCGCAGGTTGCCCGCTGCTGCCGCATACACGCGGCGCCCAGTGGCAACAGAGCCGGTGAAAGCCACCTTGGCCACGCCTGGGTGCGCACTGCAGAGTGGCGGTGGGGTGGGGAGACATGATGGTTGGTTGCACAAGTGCTGGTGCGACAAGGGACGCGCTATGCGTGCTGCTGCAGTATGATAATCAAACAGACGGTTGACAGCCGGCACGGGGCAAGAATCCTGTCGCATGATTGGCGCCAGCTGGCCCCTCACCTGAGAGGGGCGCCGGCGTCGGCACCAGTGCCTGTGATCACATTCAGCACGCCTGGGGGCAGGCCCACCTGCAAGCATCCAGGTAGATGGCAGGTCATGCTAATGCGCACTCGTTGAAACGCACTGGACATCGCAGCGACATGCGTGGGCAGGGTACCACGGCACACCAGCTTAGGCGTGGCTTCTGCATGCCCCACCTTGGCTCAAAACCACCCGACCTCTCACCTCCTGCGCAATGGCTGCCAGCTCCAGGCTGGTGAGGCTGGCCAGTTCAGACGGCTTCAGCACGCACGTGTTGCCGGCGGCCAGGGCTGGGGCCACCTGCAGGAATGAGAGCAGCAGGGGGCAGAGGGGTAGAGCCTGTGGTGGCAGTGGGGGCCATTCTGCAAGGGGCCGGCATGCTGCCTCTGCAACAGGCAGAGCCAAAGATAAGACGATGACCAAGGTGGGCCTAGAGGCGCTTGAGACGGCAGGCAGACCGGGCGCATGGCTAGGCGTCGCCATGCCAACTAGGGCTCCAGCCCCGCCCAAGAACCACTTGGTTCGTCCCAAAGGGCGACTCGCCTTCCACGACGACATAAGCAGGGGGTAATTCCAGGGCGTGATGAGGGCCTGCGGAGCAGGCACAGGATGGCTTTTGGGGGCTGCTTGCAACACTGGCTCCACATTGAGGGAGACCACAAGGCACGGGCACGCCACAAGGCTGCGTTGCTGTGCAGCACAGCACGTGATCCCTGGAAAGTTGCCGAGACCTCAATGGTGCACATTTGGCCACCCACCACACACCGGCCCCTGCGCTGCCTCACCACGACCCCCAGCGGCTCTCGGCGCAGCGCGCATCGGAAGTCGTCGCTGCCCAGGTCCACGCCCTCGTACTGCCGCCCATCCAGCTGCTCCGCCAGGCCTGCGGTGAGGTGTTGGAAATATAGAAGAAGAAAGAAGAGAGTGTACAATGGATGGGGGCGGAGAGCGGGGCAGGCAGGATGTAGCGCCAGCGCATCGCCGCTCCCAGAGACGGGGTAATGAGAACGATCACACGAAGGCCAGGCGGCACACAAAACGCCTGTCGCTTGGCCTGCACGCTATAAATTATTGTTAGGAAGACTAAATGATGCTATTTCAGTTCGTCAGAGGCAGGAAAAACTGCCGGGAGAGGGGTGTTTCAACTGGCGGTTGGGCGGCAGCAGGCCCAGCAGGGGTGCTGCAGCATGCCTGCGCGATGCTTCCGCACGCTCCTGTTCGCTCCTAAACCCCCTCATAAGCATTCCGAAGCACATTTGGGCCGCTGCAAGCGCTGCGGGACGCAAGGGCGTGACAAGCGGCCCTGGTTCCCTCGAAAACTAGATAAAAGTGTAGCGACGTGGATGCGCGCATCAGCGGCGCGATCCGTGCAGTATTCAGGCCGCCAGAGGCTGCCGACGTTTGTGTGATCGTTCTCATTACCCCGCCTCTCCCAGCACCACACCAACGGGCTGGTCACACTTGCCACCTGGAACAATTGCCGTACCTGCATAGTAGTCGAAGCAGCCCGCCACGTCGTCCAGGTCCCACTCCGCCTCAGCAATCGGCTTGCCCATGTCGAGTGTCTCCAGCCGCGCCAGCTCAGACTTGCGCTCCCTCACCTGCAATGTTAGGGTGAGCGGGGATTGGAGGGGCTGCTTGGACGCTGCAAGTGCGACGTGCTCTCACGTGCACTCAAACACAACTCGAAATGCAAATCCACATCTGCATGGCCGCTGCCGGCACACCTTTGCTGCGATGGCGCGCAGGAAGCGGGCGCGCTCAGTCCCGCTTGTGGAGCGCCAGCCGCCGTTAAACGCAGCCTCAGCGGCCGCCACTGCAGCGTTGACATCGCCCGGCCCGGCCGCTGGGATGCTTCCAATGGTTTGATCGTTCTGTTGCAGAGTGAAAGAGGGGCAGTGGAGGGGGTTGGAAGGTTCAGAACCAAAGCTTGGTGAGTTAAATAGGCTGCTGCGCGTGTCCTGCCCAGCAAATGCTCCTCGCCCCCCGTGTCGCACCAGCGGGCTGATGACGGGCAGGCGCTGGTTGGCGCGGACCCAGCTGCCGCCGATGAACAGCTCACGTGAGGGCACCTCCATGGCTGCTGTGAGTGAATGGGGCAGGGCAGGGAAAAGATGGGGCAGCGGCAGCGGCAGCGGCGGCGGCAGCGGCGGCGGCGGTGGGACGCGGGTGGCGACGAAGCGGCGTTGTTCTGCTGTCAGAGCATTGGCAGAGCGATCCACGCATTTTAAAGCGAGCGGGAGGCTCACAGAGGCGGCAGCAGAAAAGCCCTCACTGCTAGGTCCCTGCTCCTGCGCGTTCGGCGGACTGGCGCTGCGTGAGTCGTTTTTGCGCTCGCTGAGCAACTGAATGAACACGCGCAATAGCCCGAAACTCTTGGCCAGGCGCGCCGAAAGCCCTACTCCACAAACGACGCCCGGCTGGCACTCTGTCCAGCAAGAAGACTGCAATGTGCGATAAAGCCACCGGTTAGCAGGCTGCTGGGGAGGCCCCCTGCAGCCCCGCTGCGCTGACGGCATGACACCGCCGCCCAGGGCACCCCTTGACGTGCATCTCTGCATGCCGGCCATACTTTTCACAGCAGCTTATTGGAAGGACTCGAGGCAATCAAGGCATGTCATCACCCAATGTCGTGCAATCTAGTGGAGGGCCGCCGGCTGCGACCTGGGCGCCCTGCTGCCTCCTGGCCTGCCTCTCCTGGCTGCTGCTGCTGCTGCTGCTGCTGTGGTGACCCAGCCCGCTCGCCTGCTGGTGTCGCCTCCTGCGCGTCCTGCTCCTGCTGTTCCTCTTCTGCCTCCATCTCTGCATCGCCCTCCGCGTCAGGCCAGGCCGCTCCAGGGCCCGTCACCACGCCGCCCGCCTCCCGCCACTCCACAGTCTCTCGCTCCAGCGCAACCTTTGCTGGCTTGCCGCCCTCAGGGTAGCGCAGGCTGTGCTGCCGCAGCCGTGGGTGCCAGGCTGTGATGCGGGCGGGGATGAGGCTGCCGGCCCCCGTAGCTGCATACTTCACCCGCCATACTGCCACAAGATGGCCCACCGCCGCCTCCCGGCTCAGCGGCATCAGCTCCGAGGTCGGCGCTGGCGCCGCAAGCAGCACCGGCGGCGGCTTTGTGGGCTGCTCTGCCGCAGCCCGCTGGGCAGCCAGGGCTTCTGCAGCTGCCTGCTCCTCATCTAGCCGCTGGCGTGCGTGCCGCTGGCGCTTGGGCCGGCCAGCCACCGCCGACTGCTCGTCCCCATCTCCCTCTTCCTGCTGCTGCTGCTGCTGCTGCTGCTGCTGCTGCTGCTGCTGCTGCTGCTGCTGCTCCTCGCCGGCCGCCGCCGCTGCAGCTCCCTCCTCTGCCGCCTCCCCTACGGCGTCACCCTGCGCTGCCGCGGTCGGCGCTGCTGACGAGCGGCGGGGACGTTTCGCCCGCGCGTGTTTCTTCTTGGGTGCCTGTGACTCCCTGCTTGAGCAACATTGGGAGGCAGCAGTAGCAGAGCATGCGCTCAGGGCAGCAGGCAACGGACAGAAGGGCATCTCGCCATCGCCATGGCACTGACAAGTGTACAAGTGGCAACAGCCGCAATCTTATCAGAAGCTTGTAACTAAACAACAATTGCCAGCATTCGGCGCCGGTCTGCAAACACATGCCCCCACCCACCCAGAAGTGAGCGCTCGGTAGCGCCCCGAGCACTGCTTGTCGCTGCGCCCCTCCAGCCCCGCAGCCACCGCCGCCCACTTGATGCGGCCGCTGGGCTGCAGCGGCACGGGTGTGGCGGCAGGTAGGACAGGGATGGTCAGCATAATCGAGGGTTCAGTGATGAGCCTGGAATGCAAGTCCCCAGCTGAGACCAGCTGCGCCACCGCTTGTGCTCCGGCAGTGAGACTTCCAGCGCCATGGACGCGACAACTGTTGGACACCCGGCAGGCCCAGCCAGCCGCTCACTGACCTGCGTGTGCTGCTTGCACAGCTGCAGCAGTTGGTCCTCCTCCGCCCGCGTCCACGGCCTGTAGGCGTGCACCTCTGCACTCACACACACAAAGAAGCAGAAGGCACTGTGGCGGTCAGGGTGAAGCAGGCAGTGGGTGAACAAGGCAGAGCAGCAGTCGGTGGGCCCTTCCACTGCGTCAGGATAAGACGCATTCAAGCCAACTGTAGCCAGAGGCCACCGAACCACACGCGTCCACCTCCTGCAAGCCGCCAGCCCACCCGCACCCAGCCACCCACCCGGGTTCAGGCAGTTCATGTAGCGCTCGCGGCACTGCACGTCGGTGCGCCCCGGCACCAGCTTGGCGACGTGGCTCCACTTGCGGCCGTGCAGCGCCATGGCCTGCCGATCAGGAGAGTGGGGGTCACAGGGGAACTGCTAGGAACACTTGCGGCCGTGCAGCGCCATGGCCTGCCCGTGCCCAATGTGCAGCCCAGTGGGAGGGGGTGGTGATCACAACGGGCGGATTCCAGACGCACTGTCTTGCTTGGGCAGGCACCGCACATTGTACAGCGCCCATCCTTAGATGCGAACCACTGCAAGTCACGCAACAACACACAGCCAGCCCCGCTTCCCACCCCACGCCTCCCACCCCACGCCTCCCACCCCCACCCACCCACCCACCCACCCACCCACCCACCCGCAGCAGCGTCTCGTCCTCCTCCTCCGTCCACTTGCCCTTGCGGGCCTGGGGGCCGCGCTGCGCGTGCCGCCGCCAGATGTGCATGAGCTGGTCGGGGTCCCAGCCGCCGCCATACGCCGCATTGTACTCCTCCGCGATGCGCTGCAGCATGTGGTGCATGAGGTGCAGAGCCCAGGGATGGCAGCGTGAGAAGGGGGAAAGTAACGCGGGGCGCTTGCAGGATCGATGGGCCAGGATGAGCGTTGCAGGCTGGGGTGGGAGTGGGCGGCGCAGGGGGCAATCAGAGTCATTGGCAAAGTCATGCCATGCCATGTGCCTGCACGCAACCTCCCCCTGCTGGCATCAAGCCCCACCAGCAGCCTGTGGCTGCAGCCACAGCCCCTCCCCCCGCCCCTCTTTGACTCCCAGCCCCCACCTTCCACGTGCTGCCATGCTTGGCCACTAGCGGCGCCAGCCGGGCGATGCCCTCATCCGTGGATTTAAACTTGGGCGGCTCCTTGCCTGCCACAGCCAGCAGCTGCTGGTAGCGCTGCAGGCAGGCCAGCGGCGGCCGCACGTGGCCGCCGCCGCCGGCTGGCACCTCTGCTCCAGCGGCAGTAGCAGCGGCAGCGCTGGCGGCGGCCAGCTCACGGCTCACCACCTCCCACTGCAGGCAGGAGTGCAAGGGCGTAGGAGGGTTGCTTCAAAAGACCCATGCATGGTTGCAGAATTAGTACATCAGCGTGCAGGATTGCCTGGCTTCATGCCCGAATTCAAACATACCCTTCAGCCCCCACCTGGCGCTGCTGGTACTTGTCGGCCAGCTGCCGCAGCACAGCGTCCTCCTCAAGCGTCCATGGCCGCTGGCTGCACAGCAGCGATCCAGGGCATGTGCCAAGGTTTGTAAGGGTGCGGGACGGGTACTGCTGTTGGTGACTTCATACACACCACTTGCATTGCAGCTAGGACTGTAGCAAACGCAGAGGTGCATATCACACTTGCCATCTGAGCGCCACACAACCCGCACCTGAGCGTTGGGGCCATGGCGTTGGCCCACTGCAGGCGGCACTCGGTGGTGCTGCGCTGCAGGCGCTGCCGCTGCACCAGCACAGCCCACTCCTCGTCACGAAAGCCGGCCGCCAGCTGGGCAACCACTGCACGGCAACAAGGGCAAGGCGCACAGCAATGCAGAAGTTGGTTCAAGTGGGCAGGCAGAAATTGGCAAGGAGGCAAGCCCGCACACATATCGTATCTCATTCCAGGAGCGGCTGCAAGCCTGCTGCCACAGCTGGCATGGAGCAGTGCCATCAGCGCACCTGGCGACTGCAGTGTGAGGGCCGCCAGGCGCTGCTTGTTTGCCTCGTACTCCTGGAGGAAAGGGTGGATTTGTTGGCAGCAAGAGCTTCAGTTGAGTTGAAGTGCAGGGCCTGGAGGGACATCGAACCCCCGGTGGCATGTCTGTATGTCGCAAAGCTGTGATCAGGTGCAGGCTGCTGCCTGGGGGCTCACCTGCCGGCTCACGCTGCCGCCGCTCTCCAGTCTCTGCTGCATCTCCTGCATCAGCTCCTGCAGCTGGAGCTCCTGTAGGGACAAAGCAAAGGAGGGTGCCAGGGTTGAGAAGAGGCCAGGCAGGAGGTATAGGCGCTTTGAAGCCAATGGAACTTCGAGTCGTGCTGGTGCTGAACAACCGATCAAACAGGCCATGCCCCGGCACTATGTCTGCACCTGCACCAGCTGCACCACCCCGTCGCGCAGCTTCTGCTGCTCCTCGTCGCTCCACCGGCTGTTGCGGAAGCTGCAGGGAACGGTGCCAAGGATCGAGCAGGCGCCGGTGAGGGAAGGTGCCATCAACATGCACAAGCATAGCAGCAGCATTGACACTAGTCGGCAGTACTGCCGAGGGGCAACCAAGCTGCCACAGGCAAGGCACGCCAATGCCGGATCAACCGCCATCCCAAGCAAGTTCCAAACCCAGATGCACAGCCCTACGCGATCCACGCTGCTCAACCAGCCCCAACACCATGCTTGCCTGAAGGGCAGGCGCTGGTACAGCGGGCGCAGCTCCTGAGCATCAGGATTGGGCGGCAGCTCGCCCGCACCAGCGCCCTCTGCCGCCGGGCCGCCGCCCCAGAACCAGCTGCCGCCCACCGGCGCCTGCAGCTGTGCCGCCTCAGAAGTGAGGGGCACGGTGGCCACTGCTGGGGGTGCGCTCTTCTTCGCTGCGAGTGCACGCACCTGGGGAGCGAGGCATGGGAGGCAATGTGGGCATGAAAGGCAGGGAGGGTGAGGCCAGAGGTGGGGTGGGGCATGGGCAGCCAGGCTGGACCAAGCTAGGCGTCATTTTTTCCTACAGATGGCACCCTGCGACGATATCAGCCCCGCAGGCCGCTCTGTACACATCTCTGTACACATCACGAGGTGCACTTTCATCTCACCCGCAGCAGGATGTTGGCATTGCAGTCGATGGCTCGGTTGGTGGAGGCCAGCAGGCGGTGCAGGCGCGCCTGCAGGGCGCGGTTCGCCTCCAGAGCCTCCCGCACCGCCTGCAGCTTGCTGACTGGCAGCGGCGGGGCGCGTTTCGCTGCTGCTGCTGCTATTGCAGCGGCTTTTGCTGATGAGCGTGCCGCAGGTGCCTGCTCAGCTGCTGCGCCCATTTTGCCGCGACCCCTGCGGCCACCGGCGGCTAGAGCTGCAGCCTGACCAGACTTGCGCTGCCGCTGCTGCTTGGCTAGCGGCTTGCCAGTCTGCTGCTCCTGCTGGCTGGCTGCTGCTGGCGGCTGTGCTGTCTGCTGGCTGTGTAGCGCCATGCGCGATGAGCGCCGCTGGGAGGGACCCAGGGCGGCAGCAATCATCTGGGCCGCCTGCTCATGCTCCTCCTCCTCTTCTGCTCTGGCTGCTGCTGCCTGCTGCTCAGCTGCAAGCTGCTCATCCTCCTCCTCTTGCTCCTCCTCTTCCACTTCCTCAGCCTCCTCCTCCTCTTCCTCCTCCTCTTCCTCCTCCTCTTCCTCTTCCTCCTCCTCCTCAGACTGCTCAGCTGCCGCTGGGCGCGCCATCGCCCGCCGCCCCTTCCCCCTCGCCCCCGTGGCCTTTTCTGTCTGCTGCCGCTCGCTGCTGGGCTGGGTGGTCTGTGTCGAGGTGGCAGGCATGGAGGCCAGCGCTGCGCCGGGCCGCCCCGAGGGCCCTCCCTCCTCCGCATCCGACTCCTCGTCGCCGGCCTGGTACTGCACACATGTGAGCAGCGAGGCGTGCAGGCTTGAGACCAGTGGGTGTCATCAGCATGGTTCCTGAAGAGTGGGCAGGCAGGGAACTTGCAAGTGGCAGCAAAGCAACAGCAAACCAGCTTCAGCGTCCTCCACCAGCACATTAGCCCACAAGGGCGCTCGGCGCTCACCGTCACATAGTCGTCCCCCAGCTCCGCCCTCAGCGCCGTCAGCTCCGCCTGCAGGCCCTGCAGGTCGTCCAGCAGGTCCAGCTCACTGTCGCTGTCCGACATGGCTGCTGCCGCTCACAGGTGTCGCCTGGTGGGGGCTGCCTTGGGGGCGGCGACAGCGCCGCCGGTGGTCAGAGCGGTGAATGATGTATCTGCAGGGTTTGAATGTGGTCGGAGACATATCGAGTGAGGATTAGGGTTGAGTGCTGCCTAAAGGCACGACGGTGGAAACAGCAGTGGTGGCGGCGGCGGCGGCGGCGGCGGCGAGTTGCACAGCTTGGTGGCACTGCACCGCCCCTGCGGCTGATTCATCGCGCCTCCACACTAGTATGAACCACAAGGCGCCGACAAAGCGGCAGGCGCTGCACTTCAGCCGCCTCGCGCAGCTGGTTTTCGCGGGGCAGTGCCCTATTTGGGTTGTTGCTTGGTCAGACACATGTCCATGGCGCCGCAGTTGTGTACAGAGCAGCGTGCTGGCGGGCAGAGCAGCTCTAATGCAAGTGGCGGCATCGCCCGGGTGGCGCCGCCGAACGGCCGAGCCGCGACTTTGGTGTTGCCGCTGGCGTATGAGTTTGAAGGCCAGGTTGTGTGCCACGAGCTTTGGCATGCAGCCAAGACACTTCATCTCCTACAGCGTGTCTTGCCGCTCGCCGCTCGCCTGCCCGACTTGTGCTGCCGTTCGACCGGTGTCGCTGGGCTGGTGCCGCTGGGCGATCGCCCCCGGTCTGGCAGCCGTTGCTGCAGCCCTGAGCAGTTTATGCACTAATGCAAGTAGTGCTACTGGTACATGCTGATGAACGGCGATGCCTAGCCTGCTCCGAGCGGCCACCAAGAGCGGCCGCACCGCGCTGATGGGGCGCCCCATTGCCCTCTCTGGGCACTGTCTCCTCCTGTTCGGCGCTGCTCGCAGTTGGTGCGCATCCCACCTCTCCGTTGACCACCTCAGCAGGCCCTGAGCGCCGGGCAGTGACCCTCACCCACGCGCGAAGCGTGCCCTAGCCCGTGCCGCTTGCCTGTAGCAGCCCAGCAGAGGCTGTTGCGTGACGAGGAGCGCGATCCCTGCTGCCGCGGGCAAGCAGGAGACGGCGACCAGCAGCGAGCGGCCGCCGACGCAGTGCAGCCGCGGCAATGGCGGCAGAGGAGGTGCCGAAGCTGCAGGGCGTTGGCCGCAGCGGCAGCACCTGGACGGCTCACCTGACACTGAAGAATAGTGCAATTGGCGATGGGCCCGTCAAGCACAGTGTCAAGGCTCTGCCTACCCAGCGAGTCGCGGCACATGCCCGAGACCTGCTGCTTCTCGTCAAGGAGCGGTGAGCAGTTTCAAACGGGTTATTATGCACACACTTGATGGGCACATATGCAAATGGTTCCATGTGGTGATGAACATACCAACTTTGACTAGCAATCAGCACTACCGTGCCAAGGCTCACTGCAGCCGCATCCCACCTTGACCCTCCACTCTACAACCCTGCCGCAGGCTGTTTGGCCTGAATCCCAAGCACCGCCACGACCGCATGCAATTCCCCCGCCACCTGTATGCGCACCTGGAGGGCGATCTGCAGCGGTGCCGCAGGCTGCACGAGGCAGCCTCCCTCATCACTCGCCTGGCTGAGCGGCAGGAGCTGGCTGAGGTGGCGCAGGCCTCGGCTGCTGCGCGCCTGGAGCCGCAGGTGGCCAGCCGGCCGCCCTCAGCACTGCTGGGAGAGCTGGAGGGGCATGCAGAGGAGCAGCAGCAGCAGCAGCAGGGCCAGCAAGGGCGTGGACGGCAGGGGCGAGAGGCCCAGCAGCAGGGGCGGCGGGCAGACAGTCAGCAGCGGCCGGACAGCCAGCAGCGGCGGCAGCAGCAGCTGGGCGGTCGGCCAGCAATGTGGGGTCAGTAGGTGGCAGCCTTGCTGCTAACAGGGATGGGGCCGCAAATGCAACAGCGAGCGGCACCTCGCACGCCGCACAGCAGGATAACTTCTCAGTCAAGGTGGATCATGGTGGTCGGTCAGTGGCAATCACTCACTGGCACAGGAAGCAAGGGGCACGGCGTCCCATCGTCGTCAAGAAGTACACCTTCAAGGTTGTTGGCGAGGTGAGCTGGCCCAAGGCATGCTGGGATGGTGTTGGTAGCAAGTTGCTGCGGAACGTCCACTTTGGCCATGTTCCAAGCCAAGGGCTGCAATCTAAATTGATTGGCGTTATGCGGCTGTGCCTGCAGGAGGAGAAGCGCATCGCCCACGACCTGATGCGGCTCTGGCGGCAGATGAAGCGCAAGAAGCCGCTGAAAAGAACGGAGTGAGCTTGCAGCATTGGGGAGCTTGGGGATTCCCAGTTCTGTGCTTGCTGCATGCCACCTCCTCGTGTTTTCCGCAAGGGTGGTGCCACCCAAACCAGCTGTTTTTTACGTGCTTTTACTTGCCCCTGCCATTGCCTGCAGGCTCAACAACCAGCCGCAGCTGTACTCCAAAGAAACCGCACAGATCAAGCAGTGCAGCAGCCCAAGCCAGTTGTTGGAGTTGCTGCACAGCCTCCGCCAGGCGGGCCGCCTTGCGCAGCTGGCAGCTGCAGCAAGCGCGGCAGCTGGTGGAGCAGCAGCGGCAGCAGCGGAAGCGGGAGCAAGCAGCGGCAGCAGCGGCCCGGGAAGTCGTAGAGGCCAGGGGCGCAGCATTGTGGCGGCGCCCGGAATGAGGCAGCCGGAGCGTAGCAATGTGGCAGGGCAGATTGAGCAGCAGGGGCGGCAGCATCTACGATGGGATGAAGCGGATGAGGAGGATGAGCAGCAGCAGCAGCAGCAGCAGCGACCACTATTCAAGCAGCAGCAGGCACCACGCAAGCAGCAGCAGCACCACCAGCAGCAGCAGCGGCAGCAAGGGGTGGCGGAAGAGCAGCAGCTTGGCTCTCCCAAGAAAGGCAAGCGGCGTGCTGACCGTGAGTGGGAGTCGCTGCATGGCGGCAACAGTCTGGCAAGCAAGCGGTCACGTGTGCAGCAGCAGGAGCCGCGTGCACATCGGGAGGAGCAGCAGGAGCAGCATGCGCGGCCTGTGCAGCTGCCGCAGCACCAGGCTGCCTCCAAGCATGAGCAGCCGCGGCAGCCCGAGCAGCAGCAGCAGCAGCAGCAGCAGCAGCAGCAGCAGCAGCAGCAGCAGCAGCAGGAAGGCAAGGCACGGCAGCGGGAGGATGAAGGGCGGCCAGGGCAGGCATCGCAGGTTTTAAGAGTGCTGGGCGCTGCAGCTCAGGAGCGCAGCAACGCAGAGCTGGAGCCTGGCAGCCCAGGGAAGAAGAAGCGTAGGAAGGAGCGGCAGGTGCAGCAGGCACAACAGGCGCAGCAGCAGCCGGCGGCTACGGCAGGCGAGCGGGTTGAAGGGCTGGGGCCACGGCCACAGTGTGCGGCGGCAGCAGGGCCAGCAGCGGCGGCTGGTGCTGCCCAGCGTCCGGCCGCAATGCAGCCGCCAGCAGCAGAGGCTCCGCTGGGCCTGGCTGAGCTGCCGCGGAGCATGCCAGCTGAAATGACGAGCCCCTGGTGGGCGCTCAACCGGCTGAGGCCGCACCTGGAGCAGCGGGGCGCGTGCGATGATGCCCAGGTGCGCATGGCCTCGTGTGGGTCCTGGTTGCTTGCAGGCTGCGTGGATCAGCCGACGTAAGGCACATTGGATGCCTGCCATATCTCGGCGACTGGCTGTCCAGCGCTTCATCACGCATGCCATCATCTTCGCACCTTGCTTCTCCAATGCCATTTCATCTGCTGCAGTTCAGCAGCTTTGCGCTGCACTTTGTGGACGCGGACGCCGAGGAGCAGCGCGGCCTGTACGCAGCGCTGGCCGGCTGCCTGCAGGCGGGAGATGCGGCCGGCGCTGCCCGCTGGGTGCGCAAGTACGGCGGCTGAGCAGGGGCGGACGTGTCGCTCTGCGGCTAGGCGGGTCAGGAGTCGGACAACACTGGCTCAGCTTGATATGCGTTGTACTTTTGCAATCTTTTTGTGCTTTCATGTCTTGCCAACTTCCGGTTTTGCGCTGATGCTTGATTGCTTTGTGTACAGTTAGTTCTTACTCGAGGACACACACGTTGCAGCAAAGAGAGCCATCCTGCACCCAAGCCTTTTTGCAGTCATCTCTCTTGCGGTGTTGACCAATTGCTGAACGCTGCAATGTAAAGATACAACACGGACAGCACCCATCTGCTTGTGGACATGCTCCTGGGAGGGGCCTCCGCTCGCAATGCAAGTGCCACCGCCGACTTGGCCGCGAGCAGCGCTGTCTGGGGCAAGCCGAGATACACTGAACCCGACGCTGCTGGCACTGGCCTGCATTCCTCAGCTCCTCTTCGTTGCCAGAGAGGCTTCCGGCATGGCGCCGCGACTGGCCGTCTGGGCAGGGCTCGTAGCCGCGCTGCTGGCCGCCTCCAGCTCTCTGCGGGGCACGTGCACTTTCAAGGAGATCGCTGGCAACGTCTACAGGTGATCCGCGTAAGGTTGGGCGCGATCGAGCGCCCGCCGCCGCCGACGACAGTACCGGCGGCCTAAGCTTGCTTGCGCGCCTGCTTCTGTATCAGCTCTTGTCATGCCGCTCGCAATCATTGAGCCCACCCTGGTCCTCCGGGATCCCTGCTGCAGATACCAGCGGCTGTGGCAGCCGCTGCCGGGCTTTCCTGCGCCCGCCACCATTTGGCTTGTGCGCGAGCAGCTGGAGGCAGAGGGGCAGCCCCAGTGGATCTTGATTGATGCTGGCTTTCCAGACCGCTGGAGCGATGCCTGGAACACACAGATGATGGCAGCCCTGCGCAAGATGGTGCCACCCGGCCACCTGAAGGCCATCCTGTGTGAGCCTGCTGCTGCTTATTCAAGCCGCTGCAGGGTGCCGCCTGCTGATCGTGAACAGCAAAACGCTCGTTTCGCTGTGACGCTGGGAAGCTTCTGCAAGCTGTTTGCCCAGTGCATTCCCCAGCATGTTGCTGCCCGCCTCTGGTGCATCAGCCACTGTGCTGCTCATCCCCGGCCCTGCGCAGTGACGCACAGCCACACCGACCACGTGAGCGGCGTGCCGGGCCTGCTGGCTACCTACCCCGAGGCGGCACTTGTGGTGCATGAGAAAGAGGTCCCGTTCCTGACTGGGGAGGCCAAGCACCTGCCCAACCCTGGCACCTTCTGGCGCGTGCTGCGTGCGCTGGGCCTCGTCAACGGCCTCATCACGGTGAGGAGCGAGGGGCAGCTGAGGGGCATGCTGCACATGGCACTACATCTCCTTCGAGGGCTGCTTGCTGATTGCTGCATCACAGCAAGACCTGTGCGCTGGCCGCTGCTCCAGCTTGCTGGCTCGGCTGGCCACAATTTCCTGATGGCCATGGCCAACCTGAATCACAGCCCGCCTGTCCATGCTCCTTCCTAGGTGCCACGCGACCGCCTGCGGCTGCTGCGCGACGCCGACACACCCGATGGCGCCCCCAGCAGCAGCGCGCTGCGTGAGGCGGGGGTGCAGACCCTGTCTTTCATCCCCACCCCGGGGCACAGCCCCGGCCACGTGTCCTATCTCCACGAACCGACTGGCTCGGTGCTGGGTGGAGACGTGCTGCTGCGCCTGCAGCCCCGCATCCAGCTGGGCCCTCCAGCACAGGTTACCACCACCAAGCCCAAGGCGTTTTCGTACGAGTACCCCGCCACCTGGCTGATTGTGCAGATGTGAGTGGCGGTGTGGCTGATCAAACTCAGGCAGTAACCTCCTGACCTCAGAGCTGCTGCGCATGGTGCAGCAGGCAAAACGGCCAGGCTTGCATGGTCAGTTGGCTCCCTTGACTCTGACTGGCATGACCTGGAGCTGTGCTCACCGCCGCTGCCTTGCCGCCTTCTCTGTCTTGCAGGAGCAATGCAGGTGAGGTCGTTGGTGATGCCGCTGCTGCTCGTTTGGCTGGGCCCCACTAACATGTGCAGCAGCTGCTGTGTGTCTGGCATTGCTCCCTCCACTGCTGCTGTGGCTCAGGCAAGCTCACACGCCTTGCCAGGAGGCTGCCAGGCTGTACGAGCACCCAGCGACACAGGGGCATGCCCCCGCCAGCTTGACGGGCCTGTTTCCCTTGCAAAACCTGGTACCACCGTCCCTTGCCTCGCCAACCCTGATTCCTGAGCCAGGCGACCTCACCTCCTTCTCAACCTACACGTCTGAGCCCACTGGCGGCGACCGGCTGGTGTTCCAAACGCGCTTCCTGTCCCTGTCCTTCACACCCACCCTGATCTGCCCCATGCCCACGTGAGTGTGGGGGTTCCAAGATGCATGCTGCTGGTCAAGTGGCTGCCCTGCGTTAGTTGGCACGTGATGGCTGCCGAACAGCCGGCGGTAGCCCGGTAATCCATCTCAGTCGAATCCCGTGTCAAATGGCGCGTTACTGCCTTTCTGTCTCTACTCCATCTCCCCCGCAGCTGCGACTACGAGCAGATCCAGCGCAGTGTGTGCCACATGGCTGCCCTGAGCGGCAGGTGGACCCGCTTCTGGCCCAACCACGATGCGCTGGGCCAGGGCATGAGCCGTGAGGAGTTTCTGGCTTTTGCTGCCCAGATGCCGGGATGCGAGGTGGCCAGCAGCTGATAGCTGAAGCCTCTCGCCCACACATGCTGCAGCTTGCAGCCCACAGCTTGAGGCCATGCGGCAATGCTTACAGGCAGGGGATATGGACTTGTATAGATTCGGTGAACATGTATGCAAGGAAGAAACGCGCTGGGACACTGTATGAAATGGCTGTGCATGACAAAATAGCAGGTGACACGGGGTTAGAAGCTTTCAAATGGCAGAAAGTGCAGTGCAAAGTCTGACTAGCGGCTGGTGGTCCAAAACTGTCTGACCAAGGAAGGCGACTCTGCAACTGCTGAAAACTTGCAAGCCGGAGCGATGGAAACGAAATGCTGTTCTTGCTTGACTCTCCTCAAAACAGCTTGCACTGCCGCCGTAAGTGCTGATGAAATACCGATGTGCACGCTGACCGAACCTGACGCCAAAACTAAACTGTCTTGCTGATCGCGAGCCAAGCCACATGGCCTGGCTGGCAAGCGTCCCAACGCTCAGCTTGCCGAGCGGCGGCGGGCGGCGCTCAGGTGCGCCTGCAGTGCCGACAGGTCACCATGGTGTGCGCTCAGCAGGCGAACACCTTCGCTCATGGCCTGTGCGCGGGGCAGGGGCAGGAAACGGCACAGCCTCAGCTTCAGGCATGTGCATCAATTCCCAACCTTGAACTGAGCAAGATGGCAGGATTGTGAAGTGGACAGAGTGGCACGAGGCAGAAGGACGCTGCACACATTTCCTGCTGCACCTCCACTGTTCGCACCTCCTTTGTGGCAGCCCACGCCTGCTCCACCTGCACCCGCCGCTGTCGCTCCTGCTCCGCCTGCAGCCCAGTTGCGGCCAGGGCACGGCGCGCCTCCGCAAGCTCGCCTGCCAGGGCTGCCGCCTCGCGCTGCGCCGCCTGCAGGGACATCTGCAGCCCGCGCCGCTCGCCCAGCAGCGCCTTTGCCTCCTGCATGGGGGTCAGTCACAGGGGCCAGGGTTAGGGGCAGTGGCTGTGGCTGAAAGCAGCGATTAAGACTGCAGATAGCAGGCCTTGACAAACACAGCATGTACACACCGCGCATCTGCGCAATCGGGCCTGGCAGCCCACCACCGTTTCAGCACTCACCGCCTGCGAGGCCGCCAGCGCTTGCTCCACCTCTGAGCTGCGCCGCAGGGCCAGCGCCGCCTCCTGCTGCGCCTGCTCCACCTCGCGAGCCATTGCCTGGTGGTGCGCGGTGTGGGCAGCCAGCGCACGCTCGCCTGCCGCGTCCTGCTGAGGCGCATGCTGCACTGTGTCCAGCTGCCATGAGGGAGTGAGAGGGCAGCGTGGGGAGAGAATTGAGACGACCTGTGAGCCTCAGGCCAATGAGGCCACCAAACGTAGCACAACAACGCAACTCTCTTGGCCTGGACGCTTGAACCAAATCAAAATCGAGCCCCGAAGCAGCAATCACGAGCCAGCGCAGCTCACCTGTGCTTCCAGCTGGGCGCAGCGCTGGCGCAGCTGCTCCTGGTCGGCGGCAGCCTCCGCCAGGCGCGACTCCAGGCTGGCAGCCTGTGGGGTGGCAAGCAGTAAGGTGGCCAAAGTTGCAAGAGGGCCGGCATGGTTGGGCAGGAGTGCGGTGATATGGCCTTGTAACCTCAAGCGCATTTGCCACCTGCTGAGCTGCAGACACGTGCCCACTGATTGGGGGAAGTGCTTTCAAAGCGCAGCCTTGAGCCGCCCAGCCAGCTCACCGCTTGCAGCTGCTCAAAGATGTGTGCCAGCGCAGCGTCTGCCGCCTCCTGCCCTGCCCCAGCCTCAGCCCCGGATGGCCGAGGGGCACTGGGCGCAGCCTCTTGCTCCGCCAGCTGCAGAAAGCAGCACGGCTGGATCGAGTGAGCTGGGAGCAAGGTGAAACAGCAGTGGCGCACTTGCAGGGCAGTACCGTGCAAGGCGGAAGTGATAATCGCTGTGCGGGGCAGAGAGCGCGCCCAAGTAGAAGGTCCATCACAACTTGACACAGCCCACCCACCTGTGCCTCGAGCCGGGCGCAGCGCTGCCGCAGCTGCTCGCTGTCTCCTTGCGCCATCGCCAGCTGTGCGGCCAGTTGGGCAGCCTGCGGGGGGAGAGCATAGGAAAGCATGGTCATGCTCGCGCGTTGAATGAATTCCAAGAGGCTGATTGCTAGCATCACTCAGCATGCTGTGCAGGGCCTGCTCCCCTACCCACCTGCTGCTTGGTGGCGGCCAGCTCAGTCTGCGCTTCCACCTGCCCCGCCTCAGCTGCCTCCAGCTGCTGCTGCCGCTGCTGCGCCACCGCCTGCTGCGCGTCTAGCACCGCCTGCAGCTCGTCGCGCTGCCCCTGCAGCTGCTCTGCTGCCGTCTGCTGCCGCTGCAGCACGGCATGCAGGCGCTCCGCCGCCGCCTGCTGCTTCTGTACCACACCCTGCTGCTCCTGCAGGGCTGCCTGCAGCCGCTGCGCCACAGCCTGCTGCTCTTGCATTGCAGCATGCTTCTCCTGGAGTGCAGCCTGCAGCTGCTCAGCGGCCGCCTGCTGCTCTTGGGCAGCTGCAAACTGCTGCTTCAGGGCCATTCGAAGCTGCTCCGCTGTTGCCTGTTGCTCAAGCAGGGCAGCCTGCAGCTCGTCCCGCTGCCCCTGGAGCTGCTGCGCCAGCTGCTGTGCCGCGTCAGCAGCCTGCTGCGCGCTTCGGAGCTGCAAGCGGGAAGACAAGGGTGCACGGCAAGAGAATTCATTTTGGAATTTGGGTTTGTGCCCTGCGGTTACAGAATGCATTGCAACCGAGTGTGACAGCGAGGCAGACTGCAGGAGCAGGTGCGGCCGCCTACCTCAGCGCGCAGCTCCTCCCTCTGCTGATGCACCTCCTGCAGCTCGATAAAGGCCTGTGGAGCGGAGCAGAGCAGGCCGGTGCATTTGTTACAAAACAAATGCATGGCTGGACTCACCCAGCAGCGTGGAATCCATGCTTTCCAAGATTTGCACGTCCCAGCACAGTTCCACGTCTTGGTGGCAAACCCTGCAATGCAAACGTGCCGCCTTGCCCAGCTGTTCAGCAACCAGACCTTTGCGACCCCTGCCCGCCCCCGCCCACCTGCTGCAGGCGGGCCTTGTGCGCATCGGCATCCTCCAGCTGCTGCAGCGCCTCCACCGCCTGCTCTTGCACCGCCTGCAGCTGGAGCCACAGCTGTTCAGCGACCTCCTCAGCCGCCTCCTTCTCGGCTAGCAGCGCCTCGGCCGCCGCCTCCTGCTCCGCTAGCTGCGCCCGCATGTCGCTGGCCACCTGCAGTTGTGCAACATGTGGAGCTGGATGGACTGGGCAGGATTGAATTGCCACATAATCTTGCAGCACGGCCAGGCACTTCAGAACAGCCATGGCATGCGGCGCCTACGCCGCTATTGCACAGCACCAAACACAGCAGTTCTCACGCAACAGCCAAGCGGCCGCAGCTGGGAGAAGTCTTGCCTGTGCCATGGTGCTCATCTGCGCAGGCAGCAGGTGCAGCTGCTGCTGCAGCACCACCACCTTCTCCCGCAGCTGCTCAATGCGGATGTGCTGCAGCTCGGCGTCTCGCTCGGTGGCCAGCCGGGCCGCCTCCTGGGCCGCCTTGCGAGCCGCTGCACGCACGCGCCGGGCTACAGCCTCCTCTGCCCGCGAGTCAGAGGCCAGGGCAGCCTCGCTAGCACTGTCTGCTGCAATGGGGACTGCTGGGGGCTGGGGCTGCGGGGTGGCTGCTGGTGTGACCGTTGGGCCAGCGGGGAGTGTGACCTGGCTGCTAACGGGCACCGCCTCTAGTGCGCTGATCTGCGCCGGCGTGAGCGGTGCCAGCTCCGCTTCTACAAGCTGCTTCTGTTGCTCCTGCTGCTTGGGTGGTTGCTGCGGCTGCTGCGGCTGCTGTGCCTTGCGGGCACGGGACGGCAGCTTGGGCGCCGCACGCTCCTGCTTCGGTGCGTCCACGGGCGGGCTTACCGTCATGCGGGGGTGTGGCGTTGGGCTGGATCGAACCTGCAGCATGGCGTACGTTGCCAGAAGTTGTTTATTGTAGCTGTCCAGCCCTGCGGCGCTAGACTGCCAGGGTGCCTCGGGCACAAGAGCAGGTGCGCCGGCCCGCGGCGCACGGCGCGTCCCGGAGAGGCACCCCTCCACCGCCGCCCACCTGAGCTTCCTGCACGCTGGCGCACGTGCCAACATACTGAATGCGACCGCGGATCGTCCCGTTATTGGCGACTGGCGCGGGCAGCAGCCTGGCGAGCGGCGGCGATGCCGCCGCGGCGGCAAGCATCTTTCGGCCGCCTCCGGCCCACACGAAACGATGGGGAGCAATCACAGGAATGCCTGGGGTGCGTGTGGGGCGAGGGCCGAATCAAAGCCTGCTCGCTCATGCAGCATGGCCACTGTGCGCTCTGGGGTAAGCGGGTGCAAGCCTTTGGTCTCTAATAAGCTTGCAAATCAATCGCGATTGCCGATGGGCACCGCCGACGGCCAGCCGCCGCCGCCGCCGCTGCCGATGGCCACCGGCTGCTCGTCTGCTCAGCTCGGTGATCAGCGCTGCGGCCAGCCAGTTGCCGACTGGACCACACCAATACTCGGGAAGCCAGCTGCAGCGCTTTACAGGAGCGTACGAGCTGAGTTGGTCGGGCGCATGAATGATTGGCAAAGCGGGCGCCCCGAAAACGACGGGTTTTGGATGGTTGTGCAACGTGGTGAGCATTGAGTTGGGACAAAACTTAAAAGCAATCGGCATAGCATTCAGTCCAAAAGAAGAGCCAGAAAGGAGCTCTGGTGCTCAAGCACTCAATCAAACACTCGGGCGATTGAAAGCAGGATGCGGGTGGGTGCAACACGAGAAAGGGAGAGGAGTCTCGAGCAACAGGGAAGGGAAGCATTGGCGCATTGCATCCAACAGGCCGGTGCGGTCAGGATAGGGGTGGGTGGTGCCCAATGAGCAAGCACGAAGTGTGTAGGAAACACATGACCCGAAGGAGCGTGGGACGGGGTGCTGCGGCATTGAATGCAGTGCATGTGGTGCCTCAGTGCCAGGGCGGTGCGGGGCGGGGCAAGCAGCAGGTCACACGAAGAACTTGGGGAACGACTTGATGCAGTTGCGGTCGGTGCGATAGTCAATGTTCAGGATGTTCACCGGGCCGTCCGAGCCAAAGCTCACAACCTGGCCGCCGCCAATGTACATGGCAACGTGCTTGTGAGGGCTGGCGCCGTAGAACACAAGGTCGCCCAGCTGGGCGGCGGCGTAGGACGTTCCCTTGCCGCCAGCCACCCAGGTGCCGTACGTGCTCTGCGTGCCTGTGTAGCCGGCCGTCCAGCTGGCGCCGTTCATGACGTCGGACGTCTTGCCAAAGGCCGCCCAGTAGAGCCAGGTGGCGAAGGCGCTGCAGTCGCTGGTGGCGGGCACGCTGGGTGGGCACACGTACTTGCTGATGCCGGCCCAGCGGCTGGAGGTGTCCACCCAGTCGATGTACTGGCGGCGGCTGGCAATCTCAAGCGCCATCTTCACCAGCCCGGGCCGGTTGGCGGTGATCTCCAGGCACTTGCGGTAATCTGCATGCAGCCGCACAGCTTGACGTTAGTTAGCCTAGTGCACCGGCAGGGTAGGATTGTGGCATGCAGCAATGCCAGGCAAGTGGTAACAGCATAACTGCCGCCAGGGGCACGCACCAGGCAGCCTGTTGGGGACGCCAGAGACCGCGATGTTGTTGGCATAGCGGGCATAGACGCCGTTCTTCAGGTAGCAAATCTTGCCGGAGGAGGTCCAAGTCCATGCCCTGCACACCACAAACGAAGGTTCACATCTGAGCGCACATACAAGCTGTGCATACCACAAGTGTCCAGATACCATGCAAGGCATGATGCATGCGGCTGCCAGTTGCAGCGATCTGGAAGGGAGCTTGCTCTAGACCTGCACTTACTTGCAAGAGCTGTCGGCAGAGCACAGGTTGCAGCAGGCTTGGGAAGAGCTGACGGATGCATAGTTCTTGATGTCGCCACCCCAGTAGTCATACCCAGTCTCGGAGAAGCATGAAGCCGCAGGAGAGGTTTGAGCTGCAAAGCCAGTCAAACCATTGGGCAACAGCAATGAGCATCTCTTGACCGGGCGAGCCTCTTGGCAGCCGACAGATTCGGTCACTTGAATGGAGCGCGGGCCCCGCATGTCCATAACAGCAGGCATTTGTGCACCCTCACTCACGGTTGCAGAGGAGCTGGGTCTTGTAGTTGCCTCCCAGGCCGCCGTTGA
>VFQQ010001014.1_pt1 | contig 44095 bp, 41 predicted proteins | sample 3512341 | NCBI WGS metagenome assembly VFQQ01 (sample SAMN10412373, study PRJNA504923) | tailings metagenome | isolation source: Relicate 2 Philex TSF1 revegetated site | place: Philippines: Tuba, Benguet | collected 2017-08-29 | reverse complement strand
TTGTGGCCGGGTGTTCTGACGGGTCGCAGCGAGACCGCTTTGCCCGTCGCTGAAGCCTAGACCGTCGATGCTGCTTCAAGCGAGGCATGGGCGCCCAAGGCGGATTGAACTTGCAGAAGCACTTCCTTCTGGGCGGTCATGTTAGAAAAAATCTCTATCGTTTCGTCACGTGCGGCTTCCGTGATCCAAACACATAATCTATCAAAAAGGTAGAGTTAGTTATCAAAAGAGGTCGCCGTGACCGCCATTGCCGCCCAGAAGCAGTTCGAGGACGCCGCCCAACCGCCCCGCTACACACGGGACGAATTGCTGGCCAGGGTGCCGGCGCTGGTCGCCGAAATCGAGAAAGGCGCGGTCAAACGCGACCTCGACCGCGAATTGCCTTTCGAGGCCTTCCGCCTGTTCAAGGAGGCTGGTCTCGGCACGCTGCGCATTCCATTGGCACTCGGCGGCCCGGGCGGCTCGGTGGCCGACTATATCGAACTCATCGCCGCCATCGGCTCGGCAGACTCCAATGTGGCGCATGCGCTGCGCTCGCATTTCAATTTCACCGAGAGCCTGGCGCTGAACCCCGACGCTCCACGGGCCCGCGAACACCTCGCCCATGTGCTGGAGGGAAAACTCTTCGGTGGCGCTCATACCGAACAGGGCGGCACGCAGGCCGGCAGCATTTCCACCAAACTGAGCCGCACGCCGCAGGGCCTCCGCCTCAACGGCCGCAAGTGGTACGCCACTGGCACCGCGTTCGCCGACTATGCCTCGATCAGCGCGAAGGACGATGATGACCAGTTCGTCTCGGTGATGATCCCGGTCGACCGCCCGGGCGTCACCATTCTCGACGACTGGGACGGCATGGGCCAGAAGCTCACCGCATCGGGCGGCGTGCTGCTCGAAAATGTCGAGGTCTTCGAACACGAGATCGCCCCGCGGGCGCTGGACGGCAATATCGGTCGCCACGTCTCCACCCTGCGCCAACTCCATCTCGCGGCCTCGGCCGCGGGCGCCGTGCGCGCCGTGTTTCGCGAGGGCACGGCCTATGTGCAGAAACAGGCCCGCTCCGCCGCCCACAGCCATGCCAGCACCGCGCGCGAGGATCATTTCGTGCAGAAGGTGGTCGGCGAACTCGCGGCACGCACGTTCGCGGTCGACGTGTTGATCGCCGAAAGCGCCCGCGCTCTGGACCGGACGGTCGCCGCATTCGCTGCCGGTGATGACGAGAAGCTCGAAGCCGCTTTGCTCGACAGCTCGCTCACCACCGCCCGCACTCAGCTGATCACCGCCGACCTCGCCTTGAAGGCGGCTGAGCAGATCTTCGAGCTGGGCGGCGGTTCGGCAACATCGCGAAAGTACAATTTCGACCGCCACTGGCGGAACATCCGCACCGTGCTCAACCACAACCCGCTGCTGCACAAGGCGCGCGTGGTGGGCGACTACTACCTCAACGACACCACCACCTTCCTCGAAGAAGGCAAGGTGTTCTGATGCCGGCCCTCCGCGCCTCTACTGCGCTCACCTCCCACGCCACCCGTCGCCGCCGCGAGATCGTCACGCTATGCGCCGTGTCGCTCTCCCTCCTGCTCGTCGGCGCCATCGCCTTCGGCTTCATTTCCTAAAGCGAGAACCACCATGGCAGAATTCATCGGCCACACCTCCAACCGCGAGGGCTCGGACATCATCCCGGCCTCGGGCCCGGTCATCGACAAGACCTATATCCGCAACCACGTGCAGGCGGCCGAGGCCGCCGGCATCGACCGGCTGCTGATCGGCCAGTTCGCGCAATGGCCCGACAACAACCAGATCGCGGCCTTCGTGTTCTCGCAGACCGAGCGCATCGGCGCCTTGCTGGCCCATCGCCCCGGCCTGGTGCAGCCGACGCTCGGCGCCCGCCAGTTGGCGACGCTCGACCAGTTCTCCGAAGGCCGCGTCTGGGCCCATTTCATTACCGGCGGTTCGGACACCGACCAGGCCCGAGACGGCGATTTCGAGGACCACGACACCCGCTACGCGCGCACCGACGAATATCTCGAAGTGGTACGGAAGGTCTGGGAGAGCGACGCGCCCTTCGACCATGAAGGCCGCTTCTACAAGTTCAAGGGCGCCTTCAGCCAGGTGAAGCCCTTCCAGAAGCCGCGCATCCCGATCTCCTTCGGCGGCTCGTCCGACGCCGCCATCGCGGTGGCCGGCAAGCACGCCGACCTCTACGCCCTCTGGGGCGAGCCGCTCGACGGCGCTCGCGAGACCATCGCCAAGGTCCGCGCAGCCGCCGTCGCCAATGGCCGCGACGCGTCCGAGATCAAGTTCACCCTCGCCTTCCGCACCATCGTTGCCGACAAGGAAGACGACGCCTGGGCCTCAGCCGCTGACATCCTCGAGAAGGCCAAGGCGACCTACGGCACCTCCGACAAGCGCCTCAACGGCAACGGCGAAAAGCTGCCCAGCAACATCGGCTCGGTCCGCCTGCGCGAGGCCGCGGCACGCGGCAAGGTTCTCGACAAGCGGCTCTGGACCGAGTTCGCCGAAGTGTCCGGAGCCGGCGGCAATTCCACCGCCCTCGTCGGCAACCCGCAACAGGTCGCAGACGCCATCCTCGATTACTACGACCTCGGCATTTCCAACTTCCTCGTCCGCGGCTTCTACCCGACCTCGGACACCGTCACCTACGGCCGCAACGTCGTCCCGCTGGTGAAGGCCGGCATTGCCGAACGCGAAGCACGGAAAGTAGCAGCAGAATGAGCAAGCCCCTCGACGTCGTCGACATCCACACCCATCTCTGGCCGCCGGCTTACGCACCCGGTGGCGCCCGCGAGAAGAAGAGCTTTGGCTTCTCGCCCGAGATCTATCGCAAGATCACCACACCGGCTGCGCTGGTCGAGGAGTTCGACGAGGCCGGCATCGCGCTCGGCGTCGTCACTACCACCATCGAGAGTCTGTTCGGCGCCGACGGCGCGACCGATGCGGGCATCATTGCCGAGACCAATGACTGGCTCGCCGAGCTGCAGCAGACGTACCCGGGCAAGCTGAGCTCGTTCGGCGTGGTCGACGCCTGGGCCGGCGATGCGGCGGCAAAGGAAGCCGAGCGAGCCATCGGCACGCTTGGCCTCTCCGGCCTCGTCATCGACGCCGCCAAAGCCGGCAAGTTCCTCGCCGACCCCGCAGTGCGCCCCACGTTCGAAGTCGCCGCGAAGCACCGCGTGCCGATCTTCGTGCACCCTGTTGCCCATCCCAACTCCGACGTGCTGATCGCCGGTGCCGGCAAGAACGGCAACTCGCTCGGCCGCGGGCTGATGAACGGCGTCGCCTTCCTGTCGCTGCTCGAGGGCGGGTTGCTCGACGCCTTCCCCGATCTCGACTTCGTCTTCGCCACCCTCGGCATCGGCGCCATCGTGCAGGCGGCGCGTGGCGGCAAGTTCGCGCGCGACGCCAAGGGGCACCGGCCGAACGTCTACTTCGACACCATGGGCGACGACCCGCGCATCGTTCGCGCCCTGGTCGATTTCTTCGGCGCCGAGCGCGTGCTCGCCGGCACCGACTGGCCGATCCTCGCGGCTCTGTCGCGCGATCGCCTGGCCGCCAGCCTCACCGAGGCGGGCTTGTCCGACAGCGAACAGCGGCTGATCGCCGGCGGCAATGCGCGCCGCATTCTCGGCCTCGATGCAGCACAGGCCCAGGCGGCGGAATGAGCAAGCTCTTCGAGCCGTTTCGGCTCGGTGACATCGACCTACCGCATCGCATCGTGATGGCGCCGCTCACCCGGCGCCGTGCACTCGACGGCAAGGTACCGGCGGACATCGCCGTCACCCACTACACGCAGCGCGCCGACGCCGCGCTGATCATCACCGAGTCGACCGAGGTCGATCCGGTGAGCGCGGGGGCGACGCCCACCCGCCCCGGCATCTTCACCGACGCGCAGCAGGCGGGTTGGGCAAAGATCGTCGACGCCGTACACGCCGCCGGCGGCCGCATTGTGCTGCAGCTTTCGCATATGGGCCGCACCGCCCACCCCACGCAGCGTTTCAACGAAGCGCTGCCGGTCGGTCCTTCCGCCATCCGCGCCAACGGATCGGTCTACACACCGGCCGGGCCCCTGCCCTATGTCGAGCCGATCGAGCTCGACGATGCCGGCGTGCGCGAAGCGATCCGCCACTATGTCGAGGGTGCTGCCCGCGCCAAAGCGGCCGGCTTCGACGGCGTCGAGCTGCATGGCGCCAATGGCTACCTCATCGACCAGTTCCTGCGCGACGGCTCCAACCGGCGCACCGACGCCTGGGGTGGCGCGGTGGAGCATCGCTTCCGCTTCCTCGCCGAAGTCATTGAGGGGACTCTGAAACACTGGTCGCCGGGACGCGTCGGCGTCCGCCTCTCGCCGACCAATCCGTTCCAGGACATGGCCGACAGCGACCCCGTCGCCCACTTCACCCGCATCGCCGAACTGCTGAACCCGTACGCCCTCGCCTACCTGCACGTGGTCGAGTATCCGCAGCAGAAGGAGGGCCGCCCCGAAGTCGCCCGCCACCTCCGCGCGGCCTTCGATGGCGCTTTCATCGCTGCCGAGGGTTTCACCCGCCCCGACGCCGAGCAGTGGCTGGCCGAAGACCGCGCCGACCTCGTCGCCTTCGGCCAGCACTTCATCGCCAATCCTGATCTGGTCGAGCGCTTCCGCCGCGACGCGCTGCTCAATCCGGTCGACAAGGCCACCTACTACACGCCTGGCCCGAAGGGTTACACGGACTACCCGACGCTGGCGGAGCTGCAGGCGGCGGAGTAGAATTGCGCGGTTGCTGAATCGAGCCGAACGCCATGCCCGAGCAGACCGAGACCGAGACCGAGCCGACCTGGATGGGCTTCCAGCTTGTTGCGGCGGCGCATTGGCAGGCCTTTCACCAGGCTTTCGTGGCGCTCTATCACCGCGAGCCCGACAAAGATCTGCTGGCGATCTTCACCGCGCTTGAGAACCGCCGGATCGTCGTGCTGCCACCGGCGGCGGCCACGCTCGTGCAACGCGAACTGCCCCGTTACAGGCTGCGCCCCTGCCCGCGCCCGCCCGGCAAAATGCTGCAACTCGAACTGGGCCACCGCCTGCAACTCGACACCACATGGTTCGAGGTTTCGGACGAAGAGCGGCGGGCCCGTATGGCGGCAGCCTAGCCCGCCAGCCGCTCGGCCAGCCCCGCGACCTGCATCCGGATATCCGGGATGGCTTCGATCTCGAAGAAGGTGCCGCGCGTGAGCGGCCCCACCGCGTAGAGGCGCGACGATGCCGCGCCGTTGGCGTCGATCACTTCGCAGAGCTGGGTGACGTCGAGGCCGATATGGAGTTCGTCCGGCCGCGCCGCGCCGGACGCGATGAGGCTTTGCACTGCCGGATTGCTGCTGTGCAGCACGTCGACGCTGACGCCGCCGCAATCGTAGACGCGGGCCACTTCGATGGATTGCTCGGAGAGGCTGCCCTTGGGCCGCACCGTGGCCCGCACGCGGTCGCCGGTACGCTCGACATCGAGCACTTTGCCGGCCACCAGCCGGACCTGGCCGGCATCGACGGCGGCCCGCATGCGATCGTGCAGGTCGGGCGGCAGGCGGTGGCGGTGAATGTTCCAGAACGGGCGGGCGTGTTCGAGGAAGCGTCGCCGCGCATGGGTGGACCAATCCTGCCAGATGCGCTGGTTGAACGGTCGCAACGCATCGACTGCGCCGCGCCAGTTACCGCCACGGCCGATATGCTCGTCCACCGTCTCGCGGAACCAGTCGGCGAAATAGTGCAGCTCGGTACCGAACGGCACGTCGGCCGCCTCGAGCTCCATCTTGTCCACGTCCCGATGGCTCTTGGGCAGCAGCCCGTGCCGCGACACCACCGTCACCGGTCCGCGATGCTCGCCGTGCGAGAGCGTGAGCCAGGCATCGACCATCGAAAGGCCTGAACCCAGGATCATCACATCGGCATCGGGATCGAGCGGCGTGTCTTCTTCGGACCCCACGCGCACCGCGATGCCCTTGCCGCGCGCCGCATGTTCCTCGTGGCCGACGGCCAGCACCGCGGTGTGGCCGACAAGGCTTGCCCCACTGGCGAGGCCGAGCTCGACGCCGTTCGCTGACGGATGCACGGCCACCACCGCATCATGGAGCAGATGCAGCCGGCCATCGTCGACATGGCGTCCGAGCACTTCCGAGAGATATTCGCCGTAGAGCCGGCGCGGCATGAAGACGAAGCGGTTGGCTTCGCTGACCAGCCCGCGGTCGAGCAGCCAGCGCCAGAAATGCTCGGGATCGTCGGCAAAGGCACTCATGCCCGGCGCCGCGACATTCAGCACGTGGTCGCGCTGCCGCGCCGAATAGGCGACGCCACGCCCGACCTCGCCGCGCTTCTCGATCAGCGTAACGCGGATATCGGCAGCCGGATCGCGCAGCAGATGCGCCGCCAGCAGCACACCACTAGCGCCACCACCGACGATGAGGATGTGCGGGCGGCTCATGGCGCGCACCCAAGGATCAGGCCGTCGCCTGCAGCTCCAGCGGCAGCACTTCGCCATCGGCGTCGCGCATCTGCGCCAGCGTGGTCGAGTCCAGCACTTCCGCGATGGCGTTGCGGACGTTGAGCATCATGTGGCGCACCTGGCAGGTGGCGACATCGCAATCGTCGCAGGCTTCGTAGCGCGTGTGGCTGGCGCAGGGGATCGGCGCCAGCGGCCCATCGAGCACGCGCACCACCGAACCGATCTTGATCTCCTCGGGCGGCCTGGCGAGGCGATAGCCGCCACCCTTGCCCTTGCGGCTCTGCACGAAGCCGGCATTGCGCAGATCGGACAGGATCGCGTCGAGGAACTTCTTGGGGATGTTGTTGGCGGTCGCGATGTCGGTGACGAGCGCCAGTTGGCCGACTGGAAAGTGGGCCAGATGCACGAGGGCCTTGAGGCCGTATTTTCCCTTGGCAGTCAGCATTGGCGAAGATCATCCCGGGCAGGTGAGCCGCCCGAGATATAAATTCTATTGATTTGATATACAAGAGACCGTGGCCTCAGGCGACGGCGCGGACGAGCGGCACCGGCTTGCCCGGCTCCGCATGGCGCGGCACGCGGCCTTCCACCGGGTGGCTCGGGTCGTTGTAGCCTGGCGTGGAGGCATGGCCGGTGGTCACCAACCGGTCGACCAGCGCCTCGTCGTCGGCATCGAGCCGCACGTCCAGTGCCTTCACATAGCTGTCCCAATGCGCCTCGGTGCGCGGGCCGGTGATGGCCGCCGTCACGAGCTTGTTGTTGAGCACCCAGGCCAGCGCAAAATCGGCCGGCGAAATGCCCTTGGCCTCGGCATGGCGAGCCACCTCCTGCGCGATGGCCAGCGATTCCGGCCGCCACTCGGTTTCGAGAATGCGCTTGTCGCCGCGACCGGCGCGGGTATCGGCGCCCGGCTGCTCGCCCGGCGCGTACTTGCCCGTCAGCACTCCGCGCGCCAGCGGCGAGTAGGAGACGACGCCGAGGCCGTAATAATGCGCCGCCGGCAGTTGCTCGGCTTCTGCCTTGCGATCAACGATGTTGTAGAGCGGCTGGCTGGCGATCGGCCGGTCGATGCCGAACTGATCGGCGAGATGCGCCACCTCGGCGATGCGCCAGCCACGGAAGTTCGAGACGCCGAAATAGCGCAGCTTGCCCTGCTTGATGAGATCGGCGATGGCCCGCACCGGCTCCTCCAGCGGCGCGTCGAAGACGGAGCGGTGGAAATAGAGCAGGTCGATATAGTCGGTTCCCAGACGCTTCAGCGAATTCTCGACGGTCTGGATCACCCACTTGCGCGAGTGCCCGCCGAGGTTGGGACCCTTGGTGTGCGAATTGACGAACTTGGTGGCCAGAACCCAGTGGTCGCGATGCGCCTTGATGCCCTGCCCCACCACCTTTTCGCTGAAAGCTTCCGGATCGGGCGTCTGCTGCCCGAACATCATGGTGCCCAGCGACAGCGGCGAGACCTTGAGGGCCGAGCGGCCGAGATAGCGATAGTCAACCATAGTCAAACTCCGTTTGGTATCAGGCTGCGCGACGCTCGCCCGCCGATGCGGCGGCGATGAGGGCGCGAGTATAGTCGGTCTTTGGGTTCTTCCAGATCGTCTTGTGATCGCTCTCTTCGACGATCCTGGCATCCTTCATCACGATCACCCGGTCCGAGATGTATTGGACCACCGCGAGATCGTGGGAGATGAAGAGGTAGGACAGGCCGAGGCTCTGCTTGAGCTCGACCAGGAGGTTGAGAATCTGCGCCTGGATGGAAACGTCCAGCGCCGACACCGGTTCATCGCAGATGATCAGCGACGGTTTGAGGATCAGCGCCCGGGCAATGCCGATACGCTGGCGCTGACCGCCGGAGAACTCGTGCGGAAACCGCTCGGCCCAGGCGATCGGCAGCCGCACATGCTCGAACGTCTCGGCGATGCGCAGCTTGCGCTCATCCGGGTCGGTGACGCCGTGGACGATGAGCGGGGCTTCGAGGATTGACCGGATCGACTTGCGCGGGTTCAGCGAACCGAACGGATCCTGGAAGATCATCTGCAGGTTGCGGCGGATCGGCTGCATCTGCGTCGGGCCGAGCTTTTCGAGCGCGGTGCCGGCGAAGCGGATGGAGCCGCCATCGGTGTTGACCAGCCGCATGATGGCCTTCGACAGCGTCGACTTGCCCGAACCGGACTCGCCCACGATGCCGAGCGTCTCGCCTTTGGCGAGGCTCAGCGTCGCGCCATCGAGCGCCTTGTTGGCGCGGCCGCGCGTCCGGTAGGTCACCGAGAGTCCGTCCACCGCCAGCAGCGGTTCGGCTGTCGCCGGCGCTAACGCGAGGTCGCGCTTCTGCGGCGCCCGCACATTGTAGGCATTGCGCCCGTCGCTGCCGCGATCGACCTTGATCTCCGCAAGCGTCGAGGCGGTGTAATGCACACCCTCCTCGAGCCGGATCGAGGCCTGCGTCAGCCCATGCGTGTACGGATGCCGGCCGGCGGCGTAGAGTTCGCGTGTCGGTAGCTCTTCGAGCTTGTCGCCGTGGTACATGACCACGACGCGATCGCTCCAGCGGCCGACGACGCCCAGATCGTGGGTGATCAGCAGCAGGCCCATCGAGAGCTTGCGGCGCAACTCGTCGAGCAGTTCGAGTATCTGCGCCTGGATGGTGGCGTCGAGCGCCGTGGTCGGTTCGTCTGCGATCAACAGCTTTGGTTTGCAGGCCACCGCAATGGCGATCATCACCCGCTGCCGCTGCCCGCCCGAGAGCTGGTGCGGATAGTCGTCGACGCGGCTCGCCGGATCCGGGATCTTCACCAGATCGAGCAGTTCGATTGCCCGCCGCCGCGCGTCCTTCTTGCTGAGCTTTTCGTGGACGCGCAGGACCTCGATGATCTGCGCACCGATGGTGGCGACCGGATTGAGCGAGGTCATCGGCTCCTGGAAGATCATCGCGATATCGCGACCGCGCACCCGGCGCATGTCGCGTTCGGAGAGATCGAGCAGGTTGTTGCCCTCGAAGCGTATCTGGCCGTTCGGGATTTTGGCGTTGCGTGGCAAGAGCCGCATCAGCGCCAATGCGCTCAGCGACTTGCCCGAGCCGCTTTCTCCCACCACCGCGACAGTCTCGCCGCGATCGATGGAAAAGCTCAGCCGGCGCACCGGCGAGGCCTTGCCGAAGCTGATGGTGAGGTCATCGACCTCGAGCAGGCGGGGCTCGGTCATGACCGCTCCTCCGAAAAGCGCGGATTGAGCGCGTCGTTGAGACCGTCACCGATCAGGTTCAGCGCCAGCACCGTGAAGACGATGGCGAGGCCGGGCAGCGCCGTGAGATACCAGGCGGTGCGGATCATCTCGCGACCGGCGCCGATCATAGACCCCCACGACACGACGTTCGGATCGCCCAGCCCCATGAAGGAGAGCGCCGACTCCATCAGGATGGCGCTCGCCACCATCACCGACGAGGTGACGATCAGTGGCGGCAGCGCATTGGGCAGAATTTCGCGGAAGATGATGCGCGGATGTCGGAAGCCGAGGCTGCATGCCGCCACCACGTAGTCCTTCTCGCGGATGGCGCGGAATTCCGCCCGCGTCAGCCGGGCCACCGTCGGCCACGACACGATGGCGATGGCCACCGTCACGGTCAGTGCCGAGGGCTGAGCGATGGCGACCAGCACCACCAGCAGGACGAAGTTGGGCAGAGTCTGGAAGATCTCTATGAAGCGCACGAGGAGGTTATCCACCCACCCGCCGAAATAGCCGGCGACGGCGCCGACCACGATGCCGAAGGTCAGCCCAAGGGCAGTCGCTGCCAGCCCGACGAACAGCGAAATGCGCGCGCCATGCACGATGCCGGCCAGCACGTTGCGGCCCATCGAATCCGTGCCGAGTGGATAGGCGGGGTCTTGCCCCGGCCACAGGAAGGGCTTGGCCACCATGGCCAGCGGATCGCCCTTGAACAGCAGCGGCGCGACCAGTGCGGCGACCACTACGACGGCGAGGAAGATCACCCCGAACACTGCGTTGGGGTTGCGCAGAAAGACGCGCAGCTCCCGCCGACCGGCTGGAACCACCACCTCCGTGGTGAAGGTGGTGCGCGCATCGGGCGCGCGAAGATTGTGCCACTCCGGTTGGGCCGCTGCCTCGCCCTTGGCGGCAGCAGCCGGACGCAGTTCGGCCAGTTGCGCGGCGTGTTCGGCCGCAACGTCGCTCGTCGCCATCAGGCTTCTCCAATACGAGGATCGAGCCAGGCCTGCACCAGGTCCACGAGTGCGTTGGCGAGGATCACCAACACGGACGAGAGCAGCAGGATGCCCAGCAGCACGGTAAAGTCACGGGCCATGACGGCCTCGAAGGCGAGGCGTCCGAGACCCGGCCAGCTGTAGACGGTCTCCACCACCACGGCCCCGCCCAGCATGCCGCCGATATGCATGCCGGCGAGCGTGGTGATCGGGATCAGTGCGTTGCGGAGAATATGGCGCACCGTGACACCGAACGGCCCGACGCCCTTGGCGAGCGCGGTGCGGACGAAATCCTGATTGCGCACTTCGAGCATCGCGGCGCGGGTCAGGCGCGCATAGATCGCCACATAGAACAGCGCCAGCGAGGTCGCGGGCAGTATCATGTAGCGCACGTTTTCGATGACGGCATCGAGCCCGGTCTTGGTCGAACCGATCACCCCTGCCCCGCCGCTCGGTAGCCAGCCAAGGATCACCGAGAAGAGGACGATCAGCATCAGTCCGATCCAGAAGCTCGGGATGGAATAGAACAGCAGCGACAGGATCGAGATCAGCCGGTCCGGCAGGCGTCCCGAGAACGCCGCCATGAGCGAGCCCAGCGCCAGCCCGATGACGATGGCGATGCCGAGCGCCACCACCATCAGCAGCAGCGTACCCGGCAGGCGCTGGCCGATGAGCTCTGCGACGGGCATGCCGTAGCGCGGCGAATAGCCCAGGCTGAAATGGGCGAGATTGTTGAGGTACTCGAAAAGCTGCACCAACACCGGGTTGTCGAGCCCGAAGCGCTCGCGCAGAGCCGCCATGGTCTCTTCCGTTGCGGACCCGGCCTCGGCCGCCATCACGTCGGCGGCGTCACCGGGGGCGAGCTGCAGCAGGAAGAAGTTGAGAATGACGATGCCCAGCACCGTCGGAATGGCTTGCAGCAGCGTGCGCTGCAGCGTCCTGCCGATACGTCCCAATCGCAGCATCGCGTGATCTGGCCTCTTTGGTCGGGTCAACGGCGGCCAACCGTCATATCGGCCGATCCGCACTTTCATAGTTGACTAATCTTATAGGCTTTGTCAAACGTGAATTGGCAAATGCATCCTTCATATACGCAGTTTCAGGATTTCTGTTGCTGTTTGTGATGTGAAATCGGCGCAATTGCAGCAAAATCACCTCCCATCACCTCCGGCAGGAGAAAAACCACCTGCCGCCGGACCGGGAAGCGAAACGGTTCAACTCAGGGCGCGCTCACGCTCCTCCCGGGCGCAGGCGTCCACACAATCGGGGTAACGAAAATGACGTCATTCATCAGGCCGTCTCGCCGCGGCTTTATCGGACTCTCGGCAGCAGCGCTCGGCGCCGCCATGATCGGCGGTACACCGGCCAAGGCCGCGCCGACGCAGGGCGGCAGCGCCAACTTCCTGCTCTCGGCCGAGCCGCCGGTGCTCACCACCATCGCCCATACGGCGTTCAACTCGGTCTATGTCTCGGCCAAGACCACCGAAGGCCTGCTGACCTACGACTTCGACCTCAATCCCAGGCCGCTGCTGGCGACCGAATGGTCCATCAGCCCGGATGGCCTCACCTACACCTTCAAGCTGCGCGAAGGCGTGAAGTGGCATGACGGCAAGGATTTCTCCTCCGCCGACGTCGCCTATTCGATCCAGACGCTCAAGGACGTGCACCCGCGTGGTCGCAACACCTTCGCCAACCTGGTCGAAGTGCAGACGCCCGACGCCAATACCGCCATCCTCGTGCTTTCAAAGCCCGCGCCCTACCTGATCTCGGCCCTCGCGGCCGCCGAGTCGCCGATCGTCCCCAAGCACCTCTATGAGGGCACCAAGGTCGAAGAGAATCCGGTCAACCTGGCGCCGGTCGGCACCGGCCCGTTCAAGTTCAAGGAATGGGTGCGCGGCAGCCATATCGTCTATGAGCGCAACGCCGACTACTGGGACGCGCCCAAGCCCTACCTCGACCAGCTCATCGTTCGCTTCATCCCTGACCCGGCCGCCCGCGCCATCGCCATCGAGACCGGCGAGATCGACCTCGCGCCGGGCGTCCCGATCCCCTACTCCGACCTTGCCCGCTTCGAGGACATTCCGGAGATCGGCTTCGAGACCAACGGCTACCAGTATGCCAATGGCATCAGCCGCATCGAGTTCAACCTCGACCGGCCGTTCTTCCAGGACCTGAAAGTCCGCCAGGCCTTCTCGCAGGTCATTGACCGCAACGTCATCGTAAACACCATCCAGTATGGCTATGGCACGCCGATCGTCGGCCCGATCAACCCGCACCTCACCAAGTGGTATGTGCCCGATCTGCAGCCGCTGCCGATCGACACCGCCGCGGCCGAAAAGCTGCTCGATGAGGCCGGCTATCCCCGTGGCGCCGACGGCATCCGCTTCCGCCTGACGCACGACTATGTGCCCAGCGGCGACACTTACAAGCGCGGCGCCGAGTACATCAAGCAGGCGCTGGCGGCAGTGGGCATCGAAGTGACGGTGCGGGCGCAGGATTTCGCCACCTACACCAAGCGCATCTACACCGATCGCGACTTCGATTTCGCCTTCCAGGGCTTCTCGAACCTCTTCGACCCGACCGTCGGTGTGCAGCGCCTCTACTGGGGCAAGAATTTCAAGCCGGGCCTGCCGTTCTCGAACGGCTCGAACTACCAGAACCCGGAACTCGACGCCCTGTTCGAAGCCGCTTCGATCGAGCTCGATGAAGCCAAGCGCGTCGAGCAGTGGAAGCAGATCCAGCAGATCATCGTCGCCGACCTGCCCGACATCAACATCTCCGCCCAGCCTGAGATCACCATCTTCAACAAGCGCATCACCGACCACACGGTCGGCGCCGAAGGCAACGCGGGCTCCCTCGCCAACGCCTACATCGTCGCCTGATCGAACGGGCCGCGCCGGCGCTCCCTTACGGCGCGGCCCACCTCTTCCCAACCCAGTCAGCGAAGGACCGAACCATGAGCCGCACCGAACTTTCTGAAATCTGGTACACGCGCTGCCCGGTGGCGACGCCGCTCGGCCTCGCCGACCGCCTCGGCTACCTGGAGCAGGACTTCGCCCGCGAAGGCATCGCCATCCGCTCGGTGATCGACTCGCCCGACAAGAACATCCGCCGCAGTCACTTCGAGCACACGCTCGACTTTTCCTTCCGCCACGGCGGCAACGTCCCGCCGATCCGCGCCCGCTCAGAAGGCCGCAAGACCCGGCTGGTCGGCATCACCTGGACCGACGAGTTCCAGTCCATCATCACGCGCGCCGATAGCGGCATCCACACCGCGGCCGATCTGCGGGGCCGTCGCATTGGCATCCCGCGCCGTCCGGCCGGCATCGTCGACTTCCTCGCCGCCAGTGCGCTGAAGGGCGTCGTCTCGGCCCTGCAACTCGGCGGCCTGACCCTCGAGGACGCCGAGATCGTCGATATGACCGTCACCGAGGACGTGCTCGATCGCGGCGCCACCGCGTCGACTTTCGGCCTCGACCGCCGCGTGCAGTTCGGCCCCGAACTCACCGCTCTCGCTCGCGGCGACGTCGACGCCATCTACGTCAAGGGTCCCGTCGGCCTCGCCGGCGCCAACCTCATCGGCGCGCGCGAGGTCGTCGATCTCGGCTGGCATCCCGATCCGGCCATCCGCATCAACACCGGCGTGCCGCGCCTCTTGACCGTCGACGAGCGCCTCGCCGAAGAGCGTCCCGATCTCGTCGTGCTGCTGCTCGAAAGCATCCGCCGCGCGTCGGCCTGGGCGCGGGCCAATCCCGACGAAGTCCGTCGCATCGTCGCCCGCGAAAGCCACGCCACCGAGGATCAGGTGCTCGCCGCCCACGGCCCGGACCTGCACAAGCATCTCGAAATCGGCCTCGAACCCGAACTGCTGACGGCAGTGTCGAGTTTCAAGGACTTCCTCCGCGATCACGGCTTCCTGGCCGCCGATTTCGACGTCCACGCCTGGGCCGACCACCGCCCCTACGCTTCTCTCTCGAAGGCCGCCTGAAATGACCATCGCCGAGTTCCCCGCCCTTCTCGACAAGGCCCGCGCACTGGCCGACCGCTTCGCGCTCAGCGCCTCGCACTATGACGAAACGGGCAATTTCCCCTTCGTCAATTTCGACGCGCTGTTCGAAGCCGGCCTGCTGCGGCTGACCGCCGGCGCGGAACACGGGGGACTCGGCGCCGGTCTCACCGAAGCGCAGGCCATCGTCGCCGAGATCGCCCGCGGCGAGCCCTCGACGGCCTTGGTGCTGGCCATGCACTACCACCACCACTATGCCATCGGCCGCTCCGGCAAGTGGCCGGCGCATCTGGTCGAGCGGCTCAACCGGGCCAATCTTGACCACGTCTCGCTGGTCAACTCGGCGCAGGTCGAGCCCCGGGTCGGTTCGCCCTCGCATGGCACGCCGCCCGAAACCGTCGCACGCCGCGACGGCAAGGTGTGGAAGCTCACCGGCCACAAGACCTATGCCACCGGCATCGCGCTGCTCGAATGGGTCAACGTGCTTGCCGTCACCGACGAGCCCGAGCCACGCCTCGCCTCGTTCCTCGTGAAGTCGGATGCGCCCGGCCTCCACATCGTCGAGACCTGGAACGCCACCGGCATGCGCGCCACCGCCAGCCACGACATCCTGCTGCAGGATGTGGAGGTGCCGCTCGACGACATCGTCGATCCGCGCCCGCTCAGCGAAGGCCTGAAGCGCGACGAGACCGGCATGGCCTGGTATTTCCTGCTCATCGCCTCGGTCTATCAGGGCACCGCCCGCGCCGCCGCCGACTGGGTGCTGCGCTTCGCGGCGAGCCACAGCCCGGGCAGCCTCGGCGCGCCGCTCTCGACCGTCCCGGCCATCCAGGACGGCATCGGAGACATCGAGCAGAAACTCACCATCAACGAACGCCTTCTCCGCTCCACGGCGGAAGACGCCGACGCCAGGCGCCCGCTCGGACTCTCGTCGGCGCTGGTCAAGCACGAGATCGTCGAGAACGCCGTCGCCGTCACCAGCCGGGCGCTGGAGCTCGGGGGCAATCCCGGCCTGAAGCGCAACCATCCGCTGGAACGCCACCACCGCGACGCCCTCTGCGGCCGTGCCCATGCGCCGCAAAACGGCATGATCCGCACCATGGCCGCCAAGGCGGCCTTCGAACGTCTCGAGCAGCAGAAGCCGGCAGCGGCCGAACCTGCAGCGACGCCGGCCGAAACGGCCCGTCCGCCAAAACTGTCCATGGTCGGCGCGTGAGCCGGTCTAGACCGCGACCGCCCCGACGATCCTGGGATGGCTGACATAGTCGACCACCTCGATATCCTCGAAGTGGTAGTCGAACATGGATGCCGGGCGGCGCTTCAGCACCAGCTTGGGCAGCGCGTGAGGCTCACGGGCGAGCTGGGTCTGCATCTGCTCGAGATGGTTCAGGTAGATGTGGCAGTCGCCACCCGTCCAGACCAGTTCGCCCGGTTCGAGATCGGTCTGCTGCGCCAGCATCGCCAGCAGCAGGGCGTATGAAGCGATGTTGAACGGCACGCCGAGGAACACATCGGCCGAGCGCTGGTAGAGCTGCAGATGCAGGCGGCCGCCCATGACGCTGACCTGCCAGAACGCATGGCACGGCACCAGGGCCATCTCGGGCAGTTCGGCCACGTTCCAGGCAGAGACGATCAGTCGCCGACTGTTGGGGTTGGCCTTGATCTGCTGCACCAGCGCGGCGATCTGGTCGACCGATCCGCCATCGGGCGTCGGCCAGGCGCGCCACTGCTTGCCGTAGACCGGCCCCAACTCACCGTTTCCGTCGGCCCATTCGTCCCAGATCGTGACCTTGTTGTCCCGCAGATAGGCTACGCTCGTCTCGCCCTTCAGGAACCACAGCAGTTCGTGCACGATCGAGCGCAGATGCACCTTCTTGGTGGTGACCAGCGGAAATCCGTCACGAAGGTCAAAGCGCATCTGATGACCGAAAACGCCGATCGTCCCGGTCCCGGTGCGGTCAGGCCGCTCCACGCCTTCGGCCAGAATTCGCCGTGCAAGATCCAGATACTGCTTCATCGCTCGTCTCTATTGTCGTCGGCCCGCTGCACATCGTCGCCACGCCACCGGCGAGGTCGGCCCGGCCTTTGCACATCGGGCACGCGGGTCATGCTGGCAGTTTAGTCGATTCGGCCGGCGCTTGTGACATCACGACACTTATCCCCGCTGCCGTGACTGCCATAATTGTTCGGTTGACTGCATTTCGCATTTTGCGCGAATTTGTACGCACGAAGAGCCAGTTGTAGCGCGTATGAGACCCATCGTATCCATCGTCCGTTCGGCCTTTCTGGCGGGGCTTTTCGGCCTTGCCGGCAATTTTTCGTCTGTCGCCCAGGAGGTGACCGCGCCGACGAGCGTCGAGGAGGTGTTCGGCAAGCTGGTGCAGCTGCAGGAAGCCAATCTGGGCATCGCGCGCCAGATCGCCGAAACCCAGTTGCGTGCCGCCGACGCCATTCAGGTGGCTCTCGACGAGGGCGGAGTGACCGACGAGGCGCTCAAGAAGCTCGGCCAGACCTTCATCGACAATGCGCGGACATTGGCCGCGGTTGTGCTGGTGCCGATGGGCACGCGGAACGTCGCCGCCGGCGAGACGCTGCAGCGTCTATTGCGCACCAATATCTCAATGTTCGAGCGCGCGCGTGGCGCGGCACGCGCCAATGCAGACCTGGCGGGCGCATTCGAGAAATACTCCGTGCTGCAGGTGCAGACCCAGGATCTTCTGGTGGCGCTGGCCAATGGCTGGACCCGCTATGGCGAGGTAGTGCGAACCGCCGAAATCGCCGGCATGATCCGCCCCGGCTCGTTCGATGCCGGCGACGCCAGCTGGACGCTGGTGAACCCGGATACGCAGACGGCCACCGCTGCCCCGCAGGCGCAAGAGGAAGACGAGCCGGCCAAGCCGACGCCGATCCCTGCTCTTTCCGGCACGCCGCGCGGGCCTGACGAAGCGCCGCAGGTGGCAGCAGCCGAGCCGCAGCCCGCGCCGAAGGCGAAGCCGGCCGCCGAACCCCTGCCGGACGTCACCGGCGCCACCGGCCCGGCTCGGCTCGATGCCACCGGTCCGCTGGCGCTGGCCGACATGAACGCCGACGGTTCGGGCAAGATCGGCGACTGGACCATCGAAGCGGATGGCACCGGCCTGTTCATCGCGTCGTCGCCCAACCTGAACCAGCGCACCGCCGACCGGATTGCGGGTGTCACCATCGCCTGCGGCGAGAGCGGCATGCTCTATTATCAGTTCGCCGCGCAGACCGACTATTCGAGCTGGGTGGTCTATTCGGACGACGCCCTGAGCCGCACCGTTTCGGCCGACACCAATATCGTCAACGGCCCCGACGCAAGCGCCCTTGCCGATACACTGCGGCTGGCATTCGACTGGGCCGGCCGCGACCCCGACCACAAGCGCCGCATGACCGTAGCCGCCGTTGACGATGACGAGATCGCCGCGCAGTTCTCCCCCTCGGGCTACATGGAAGCGCGCGGCAAGGTGCTGGATGCCTGCGTGCAGGGCATCGTCGACAAGGCCATGAACGACGCACCGGTGACCCAGACCGCGTCCGCCGCCGTGCCGGCGTCGCAGCTGCCGCCCGGCGCTGTCATCAAGCCCGGCCTCATCGCGCCCACCCCCAAGCAGCGGCCGACGACGTTCAAGAAGCAGGGACCGGTGGACATCATGAGCGGCACCTGAGCCGCCCATTTGCATCTGCGCCCGAGCTTTCCTATATTAGCTGTGCTGGCAACAGCTATGGCGATAAATTGCCATCGTAATAAACCCATTGGACCCGGGGGCAGTACCCGGCGCCTCCACCAAATTTCTCCCGTCGTGGCGGGAGACTCCGGGGGCGAAATAGGATCGACAAGGGCGTAAAGGGTGTGTTTTCGCTCGGCATGGCACCGCCGTTATCGGGCTAAAACTTATAGTTGCCAATGACAACCATAAGGCTCCGGTCGCTCTCGCCGCGTAAGCGGTGCTAGCACTGGGAATTTAAGTCCTCCGCTCCTAGCCGGGCGACAGGCGGGGTCCGCAGGCACCTGGCAACAGAAGCCTGCATCTTCATGTCTGGAGGTTGGATCTGCGGAGCGCTGACGGCGCCCGATCCGCGGCCGACCCTCGCCTTTCGCCTGATTACCTCTGGCGGCCAAATGACATAGTGTCGGATTCTCGCCGCACGAATCCGTCCCCATGACCACCACCCCAGATGCGCCCGTTCTCGTCCCCGACGAGGATACGACGCCGCCACCGAGCCTGACCGAGCACCGTCCGCTGCTCGGCGTGCTGCTGGTGTCTGCCGGCACCCTGCTCTTTTCCGTCCACGACGCCACCAACAAGGTGCTGCTGGCCGATTTCGACGTCCCCGTGGTGGCGGCGGTGCGCTACATCATGCAGACTCTGCTGATCCTCGCCATTCTGGGGCCGACAAGGGGACCGACGCTGGTGCACACCCGGCGGACCGGCCTGGTCTTTGTCCGCTCGCTCTGCCTCGTGGCGTCGTCGCTGCTGTTCGGCCTCGGCCTGCAGTTGATGCCGATGCCGGAGTCGACGGCCATCGGCTATGTCGCGCCGCTCTTTGTCGTGCTGCTGGCCAAACCGCTGCTCAACGAGACCATCGGACCGCTCGGCTGGATTGCCGCGGTTGTCGGCTTTGCGGGCATGCTGCTGATCGTGCGGCCCGGTGGCGGGCTCGACCCGCTCGGCGTCGTCTACATCGTGCTCAGCGTGTTCGCGGTAGTCGGTTACAACATGTTGTCACGCGTGCTGGCGCACAGCGAGCGGACGGTGGCCCTGCTGTTCTACAGTTCGCTGGTCGGCGCCGTCTGCTTCGGCGTCGCCGTGCCGTGGTTCCTCGACGGCACTCTGCCCGATGCCACCCAGACCGTCATGCTGCTCAGCCTCGGCGTCAGCGCCGGCATCGGCCATTTCCTCTTCACCTCGGCCTACCGCTACGCGGAAGCCTCGCTGCTGGCGCCGGTGGGCTACGTCCACCTGATCTGGGCAACCCTGCTGGGCTGGCTGGTTTGGAACCATGTTCCCGACCCGCTGACCATCCTGGGCATGCTGGTGGTGATCGCTGCCGGCGTGCTGGTTGCCCTCCGTTCCCTGCGCCGCACGGCCAAATGACCCACGCGCCGCTTTCTCCTTGAAACCGGACGCGCCTTCGCGCTCTTATGCATTTCGAGGATTCCCTCGCCCCAAGGACTTACGCTCGCCTATGCCCGAAGATCTCATCCGCTACGACATTCTGGCCCAGGAAGCGCTGCGCGGCGTCGTCCGCAAGGTTCTCTCCGAAGTGGTCAAGACCGGACTGCCGGGCGAGCATCATTTCTTCATTTCCTTTGTCACCCGCGCCCCGGGCGTGCGCATGAGCCAGCGCCTGCTGGAGCAGTACGACAAGGAGATGACCATCGTTCTGCAGAACCAGTACTGGGACCTGAAGGTCAACGAGACCGGGTTCGAGGTCGGCTTGTCCTTTGACGGCCAGCACGAAACGCTCGCCATTCCATTCTCGGCGCTGAAGGGCTTCTTCGACCCGTCGGTGCAGTTCGCCCTGCGCTTCGACGTCAACGAAGAGCCCGGCGCTGCCGCCGAAACGCCCGCTGCCGGCGCGCCGCCGGCCGAGGACGACAAGCCCGGCGAAAAGGTCGTCAGCCTCGACAGCTTCCGCAAGAAGCCCTGAGGCATTGCAGAAGCGCTCTCTCAGCATCGCGGGACACCGGACCTCCATCGCACTGGAGCCCGACTTCTGGACCGGCCTCGAAGCTTTGGCTGAGGCCCGCGGCCTGCCGCTCACCGCATTGATCCGCGAAATCGACGAACAGCGCGACGGACCCAACCTGTCCTCGAGCCTGCGCATTGCCGTGCTGACCTACTATCGCGACGGGGCCTAGAGCGTCCGCTCGTCCGCCACGGCCCGCTCTGCGGCGCTAGTTGCCTAGACCCAGATCCAACGGGCCGACGATGTCGGTGGATGGCTGCGGCCGTTGCTGCTGCAGGCGGCGCTGCTCTTCGGCACGGCGGGCCGCGTCTGCCTCGGCGCGCTGACGGGCGGCAGCCTCCTCGGCGGCCTTGCGGGCAGCCTCTTCGGCCGCGCGTTTGCGGGCCTCTTCGGCGGCAACGCGTGCGCGCTCTTCGGCGGCTGCCTTCTGCCGCGCCTGATCTTCGGCGCGCAGCTTTTCGAGCCGGGCAACTTCGATTTCCAGCGCCCGCGCCTTCATCGCGTCGATCATGCCGGCCGCATCGAAAGTGCGCTTCGGCTCCGGCAGGGTGCCCCCGAGATTGGCGGCGATCTGCGCCGTCGCCTCGTTGACGAGGCTGTCGGGTGGCGAGGCGGTGGTGGGCGACATCACGAAGCCGCCGCCCAATGCCAGATCCTTCAGCGATACGGACGTGCTGCCGAAGAGCCGCGCCGTATCACCCTCGATGGCGAGGTTCGGGCTGCGGATGACGCCACCCGCAATGGTGAAGCTGCCATTCACCGGCTTGGCCACGAAGGGCGCGTCATCGAGCTTATCGACCAGCGACGCGGTGAGCACCAGCGCATCGCCATCGAGCACATTCTCCAGCGCCGCCGCCGAGGCGAAGGCGTTGCCGTCGAAACGTTCGATGCGGAAATCGTTGAGTGTGTAATTGCCCTGCCCGGTCATGGCCCCGAGCAGCGTCTGCAGATCACCGCCGGTGGCATCGAACTGCGCCGCGCCATCGACCGTGCCGCCCAGCGCGTCCGCCACCTTGGCCGGCATGATGGCATCGAGCGCCACGCCGCTGAGCGTCATGCGACCGGTGACCTGCTTGTCGGGCAACGGGCCCGCACAACAGACGCCGGCATCGAAAGTCATCTGCCCGCCACCGACGGTGCCGGCGAACTGCCGGATGCGCGCGTTGGTCTCATCCCAGTCGAGGTCGAACTTGGCGTCGGTGACGACGGTGGTATCGCCGACGACGATTGCGGGCGCGGTGATGGCAACCCGACCGGTCGTGGTGCGCGGCTGGTAGCCGGCGGCGAACGGACCATCCGGCCAGGTGGTCCCCGCACCCGGGATCAACGCCTGCCGGCCAAGCAGCACGGCGACGAGGCCAGAGGGATCGAACGAGCCGATGCTGAGCTGGCCCGAAACGGTGCGACGCCCGGCGATCTCGCTGAGCGACAGCGACCCACCGATGGGCTGGCCGCCCGAACTGGCGGCGATCTCGTTGAGCAGCAGGCTCGAGGCGCCGATGAACTCGACATGCGCGCTGCCGGTCACGGCCGGCACATCGATGCCGCCGGCACCGAGGCTGTCGGTCAGCGCGGCGAAATCGGACAGTGCGACCTTGACCGTGCCATTGCCGGTCAGCCGCTGCGGATCGGACACCACGAGGTTACCTGCAAAGCCGATCGAGTCCGTGCCACCCTCGACGCGCAAGGTCGCCTCGAGGCTGCTGGACGGATCGCCATCGACGATCGCCACCGCATGCATCGGCTTGCCGGCCGGGGTCAGGCTCAGATCGCCGAGACCGAGCTGCGCCGTCATCGCGGCGGCGTCATCGGAACGAAGATCGAGATTGAACGACATTGGCGCAGCGAGCGCCCGCAGGAAGCCGGTGCCGAGCTTGGCGTCGAAGCGGACGGCGGCAGTCGCTGCCGTGCCGTTGACCGACAGCTCCTGCCCGCCCTCCCCGCTCGGTGCATCGAGCCGGAGGTTCAGCCTCGCCGGCGCCGACCGGGCCAGCAGGCTGCGCACGCCCTGCGGGGCGGCGGCGAGATCGTAGATGCGGGCCAGCGCCGGAGCATCGGCCGAGAGAATGCTGACGCTCGCCGTACCCGAGACCTCGGGCTTCTCGAAGGTGCCGAAGGCGGTGAGCCGTGCGTCGAAACTTGCCCCGCCGAGATCGTCGGCCGCGACACGCTCGGCGACGATCACGCCACCTTCCCACGATCCCTTCGCGACGACATTGGTGCCGGGCAGGCCGTAGACTACGGCGCTGGGCAGCGTCAGGTCGAACGCGCCCTTGGGAAAGGTCAGCGCGAAAGCGCCGCTGTCGCCGATCTCGGGCAGCAGCGCGCCGAGGGCGGCGCTGTCCCGCGCCGAGAGCGTGGCGAGGTGCGCTTGGATATTGAGGTGCCGGCTGGTGGTGCCAAAGCCGATCTCGGCGGTGGCGCGATGCTCGGTGCCGTTGAGCGTGAGCACCGCATCGTCGACGGACAGGGTCTCGCCGACCAGCGCCACATTGGCTGTGAGCGACGCGGGAACGCCGACTAGTGGATTGCCGTCCACCGGCTTGCGCCACAATGCCGCCAGCGCTTCGAGCCGTGCCGTCGACAGGCTGACCTTGCCGGAAAAATTCGGCCGACCCGATACGACGCTCAGCTTGCCGCTGACATTGAACGCGGTATTGCCGGGCAATTGCCCGGAGAAGGTGTTGATCTGCCAGGCGCCGTTACGCGACTCCGCATCGAGCCGCACATTGCGCAGCGACACCGCGCGCAGATTGAGATCGGCGATATCAACCCCGATCGTGCCGGGAAAATCGAGCTGCGGCGGCAGCGGCAGCTCAGCCAGCAGTCGCACCAGCTCGTAGGGCGTGACGATCCCTTCGACCGTCGCATCGCGCGGCGGCAGGGCCATCGACGTGCCGGAGATGACGGCGTTGAAGCTGCGCCCCTGACCCAGCTTGATCTCGGCCGCGCCGAGCAGGCGCGTGGCCGCGCGGTTCTCGTCGGGCGTGACGGTGTAGTCGGACAGCAGAACGCGGTCGGCATTCGCTTCGAGCTTGCTCTCGATGACGAGCGCGCCCTTGCCGGCATCGACCGGCTGGTCGGCGGCCGGCCGCGGCGGCGCCTGCCGATAGGTCATCTTGCCTGAGAAGGCGGGCGCGGCGCCGAGCTGGAGATCGCCTTCCGCCGCGAGGGTGAAACGTTCGTCGGTCGGCCGGATATAGGCGCTGACCTGGGTCGTATCGCCTTCCTGCAGCGCCGATGTGGCGAAGCGCAGCCCGTAGGGCGCGCCGCCGACCTCGGCCGTGCCCTGGAAGGCGAACGGACCGCGCACCGCTTCGAGCCGCAGTTCTCCATCGACATTGGCAGCCGCGAACGTCTCGCCCGAGCGCGCATCGGCGAGCCGCACGGCGCCGTCGACGATCTGCGCATTGGCGACCGACACGTTGGAGGCGGAAACCTGCTCGGCCAGCGTCACGCCGGACTCGAGGCTGCCGTCGGCGCCGATCCGCAGGTCGATGGCGGGTTCGATCAGTTGCAGCCGGGTCAGCGCATAGCGATCGCGGAAGAAGTCGACCAGCGAGAACTCGGCCTGCACCGCAGCGACCGTCATCACCGGTTTGTCGGCCGTGCCGACCACCACATTGGAGAAGTTGAGCTTGGGATTGGGCAGCAGCGAGAACTTGATGTCGCCGGTGATCGCCACCGGTGCGCCCAGCGTCTCGCTGGCCATGGCCTGCAGCCGCTCGCGATAATCGCCCCACTGGATGAAGTTCGGCACGACGAAGGCCGCCGCCAGCGCCAGGATGGCGATGAGCCCGACGATGATGAAGAGCCGGTTCAGCACGACGCCAAGGAATCTCCGTAAGTCGCTGGAAGTGTAGGCAGCTTGTGCGCCCGCGTCACGCTGCAAAGCCCGACAACTGGGTCAACTATGTGGCAAAGCCGCAACAAGCGGCGTGCTGCAAGCCTCACGCGAGTGGACTGCCACGCCATGCTGGCCTCTGACAATCGTTACCACAGTGCCATGCTTGCGCCCTGCCCGGCGCATGTACATCGGCCAGCCGCCTCCCTATATTGGCAAACGAGAACAAAAAGAGATTCGTCAACTCCCCGATGCCCTCTGAACCGCAGCGCCTCGAACGCCCCAAAGCCGGCGCCATTACCAGCCAGCTCGGCCGCCAGGCTGCTCCCGATTATCTGCGGGGGTTGAATGAAGAACAGCGCGACGCAGTGCTGAGCATCGACGGCCCGCTGCTGGTGCTCGCCGGCGCCGGCACCGGCAAGACGCGCGTGCTGACCACGCGCATCGCCCATATCATCAACACCCGGGTGGCCTACTCGCGGGAAATCCTGGCGGTGACCTTCACCAACAAGGCCGCCCGCGAGATGAAGGAGCGTATCGAGCACTTCGTGCCGCAGCTCGAAGCCATGCCCTGGATGGGCACGTTCCACTCCATCGGCGCCAAGGTTCTGCGCCAGCATGCCGCGTTGGTGGGGCTGAAGCCCGATTTCACCATCCTCGATACCGACGACCAGATCCGCCTCATCAAGCAGCTGCTCGAAGCCGAGAACATCGACGAGAAGCGCTGGCCGGCGCGGCAGTTCGCCGGCATGATGGACAACTGGAAGAACCGGGGCATGCTGCCCAAGGACGTGACGCCGGGCGAGGCCGGCATCTATGCCAACGGCAAGGCCAAGCAGCTCTACACCGACTACCAGGCGCGGCTCAAAGCCCTCAACGCCGTGGATTTCGGCGACCTGCTGCTCGAAAACATCCGCCTGTTCCAGGAGCAGCCGGACGTGCTGGCCGAGTATCACCGCCGCTTCAAATACATCCTCGTGGACGAGTATCAGGACTCCAACGTCGCCCAGTATCTCTGGCTGCGCCTGCTGGCGCAGGGCAGGCCGGCGTCCGAGGCCAATGTCTGCGTCGTCGGCGACGACGACCAGTCCATCTATGGCTGGCGCGGCGCCGAGGTGGACAACATCCTGCGCTTCGAGAAGGATTTTCCGGGCGCCAAGGTCATCCGGCTCGAACGCAATTATCGCTCCACGTCCAACATTCTCCGCGCTGCGAGCCACCTCATCGCCCACAATGAGGGCCGGCTGGGCAAGACGCTGCAGACCGATGTCGGGGAAGCCGGCGAGCTCATCGGCGTCACCTCCGTCTGGGACTCGGAAGAGGAAGCCCGGCAGATCGGCGAGGAGATCGAGCAGTTCCAGCGCCAGGGCGAACAGCTCAACGACATGGCGATCCTCGTCCGCGCCTCGCACCAGATGCGCGAGCTGGAAGAGCGCTTCATCACCCTGGGACTGAACTATCGCGTCATCGGTGGCCCACGCTTTTATGAGCGGCAGGAAATCCGCGACGCCATCGCCTATCTGCGCGTCGTCTCCAATCCGAGCCAGGACCTGGCGCTGGAGCGGATCATCAATACGCCCAAGCGCGGCCTCGGCGATTCCACCGTGAACTTCCTCATCCAGACGGCGCGCTCGCAGGGCACGACGCTGATGAACGCCATCCGCCTGCTGCTCGAAACCGAAGAGCTCAAGCCCAAGCAGCGGACGACTTTGCGCGAGCTCGTCGGCCAGTTCGACTTCTGGAGCGAACTCAGCCGGACGGTGAACCAGGCCGAACTGGCCCAGCAGATCCTCGATGAATCCGGCTACACCGAGATGTGGCAGAACGACAAATCGCCCGACAGTCCCGGTCGCCTGGAAAACCTCAAGGAACTGGTGCGCTCGATGGAGGAGTTCGAGAACCTCTCGGGGTTCCTCGAACACATCGCGCTGGTGATGGATCGCGATACCGGCGAGTCCGACGACGCCGTCTCGATCATGACGCTGCATTCCGCCAAGGGGCTGGAGTTCAACACCGTTTTCCTCCCCGGCTGGGAAGAAGGGCTGTTCCCCAGCCAGCGCACGCTCGACGAGAGTGGCCGCGCCGGCCTCGAGGAAGAGCGCCGGCTGGCCTATGTCGGCCTGACACGCGCGCGGAAACGGCTTCGGCTGTTCCTGGCGCAGAACCGCCGCATCAACGGCCTCTGGCAATCCGCCATCCCGTCGCGTTTCGTCGACGAGTTGCCGGCCGAGGTGGTGGAAGTCAAGGACACCGGCTCGTCCTATGGCGGCTACGGCTATGGCGGCCGCTCCGGCTCGCGCTTCTCCAATGCCGATGCCTTCGACAGCCTCTACGAAACGCCCGGCTGGAAGCGTGCCCAGGCCAATGCCTCGAGCCGCAAAGGCGCCGGTCCCCTGACTATCGACGGCGAGCTCGTCGCCCGCTCCACCGATGACGGCCGCGGCTCGGCCTATTCGGTCGGCCAGCGCGTCTTCCACCTGAAGTTCGGCTACGGCGCGATCGAGCAGATCGAGGGCAACAAGCTCACCATCGAGTTCGAAAAGGCCGGCAAGAAGAAGGTCTTGGACAGTTTCGTCACGAAGGGATGAAGCGATGATCGTCACCACCACGCCCAGCCTCGAAGGCCACCAGGTTCGTGAATATCTCGGCATCGTCACCGGTGAGGTGATCGTCGGCGCCAATATCTTCAAGGACCTGTTCGCCGGTATCCGCGACATCGTCGGCGGCCGCGCCGGCGCCTACGAATCCACCCTGCGCGACGCCCGCCGCGAAGCCTTTTCCGAGCTCGAAGCCGAAGCGGCCCGCATGGGCGCCGATGCCGTCATCGGCGTCGACATCGACTACGAGGTCGTCGGGCAAGGCGGCAGCATGCTGATGGTATCTGTGTCCGGGACCGCGGTGCGGTTCTAGGAATGCCGCCCGGCGCGCCCAGCTACCGGCTGGACCCGGCAGTTCCAGACTTTCCCGACGACAAGCCGCTGATGATTTTTGACGGCTTCTGCGGCCTCTGCTCCCGCTCGGTGCAGTTCGTGCTACGGCATGACAAGGCGGGCCAGTTTCGGTTTCTGGCCGCCCAGACCGGCCTCGGCACCGCCATCTACCGGCACTTCGGCCTCGACGCCGACGACTACTCGACCTTCATCCTGCTGGCGGATGGCAAGGCCTGGTACGTGTCGGACGCCGCGATCGAAGTCGCGCGGCGCCTGACTTGGCCATGGTCGATGGCGCCACTGTTGAAGGTGGTGCCGCCGGCTCTGCGCGACCAACTCTACGGCCTCGTCGCTCGCAATCGGATGCGGTTTTTTGGCCGTACAGAGGCCTGCTACTTGCCGGCCCCGGCCGAGCGTGACCGCTTCCTCGTCGGCGATTGAGGTCTACGGATACCGGCTGACGATATCCCCGAACACCGCGTCTGCCAGCGCCTCGAACCTCTCGGCATCGAGCACGATTGCCTCGCCCGCCGCGATACCGGTCACCGAGTTCTCGGCCTTGTACTTGATCGTGGTGCTCTTCCCGAGCACCGCGCCATTCTCCTTGATGCCGTCGCAGAGCAGGCGAAGTTCGTTGAGCGGGCCACCCTCTTTGCCCTCATTGCTGCGCTGGCGGTGGAGGAAGAAGCTGTCGAGGGCGAGCAGCATCGAGTTGAAATAGCCGGGCGCAAACGCGTCCTTCGGCTTGCCGGCCGGCAGTGCAGCGAATGCGGCGAGCTGGGCCGCGACGGCGGCGTGGCAGGTCTGGACGTAGTCGGGCTTGTAGCTGGAAACGGCGAGCATGGCGGTCCTCCTGAGGATGATGATGCCACGATGACGCCCACCTGGCGCGGATTTCGACAAATCGCGGCAAGATTTCTCTCTCAGCGCGCAGAGCGCCCCCCAACGGTGTCATCCCCCGCATGCTCGATGCTGCGGTATGCTCACCGTTGCCCCGCCACCCACCAGCTGTCGTCCCGGGCTCGACCCGGGACCCATCTCTCCTCCACTCGGGCTGATGAGCGGGTCCCGGCTTTCGCAGGGATGACGATCGAGAAAGTGGAAATTGCGGTGCAGGAGTGGCGACTTACGCGAATCTTCGCCCTGCTTATCCCCGCCCTCTCCACTAACCCTGCGGGGTCGAGACCTCACTGGCCTTCTTGCGGTCGAGGCCGAGCCTGTGTTCGCGCCAGACTATGAACACGCCCGCGCCGACCACGATGACGCCGCCCACCAGCATTTCGATGGTCGGCACGTCCTGGAAGACGAAATAGCCGACCGCGAAGGTCAGGAGCAGGGAGGTATATTCGAACGGCGCCACCACCGACATGTCGGCATGGCGGTAGGACTCGGTGAGCAGAATCTGGCCGATGCCGCCGGCGATCCCTGCCCCGATGAGGAACACCCACTGCGCCGGGTTCGGCATTACCCAGCCGAGCGGCAAAGTCAGGAGGCCGATGAAGCTCGACGACAGCGAGAAATAGAGCACGATCGTCGCCGAGCGCTCGGTGAAGACGAGGCGACGGACGAGGATCATCGCGGTGGCGGCAAAGCAGCACGAGATCAGCGCCGAGATGGCCCCGAGCGTCGCGCCCGGTGCGTTGTCGATGCCGCCCGAAAAGATGGTGATGCGCGGCCAGACGATGATGATGACGCCGACGAGCCCCACCAGCACCGCGCTCCAGCGGTAGAAGCGCACTGTCTCGCCGATGAAAATCGCCGAGAAGACGACGATCAGCAGCGGCGTGGCATACTGGATGGCGGTGGCTTCCGGGAGCGGCAGTTGCGTCAGTGCGAAGAAACCGAAACCCATGCCGCCGGTGCCGACGAGCCCGCGCCAGAGATGGCTCAGCGGCCGCTCGGTCTTGAGGCCGGCAGCCAGCTCTCCGCGCCAGATCAGGTAGATGATCACCGGCAGGATGGCGAAGAAGGAGCGGAAGAACACAAGTTGGCCGGCCGGCACGCCCTGCGAGGCCTTGAGGAGCGAGGCCATGACCACGAAGACGCACACCGAGGCAATCTTGTAGGCGATGCCGGTCAGCGAATTCTGTCCGCCGGGCTGGAAGCTTGTATGGGTGGGCACGGGAGCGTCTAGGATTCTGTGGAGTTGCACCTTCACCCCTGCGCCGCCGCGGCGCAAGCAAAGATGCCGGTTCCGGGCAAACTTCTCTCCGCACTTGCGCCTGCGCCCGCCAGAGGGTCTATGGTTGGATCATGCTTCAGGCTCTCGCTGCCAACCTGCACATCGTCGCCGCGCTGATCGCCGCCAACTATGTGCTGGCGATCGTCTGCGCCATTCGCGAGGTGATGGCCTCCCGCACCTCGCAAGGCTCGATCGCCTGGCTGACCTCGCTGGCCTTCCTGCCTTTCCCGACCGCGTTCATCTACCTGGTGCTCGGCTGGAAGCACTTTGACGATTATGCCCGCACCCGGCTCGAGCTGCGGCTGACGCGCCCGATCCGGGCCGAGGAACTGCAGGTCATCGACCGGGAAACCGGCAAGAACTGGCCGGTGCTGCTGCATTCGGCCGGCGCGCCGTTCCTCGCCGGCAACAAGCCGACACTGCTGGTCGACGGCGAGGCGACCTTCGCGTCGATCTTCGAGGGCATCGCCAAGGCCGAGAATTACATTCTCGTGCAGTTCTACATCATCCGCGACGACCGGCTCGGCCAGCAGCTGGCCGATGCGCTGATCGAACGGGCGCGGGCCGGGGTGAAGGTCTGGATGCTCTACGACGATGTCGGCTCGTCCGACATGCCGCAGAGCTACAAGAATCGGCTGCGCGCCGAGGGCATCCACGTCGCCGGCTTCAACCAGCGCCACCGCTTCCTGCGCTTTGCCGGGCCGATGCGCATCAACTACCGCAACCACCGCAAGGTCGTGCTGGTCGACGGCAAGGTGGCTTGGACCGGCGGCCTCAACGTCGGCACCGAGTATCTCGGCGAGAACAAGAAATACGGCCCGCGTTGGCGCGATACGCATCTGCGGCTCGAAGGCCCGGCGGCGCTGAGCTTTGCCATGATCTATCGCGAGGATTGGCAGTGGGCGACCGGCGAGGAACTCATCCTGCCGCCCTTCGAGGCCATCGAGGAGCCGGGCGGCACCCCTGCCCTCGTGATGGCGACCGGCCCCGCCGACCGCATTGAAAGCTGTGCCATCGCCTTTTCCGACGTCATCGCCCAGGCACGCGACCGGCTCTGGGTGGTCAGCCCCTATTTCGTGCCCGACACCGATATCCGCACCGCGCTCTACGCGGCAGCACTGCGCGGCGTAGATGTGCGCATCATGCTGCCGGAGAAACCCGACCACCTGCTGGTCTGGCTCGCCAGCAACGCCCATGCCGACGCCATGGTGAAGCACGGCATCCACATCCACCGCTACACCGCCGGCTTCCTGCATCAAAAAGTGCTGCTGATGGACGACCGGATCGTCTCGGTCGGTTCGGTGAACTTCGACAACCGCAGTTTTGCGATCAATTTCGAGATCAGCGTCTGGATGACCGAACCGCAGACGATCGGGGCGGTCGAGGCCATGCTGCTGGCCGATTTCGAGAACTGCCGGCTGGTGGAAACCGACGAAGTTGCAACCCGACCGGCGGTTCAGCGCTTCATCAACCAGGCAGCCCGCCTGTTTTCGCCAATCCTTTGATTCAAGATGCTCAAAGTCGCCTCCTACAACATCCGCAAGAGTCTCGGCACTGACCGCCGCCGCCAGCCCGAGCGGATCATGCAGATCCTGGCCGAGATCAATGCCGACATCGTCGCGCTGCAGGAGGTGGACCTCCGCCTCGGCGCCCGCGTGTCGACGATCCCGGCCGAGGCGATCCTCGATCATTCCGACTACAAGCCGGTGCGCATCGGCATCCGCCAGCACAGCCTCGGCTGGCACGGCAACGCCATCCTGGTGCGCAAGAGCATCGAGGTCGTCGACCAGCAGCGCATCGACATCCCGAGCTTCGAACCGCGTGGCGCGGTGCTGGCGGACGTGAAGTTCGACGGCAGGCCGGTGCGGGTGATCGGCATGCATCTGGGGCTGATGGGCACGACGCGCCTCAAACAGGCGCAGGCCATCGTCGACTATCTCGAAAAGATCGAGGGCAAGGCGCCGACGGTGATCATGGGCGACCTCAACCAATGGGCGCCGGACGGCGGCTGCCTCGCCCAGTTCGCCGTGCACCACAACGTCATCGCCCCCGGTCCGAGCTTCCACTCGCGCCGGCCGATGCTGGGCCTCGACCGCATCATCACCAGCCGCGACATCGGCTTGGTCGATACCGGCGTGCACCGCACGGTGCTGGCCAGCAAGGGTTCGGACCACCTGCCGGTGTGGGCAAGACTGAACCTGCCTTAACGGTCCGGCCAGCCGGCGATTGACTTTGCTGGCCCGGAAAGCCCATGAAACCGGCAAATCGGAACCCACGCCATGACCCTCTCGCAGCTCTCTGTACCCCTCACCAAGGACCAGGCCTATGCTCTGGTCGATGCGGTGAGCGAACGGGACGATCTGGCGGTGACAGCTTCGGCACACGAGAACGAAGAGACCGGCGAATGGGTATTCGAGGCCACCTGCCTTGAAGAACCGGCATTGGACGCCTTCAACGACCTTGCCCGAACGGTGCTGGGCGGCAATGTGGCGTTTTCGGTCGAGGCCATCGACCCGGAAGTGAATTGGGTGGCCAAGTCGCTCGAAGGGCTGGCGCCGGTCGTCGCCGGCGGCTTCTTCATCCATGGCAGCCACGACGCCGACAAGGTGCCGGCCGGCATGCAGGCCATCCTGATCGACGCCGCACAGGCCTTCGGCACCGGCCACCACGAAACCACCACCGGTTGCCTGGAAGCCATCGACCGGGTGCTGAAGCGCAAGAAGCCGAAGAACCCGATCGATGTCGGCACCGGCACCGGCGTGCTCGCCATTGCGCTGGCCAAGCGGCTGCGCATTCCGGTGATCGCCAGCGATATCGACCCGATCGCCGTTACCACCACCGAAGACAACGCCCGCGACAATGGCGTGGGCAAGTACATTCAGGCGGTGGAGGCCACCGGGCTCGATCACTCCAAGATTCTGGCCAAGGCTCCGTTCGACCTCGTGGTCGCCAATATCCTCGCCGGCCCGCTGGTGTCGCTGGCGCCGGACATGAACCGGCTGGTGACCAAGGGCACATCGATCATCCTCTCTGGCATCCTGGTCACCCAGGCACCCCGTGTCGTCGCCGCTTATGCCCGGCTCGGCATGGTCGTCCGCTTCAAGATCATGAAGAAGGAATGGGCGACGCTGGCGCTGGAAAAGCTCTGAGGCCTGATGGACGCCGATCTCGACTTCAGCTTCTCGACCACGATCATCTACTGGCGCGGGCCGGCGCCATTCTTCTATGCGCCGCTGCCGCCGGCCGAGGCCGGGCGGGTTCGCGAGATGGCGAAGTTCGTGACTTATGGCTGGGGCATGATCCCGGTCGAGGCGACGATCAACGGCGTGACGTTCTCGACCGCGATGTTCAGGAAGAACGACACCTACTACCTGCCGCTCAAGGATATGGTGCGGAAACAGGCCGGGGTGACGGCGGACGATGTGGTCCAGATCGAGATGACGGTGGTACCGGCGGGTCCGAGGTAAGCGTCCTACTCTCCCCACGGGAGAGTTTGGGTCCGGGCCGCCGCCCGGAAAAGAAAATCCCCGGGCGTTGGCGACCGGGGAGTTCATCTAGTCCTGCATGGGACAGCGCGCCTTGCGGCGCGTCGAGGGTCAGTTCGGGCGCTTGGTGATGGCGCCGATCAGCTGATGCTGGAAGCGATAGTTCACCTGGCGGGTCGCTTCGCGGCTCCGCGCTTCGATCACGGAACCCAGGGCCTTACGGAAGTCGTTCTTGCTCTCGGGCATCGTAGTCTCCTTCAGTCGCTTCGAGTCTGGCGCGGCTCTTCAGCGCCACGTGCATCAAATAGTGCGAGCCGTCACATTGAGTTAGGGCCCATTCGTCAGATCAGCCATTCGTTTCGTGCAACCCGGCTTAACGGGCGGTGAATCACATCTTGGCCGATCAGATGGCGTGCTTATGCGCAGAACCGCATGAACCCCGTGTGAACGGGGCAATATTTAGCAGCACTAATATTGGGACGACCGGATCGCTCTGCTAGGCTCGGAACGACAAAGCGGCATTTTCCAAGGCATTCGACCCCATGAGCGACATCGTCTTCGCCCCGACCGTCTACCAAAGCTTCGACATCAAGACCGACAAGAAGACCGTGGCGCCGCGGCTCAAGGCGTTGCGGGCGGCGATTGCCGATGCCGGGCTCGATGCGTTTCTGGTGCCGCGGGCGGACGCGCATCGCGGCGAGTCGGTGCCACCGGGCGAGGCGCGACTGGCCTATGTGACGAGCTTCACCGGCTCTGCAGGCATTGCGGCGGTGGGGCTCAAGAAGGCGGCTCTGTTCGTCGACAGCCGCTACACGCTGCAAGCGCCGGCCGAGACCAATACCAGCCAGATCAAGGTGGTCGAGCATGTGCAGAGCGGATTGCCGGCAGCAATTGGCGACCTGGTGCCCAAAGGCGGTCGCATCGGCTACGATCCCTGGCTGCACACCCCGGGCGAGATCAAGGACCTGACCGCCAAGCTCGAGGGCAAGGCGACGCTGGTGCCGACGCGTAACCTCGTCGATACCATCTGGCCGGACCGGCCGGGCGCGCCGGTGACGATGGTCGAGTTCCTCGGTCACAACCGTGCCGGCAAGACCGCCGGCGACAAGATCGCCGAACTCAAGAAGACGCTGGTGGCCGAAGGCGTCGACGCCACCGTGCTGACTTTGCCCGAGTCGATCTGCTGGCTCTTCAACATGCGCGGCCGCGACGTCCCCAACACCCCATTCGTGCTGGGCTTTGCCATTGTGCCCAAGACCGGGCAGCCGACGCTCTATCTTGACAAGAAGAAGATCAACCCGGAGCTGCGAAAGGGCCTCGAGGGCGTCGCCAAGGTAGCGGACGCCAAGACCATGATGGCGGCGCTTCGCCGTCTCGGCGCAGCCGACAAGAAGGTGCTGCTTGACCCGGCGACGGCGCCGATAGCCATTTTCGACGCCATCAAGGGCGTTTCGGACGCCGTGATCGTCGAAAAGCGCGATCCGGTGCTGTTGCCCAAGGCTAGGAAGAACGCGGTCGAGATCGGCGGCATGAAGGAGGCGCAGATCATCGACGGCGGCGCGCTGGCGAAGTTCCTGCACTGGTTCGACCAGGAGGCGCCGAAAGGTCAGCTCGACGAGATTGGCATCGTCACAGCGCTCGAAGCCTTCCGCCGCGAAAGCGATGCGCTGGCCGATGTGAGCTTCAACACCATTTCGGGCGCCGGGCCGAACGGGGCGATCGTCCACTACCGTGTCGACAGCAACACCAACCGCAAGCTGAAATCGGGCGAGCTGATGCTGCTCGATTCCGGCGGCCAGTACCTGATGGGCACCACCGACATCACCCGCACCATGTCGACCGGCAAGGTGACGGCCGAGCAGAAGGATCGCTTCACCCGCGTACTCAGGGGCATGATGGCGATTTCGACCGTGCGCTTCCCCAAAGGCACCTCGGGCGCGCAAATCGACGTCCTGGCGCGGCAGTTCCTGTGGCAGACCGGCCTGACCTACAACCACGGCACCGGTCATGGCGTCGGGCATTTCCTCTCGGTGCACGAAGGGCCAGCGGGCATTTCCTCGCGTTACCCGCTACCGCTCGAACCGGGCATGATTCTTTCGAACGAGCCCGGCTACTACAAGGAAGGCGCCTATGGCATCCGCATCGAGAACCTGGTGCTGGTGGTCGAAAGCGAGAAATTCCCGGGCTATCTCGAATTCGAGACGCTGACGCTGACCCCGATCGACCTGCGACTGGTGGACGAGAAGCTGCTGACCGCCGACGAGCGCGACTGGCTCAACGCCTACCACAAGCGGGTGTTCAAGGAGATCGGCCCGCAGGTGAAGGGCGAGGTGAAGGCGTGGCTGAGGGAAGCCACTCGCTCCATCTGACGCAGCGGCCTCAGCCTTCGCTGAAGTTCCAGGTGATCCGCGCCTTGAGTGGGGCGGCGACCTGGCCGGAATTGTGGGAGGCCGAGCCCAATTCATCGAGTACGGCGACGCCGGTCCAGTTGCCATCGGGGCCGGTGGGTTGGTCGATGAGCTCGATGGTCTGCAGGCCCTCGATCAGAGCTGTGGACGCCTCGTGGGTGAAGGCGGTCGGGCCCATGGTGACGGGTACCTCCAGCTTCGCGGCCGGAAGCCGCAGGCTCATGGCGCCGGTCGCATTGTCCAGCGTCACCTCGACCCGGCAGGCATAGTCCATCAGGTATTCGTCGGCGATTGGAAGCGTCAGGCTGCCGTTACGGGTAAATCGATAGGCCACGGCCGGATTGGGCGGCGGGATCACCACGCCACTGAGCACATCCTGCACGACCAGCGTTCCGGCTGCACAGATGCCCTGATGGTCGGCCGCGAAATTCCGGTAACGGCCTGGTTGCGCGCCGGTCATCTGCGCGAAGGCATCCGCGCTGCTTTCCGCCTTCTGCGTAAAGGCCAACATCGCATCGGCGAGGCATTTCTGGTTTTCGCCGCAGGCCGCGATCTGCGCCTGCAGGTCTTCGACGGCCGGCGTCGTGCCCGGCTGGTTCTTTCCATCCACCGAGACGATGGCATAGGCATCGATGCCGACATCGACGAGCCCGAAATCGAGCTCCAGCGTACGCACCGCCTCGATCTTCGCCCACTCCACGCCGTTGGGGAAATTGACGCGATTGGTGCCGGCCAGCTCGATGCGGACATGCAGGCTAGCGCGTGGCTGACCCGCAAACGGATCGTCGAGGCCGGCGGCGGGCGAAATGAGTGCAAGAACGGCGAAGGCCGGCAGCGCGAAACGCATGGATTCCCTCCGAATATGGAGGGTCGCTGGTAACCGGCGATTGACGGGTTTGCAGCCGGCACGAGCTATGCGCGCCGGGCTTTGGCGTTGCGCGAGGGCGCTATTTGACGTCCCAGGGATCGTAGATCAGCAGCCAGGACAGCATCCAGTTCTCGCCAGCACCGGTCGAGGTCACGTCATCGACCTTCCAGCCATCGGATTCCTTGACCATGGCCACGGTCAAAAGGCTCGGATGGTCGAAATTGTGGAAGCTGACGGTAGCGAGCGCATTGTCGCCCAACACGACTGGCTCGCCGATCACGACATCGAGCAGCAGCGCATTATCGCTGTCGAGGAACGGGTTGAAGGTGCGATCCGGCGAGGCGTCGCCTTCTGGCGCCATCGCCACGTCGTCGGTGGCGCGCGTGCCATGATCGATGAACAGGCCCTTGAGCCGGTTCGAGTAGAAGGGGTCGAGGCTGTCGTGCTTCTTGCCGGCCTGGTACGGCTGGTAGATGGCGTCGAGCAGCGCCTTGGGATTGTCGAATGCCTGCGCCGCTGCCGGCACGAGCAGGAAAAGCAGAATCAGAAGAGTGCGCACACTGGCCCCCCGGCCATAGGAAATCGACGGAAGGGCTAGCCCAGGCTTGGGGCGCGAAGGCGGCGCCAAATGGCAAAGATTGTGGCGGCTACTGGCGTACGAGGAAGGCCGACAACCGGCCGATACCCTCGACCAGCCGCGGCTCGGCGACGGCATGACACCAGCGCAGCCAGCCTGCCCCCTCCGAACCGAAAGCGGCCCCCGGCGCAAGGCCTAGCCCCGCCTCGGCAACGAGCCGCTTGGCAAGCGCAATGGTGTCGCCCTGCCCCTCGATGCGGAAGAACACGTACATCGCGCCGCCAGCCTCGGGAACGACGGTGCCGGGCAGCGCACGAAGGCCATCAACAAGGACTTCCCGGGTACGGCGCAGATGGGCGCGTAGTCGCGCGACCTCATCCTCGCCTTGCTGCAACGCCACGGTGGCGGCGCGCTGGATGGGCTCGAGGATACAGGATGTGTTGTATTCGATGACCTTGGTGAGATCGGTGACGACCGCTTCAGGCGCCACGATCCAGCCGATGCGCCAGCCGGTCATCGACCAGGACTTCGAGAAGCTGTTGACCGAGATGACCCGGTCGCCGGGCTTGGCGCGCGCCAGCAGCGACGGCGCGGATTTCAGCGCCGGATCGTGCACCAGTCGCTCATAGACGTCGTCCCCGAGCAGCCAGATGCCATATTTGCGGCAATGGGCGAGCACCGCGTCCAACGCCTTGGGCTCGATGGTCCAACCGGTGGGATTGTTGGGCGAGTTGATGATGCAGAGCCGGCTATCCGGCGTCAGCGCCGCGATAAGCCGGTCGACATCCAGGCTCCAGCGGCCATTCTCGATCGTCAGCGGCACGCGCGTCACCGACGCGCCGAGGATGCGCGGGATCTCGACGATGTTGGGCCAGAGCGGCGTCACCGCGACGACCTTGTCGCCGGGCGCCAGCACCGTTTGCATGGCGAGCATCAGGCCGGAGACTCCCGAGCCGACAGTCGCGATCCGTTCGACGCCGATCGGCCGACCGTGAAGCTCGCCAAGATAGTCCGAGATCGCCTCACGCAGATACGGGCGACCGAGATTTTGCGAGTAGAACGTCTCACCCGACTGCAGAGACGCCACGGCAGCCTCGCGGATGAAGGTCGGGGTGGGCCGATCGCTCTCGCCGAACCAGAACGGCAGGATATCGCTCCGCCCCATGCCCGCATTGGCGACCTCGCGGATGAGAGAACCGGACAGATCGCGAATGGCCTCTCGCGGGATGGCGGGAAAGGCTGGGGCGTCGATGGTCAAGGCGGAGACTCCTGCTGCTGCCGCTGTTTTAGCGGCGCCGCATCATCCCGGCAATGCGAGCGAGTCGACGAGACGCAACAGGTCGGCCTGGCGATTGGTGCGCGTCTTGGAAAAGAGCCGCAGCAGATGGGTGCGGACGGTACCGACACCGATATCGAGCGTGGCGGCCACCTCGGCCAGCGACTTGCCGGCGACGATCTCGGCCAGCACGCGTGTTTCGGCAGGCGTGAGATCGAAGAGTTCGGCCACTGCCTTGGTCGGCAGGGCAGAGGTTGCGGTCGCGCCGGTGACGAAGATCGCGGCGGCGGCGCTGGGGACGAGACCGGGACGAAGCGCGCCATGCCGAAGCGGCAGCACGTGCAGCACCAGCGCGCTGCCCTCGGCGTCCAGCATCGGCACGGCGGCGCTGTGGTCGCCCTTGCCAGCTTCGGTCACCGCCGTCGCCAGCCCGGGTTGCCGCAGCACGCCGGCAGCAATTGCGGCCTGCCCGGCCGGATTGGCATGGAGGGGGTGAAGGTGGGAATCGACGACCAGCACCGCTTTGGGCATGGCATCGAGCACCGCGCCGAAGGTCGCGGCAGTGAGCTGCTGGATGTCCAGCACGCGGCTGATGGCCACGGCGCGCTGGATGTGCGGGGCCAGAAGACGGATGAATTCGACTTCACGTGCGCCGATGTCACCCACCGAGGCATGCCGGGCAAAGCCCACCGAGCAGTAGGTGTTGCTGTTGCGGGTGACGGCCATGGCCATCATGTCGGTGATGCCCTGCGGCCCGACCCAGTCGCGATAGTATCGCGACTCCATCCATTCGGCCGGGTCGCGCAGCCAGGACAGCACCTGCGGTTCCCCGACTGCGAAACGTCCGATGACATCGGCGCCACCCCATTGCGCCACGACGTCTTCGCCGTAGCGCTCGAAACTCTCGGCATAGGGTGCGGGAATGCCGCTGGTGACATTGAGCAGCAGTTGCCCATGCGGCATCGTCCATACCGAAAACATGGCGTTGTGGAAGCCGAGTACGCGCCGCAGTTCAGCCAGAGCACCGTCCCAGCGGGCCGGATCGAGGGCACAATCGTAGATGAGACCGATGAGCCGCGAGAGCTCCGCCGCATCCCCGTCGATGGCTCCCCAATCGCTCATCGATCCCCCACGCGAGCGGCCTTCTGGCGCAAGTCGTCCACCATTTGGCAGACGACCGCAATTCACTTCCGTGACCAAGTGCCGCAATCGACCACTTTCGGCACAAGGGACGACCGATGTCTTTGCGATACCTCGTATTTCTTCTGACGGCACTGCTGTTTTCGGCCAGCGCTGCGCAGGCGGAAACGTTCAAGTACTCCAACCCCAAGAATGGCCAGTATCGGCTCGACTATTGCTTCTCGTGGCAGGCCGGCTGTGGCCAGGACGCTGCGGACGCCTTTTGCGTCGGCAAGGGGTTCGAGAGCGCCCAGGCCTTCAAGGTAGCCAAGGGCATCGGTGGCAAGTCGCCGACCCGCACCATCGGTGACAGCTCCATCTGCGACAGCAATGGCTGCGACGGTTTCTCTACCATCACCTGCGTCAAGGCCGGTGGCGGTGGCGGCGGCGGCGGCGGTAGCGCCACGATGAAGTGGCTGCAGCCCAAGGTCGGCGGTGTCCGTCTCGACTGGTGCTACTCCTGGCAGAAGGGCTGCGGCCAGAAGGCGGCAGACGCGTTCTGCGAAGCGGTCGGCTACGCCTTCTCCGACGGCTTCCTGCAGGAAAAGAACGTCAGCAAGACCCGCGTCATCAGCTCCAAGCAGGTCTGCGACGGGAATTGCGACAGCTTCGCGGTGATCAGCTGCTCGAAGTAACGATCCAGTGGCGCGGCCTCAGAGCCGCGCCATGACCTGCATCTGATTGCCCATCCAGCCCATGGTGAAATCGTGGGTGACGGAGGGGCCGAAGCTCTCTTCGATGCCGGGACCACGCAGCGAGAGCTGCAGCGGCACATCGTCCAGCGTAGCGCTGACCGTGTAGGTGCCGAACGGGATGCCCGTGATGGTGAGCCCCTCCCCGGTCGAGCGCAGCGGTTTGATATAGGTCTTGCCGGTCTCGGCATTGACCAGCGTCACCACCGCGGGCGTCAGGTCCGAATAGTCCATGATGTAGTTGGAAAGAACGAAAACCCCGGCATTGCCGTAGGGCAGCTCGTCTGACATCTCGATGACGCCACCGGCGAAATTCCGGACGACGTCCTCGTGCCGGCCGAAGGCTGTGCTGTCTTCCGACGCGTAGCTTATCACGGTGCGGCTGCCGCCATTGCTCACCGTGACATAGGCATTGGCGGTGAGCTCGCCCGGCGGCAGGTAGTCCGTGACGATGGAATAGCGGCCATCGGCACTGGTGACCGCAGTCTCCTTGATGCTTTCGCCGGCATTGTTGAGTTGGTCGGCGCGGTAACTCTGGTAGACGACGTCGACGCTGACGCCGGGCATGGGTGCACCGGTTTCGTCGAGCACGACGCCGGAGACGCTACCGGCAATAGCCGGTATCGCGCCGCACCAGAGTGCGGCGGCAAAAATCAGACGGATCATTGATGGCTTACTCTTCCAGCGGCGCTTCGAGAATTTCGCGGAGGCGATACGGATACTCTGGGTCGAAATTCTCGATGTCGTCGATCTTCCAGCCGTCGGCTTCCTTCACGGCATACACCCAGGTGTTGTTCACCTGGTCGAAGTTCTTGAAGTCGACCGGCACGGTAGCAGTGGTGTCGCTGGTCAGTTCGCCATCGCCGATGAACAGTTCCGTGACCTGGAAATCTTGGCCATTTATCCACGGGTCGAAGTCGATCCGGGCGATACCGCCGAGACGCTCGCTGTCGGCAGCGTCCTGCGCATAGAGGGCCTTGAGTCCCTCGGAGAAGAACGACTCTTCGTCCTTCTTGAGTTCGATGAACTTGTCGAAGTCCTGCTCGGAATAGGCAGCGTAGAACGCCTGAACCAAGGCCTTCGGATCATCGAAGGCAGCGGCGGGCAGGATGCTGGCAAGGAGAAGGCCGAGAACAGTGAGAAGACGCATGATGAGAATCTCAGAGGGGTTCAGCGAGGACGTCGGAGAGTTTCCACGACCGGTCCGGCGTGACACCCTCGATTTCGTCGATTTTCCAGCCTTCGGGGCCGGACACAAGTGTGAAATGCGATGTCTGCGGGCCGCCACCATTGTCGAAAGTGGCGGCGACCACCGCGGTTGTCGCATCGGCGGACACCGGTGCGACTGATACATCGACCACATAGTCTTCCTGCGAATTGATGAACGGATCGAAGCTCAGGCCACCCAACTCGCCTCGCGCCTCATCGGTGGCGATGAGTTCGGCCATGCGTGGCGACCAGTATCCATCCTGATCGTACTCGATGTAGGTGCCGTCGCCGTAATGGCCATAGATGAACTCGACGAGCTTGACCGGATCGTCGAACTTTTCGGCCGCGGCGGCCGGGAGGATGAAGGCGAATACGGTGAGAAGTGCGATGAAAATGCGCATGAGAAAGCTCAATTGAACCAGAAGGCATAGCCGAGGAGATTGTCGCCGAAGACGCGGTTGGCTTCGGCAAAGGTGCTGGCGTCGGCGACCGGGCCGTCCTTGAGGAAGGGCAGCGCGCCGTAGCCGCTCAGAAGCATGACGAAATCCGTCCGCTCTGCGGTCTCGAAATAGGCCTTGAGATCAAAGCCCTGCTTGAATCGCCAATGTGGGATCAGGAGATCTCCCGCGAGTATCTGGTCGACGGTGTCGAGGGTCGCGCGCCAGGCGGCGACCATTTCGTCCGTGACCTTGCCATCCGGGACGACCGGCGTCTGGCGCGGACTGGGAACGAGTTCGTGGTTGTCGTCGGTCTCGGCAAGGATGGCATCCCAGTTCTTGCGCGAGAGGGCCGTCACTGTCTTGCCGCGCTCCAGCACGCGCACGATGCGGTCGCGGTCGACCACCGGCCAGTTGAGAGTGTGGATGAGCGCGATGGCGTCGGCGATCACATTGTCCGACTCGGGGTCCAGCATCAGCATGCCGCCATGCGAGAACGCCTGCATCGGCAGACCGGCCTTGGGAAAGAGCCGGTGGAACGTGGCGTTGAACATCTCCGAGAAGTCGTGAGCAAGCAGGAAATCGGCCTGTGCCGCGAGAACATTGGAGTATCCGGCCAGCCAGATGGCATCGGCTCGATCAAAGCCGATCTGGAAGCCTGTGCCCCCGGCAGGCGGCGTGTGCTCGGCGCCGGACTGGCTGCGATCAGCAGAAGGCGGCGGCACGGCGCCCGCCAGCTCCGCCGGACTGATGCCGAGAAGCCCGCCGATAACCGTGCCGATTGTCTCTTCATCTCCGGCAGTGCCATCTGCGTCGAGATCGATGCGGATCTTGAGGATGTCGACCGGCACGACATAGTCGCCGCTTTCGCCCGCGCCCTCCAGCAAGGAGGCCGCATAGTCGAGGCTGCGCACCAAGACATCGAGTTCGCCGCGGAACGTGTCGTAGTCCAGCGGCGTGGGATTCGGATTGGCCGGCCCCGACGACATCGGCACACCAAGCATCCCGGCAGCCATCGGCCCGCCATCCGGCGCGCTGGCGCCGTGTCGATAAAGCGCCTGCGATGCATCCTGGATCGCAATGACGAAGGTGACCATGCCGAGGCCAAATCTGGCCTCCTGATCGCCGGCATCGGCAAGCGGCTTCAGCGCACTGCCGGCGGCATCAAGTTCACCTGAATACAGGCCATCGCGCAGAAGATCGGCGGCCGGTCCGGCCATAACGGGGAGCGGCGCGGCCATGGCTGCCAGAGCCAAGGCCATAAGGCGCTTCAACATGGAAACCCTCCAAAGCGCCCCCCGGCTACTTCGAGACCAGCTCCAACCACTGATTTTCGTCCAAAACAAGGACGCCGTGCTTTTCGGCTTCTTTCAGCTTGGACCCTGCCCCCGGTCCGGCGACGACGATATCGGTTTTGGCCGACACCGACCCTGCAACTTTGGCGCCCATGCGCTCGGCCATCGCCTTGGCTTCGCCACGCGTCATCTTCTCGAGGCTGCCGGTGAACACCACCGTCTTGCCTGCCACCTGGTTATCGGCGGAGATCGTGAGGACATATTCCGCAGGCGTGACATAGTCGAGCAGGTCCTTGAGGGCATCCTCGTTGCGTTGATTGCCGAAGAACCCGATCAGTGCATCAACGACCGTGCCGCCGATACCGTCGATGGACGGGAATACCGCATGCGGATCGTCGCGATGCGCGACCAGCAGTTCGCCCATCTCCACGAGCTTATCGATGGAACCGAAATTCTTCGCCAGCGCCGCAGCCGTGGTCTCGCCGATATGCCGGATGCCCAGCGCGAAGATGAAGCGATCGAGCTCGGGCGACTTGCGGTCGGCAATGGCCTTGAACAGCTTGTCGAGCCCCTCATAGGTCCGCTCTTCCGCCGTCAGCACCTTCTTGCGCGTCGCGCCCTTGGCGGCCTCGCGCTCGCGCGCCTGCGCTTCGCGCTTCTCGAACAGGGCCTGCTGGACGTCGGCCCTGCGCCCCTCGAGCTTGAAGATGTCAGCCGGCGTCTTGATCAGACCGGCATTGAAGAAGAGGTCGATACTCTCAGCCCCGAGGCCTTCGATATCGAGAGCACCGCGCGAGACAAAATGGCGGAGCCGCTCGACGGCCTGAGCGGCGCAGATCAGCTCGCCAGTGCAGCGACGGCGCGAGTCTTCCTTGCCGGTCTTTTCGTTGAGTTCCCGCACTGCGGGCGAACCACAGACCGGACACTTGTCGGGGAAGACGTAGGCTTCGGATTCTTTCGGCCGCTTCTCGAGCACGACGCGGACGATCTGCGGGATCACATCGCCGGCGCGCTGGATCACCACTGTGTCGCCGATGCGGACATCGATCGGTTCATCGCCGCGGATCGGCGCGCCGGTCGAGTCGATGCCCTTGATGTAATCCTCGTTGTGGAGCGTGACGTTCTCAACCACCACACCGCCGACGCTGACCGGCGCGAGCCGCGCCACCGGCGCCAGCGTGCCGGTGCGGCCAACCTGGATATCGATGGCCCTCACGGTGGTCGTCGCCTGCTCGGCCGGGAACTTGTGCGCCACGGCCCAGCGCGGCTCACCGGTGACAAAACCCC
>VFQQ010001013.1_pt1 | contig 44108 bp, 79 predicted proteins | sample 3512341 | NCBI WGS metagenome assembly VFQQ01 (sample SAMN10412373, study PRJNA504923) | tailings metagenome | isolation source: Relicate 2 Philex TSF1 revegetated site | place: Philippines: Tuba, Benguet | collected 2017-08-29 | reverse complement strand
GTGGTGGCTGAGAACGTGAATGGCGGACAGAGCGAGGCGTCCAGCACCCCCAAGCTGATTGTGGGCACGCCTGGCCAGCCCACCTGGGCAGCCACCAACCCTGTGGTTGCCAATGTTGGCACGGCCCGTCTCAGCTGGACGGCCCCCGCCTGCAACGACAAGATTGGTGCACGCTACTATGTGCAGCTGTACCGCGGAGCAGATGGCGCCAAGTTTGGCGGCCTGGTGGCGCTGGCACCCACACAGGCCGGCGAGGGCACTGTGCAGGCACCTTTCACTGCCACCATCAACATTACAGCAGGTGCGTTTCCGCCAGCTGTGTTTTCAATAAGGGGTGGCTATATACAGGACCGATTGTGTCATGCAAAACTGGTGCAGCTGCAGCCCCTCCGCTCTCCCTGCCTCTTGGCCTACAAACTTGATCTCATCCACCCAGCAGGCTCCTGGTCGTACCAGCTGTTCACCAACAACACCTGGGGCGCGGGCGGCGTTTCTGCTAGGTCGCAAGCGTTCGGCCAGCGTGAGTGTGGGACGTGTGAAGCATGCGTGACAATGTGCTTTGTCGAAACTGAGCATGCCACGTAGCCTGCATTTACAGAGTGTGCGCATCATGAAGCAAGCGCGGCACATCCCCCACCTCTCCGCTGTTATCCATGCAGCCCTGTCGGACACACCCTCAGTCAAGGGCCTCGCCGATGGTCCGACAACCGCCACGCTGCGCTTCCTCAAGCCAGCCTCTGCCACCGACCAGGACACCATTGCTTACCGCGCACAGGTGTGAGGGATGCACATAGAGCGCCCGGCTGCAGGCCGAGGGTGCTGGCTGGCGTCGCCTTGAGAGCTGACCACACCTCAGCTTAGAAGCCAGCTGGCACCTTCCAATGTGATATCCCTCATCCCCTATCGCTGCCCGCCCCCTGCGCCGCAGCTGTACGACGCCTCTGTCTCGCCTGCCACCCCGCTGGGCGCCCCTGTGGTTCTGAACATTACTGATGGCACTGGCACGGACGCCGACCCGTACGTGGCCAGCCTGGGTCCCTTCTCCCAGCCCATGCGCGTCACCGCCGCCGTCCAGGCCACGGGCGGTGCCGGCGGCAGCACCTCCGCCCTGTCTGCACAGTCCAATGTGGCGGTGGTTGGTGAGCCATGGGCGCATATGCCAATACCTAGAGTGACAGAGCCCGCAACTCGCTGCATTAAGTCTGCAACCCTGCCTAGGGCGTATGCGACGTTGAGGCCTGCTCGACCCTGCTGCTCAGCCCCCTTACCATTGCCATGGCTGCGCTACCCTGCAGGCCTGCCGCTGGTGCCCCAGATCGAGAGCCTCACCGGCAGCAAGACTGAGCTGCGGCTGACGTGGCTGAAGAACGACACCACGGCTACCTCGTACCGCATTGCGGGTGAGCCGGCTTTCCAGCAGTCTACTATGCAGCTGCCAGTGAAGTGAAAATTTGACTTGACCTGCCGCCCATGTTGCCGCCATACAGAACACGCCGCTGAAGTCGAGACATGCATCCCATTGCTGCAGTCTTCAAGGCCGGCGTGTTTGTGGCTCCTGTCGTGGATGTTCCTGCCAGCAGCCTAGGCAATGCCGCCGGCACGGCGGCAGACCCCTTCAGCTTTGCCATCCCCACCGCCAACCTGCCCGAGGCCAACCGCTATGCAGTCAAGGTGGCAGCAGTGAATGCCAACGGCCCTGGCCCCTGGTCGGCGCTGTCCGAGGTGGCTGTCTACGGTGAGCCAAGCAGGGTGGGGGGTTTGGAGCGGTAAACTCGCAGGCAGGGATATGATATGCAAGTGGCCTGCTCTTGCTAGGCACAGCCCGTCGCTGCAACTTGCTTCCACGCGCCTCTCTTGTGCAGGCGTGCCAACCGCCCCTGGTGCGCCCACGGTTACGCTGGTTGACCCCAGCGTGCGTGTGGTGTTCACCAAATCGGACAGCACAGCAGTCAAGTACTCCGCCTTCCTCAAGCCCACCGCTGGAGCTGAGGTGGAGGTGCCGCTGGCTGTCAAGCCAGTCACCGGCTCCACCACCCAGCTGTTTGCGCTGGTGGCTCCCGACCCGCCGGAGCTGCCCCAGGGCGGCACCTACACGCTTCAGGTGTGTCATGAGTGTGTGAGGCGTGCTGCAACGTCGAGATTGAGCAACAACATAGCCTGGCCAGGGAAACTGTGTGGTCATGGTGACGAATGCTGGAGAGCATGCTTGCTCTTGCACGCGGCTGCCACTGATAAAAATCCCCCGCCCCACCCTTCCCTACAGGTGGCAGCCTACAACGCCAACGACGACCTGGGCACTCGCTCGCCTGCCTCCGCCGCCTTCCTGCTGGGCACCGTGGCACCCACTGCGCCTCGTGCTGTGACGCCAACTGCTCCCACGCCGCTCGCAGCCACGCTGACCTTCCAGGCACCCGCCTTGAATGGCGGCACCCCCATCACCAGGTGGGACTGATGGGAGCTGCTTAGGGGCCATAGCTAGTGGGATGCGACACTGCCCGCGGCAAGCAGATCGTGCTACGGTGCTGCAGGCATGCTGTGCGTGCTCTGCCGTCCGACTGCTCGCCAGGCCAACTAACTAGATAGGTTGCCAACTGCTCCCATCCACAGCTACGAGGTGGAGCTGTTCCAGGATGGCGACAGCACTGGAGTGAAGCCGTACCAGGCATCCGCCCTGTTTGTCGCTGGACAGGTGGGCAGTTGGGGCCGAGTTAGCGGCAGCAATGGCATGAGCACACGGACACCTGCTGGCGGCACTGTCCCAGGCCTTTTGGATGATGCTGAAACAGGCAACGACTGCGTGGTGCTTAGAGGTGCCAGGTGAAACTCCCTCGCCATCTGCCCGCCACACCTGCAGACTGAGGGCACTGCCGCTCGGCCCTTCCGCATCACGCTCAACAACCTGGCCCCCGGCGTCTGGACCTTTGTGGTGACGGCCATCAACAAGAACGGCCGCGCAGCTGCGGCTGTCACAGCACCCGTAACTGTGAAGGGTGAGCTGCCAGCAATGGCTGCATTCGAACCGCGCAATGGACTCTAGGGTTGAACCCTGTGATCAGAAGGCATGCCGCTTGTGGTGGAGTGGTGCCAGCGATCTGCCCTACGCTTGCACCGCAGGAGACCAGCTGCATGCCAACCATCACCCTTCTGGTGCACCCATCCATGCAGATGTGCCGCCCACCCGGCCCGCCATTGCCGCCATCGCGGGCGCCGACTCCACTGTTGCCAACGGTATCACCACTCAGACCATCAGCCTGTCCGTGCTCAAGCCCACCGCTGGTGGGTGATGGGCAGTCGTGCTCTGAGGCACCGCACGGTCAACTGCTAGTATTGGGCCGGCCTGCTGGTGGATGACCACTGGCTGTGCACCAGCCTGCAGGCTCACCCCCTGCTCACAGCAGCGTTTGTCAATCCCATCTGTCTGCAGGCGGCGCCGTCACTGCCTGGACCTTCTCGCTGTGGAACTCGGCCCGCAACTTTGCCTTCATCCAGAACCGGGCCTTCACACCCAGCGACGGCGACGGCACCACCACCGACCCGTACACCGCAACCCTGACCATCCCCCGCATCCCTGGCGGCGTGTACACGGTCACAGTGACGGCCACAACCGCCACAGGCAGCAACACCTCCCTCTTCTCGCCGCCCGTGGCGCTGGGCACGCCCCCTGCTCCCACTATCACAACGGTCACCAGCACAGCGCAGGCCGTGACGGTGCGTGTCACCGTGCCGCAGTCGGTGTCCGTGGCTGCCAACGCCGGGGCGGGCATCCGCGCTGGCACCACCACTGCCAGCCAGCCTACACTCTTCACTGTCAGCCTCAGGTGAGGCTCCAACGGGGCACGGAAAGGGCCAGGCAGTGTGCCCAGCAAACCTTGCACTGCCATGCATGCTGGACTGCGCGCGGTGCTATTTGCCAGGTGCATACATTGGCTGCCACCAGCTGCAGCCCGCTGCTGCTGCTGCTGCTGCCTTCCATGGTGAAGCTGCTAATCACGCACACATGCAACCGTCCTTGCAGCCCGACCCTGGGTGGTCGGCCCCTCACCGCCGGGCGGCTCAAGGCGCAGAGCGGTGCCGGCACTGCCGCCAGCCCGTACGTTCTGTTTGTGCCGGTGGCATCCGCCAACGAGTGGACAGTGCAGGCGGTGACGGGCAGCAATGCAAACGGCGCCTCAGATGCTGATGACTCCGACACAGTGGTTGCGACAGGTGGGCTGATCTGGCCTTGGTTTGCGGCAGAATACTAAGTATAGCAAGCTGTTTTGGCGCCTGCCTGCTGGGGGAGTGGCCTCTTGTGCTTCAAAGCACCCCTCTCACCCCACTTGCGCCTTGCAGGCACCCCCGTGGCCGCCTCAGCATTGTCTACGGTGAATGGCCTGCAGCAGGCCAGTGTCACCTTCACCTCCGCGCCTTGGTGGAACACGGTGCGCACGTCAACACCTGGCAAGCCGGCTGTCCGGCTCTGATTCTTGCCGTGTCTCCACAACCCCTGGGCCGGCATGCCTGAATAAGAAGGTTGTTCTGTTTGTCACACAGTGACACAGTGCGTGTCTGCTCAGTGTGCCTGCGAGTCTCCGTTGGCGCCAGTCTGTAGTCATCACCTGTTCAGTACCAAGCCCGCCCTTCCACTCTTTCCTGCCAAGCAGGCCACCAGCGTGCGGGTGCGGGTGCTCAACCCCATCAATGCCGCTGCCAGCCAGGAGGTGGCCAACCGCGTGCTTGGCGCAGCTGCTCTCACCAAGCCTGCCGCCAACCGGTGGACAGCCAGCATTGGCACCGGCGGCACCGCCACGGCACCCATCCCGCGTGCCGGCATCTGGCGCTTCCAGGTTGCACTGGTAAGCAGCAGGTTCTGGATGGGCGTGAGCATCTGGGATGGAGGGTTGCCAGCTGGGCTTGCAGATTGAGAATGTTGACTGCTCAGTGTGACAAAAGCTCAACAACGTTCACAGGCGCCGCAGCTGCAGGTAAAGGTGTTGAGGTTCATGTGCTGCGGCAACAGCTGAGCCTGCCGCCGGCGCATCTCCCTGGCACCCAACAGGTCAACTCCGCCGGTGGCGAGGCAGCCCTGTCAGCCCAGACTGGAAACGTGGAGGTGGGGGCCCCCTACCAAGTCGGCCGGCCCAGCGTCGCGGCCAACACTGCTGTTGCTGGGGTGAGCACTCTCAGCTGCTGCCACCCCTTCCGCCGCCACTGCACCTCCTTTGGTGGGGTGATTGTGCCGCCCGCCTGAGTGCTGCAGGCGAGGGTTTTCCCTGCGCTCCTGCCCTCCGTTGAAACACACTTTGTCCACCACGCTGACGGCTACTGCTTCCCCTGCCTCCCAGGTGGTGATGAGCGTCACCGTCAACCGCACGCTGACCACGGCGGGCATCAACAACCCGCCCACGGTCAACAGCTACATCGTGCGCATCTTCCGCGGCACGGGCGCATCTCCCGCCTACCTGCGCAACGTGACCTTTACCGCCGCGCAGGCGGCCAGCGCGCAGAGCATCACCCTGACCGCCGACGGCGCCAACACCTACAGCGTGTCTGTGGTGCCCGTGGGCGTCAACGGCCAGGGCACAGAGTCGCAGAGGAGCAACAGTGTGACGCTGTCGCGCCGCACCGTTAACCCTAGGACCACCGTCCCTCGGACAGCGGGCAGGAAGCTGGCCGGCGTGGAGGGAGAGGCGCCTGCCGAGCGTATCACCCAGGCTGCAGCTGCACAGGAGCCAGAGAGCGGCAAATCTCACGCCAAGCGCCGTAGCCGCCACCTGCTGTGAGCAGATAACCATCATTTTGCGGCGAATTCAAAGCAAATGCAGCTAGTGCGTGATTGCCTGGGCCCCTTTGCTTTGAAGCCACACATTACAACGCCAACCTTCTCTCCATCCATCCGTGTTTGCGGATTCCATGTTTGCGTAGTGTTGTTTAAACACCATGGCTAGCCACCACTGTTGACTGCGCTTCCACAGTTTGATTCCATTCTTTTCCTTCCTTCTGTGCTCTGCGGTTCGAAGCAGATTTCACTGCAAGTGTCTGCCTCTCCGATGTTAGCGTGAAGACACACGTAAAGCGAAATGTGTGCGAGCAGTGGCAATCGTCAGCTGATGCTCCGAGACACGATGCTTACTTCAAAGAAGTAGGCATAGATTCAAAGAGCGGCGGAGCTGGGCATGCAAGGGGTCGCCACAGCGGCAGCGGGAGCGGGCGGCGGCAGTGGATGCCGCTCTGGGCGAGCGGCGGTGCTTGTCCCTACATCTGCAGGCATCTACGCGCCTGCAGGGCATGCGATACCGTCGCTGCGAGCCTTGAGTGAGCAGCGGCGGAAGCGCTCTCGGCCCAGACCGACCGCAGTCGACCGGACAGTGGCGCTTCGCGCGAATGGTCCGCCCTCCGAACAAACACCGGCGTCGTAACACGACAAGGTGAGCCAGCCAGAAAGGGGGCAGCGACAAGTACGCGTTTCCGGGCACTGCACGCTTCGCCGTCCCGATGCACCGACTCGGGCGGACGTCCGAATGTTATTTTTGGAGAAACGAGCTTGCGGTGTTGAGGCCGCCTGCCGCCGCCGCCGCTCGTCCCCCACGCCTGTTGCAGGAGGCGTGACCTGCTATCAGGGCAAAAGCGTGCTGCCAACAGGCTGGCATGCACGGCCCTGAACCACCACTGGCACGGATCCCTGGGCCTGCGTGAAGCCGCCTCCTACCCGGCGTACGGCGAGGCGCTGAAGGCGCAGCGGCGCGTGGTGCCTGTGTATGGCAAGGCAAGCAAGCGGCTGCCGGGGGAGCCTTGCGCGTGCTGCAGCAACCCGAGATGTGCTCTTTAGTCTCTTCATGGAAAGCGGCCGCTGCCAATGCGCTGCAAATGCTGAGGAACTCCAGCATCGCAGCTCACCAGTTGTGTGCCGATGCTCTTGCAGGACGGCTCTTTCCTGTCCTCCAGTGAGGCCTCCAGTGCCTGTGCTGCTCCAAGCTGCTGCCCAACGTCCACCTGGCGGTGCATCGCTGCAAGCCGCTGGTGCGTGCATGTCAAGGTGGCATGGACGCTTTGCCAGACTTGCGTTGGTGCTTTGCCAGGCTTGCATGGGAGCTTAGCCAGGCCAGCTCGGACACCCGGCAATCACATCCCAGGCTGGCCTGTCAGCACCGCCGCTTGTATCATCCCGCCTGCCCGCCTGCCTGTGAGTCAGACGTCACCCCTGCCTCCTGGTCCGGCCACGCCCCGCTTGCATGCCATTGCTAACAACGGGTCGCACTGCCTGCGCAGGTGTTCAGACGGTCTGTGATGGTGCGCCAGCGGATGCTGGTCACCGCTCGGCAGCAGCGGCTGGACACGCTGCGGCGGGCGCTGGAGCGGGCGAAAGCGGAAGTGGGGCTCTCTGCCCAGCAGCACGCCGCACACGTGCGGGCGGCTAAGCAGGCTCTGGCCAAGGCTGAGCGGGCGGCACCCAGGCCGGGCGACTTGCGGGAGGTCTGCCGGCTGTGCAGCATGTCAGTTAGCAGCAGTGCAGCGGCGCACAGGTGTGCCTTGCCTGCCATTCGGCCTTGCGATGCCCCCTGGTGCCCAGCCTAACCAGCTGCGCTGGGATGTGTTTAGTTGCATCGTGCAGCTGCCGCCGCTGCACAGCAAGTTACCTGCCATTGCTGAGGCGCCCAGCGTCGCCGTCCTCCCTGCAGCTGCCCCTCTTACTACTGCACCAACAATGGGGTGGAGTGCACAGACCTAGTGGAGCGTGGCGTTGACCTGGGGGCGGCCGGCGAGGACAACGCCGCGCGGCTGCTGCAGCAAGACGTGCCTGTGCTGGTCCTGATGCGGCCAGTGGGCGAGGGCAGCAGCAGCAGCGGTGCTAGCAGCGGCAGCAGTGGCAGCAGCGGCAGTGGCAGCAGCAGCAGCAGCAGCGGCGGCGGCGGCAGCAACAGCAGCGGCAGCAACAGCAGGCGCAGAGCCCGCAGCAGAAGTGGTGACAGCAGCAACGGCCCCAGCGGCCCTCGCTTCATGGTGCAACCGCAGGTTTGTTTTAGCGCCTGTGGCTAATGCTTGGCAAATAATGCAGCTGGAGGCGCTCGTGCAGCCTGTGACAGATGCCGACGGCCAATCCACCGCAGTGTGTGCTGGCTGGCCCACCATTCCTTCTCACACCTTGCTTGGGCACGGTACCTGCCTTGCGCCTCTGCAGGGGGAGCTGGTCCGGTGCTTTGTCATCTTAGGGCTGGCTGGGGACGTGGGGCGCGGCCTGTTTGCGGCGACCTCGCTGCCCAGGGGGGCGTGGGTGGCGCCGTACTCGGGCCTGCTGAAGACTGCTCAGGAGGCGCAGGCCGATAAGGGTGCGCCGTGCTGCTGCCCTGCACTGCTGGCATTGGTACCGCCATGCATGTAGGCGGTGGCAGTTGCAATTCAGCGAGAGAGGATTTGTTCAGCCGCTCTGCTCACCACATAGCGCCGATGCTGCGCATACATGCGCTAGTCCCTTGAACCACCACCCCACATGGCGGCAGTGCTGCTCCCCACATACGCTAGTCCCTCGGCCCCCACCCCCAACCACCACCCACCCCTTGCCTGTCGCAGACCCCAGCCTGGCGCTCACGTTGGTCAGCAGCCACCACCCGCAGGCGGACGGCGCGGTGTATGTGCAGCCAGCGGGCCTGGGCGCTGTGGCCCGCCTGGCCAACCACAGCTGCACGGGCGGCAACGTGGCCATGGAGGCCGGCATTTTCGACCCGCAGCGCGGCCTGGAGGTTGCGCGGCTGCGGGCCAGCAAGCGGGTGCGGGCGGGCGAGCAGCTGACCTGGCACTATGATGCCTCCACCGACTGCCAGGCGGAGGCGGAGGCCGTGCTGTGCCACTGCGCAGCGTGCGACGCGCGGGCAGCCAAGCGCAAGCGGCGCAGCCACCTGTTCACGCTGCTGCCAGCCAGCGTGCCGCGCTGCGGCAAGTGCACCACCTGCCTGCAGACCACAGCGTGAGCGGTCATTGCCTGCAAGAGTGCTGCTGCTGCGGTTGCCCTCTTGCTGCTGCCGCCCCGCTTGCTCGTCCTGGCCAGTAGCGGTGTGACACATTGCCTGCGGCAGACACTCGGCCGGTGGCCATGCGATAGGAGAGCTGTGGCCAAGCTCATGTAATGCCCCATTCTGCGTGCTTGCCTCATGGTGTGCGCGTTGAGCACTCAGGTTGGCTTCACACAGCGTATATCGGGCCCACCAACCAACAGAGGCTCTCACGGACTAGACTCTGCCCAAAGAGGGGGGAATTGAAAGGCATTGAAAGGCATGGGAAGCGAACTACACAAAACAGCATGCATTGTGTATTAGTACAGCTTAGTGAAGAAGGGCACAAGGGGCAGGCAGATGATTGGTCACGACGAAGGAACTGCCGTGCTGCCCACGCCGACACCGGTCGTGTCGCACTCTCCCCGGCACTGGCGCAGGTAGCGCACGTCGTCGTCTGTGAGAGGGACGCCCACAGCCCTGGCGGCATCCTCCAGAGGCAAGTCATCGTCCCAGCTGACCAGCAGCCCGCTAGCCAGGATGGCCGAGGTGGATGCGCCGCAAGCAGATGGCAGCTGCCACGGCCGGCAGGCAGGAAGCAGCGGCTGGGCCGGCGGAGGCAGGGCCGGGGCCGGCAGGGCCGTCAGCGGCTGCGGCAGCACCGCCTGCGGCCGCGGCAGGGGCTGCGGCGCGGCCAAGCAGGGAAGACTGCCCGGCGTGCGCACCGCTGCAAGGCCAAAGCGGCGCACTGTGCCTGCATGGGCAGCAGCACAGGGAGTTGAACCAAATCAATGACTGGGACAGAACAGCCCCCCAATTGCTGAATGTACTGCAGCCTGTGGCTTGCCCCAGGCATGCTTGCTGTTGCCATGCCTCAATCGGGCAGCGCCTTACACCAGCGCATCCACTGGGCGCACCCTCAAATTGCAGAGTCTGCAGTGTGTGTGCAGCCGCCTCGGGGAACAGCAGCTGCCAGCCGTCCCTGCACCAATGGGATTTGAAGCAGCAGACGCAGGTTGATGGCTGGCCCCTGCAGCAGCAATGCCACATTGCATGCCTTGTGGTATGCACAGCCACGGCTGACCAGCACGGCTGAGGCTGCCAGGCCGGCCAAATACCAGCACGAATGGGAATGCAGCACATGCCATGAGCCCACCTGCTGTCCCAGGCCAGAACGCTGTGCCGCGGGTGCAGCTGCAGCGCACACTCCTCCTGCCGCAGCCAGTCCCGGCATTGCAGCAGCCGGCCGGTCGCAAAGCAGTACACAACCAGGCGCAGCACCGGCTGCAGCAGCTGGCCAGCCGACAGCAGTGTGTGCTGCATCTCCAATCCCAGGCTGGGCGGAGGCAGCTGCACGGTGGTCAGCAGCGCGCCGGCCAGCTGCACAGAAGCGCCGGGACCTGCCGGCAGCAGCCAGAGCGCGGGCAGCTGCCCCACCAACTCAGGGTGGCGCCCAGGCAGCCTGCGCGAGTTGAGCTGTGGCAAGGGGATGGACGCAACGGGCACAAAAAATGTCGGCGTCTGCCAGCGCATGATCGGATTGCTGAAGCTGGAGAGCATACGCCCTGTGTTGGACTATGCAACCGGCAGCAAAAGCAGACCAGAACTCACCCATGCCTGGTGTGCAGCCTGCGTGGCACTGCCGCCCATGCCCAGATGCGCCTGCTGCAGCAGCGAAGGCTGCTGGATAGCCAGATTGCTGGCCACTGCTGGCGCGGCAGGAGGCAGCGCCTGAAGCCCACCATTGGCGCCTAAGTGGGTGGCCCACAAGGGCAGCGGCAGAGCCACCATGTTGACCGGCGGGTGATGCACCACCGGCGCTGGCGGCAGCTGCGATGGCGTCTGCTGCAGCTGCACCGACACCGCCTGCTGCAGCTGCGCCACCGGCGTCTGCGGACTGTGCTGCTGCTCCTGCTGTGGCTCACGCTGCTGTGGCGGCTGCTGCTCCTGCTGCTGCAGCGGCAGTGGCGGCTGCGGCAGATGCTGTCGGTCCTCTTGCTGCTGTTTCTGCTGCTCCTCCTGCTCCTGCTGCCGAGAGCCGCTGTGGACATTGGCATGGCCGTCCTCCCTGCCCTGGCTGGACTCGCTACCGCTTTCCTGCCGGCACTGCTGCAGGGGGCTGCTCCCATCTTCCAGCTGCTTGCCGCTGGAAGCAGAGCGGCTGCGCATCAACTGCAGGGACGGGAGTGGAGCCACCCAGGGACTGCTGTTAGATAGGGCACGGACGCCAACAGCTGCCCAGATGCTGGTGTGAGGCGTGCCTGCCCGCATGCGCTGCCCCCACAACATGCTAAAGAGTGGTTCCACAACTCCCTGCCCCAGCCTGGAAACGCGCCTGCCTGGCCACGCGGCGGCGTTTGGTGCCAGGCACCTCCCGCAGCGAGGTGCGGAGGGCGAGCATTTCGTCCATGTTGCCCGGGTCGACATCGGCCTGCCTCGTCACGCTGACGAAGCAGGCGTTGCCTGCGCAGTGAATACAGGGTGCATCGCATCCAGCGATCAACAGCGGATCTGCCCTGTTACGGGGCAGTGGTGCAGCTTCACGCTGGGCGCGTCAACAGAAAGCAGGCACGCCACACAGCCGTCACTCGACATGGCTGCAGAGCGCTGCCCCGCACTCACAGGCCGTCTGTCCGGCCATGTCTCCTGCAGCACTGGGCAGCCGGCGCCAGCTGCAGGAGGTCTTGGCGCCACACAGGATGCATGGCCCACGCTGCATGGGTGGGTGGCCAGAGGGGCCTGGTCTTAGGTCAGGGAGATTGTGCATTCCAGAACCCGTGCTGACCCAGGCTGATGGCATGGCCTACAGGCAGCAGCACTGGCTTGCTCTGAAATGCTGTGTGCAGTAATGCACTAGTGCACGGCACAGCGAAGCGCGCTCACCCTCTTGTCGACACCTGCCATGCCTGCGGATGCAAGATGCCGTGCGATGCGCGCTCCTGCAGGTGGGGGCGCAGCAGTGCAGTGCGGTTGATTGGTTGCTGCAGCTCCAGCTGGTTCAGCTGAAGGCTAGCAGGCATGCTGGTGCGAGGCAGGTCAAGCCACGTGCCACTCAAAGGTGCCGGCCAGCAGTCAGCAGGGTGGCGGTGGGCAGCAGCACCAGCAGCAGCAACAGGACCCCAACAGACGCTAGGGGCTGACTGAGGGCACACCTTCAGGACCCCAGCTGCAGCTCACAGCACTGATCCTAACTGGGCAGGGGCAGACTGGGAAAGGGAGGCAAGAGCGAGCCCGGCCTGGAGCGGCGGAGGTGCTGACCTGGCTGCGGCGGCCCAGTACACGCGCAGGAAGGCGTCTACACTCCAGGCGGCGCTGGCAGGGCGTCGCGGAGCCTACCGATGCCGTTCTCGTACGCGCTGAGCTGCTGCCGTGGTGAGTGGGGGCTCCCAGCTGGCCGGACAGCACTGGCCCGGTAACAGCCCGGTTTGGCGCGCAACGAGTGGTACAGAGGGACAATAGTCGAGGGAGCCGGCGAAGACCAGCGCGCAAGGAGCAGGGCGCGTGTACCACCCCGACTTGTGCGCCACGTGCCACCTGCCGCCACGTCGGCCACCCCATGCCCTCCACATACCCTCCACAGTTCAACCTTGCCAAGTGCATAGGACGGTGCCTTATCCGTTACAAATGCCGACCGCATTCAACTCAGCGAGCAGAGAAACTAAAATTGCAGGTGCTGCTGTGCCGCCGGCGGTGGCTGGCCGCTTGCCGCGCCTGCCGCTGCCGCCGCGCCTGCTGCTGCCCTCCCAGCCGCCACTGCTGCTGCTGCCGCTGCTGCTCCGGGCGCCGCCTGCTGCTGCACGCGCTGGTACATGAGGATGTAGCCGTGGTCTGCAGACAGCGGGAGGGGGCAGCCACACACAGCCAGGCTGGTGAGAGCACCGGGCAGTGCACGTGCCTGCGAGCGCTGCATGCACGTCCTTGCAGCCAGGGGTTGTTGCTGTGCCGCAGGCAGGCAGGAACCGCAAGGAGAAAGGAGAGAAACACATGCCTGCCATACCTGCATGCGGGCCTTGCTGGTCTTCCCTCATCGGGTTCCAGTCTTGGGTGTGCCCAAACACGCTCTGCACCTGCACATATGGGCAGTGCCAGGCGCAAGCAGCACGGCCGCAACTTTAGACGACCCATCGGCATCTGGGGCGCAGCACTGCGTACACCTGCTCATCACCGCAGGTTGCACACAACCCTGCCTGCTTCAGAGCAACACACGGTACTGCAAATGTACGCCGCAGTCTGACACCGCGTTGACCTGCTAGCATCGAAGCTTCGCACTGAGCCCAACAAATATCCCGAAACCCAAGATGCCGCAGAACGTACCTGCGACTCGGTCACCGCATTGACCTGCTCGTCGTCGAAGCACACCCACTGGCCGCTGGGGGTGCGCACCAGAGCCACGTAGTGGCCTGCCCAGGAGGGAGGGAGGGCAGCGAAGAAACAGGTGATGGGTGAACCAGTGGCCGGACCAGGGGGTCAGCTGGCGCGTGCACCGCAGAGGGTGGCCTTGCAAAGCAATGGCACTGCATCGTGTGCATAACGAGCGCATGGATTGCACAGTGTCTAGGCAGCTGTCAAAGCAAGGCCTACAGGCGCACCGTGGTTTGGGTGCGCCCCCATGTGCACCACCACTGCAAAGAGCTCGTATGAGGAGTCTGCACAGGTGGAAAGGAATATGCGGACTCGATTCGCGGATGTTGCAAGTGCAGCAGTGGCCTGTTGACACCATTGTAGCTGGCCACAAAAAAGCCGGTGGAAACACATGGCAGCTCGGTTTGCACCATAGTGGTGGGGGCATGGACAGCGGCAGCAGCCGCTGTCACCCCCATTATGGCCTTTGAATGCAAATACCGCAGCAGCAGGTGTGCAATCCACGCAAGTCCGGCGCAATTGCAGGCGGCAGCCAGCTCTGTGTGGGTCCTGCCAACTCCGTTTAGGTCCGGCAGTGTGCGCACCCGCGTCGGGGCAGTCGTCTGTGGTGTTGATCATTTTGAGCTCCCAGGGGAAGGTCACCCGGTGCATCAGCTTCTTCATCCTGCAACGAGGCAACAATTGGTGTGGGCTGGGCAGGCGGGTCAAGAAGGGGAGCGCGTGGGCAGAGCGGGCTTACCAGGCGGGTCGGGGTCCCCGCAGCAGGCAGCCGCCGGCAAGACGCCACTGGTCGCAGCACCATGCACCGCCTGGCAAGGCCACACCAACAGTTGCACCCACCTGCCCATGCACTCGATGTACTTGAAGCGCTTGAGGTGCAGGCACAGCACCGGCGGCAGCTGTGCCAGCCGCATGCGCTTCTGCGGCGGTGCGGTGGCAGTGTGTGAGTGGAGGTGAGGCCACGTGATGCGTGTGGGAGAAACGTCAAACCAGGCTGCACCTCGCCCCGCTGCAGGCAAGCACACGTGTCGCCACCACCCTTGCAGCGATGCAACCCGCGCTTGTTCAGGCGCCATTAACCGCCGCACCTGCGCCTCCTGCAGGCAGCCGCACTTGTCGCAGTGAAACTTGTCGTCCGCATCCAGCGTCTCTGTGGAGCTGCAGCATGGTGTAAGACAGGGTGATGTTATTGGAACGACAGCGCAGGAGCGGCGGTGCAACTCGTCATACGTGTGCAGCACCTCTGTAGAGCTACACACGGCCAGGGACAGAGAAGCAACACAGGTTGAGGCGCAGCGACACGCCAGTGGCAGGCGCGCTTGCAGGGCAGCAACCACCTAGCGCGGGCCAAGCACCCAATGCAGGCCGAGCACAGCCCAGCCCCACGCAGCACAACCACCAGCCCAGCTCGGCCGAGCCTCTCACCTGAAGTTGCGCAGGCAGCTGGTGAGCGAGCAGTTTTGGTCAATCTCCAGGGACAGGTCGTAGAAGTCCTCCTCCCGGCTGGTCACTGCAAGTAGGAGGAGTGTGAAGCAAACAGTCAACCCAGGATCAAGAGGCTGCACGCAGCACAGCATCTGTCCATAACAGCAGCATGCCTCGGAAATTTGAAGGGCAACGCGCACCTGTCTCGCACTGCAGGCACCGCGTCTCGTTCACTAGCTTGCCCTGCAGCAAGAGCGGACAGGCAAGTGCAGGGCATGCTTGCACGATCAAAAAGCGGCTGTGTGGTTGAGTGGGCTCGACCAAAATGGCCATTCCAGCACCCCCTGAAACCGGGCATGCAAACCGCCCAACCCACGTCGCCGAATAGCAGCAAGTCAGCCCACCTGGAACAAGTCGTGCACCCAGGTGCGCACTGGGCGGTTGCGGTGCGCCGCCGCCTTGGCCGCCGCCTGGCTCAGCATCTGCAGGCTGGGGCTGCGGCCGTGCAGCCCGCCGCCGCCGCTGCTGCCGCCGCCGCCGCCGGCCGCTCCCTTTGTTGGGCTGCGGGCCTGCTTGGTGGGTGAAGCCGCCCGGCTGCTGCTGCGGCTGCTGCTGCGGGAGCCCTCTCGCGAGGAGCGCCGCTTGGCCGCCTGCAGACAGGGTGATGGATGGGTACCACGAGCAGAGGAGCGTCAGCCTTGCACACCAGCACTGTGCACCAAACACCTGTGCCCGTCGTTCCTCCTTTAGCACCCCAGCGGCGCTGAGCGCCTTGTAAACCATGAATGCGGTGCCAAGAGCACCACCCGTAGATGCAATGCGCCAGTCACCTGCGCAGACCGCTCCTCTTTCACCAGCACCTCAGAACAGCATTGTCCTTCCGCCTGACACAGACAGATTACGGGTGCGAAGTTGCAATTACCTGCGCAGACCGCTCCTCCTTCTCCAGCACCTCGCCAATCTCGTTCAGCAGCCAGTTGAGGAACTCGTGGGCGTCCTGGGCATGGGGAAGAGCAGCACAAGGTAGTGGGTTCGGCACCATGCAGCAGCCAGTTGCCACCCTCCCAAGCCAGGCAAACCCAAGGGTTATCAGCGCATTGTCTGCCTTGAATGCACAGACTTGTGGAGGTGTCCAACATGCCACTGCCACAAGATGACACACTGCCTACACAGCAGCCAGCCGCCTGTACCTGGTGCATGTAAGAGAGAAGAACGGGCCGGGTGTGTGTCATTCAACAGCATCCAAGAGGAAGTTTCCTGATGAACAAGCACACATTCAGCACTGCACCTGGTGCATGTAGGAGGAGAAGAGCGCGTTGTCGGCCTTGACGCGCCCCACAAAGCGGCGGGGGGAGATGTAGCCGCACTTGCGCTTCTGCCCGCTGACCTGCAGGGTGGGGCACAGACCGACAAATGGTCCTCATGTAACTACTGTACACCCAACCATGGCGCGGGCAGGTGTGGCTGCACATGCGCTTCTGCCCGCTGACCTGCAGGGTGGGGCACAGACCGACAAATGGTCCTCATGTAACTACTGTACACCCAACCATGGCGCGGGCAGGTGTGGCTGCACATGCGCTTCTGCCCGCTGACCTGCAGGGTGGGGCACAGACCGACAAATGGTCCTCATGTAACTACTGGACACCCAACCATGGCGCGGGCAGGTGTGGCTGCACGTGCGCTTCTGCCCGCTGACCTGCAGGCGCTGACTGGCGGCCTGTGGGGGATCCTGGCGGTGCCAACCTCCCCTGTACTGGCCGCCCCACACCACCAGCATGACCCAAACCAAACCCGCCTGCAGGAAGAGCTCCGCCAGGCAGCTCAGCATGTTCTCTGGAGGCGGCTGCTTGGAGGCGGCGGCGGCGGCCTGCAGGCGCGCGCCATATGCCAGCACCCGCTCCCTGCAGCATGGGCATAGCAAGACGGGCGGGATGGAGGGGCTCAAGGCAGGAACATGACTGGTGCTCAGGTGCATGCCACACGATGGCAGCCATGACTGTGGCAGCAGTTGGCCTGGGCAGGGCCCATTCGCCTACAGCAGTGGTGCCACAGCTCCCCACAGCGGTGGGTCAGGCCCACAGCTCCCCACCCACCTGAAGGGTCGGCAGAAGTAGAGCGTCTGCAGCACCGAGTTGCAGTAGCAGGTGTTGCCAAAGTTCTCTAGCCTGCGGCAGGGATCGACGGGGCGGGGCCAGCTCGGTCCATCGCCGGCGGCGGGCTGCGGGCGGCAGCCAAACGAGGCAAAGAAGTGTGGCCAGCTGCGCGCAAGGTGTTGTGCCACATGCAGCGGCAGCCAGGGAGAAGCCACCCTCACCCAAAGTAGTGCTCATCGTCCGGCAGGTCCTGCACCGCCCTGTCGGGCTTGCTGCCGCTGGCACCCATCGCCGGCGGCTAGCCGCAGAGCAGGCGGCAGCGAGTGGCGGCGGCGGCGGCGGCTGAGTTGCAGCGGCTGCCTGATGGCCGCTGCGCTTGTGGGTGCAACGTTGTGCTTCTGAGGATGGCTGCACCAGCGAAGAGCCAAAGACAAGCAGCGGCACACTCGCGATCGCTTAGAGGGGGCTCGAGACGGCCTGCTGCCTCCGATCTCTCGGCCCGGTCCGATCAGCAATGCTGGCGGGCAGCACGGGTGTGAACGCTGCAGCCGAGCAGAGCCCTGCGGCTGAGCAGCAACCCGAGGGGTCGTGCTGGCCCTATGGTATATCTGGTAGACTGCCACAAGCTGCTGCACCGGGCTTTGGCCCTGCAAAGGGGCCCGCGAGTGTGCATGGTCGCATGTGCGACCAGAAGGTGGCTAAGCCCTCTCGTGCGCTTAAGCCGGCAGTGAATCAACTCCGTAATACGTACACCAACTGCGGCCCTCTCCTGCGCACCACCCGGCCGTGCTCGTGCCAGCTCTCTGCCTCCAGCTGCGCATTGCGCTTCAGCGCTCCACAGTGCTGTCGAAATGCAGGCGCTTTCGTCATCTGCGGCCTTGATGGCCCCTGCCGCTGCCCGGCGCCCAGCTGCCGCCGCCGCTGCCGCCGCCGCCCGGCCGGCGGCAGTGGTGCCCAGGGCCCAGCGCCGGCGGGTGGCTCGCGCGGCCGCACGCCGCATGGTGCTGGCCGCTGCAGATGGTGCGCAGCAGGTGCAGTCGTTTGCCACCACCGAGCCCCAGCGGGTGGCGGGCGCAGACGGCAAGCTGGCCGAGGTGCGTGCTGCTGGGGTGCGAGGATTGCGGGCAGCTGCCTGTTCCTTTAGACTGCCCGTGTGGACCCTGCCTAGTCGGGAATGCGCCCAGCAACGGCATTGGCCCTACCTGGTGGCCCAGCAGCTCTTGTGGCTGCTAGCTGGCACCCCTGCATTCCGTGCAATACGGTCCGCTTGCCCCACGTCTGCTGTTGCAGTTCCCCCAGACCGGCGGCGTCTATGCAGTGTACGACAACTCCGGCACCCTGCACTACCTGGGCATCTCGCGCCGGGCAAGTGCACGCAAACTGGCCCCTGCAATGCTGCTGGTTGGCCGATGCATGGCGCTGCCCGTGCTGCGCCGCCCAAGGGGCATGCCTGTGGACGGCCCTCCTGCACGTCTGCTGGTTCTGGTGCAGGTCACTGCATTACGAAACTGCCATATGCTATCCCTGCTGCCGTGCAGATCGCAGTCAGCCTGGCCACCCACGCAGAGGCGCTGCCAGCCGGCCTGGTGCACTCTGTGAAGGTCAGCAGGATGGGGGCCCACTGGGCAGGGAGTTCATGCACAGCAGCAGCGTTTTATCTGGGTGCGCTGCCGACACCTGCTGGGCGGCTTGCAAGCGCAGCCAAGCGCGGCAGCTACCGTGACGCCCAGGGCAACCCATGCCCTGCTCACACTGCGTCTGCGCAGACGACGGGGCTGCCGAATGCGAGGCACAAGCAGCTGCTAATTTTATTGTAAATACCAACCAATTCATATTTTATTTTTTCTGCGCAGATCATGGAGCTGCCGGACGCGAGCAAGGAGCAGCTGCAGGACGCGTGGAAGGCGTGGATGCAGGAGGCAGGTGGGTGACCATGGGGGCCATGGGTGCAGGAGGTGGGTGGCAGCGCTGTGGTTACTGGGGGCTGCTGGTGTGCATGCAACTTGGCAGGTGCATCTGGCTTCAAGAGGATGCTAGGCCTGCTCCTCCCGCGTGTGTGCAGTGGCTGAGACGGGATCGATCCCACCCGGCAACGCGCCTGGCCAGACGCTGTGGCAGCAGCGCAAGTGAGCAGCTGTCGATGGGTGGCTCTTTGGAGGGTGCTTGGTGCAGGTCGTTTACAGGGCTGCAGCTGGCATGACCAAGGTGGCTGCGGTTGCTGTGAGAGTGCCTGGCTGATTTGTCGCTGCCATCCACAGGGCTGCTGTTGTTTTTATGATTGCACGCTGTTCTCCACTTTGGGCTACCCATACTTGGCAACGGCGGGCCATTTCCCCTGTGTCTCAGTGGCCTGCAGCGCCTTTGTAGCAAGCCGCGGCCTGCCAAGCCCGATATCCTGCCTACTCTGGGCTACGCCGTTACGGCACTAAGGCATAAGCCAGTCGTGCTTGCTGATGTTGCCGCTCTTTTGGCCACCCTGCAGGCCGCGCGCCGCCAAGGCCGAGATCCGGCTCACCCCCGGCAAGGGCCTGGACGACCTGACCTGCGGCGTGGAGGAGCTGATTGACCAGGTGGTCAAGACCTGCAAGGTGGGTTGGCTATACCAACTACGGGGTGCGTTGGAAGGGTGGTCCACTGCGGTGTCGAGGGGCAGATCGGCCAGGTGGTCAAGATCTGCAAGGTGCGCTCCACATTCAACACATGGGTGCGCGGGAGGGAGGCCGAGTGATGGGCTAGTGATGGGCAGGGCTGACATGCAGCATGCAGGCTGATTGACCAGGCCATCAAGACCTGCAAGGTGGGCTCATGCCTGTCTGGGTTAGAACTTAGCTGGGAGGCGCGTGCCGACAAAGCGTGCACATCTATCTGTATGTTTGTCAATGTGCGACGCGGTTGCAATGTGGCAGTTGCACATCCCACCAGCCGCTGCGCTGCACCGCCCGCGCCGCCACACCACCATGCCTGCATGCCCTCCTTCCCCGCAGGTGGTGGCGTTTGTCAAGGGCACGCGCACGCAGCCGCAGTGCGGCTTCTCCTACAAGGTCCTCACGCTGCTGCAGGAGGTGCGTGCATGCCTTGCCTGTCTTCGCCTGCTGCCTTCTGCTACTGTCCACCACTAAAACTTTGCTGCCTCAAGATTCTGAGCACACTGATGGGCTGCAGCATGTGAGCGCCTGATCCCTGTCTCGTTCTGTTGGCGCCAGTTGTTGTGGTGGTGAAATGCTTGATGCGGCGTAGCCCAAGAGCGCTCGATTGGTCGCCGGCTCCCTTCCTTCCCTTTGACTGCAGAGCGGCGCCGAGTTTGAGGTGGTCAACGTGCTGGACGAAGTGTACAACCCGGGCCTGCGGGAGGCGATCAAGACCTACTCCGCATGGCCCACCATCCCCCAGGCACGGCTGGCCTGCCCCTGCTGCCTCGGGCTGCTCTCACTCAACGCAGTAGGGCGGCAGCCTCCGCGTGAAGCTCTGTTAACACCAGCTGCTACCCAGACCAGTGCGGCCCATAACAGCTGCTGCGGCCGCCCACTTCAGTGCGCTGTTTCACTTTCTAGTTATAATAAGTTGGAGTTTGAGACATGGTTCCACTCATTCCTGCCCGCAGGTGTACGTGGCGGGCGAGTTTGTGGGCGGCGCCGACATTGTGGAGTCGATGTACAACAGCGGTGCGCTCGCCTGGCCTGGCTGCTGGTGATTGCCGCAGCTGGCTTGGCTGCGGAGTACAGTGTGCTTGCTAGCCTGGCCGGCGCTGATCCACTGCCTTGCTTCAGCGCTGCCCTCAGTGGCCGCTGGCCTTCTGCCGCACACCGGCGGCGGCGGCGGCTGGCCCGGGTTTGGCCAGGCTTCCATCGCTGCGACGCCAAGACTTGTTCGCCTTGCATACCATCTCCCTTTGTACTGGCCGCCGCAGGCGAGCTCAAGGAGGCTCTGCAGAAGGCAGGAGCCGTACGTTCGTGAAGCAGTGGCGTGGCAAGCAACGGCGCCGGCAGCAGCTCCTGGTCGGCAGCGTGGCCTACGCATTGCAATGACTAGTGGCCTGCATTGTGCCTGGATCTTTGTAAGCTGATTGCTGATGGCCAGGCATGCGTTGGAGGAGCAGCAGGAGCAGTCACGTGCACGGCAGCCAGCACGCAGCGGGCATGGCGGCGGCGGTGGCGCTCACCAGTCCTTGGGCTGATATGCCCCTGTGCGATATCCAAATCTGTGCTTGCTTTGCCTTGATTGTCGTAGCGTGTGTGGCAGCCATGACCGTGGCTCAGGACGAGCAGCGGCGCCTCAACCTCATCGTGGTGCGCCGCGCTGGAGCGGACTGCTGTCATGGTCCACAAAATCTCGCGCAGGCTCTTTGTCCGAGGCGCCCAGCCTTGCAAGCGCGGAGGCGCCTTTGACCGCTCGGCTCCTCGCGCTCATGGCCACTCTGCTCCCTTGCAGATGCTGCAAGAGGAGGCGGAGGACGAGGGGCGCGAGGTGGAGCCGCCAGCAGAAGCGTGCACCTGGTGCGCTGCCGCCGCTGGCGGCTGCCGCATCACTGCCCTGGCCGCACCTGCCTCAGCGTACACTCTGTCAATCTACCCTGCTTGCTTCTGCAACTCGACAGGAGCGAGGAGCAGATACGTGCATACTTCAAGAGCGGCGGTGCGGAGCGGCCCCCTGTCAACGGGCGCGGTGCAGAAAACGGCAGCACGCTAGCTGACCTTGCAGCCCGCTTCCCGCCCCCGGACGCCGACACTTTCCGCAAGTGGTTCCCTGGTCTGGCGCTCAGCAAGACAGCCTGCGACAAGCCCAGGTACGGCGGCTTTGCACTGCACCATAGTCTAAGCATCTGGTGGCACCTGCTGCCTGGCTGTGTGCCCGCCACTGCGCCGCGCCATGCCTTATCTGCATGCAGCGGATCAGCTTGGTCATGTGTGCCTTCAAGTGCTTGCCGCCTTGACTTCTGTCCCAGGCTGTGGGTGCTGTGCTTCCCAAACGCCGGCAATGCGGAAGACATGTACACATCAGAGGGCACTGGCGTGCGGCGTGCACCCTCTCCACTGCTGGTGCGGCGGCCACAGCATGTGGGGGCCTGTGGCATGGAACGCCGCTACTGGTGCAGATGTTTCAGGCGGCTGCATTTTGCATGGCCGGTTTCGCATGCTGCTAGGGCTCAGCTGATTCGGCCTGCCACCCTCATGCCCAACCCCAGGACTGGTGCCGCGCCAATGCCGCCGAGTGCCTGGCGGTGCAGCCGCCGGGGCGCAACATGCGCAGCCGCGAGCCGCCGCTCACCACCTGCCGGGAGCTGGCGGCGGCCCTGCTGCCGGTGGTGGCCAGCCGCCTGATGGATGCGCCTTATGTGGTGAGTGGGCTGAGTGGCGGCAGGATGTGGAACCGCTGAGGTGCGGTAGGCTGCCTGCTGCGCAGCGTGCACCTGCTGCTCGGGCAGGAGCCATGCCATCCCTCCACAGTCGGAACACCGTGCGCACGCCGCCCTGCTTGCCACGCGTCCCCTCTGCTGTGCAGGTGGTAGCGCACAGCGTGGGCACCTGGGTGGCGTACGAGCTGCTGAGGGCCGTGCAGGCGGCGGGGCTGCCGCTGCCGGCCAAGGTCTTCCTCTCTGGTGAGCCGTGGCAGCACCCTTGGTGCAGCATCATATAGACATACATGCACATGCATCTCCGATACTCAGCATCATGTGCAGCATGCGGATGTGCAGCCAGGGTGGTTTGCAGGGGAGGCCACCAGGCGTGGCATGCAGCATTCAGGCCAGGTGTCACGTGCGTTACCCTGTTTGCCACGGATGCAGAACACACGAGTGACATGCCTGCATGTTCGCCTGCCTGCCGCAGCCATGGCGTCCCCCGACATCCCCTGGGACCAGCGGCCGTGGCGGCAGCAGCGGGGGCTGGATGAGGAGCAATTCAAGGTGCGGCAAGATGGCTGGCTGGCTGCTGCAGCTGTTCTGTTATGAAACTGGTGGTTCTAAGGCCGGGTGGGGGCTGCATTCCGATGACATGCGGAAGCAATCAGCTGGCATCCTCTTCTGGGCGGGGCAGCGAGAGACGGCTAGACACTTGATGCAGCGTGATCAATCTTGACCAGAGGTGCTGCCGTCCCACACATGAAATGCAGGATGAGTGCCGTGGCTGGGACGTGAACGAGCTTGTCTTCTCAGCAGCGCTGTGGGGCACCTATCAGGCGGGAAGAAAGGCTGGGGATGCCGCTCCATCTGCAACTGCACTGTGCCGCTCTGTGCTGCGCTGCGCGCCACTGCGCGCTGTTGCGCATGCGCCGCGCAAGCCGCGAACGATGGCGCCTGCTCGTCCCTCGCCAACCATTCCCCCCTTCGCGCCTGCTGCCCGCTGCTCACAGCCGCTGATGCGTGCCGACTTCACTCTGTTTGATGAATATGAGCACATGCATGGCGACAAGCCGCCCTTTGCCTTCCCTCTGACCACGTTCTGGGGCAGCCGCGACCGCCGCATCGAGCAGCACCTGGTGCAGGTGAGGCGATGAACGGGGCATGGTCTTTGTAGCAGCGGCGGCATGGATCAGCACTGCGCTTGCCGGATTGTGCCCGAGCTTTGCGCCATGCTGTGCGCCGGCGGCAACACATGCCTAACAGGCAGGCAGGCAGGCAGGAGCTGTGCCGCCGCTCGCCGCCGCCCAACCTTGCGCCTGCGCTTGCCGCAACCTTACCCCTGCATTTACCCCCAGGGCTGGAGCCGCTTCACCACAGGCGCTTTTGAGCTGCACAAGGTGGAGGGGCACCACCTGTGGCCGCTGGACAAGGGCAGCAAGGCGATGTGGCTAGGCGCCATCGCAGCACAGCTGGAGCAGCTGCAGCTGTGAGCCAGCGGGAACAGGCGGCAACAGCAGCACCACCAGCTGGCGAAGTGATGCATAAATTGTGCCGCCGCTGGGCTGGATGTCGATCGGTACAAGCGCCCACGTGCATGGCAGAGCGGGCACCTAAAGGCTCGGCAACCTGCCGTGCGGCTTGGCGGTAACTGATCAGCCAACATCTGCAACTATTAGTTGGTGCATCATGCTGATCTCCATCTGTGGAAGGGGGGCACCAATGGTACCAACGTGGCAGCCCGCCAGCGCGGACCGGCAGCGGGCGGTGATCCTCACACCCACCAGAATGGGCAGCTGCCACTGCGTTGTTCCCTATAATCTGTCAACCTGTACACGATTCTGCAACCAGGGAGGTTGACGACAAATCGTGCTGACATGCCGGCTGGGCAAGGCAGTAGTGGCGGCGCCACCCTGCGCCCGGCAGATGAAGTGCAGCTGGCCGCCTTCAGATCGTCTCCTCCACGCCCCCGGCTGCTTCAGCTCGCGTCTGCATGCTAAGAGGTGACTGTTAAGCGCTCCAAGGAAGCTGTACCTTGCGCTTGAGCGGCGGGCTTCCGTCCATAGCCGCTCGGCTGCAACTCTCCCCGCCCCGCCCCGCGTCCCTGCAGGCACTACACGGCGATCGCATGGCTCTGTGGCGTCTTGGCGCGCTGTGCGGCCTCTGGCCCGCCAGCCGCCGCCGTCGCCACCGCCGCGACGGTGACACAGCCACCAAGAGCAGCAGCGGACGTGGCAGTCTCGCATCTGGTGCAGCAGCCCTGTCCAGCCAGAGTAGCGGCGACAGCTGCAAGGTGGGCTGCGACTTGGGCAGCAGAAGCAGCAGCAGCGGCAGTGACGGCAGCAGCAGCGGCGGCGGTAGCCAGCATAGCATCGTAGCTCCTGCGGCCCAAAGCCCTGCCAGCGACACCAGCAGCGCAAGCGCAGCAACTGTTGGTGGCGGCCCCTGTGGCAGCAGTGATGTCGGCAGCAGCACTAGGTCCGACAATGTAGCCTGCACAGCTGCCAAAGACGATGCATGGCACGGCAGCTTGGCCGCAGACAGCAGCAATCCCAGCAGCACCACAGCACAGCATCAATCATGCCCGTGCAGCAGCAGTGCCAGCAGCCCGGCAGCCGAGCAGTCGCAGCCAAGCGCCGCCGCAGTTGTAGCTACGTTAGCTCTGCTGCGTCACGGCTCATGTGGCAGCAGCAGCCGCAGCAGCAGCAGCTGGGGGCTGCCGGAGGACAGGCTTGATCTGACCACAGCTGAGTACGAGCTGGAGCGGGCCATCTATGACCACCTGCAGATGCAGCTGGACACCGGAGACCCTTGCCTGGCGGCAGTGCTGGCGCCGCCCGCAGCCGTTGGGCAGGCCGCTGCGGAGGGTGCTTCAGACGCGGAGCAAGAGGAACATGCACCCCGCCGCTGGCGAGAAGCCGCCACCACCGACTGGTGAATGCCACCGCCGCCTGTAGTTGCCGAAACAAATGATACACATGAGCGCTCAGTCGTGGCCATAATCTAGTACCTGCCAACGCTTGCTTTTTTGGCGTTTTACTCATTGCACTCGTTAGGTATGCTGCGCTGCGCTTCTCCCGCCCGCCTCCTTCCCGCTGCTGCCCTTTCCAGCCAAGCATGTGACATGCAGCCGTTGTACAAAGCCAAAGTGCCCCTTGTCGCCTGCCAATCTTACGCGGCATGAGCGCGTGCCTTACCGCCCACCCCCTGCTGTACATGTTGCTGAACCGGCCTCGGTGCACCCCACGCTGCAATACCCACCACAACCCTCGTGCCAACCTGCCCGTATTGCATCATACATAGTACTAGTAGCACGCGGAAGCATGTCTACTGCAACCCAATTTCTCACCAATCTGCTGCGTATATTATAAACCTCATGCTTGTTTAATATGCCGATGCCGTTGTGGCCGGCCTTCTGCGATGAGCGTGTGCGCATGAAGTGCCGTCACAGGTGTTCAGCGTGGGGAGGCAGCCACAATACATGGGGGCTGCATGCAGCAGATTTTAACCTTCAGGTTGCATGCTCTGGGGCGCGCATGCAAGGCTGGTTCAAGCTGCCGCCCAGCTGGGCCCAGCCAGCCCACGTGAACGTGGCGCCGCCGCACCGCCCGCTTCGCCGCTCAGCAGGATGGCGGCCGATCTGGTCGTCTCCTGGCGCGTTGTTCGTGTCGCCTGGACATCTCTGAGTTTTTTGTCAACGCCCTGAAGCGCGGCCGACGCCTCCCCGCCCAAAGGCGCGCCAACCCGCTCGCTGGCGCCGCCAAACCAGGCAGCCTCCCTCGCATCGCTGTCCTCGCACAAATCAATGATCATGGAGGCCGCTCATCCCGGCACAGCCCTTCGCCCGAGCAGTGGCCGGGTGGCAGCGCCAGCGCCGCGAGGCTGCGGCCTGCGACCACCTCCTCGACACAGCAGCAGCGGCGCGCCGTGCAGCAGGTGGCAGCCGCGCCGCGAACAGCGTGGTGGCAGTGCCGCGGTGGCGGCGGCGCCGGCAGCAGTGGCGGCAGCAGCGGCAGGGCCCCTGCTTTCGCCGGCGCTCGTGTTTGATGCAGCCACCGTGCTGGTCCTGCCCTTCTACACGCTCATGATTGCGGCGCCGCGGCGGCAGCTCACCCAGCGGCTGTTCAGCACGCCTGCGCTCTTCACCGCCGCCGCCGCTCTGTACGCCCTGCTGCTGGCCATGTGGCGGCCGCTGCCCGCCATTGCAGCAGTCGTGCAGGGAGCAGCTTCCGCCATTGCAGCGGCGGCCGGCAGCGCCGGCGGCCCGGCCCAGGCGCTCCGCGCTGCGCTGCCCAGCATGCCGACATTTGCGGCCCTGTTTGGCTCGCCAGAAATCACGGCTCTGGCCTGGGTGCACCTTGTGCTGCTCGACCTGCTGCAGGCCAGGTGGGTGGGTGGGTGGGCGGAGTGGGTACGGCAGTGGTTGGGTTTGGCAGGTAGTACATGGGGTGGCCGTCTGCGGTGGTGTGTCGTCGCCTAGGGAGCGTTTGTGGGCTGTGCTGTGCAGGCTGGTGCCGCAAACCGCTGCCAAATCCCCCTGCCTAAGCTGGACCTCTCCTTCCCCCACCACGCCTCCTGCAGGTGGGTGTACCAGGACGGGCGGCGCAACAACATCCCCACCTGGCACTCGGGTGAGGAGTGAGGGGCACCACACACCAGCCGGCTGGACACCCGTTGAGGGCTATCTGGGATCGCCGGCCTGCATCACTGCTTGCCGCCGCCACACAGCATCGCAGCCGCTGCACACCCACAGACCCTGCCTGCCGCCGTCGCTGCTGCTCCAGCCTCTCGCTCCACCTTTTCTCGGCCGCCCTCGCTCCTGCTGCAGCCGTGCTGTGCTTCATGGTCGGCCCGCTTGGCCTGCTGTGCCACCTGGTGACCAAGGCGGCGATGCTGCGCTGGCGCGGCCGCGGCGGCAACCAGGAATATGTCGTCTACCGCTTTTGATGCGTGCTGCTTGCCATGTTTCCAAGTGCTGCTGACCACAATTCCACAACACACATTTCACCATCAACTGCTGTCTCGGCCATCGTGCCCTGTTGTGTGCTGCATCAGCCACGAACCCTGCTGGTGGATTGTTCGTTCCTCCAGCATTTGACCAAAGTGCTGCCAATCCTGCAATGCGTTGACCAAAGAATTCAGCCTGTGACCCACACACACATGCACACTCCCGCGCTCCTGCCAGCCTCCAACCGCAGAGCCGTGCCCGTAGTGCGTTGCAAGTGGCAGCATTAACAGAGGTATTGCCGGAACTACAAGTGCAGGTTGGGGGTGTACAGGGGAGGTAAGAATGGCGCTGAGGGGCACAGCAGAAGCACAGGGGATGCAGCGGGCAGGGTGCAGCAGGGTGCAGCAGGAGCAAGGAAAGGGGCAGCAGAGCGGGAGGGTGCAGCTCAAGGAATAGGGGGCTGTGCAGTTGTGGCCTGCCGGGTGGGCCGGACGCTGGGGCAGCCAGCTGCTGCCACGCTCTGGGCGGCGCAAGCCACAGAGCCGGTTGAGGCAGGCAGTCGACAGCTGCAGGTAACTATACCGCCGTGGGCCGACACGTACGCCAGCAGCTGCGGGTGCGCAGTGCTCGAACCGCAGCCAGCTGGAGCGCGCGCAGGCGCTTGTATTTGAAGCCCACCCAGGCCACACGGTCCGAATGCAGGCCGCTCAGGCCAGGTAGTCAAGCTAGAGCCCACTTGGCTAGGCACTTGTATTGGAGCGCGCTCAGGCCAGGTAGTTGTACAGCTGCGGGTCGGTGCTGTCGCGCTCCAGGTAGTCGCGCTGCGGAGGCAGGGAGGATTGGCAGGCGAGCAACGGTGTCGGCAAGACATGCAAGGAGTGCCAGTGCGAGGCTGTCGCGCTCCAGGTAGTCGCGCTGCGGAGGTAGGGAGGAAAGACAGGCAAGCGACATGCATTGGGAAGACAGGGAGGACTTGCACAATGTGTACAGGGCTGTCCCGCTGCAGGTAGTCACGCTGCGGAGGAAACAGCGGTGCAACACAAGCAGGAGTGTTGGCGACACAGCGCCCCACAGAGTGACAGCCACTGGCAGGGGAAATACGTAGGGGTGAGGGGACGGTTTCTCCCAACAGCAACCGCTCCACTCCAGCGCTTTGCACTCACGTCGATCAGCGAGTCGATGGCGCGTTTGATGACCTTGACATCTGGCGTGAACATGCGCTGCAGCTGCTGCACCACCTCCACCAGCAGCTGCGGAGGGGGAGTGGGCGAGGTGGGCGGAGGAGGGGTGAGGTGGGAGGCGCGCAGACTGGCTTGGATGCCAAACCGCGCTGCACCTGCTGCACCTTGGTGGCCTGGCCGCTGGAAATGCTGCCAGACGTCCCTCCCTCCATAACCCACATCTCCCCTCCACTCACGTCCTCCCACCCCCGCAAATGCAGCCCACCCCGCACCTGCTGGTGCTTGAGCGCCTTGCGCGACTTCATGATGCGCACGATGGCCGCCTCGATGGCGTGCTTGCGGTCCTGCAGGGGTCGGGCCGAGGAGTGGGGCAGCACTTTGAGCAGCAGCTATCACGATACCAGCCCAGCAAGCAGACGGCGGCAGAGGGCAGGGACGCATGCTATGCGGAACACCAACAAGGAAGCCACACAGCATTCATCCTTGCGCCGCATGGAGCCGCTGAAGCGCCGACCGCCTGTTGCCACCACAGTGCCAAGAGCAAATGAACACCACAAAAGGAGCAACACAAAATGGCAGCCGGCGCCGGCCTCACCTTGTCCACATCCTCCTGAACCTTCTTGCGGTCGTCCACGGGCGGCAGCGTCACCTGCAGCAGCAGTGGTGAGCAGCAGGCAGGTCTGGTGAGCACGAGCGTGCCATGCTAATCCTGCATTGGCGCTGCAACACACACCCGCCCTCAGCAATACTCTGCGCACTCAACGTACTTCCCTGCCCCAAATCCACATCGCATTAAGGTCTGGTCAATAAGGTCTGGTGTGTTCAAGTGCCACGCACCCGGATGCGCCGCATCTTGTCCACAAACTTGGTGTTCACGCTGAACTTGTCGGAGTGGGAGATGCCCTTGCCGCCGCCCTCCTGCACAGCAGAGCGCAAGGCAGAGCAGTGGAAAGGGTGAGGGGCCATGCAGGGTTGCATGCCAGCTGAACCTCCAGTGCAGCACGAGGCAGGGAGCACGGTCACAAATGGTGCAGGAATCCACCCAAGGCACCCAGCATCGCCGACCCAACTGACCTTGACCAGCAGCTTGTACTTGGAGAGCGTGAGGGAGGCCAGGCAGCGCGTCAGGTCCTCGTCAGGCAGCTTGGTCTGCTCCCGCAGCTCCGCGTACGACAGCACATCGTCTGCGTGGCAGGAAAAGCAGACAAGCTGACGTGTGAGCGGCCCTCGAGAGTTGGTTGTGCTTGAGCTTACAGTGGAGAGAAGGCTGCAACCCTGAGCATGCAAGCCGCCCTCTGCAATCCACCCCGCTTCACCAAATGCCATGCAGCACAACACCGCCCGCCACCCCCGCCACGCACTGTCGTTGAAGGGCAGCAGCACGGCTGCCTGCAGCGGCATCAGGATCAGCTCGTAGCTCTTGTCGTAGTTGGCCTTGACGTGCACGGTGCCGTTGGTGAACTGCGCGAGGGGGAGGGAGAAAGATGCAGGCATAGCATTGCTTGGAGCCGTGAGCACGCCACAGCTGCTGCCGGTGGGCCAACTGTTCAGCTTGGAGCGCGCAAATGGCACTCCCGGTCTGCGTAGCATGCAGGACCGCTGTGCCCAGCGTGCCCAGCGCACCTGCCATGACAGGCGGCGCGTCTTGGAGTTGACTTCGTCAAAGTACTGCAGGGTTGATAAGGGGTGTGCGTCGCCTCAGGGCCCCATCCAGGCATCACACTCATCCTCGCTGTTGCACCCCATCTGCCCAGCCGACTACGGCAAAATGGACAACTGCCCAATCCAACATGCCAGTGCAATAAATGCGAGTGTCTCACCTGCGAGTACTGCTCCACGCCCTGCATCATCACGTCCGGCAGCCCCACCTCCAGTTGCTGCAGTGGCAGGGGGGGCGGGCAAGGCGGCAGTGAGGCGCGGCAATGGCAGGGTCAGCGGACAGCGCACACCGCAAGCAAGCCGGCCCAGCCTTGCACGACCAGCCCTTCAGCCCCACATGCATTTGCAGCAATGCAACGTACCTTGTAGGTGGGCCAGAAGCCGGTTGTGAGCACCGTCACGTTCATCTCTATGCTGTTGCTCAGGCCCTTGCGTTCTCGCCACTCTGCGCCAGGGGCAGGCGGGGTGCGTTGCGGTCAGCTGAGGAACAGCCAGCAAGCAACACAAGGCAGGGGCTCACACAGCAGGCCGGCCTAGAAAGCACGACCCACACAACACAACACCCACCCCACCACACCACCCACCCACCCCACCACACACCACCCACCCACCCCACACCACAAATAGCTGCTCACCCTCAAACTGCCGCTCGCGCTCCTTGGCCATCTGCAGGTCGTTCACCATGCCCTCCATCTGCGGGGAGGCAATGGAAGGTTGCATGAGCGGGGATAGGGTGCCGGATGGGGACCACGCAGCAGTGCCAGTGGATGGAGGCACAACCAGCTCAACATGCAAATCCACGACCTTCGCCGCAACCACCTGCCCACCTTGCTGGTGAACTGCGCGCCGCACTGCTGCTTGAGGCGGGTCAGCAGGCCCTTCTCGTGGTCCTCGCTGGCTGCACAGGGAAACGCCGGGAGTAAAAAGCAGGCAGGCTGGCGGCGGTGAGCTTTGTTGCTCAAGAGATTGACCCAGGGCAGCACACATCACCTCTTGACAAGCATGCCCTGCCGTAAGCACTGCCCATTTCGCCACCAAACCACACAGCTCCCAGCGCACCGCTGGTGGCGTGCAGCAGGCGGCGGGCCAGCTTCTTGCGGTAGAACTCGCTGAACAGGTCCTTGTCTGCGGGGCAGAGGCAGCACATTATGGAGCAGGTGGAGGCGGCGCGCATCTTCCCCAGCTGCTTGCGGTTCCGACTGCATCATCCAACTGCTCCTAGATCCGAATGTAGCCAGCCCCTCGCCATACCAGCCGGCAAACACGTCCAAGCACTTCTCTCATGCCATACTTACCGCTGATGTATGCCAGCAGGCGGACAAGCTTGTCCAGCACCATCTCCAGGTCCTCGTCACCAAGCTTCTCGCTGCCGCCCTGCAGAGAACAAAAAAGGGAGGCAGCATAGTACATGCGCCAGCAGCGGGTGGAAAAAAGCAGAGCATCGCAGGTCCTCATCACCAAGCTTCTTCCTGCCGCCTGTATGCAGAGCAGGTGGGCATGGTAAGGACGGGTAGCATGGCCACAGCCTGCCGCAAGGTGTGGGTCTCTGAGCACCGCAAAGCGGGGGCATCCAAAGCGCCCTTCTTGGGCAGGTGAAAGCGGACTGTCACCCAGCCTGTTGACCCAGTTTAGAGGCACTGCCCACCTTCTTGAGCAGGTTGTCACAGAAGTTGGCCATGAGCTCCGCCATGCTGGCGCCCGCCACCTGGGAGCAAGCAGATGGGACAGAGAATTGAGGTAGTGAGGAGCAAGGATGAAACGCGACAACAGCTGGGGTAGGCCACAAGCTGGCCAAGCAACCACCACCGGGGATGAACGGGGCCCCAGGCACACGGCTTAATGCCAGAGGCACACCGACGCGGATGCAGGCAGCAGCATCCTGGCACCTGCTTGTTGCAGAACGACTCGAACGCGTCCTTCAGCGCCTTGTGGAACAGCGAGGAGTTGCCAAACGAGTCCTGCGATGCACAGAAAGCAGATGAGCGGAGCTTCAAGGTGCAGACAGGCGACAGGCACGAGTGATGCCAGGCCGCCTGGCATCCCGACCAACCAGCACCCGAGTATGCAATTAAGCGCCTCATTGTGCTTGGCAGACAAACGGGCCAGGCTTTTCGCCAAAACAATCAACAGCCAGCCCGCCTGCACGTATTCGATGTACTTGTCGTGCAGGGCAATCACGCCGCGGATGAACTGGCTCTCCGGCCCGCTGCTGCTGCCCGCCTCCTTGCTCGCCTTGCCTGCGCAGCTTGCAAAGGGCGATGAAAAGCGTGTGAGACAAGCATGGCCTGGGAAGGAGGGCAAGGGTTGGAGGGCCTGAGGCAGGCACATGCCACCAGAGCCGCTCGCTAAACAAGCGAGGCACCCAATCAACTGAGTACCACAGACCCACACCTTATAGTTATGAGCACCACTCACCCGCCTCCCGGTCCTTCTCCTTCTTCGTCTCTGCCGCTTCAGTGGTCTCCCGCACCAGGCGGATGCCTGCGCCGACGAACAGCGAGTAGTGAAAGGCACTTGGCACACGCTGGGCGCCAGCGGCAAGGGGATGAGAGCGGGGCTGCCCCAACCAACCAACGTTTCACGGCACGAGCCATTAAGGCGCCATGTTTCAATGCACCTGCTGTACAAGCTCACCCTTCTCCTCCTGACGTGCATGCAAGACCTGCCTGCTGGGTTTCCAAACCTCCCCCACCCTGTGCTTCCTCACTCTCCTCCTCCACGTGCTTGCAGGACACCAGCACGGGGTGCATGCTGGATGTTCAAACCGCCCCCAGCCTGCAAGCGTCCTCACCCGCCTCCTCCACGCCAACCCACCCTAAAAGATCCCACTGCTTGCTCATGCTTAGCAACCCCCTATTTCCTCACCCTCCTCCTCCACGTGCTTGCAGAAGATGTCAGCCATGGGCTCCAGCCCCTTGGGCAGGCGGTTGAACATGCGGTACATGCGCGCCAAGTCGCTCTTCTGCGGCAGGGGCAGTGGTCATTGTGCAGCGAGGCATGAGCGGTGCAGCGGCAGCCACCATGACTGGCGCCACGCACAGAAGACATTGCAGGCGCATCATCCGGTGAAAAAAAGCCTCCCAGCACCGCTGCCCCCAAGCGACAATGAAGGAGCTGCGGCCCAGCAAGAAAACACAATGCGCTCTTGCCTTGTCGTCCCGCAGCAGCGCCGCGCAGCCGCTGTGCTCCTTCTCCAGCAGCTGCATCTGGTGCACGCGCAGCAGCTCGTTCTCCGCCTGGCAACAGGGGGCGCAAACGCAGCGGGAGTGTGAAGGAGTTGGGCACAGAAGAAGCGCAGCGCGGTTGGCACATGCGAGCACCAATGCTATCTTTTGGCACATACAAGCGGCGCAACGCAAAGGCCCAATGCAGAGCAGCAGCCCACCTCCTTCAGCAGCTTGGGCCGCGTGGAGACGTGCAGGTACGAGTTGACGCGCTCCTCCTGCACACATGAAGGCGGCGCAGGCGGCAGCAAGGGGCAAGGTCGGCATGGAGACAGGGTGGAGGTGGGATGGAGGGCCAGGCATGCCACCGGCAGGAACGTAGCAGTTCAGCCCGCTGTGTGAGACTTCTGTGCAGTGGAATCCCACACCTCGTTGCGCAGGCACTCCTCCGCCTTGATCAGGTAGTCGGGCGAGGAGTCCTCCTGGGGGAGGGAGTAGAGCAGGCACACCTCATTGGCAGGACAGAGCAGGATAACCCAAGCAAGGCGGCTGGCGAGCCAGACGATCAGCCAGTGGTGTAGCAGCACATCCGCATCACCAGCGGCTCAGCGGCAGCGGCGGTCCTCGTGCCCCTGACTGCTGCCCGTTGAACACAGGCACATACTGACGCCTCGTGCATACGCGCAACCAGCAACGCACATGCGAAAACGATGCCAGCACACACCTGCACCCACACGGCTGCCTTGCGGCGGTAGTAGTCGGCCGTGTCCTTGAGCATTGGCTCCTCAAAGTCGTGCTCGTAGCAGTCCATCTGGCCCATGCCCACCTGCAGGGCAGGCCAGGCAAAACTAGGCAGGGCAGTCAGAACACCTGTTACACGGGCAGGTGGAAACGAGGTTCGGAGCGCGCGACACCGTTTGGCCCGTGCCCATCTGTCGCTGTGCATGCAGAGGGCCATTTTGCAAGGCAGGGCAGAAGGGCAGCTTGGGCAAGCGCCGAACTGAACAGCCCGCCAGCAGGGGCAACGCAGAAGCAGCAGCGCACCTCCTGGTAGATGGCCAGCACGTTTTTGATGAGGCTGCCGTCCACCTGCGGAGCAGGCAGCAGCAGAGGCAACCTCGGCTCAGTCCCCTGCTGGTAACCCGTTCGCCCCAGCTCTCCCTCTTCTGCAGTACTGCTCAGGCGCAGCCCTCAGGTACCCCGCTTCGCCACTGCTGCTCTGCCACTACTGCTTTGCCATTGGGCAACAGCCGCAGCATTTGCCATTCCGCCGCGGACCCACACACACACACCAATATCGGCTGCCTGCTGGGAACACTGCACCAACAGCATTGCCTTGCCACGCCTGCTCGCCCTGGCACTCCATCAACCAAGCAGCACAGCACACGCACACATGCATCCACTCCCTCCCGACCACAACTGCTCAAACAAGCGTTCCCCAGCCCTCATGAGAGCCCACCTGCTCGCCCTCTCGCTCCGCCTCCATCAGCTTCAGCATCGCGTCCTTGCCCGCCCGGTGCATCTCGCCATACACGCTGTCTGCGGCATAGTCAATGAACAAAGGCCTAGTCAGTAGTACCGCCTTGCTTGCTGCGACCCACCGGGCAGGGCAGGCGGCGAGCGGACATTGGGCCCATGCACACCGCCAAGCCATGGTAGCAGACGCAGCAGCGCAGTGGGCACAGCCATCCAGCCGTTTGATGGCAGTGCACATGGCTTGCATGAGCAAACAGGGCTCCATACCCACCCTTGAATACCAGCAGGCCCACATCGTTCAGTGGGTGCAGGTTGTGCCGCTGCGGCAGGCAGGCAGGGCGTCGTAGGAAGCTCAGTATTGGTGCTGCATCCTTGCTGGATGCAACCAGAGCAGCTTGCAGGCGCCAAGCAGCCATCCGCCCACCAGCTAGCGCCAGCGCCGGCGGCGGCAGCCAACGACAGCATGCCGCGCTGCACCGCTCACGCACGGCAGCAGCCAGTGCATCGCTGCACTCAGCTTGCCATCCCAGCATGTGTTGCATATCCATCGCTGCATGCTTCCATCGCTGCACGCTGTCGTGCGCACCTGGATGTAGTAGCGGTCGAGGTAGTTGAAGAAGCGCGACAGCCAGCGCACCATGATCTGCATGGCAGGCAGAGTGAGACAGGTTGGGCGGGTTGCGTCGCTCGAGCTGCAGCTCAGTTGGCATGGTCTGTCTGCCGCCTGCGGCAATGCCTGTGCAATGCGTCCCTCAGCCCTGCCTGCGCCTCCTCTCGCCATGTGGCTGCCCAAGCAGCTCAAACTCCGCATCCCACACTCCACCCTGCCTAACCCCAGCACACCCCCTCCCCTCCCCTCGCCTTGTGGTTGTCCCAGCGCAGCTTGAGCTGGCGCAGCAGGTGCTCGTCGTGGTGCTTCTTCAGGCTGGGCAGCACCACCTCCTTCACATAGTCCAGGAAGGCCTCCTTGTACCTGTGGATGCAACGAAATCAGTTGGGCAGTGGTTGGTAACGCTAATAGAGAACAGAAGGACGGTGCGGCAGCACCACGCTCCTTCTCATGGCCACTGCACACAGGGCAAGCATGCCAAGGAACCGACTGCATTGACAGGAGGCAAATTCCTGGCAGCCCATCTGCCCCACACTCACCGAGCATACAGCTGCTCAGAGTGGTCATAAGGCGGCTTCTGGGTGCACATGTTGTAGATGGTGGTGTCTGCAAAGGGCGCAGCGAGCGTGGCGTGGGTGCAGCAGGCATGGCGGTTGGGAGGCGCTGGGTGCGCAGCGGGCAGCAGCACAAGGCGGCAACGATGGGAGTTCCCGGATCCGGAGAGATTGGCCCAGCCGCAGAAAGGGAGCTGCACCATGGCAAGGCTGTGCAACAAGCCTTGTTCAACAGGCTCCGCCCATGTGTGGGCGCGATGCGGTCCGATTGAGAACGCAACGGCTGGAGCGGCCGGCGCTGCTGGGCGAAACACCGCACCCACTCACACAGCATCATGTAGTGCTCCGCAGTGAAGGCCTGCGGCATAAAGGCACGGACGGTGCCTTGTTTTGCGTGCTAGAACACGGGGAGGGTGGCAATCGGCCAAGAGCGTGCCGCAAGCGGCGGCGGCGGCGGCAGCGCACCTCCGTGTTGTCGCCCTCCAGGATCTTCTTCAGCTTGGTGATGCCCTCCTGCGGCCACCAGGGCAAGCTGGCAGTGAGCAGGGCGGCCCTGGGCGCCCAGGAGGGGGGCGCCGAGGTCTTTGGGACGTCCTACCGCCGCGCCCGCGCCTCCGGGGCCCTCCAGCCCACGATCGCGCCATGCCAGAGCGCCCCACCTGCATGAACTTCCATCCCTGCTCCAGCTCTATGGGCTTCTTGTCGTGCAGGCTCATTGCGCCCGCTGCTGGCTGAGCTGCTGCTGCTGCCGCCTTGCTCCTGCGGGGCGCCAGCTTGGAGGGGCTGGCAGCAGCGGCGGGGGCCTCCCGAGCGACAAAGTTAAGGCTGATTGCCTGCGGCAAGGCTGGGCGGCGAGGCTGGAGACCAGGGCTGCAGAGCTCCGGTGATCAGTGCCGATGCAGGGCGCAGCAGCCCTCCTGCCTGCTCCCATGCCTGCCCCGTCGCCGCCACGCGGGCAGGCGGGCGGCGAGCGGCGCCCGGCGGCCGCAGGCTTCTCCGATGTGCTAATTAGGGGCCCTAATGGACCCTGGCATGGCACAGCTGGTGTGATGGCATCGTGGGGAGACATGGGCAGCTGAAGTGCAGCAACGAGTGCAGCCCCCAAACCGCTGGTGCCGGCTGGCGACGTCCAGTGGTCAACCCGCCCCCGAGCTCCGAAGCGCATTGTGAATACCGCTGCAAGCACTGCTTCCAACCCATTCCAGGTGCAAATTAGTGGGTGCTAGTGTGGATCGCATTGCTGTTTTGAACAAGCGCGAGCGAGCGGTGGTACGACCAGGTCGCAACTAGTGCAGGCAAGGGGCTTCATAGAATGCAGGTGCTGCTTGTGTGCCAGTGAGCGCAGCAGCAGCTGCGGCATGTAAGGAGCGGACGCCCGTGCAGCGAGATGCCTGTGGACACTGCTAGGGCGGCTTCATTTCGCGTCAAGCCCATGGCTTCGCAACGCACGCAGTGGGCCATCGTCGCCTGCTAGCGACGGCGGCGGCAGCGCGATACTGGAGCCCAGCGCGATGACGTGCAACGCCTGGTCAAGCATGAATTGCACTCGGCATGTCAGCAGCACGGGCCATGCCTTTCATGTTGTCGGCATGCCATTGCAGCAGCAAGCGCAGTCCTTAAGCCGAGCAGCGCAACGGAGGTGCAGCGGCGGTGGCGGCGGCGCTGTGGCTGCACAGGGAGGCTGCGGCCGCATCTGGTGATGTGAAGCATCATGGCAGGACCCTCTCAGCGGCAGACACTGCCTGCTGGCCGCCGGAAGGGCGCGCAAGCCTGCAACCAGGGCCGACCACCGGGCGGGGCGCGTAGCGGGCCGCTCGCTAGAAGAACACCGCCTGGCAGGCGTGGAGGTGTACACGAGCGCGTGGCAGCTGCCCACGGGCAAGCAAACCGCGCTCGCCGAATGGTGCCGGCGCCCCTGCTGCTCTGCCGCCCCCCACCGCTCATTTAGAGAATGCCTAGACACCCTGCTCCCTGTTAAGCCTGGGATGGGGCATGGCAGGTAACTCGTGCTGTGCCAGCGCTGGTCAGTGTGTGAAGTGGTCCCTGCCATCGACGCTCGACCTATAGCAGTCGCGTTCCCGCTTAGACAGAGCACACTAAATTTCATCGCCCAACCCTGAAGCGGTGAGCAGCGCTCCCCGGCGAGTCGGCCCTTGCCGCTCCCTCACCCGCGGGCCACCGGAATTGGACTTCCCGATTCAGCGAGGTGCACCGAAGGCTTGGCGCGCGGGAGTGGAGCACCAGCCCAGCACCTCCAGCTGTTCTCCGCTCCGGCCTCCCCTGGAGGTGGGTTGCCAGGGCACCTTTGCTCGCCCTGGATCGCGGCCGGAACGGGTGCTGAGTGCCTGGGCGGAGCGGCGGGCCCAGATGGGGCTGGGCTGGGCTGTACCGAGGTGTGCGCCCCTGCCTTGCCGCGCCGCCGCCTGCTGATCGAGCCGATCAATCCACCATCTGCAGGCTGAGGTCCACCTGCTAACGTGCTCCACGATCCATGCGCAAGCTGGTGAGATTACAGGGTGGGCCTTGAGTGCAGGCTGGTGGACACCCTTGGATGGCCTCCCCAACAGTGGGTAGGTTTGTTGAACAACCCCCTGCGCCGCCACCCCGTAGTCGGGGCCCTGCTCGCTGTGCGGCGCCAAGCGCACCAGCGGTGCTTGGCGCACGCTGCCAGACTACGCCGGCCCAAGCACGGGAGATGAGGCCTGTGAGCTGCGCCACTGCCGACCCTGCCCTGCACTGCACTGCCCTCGCTCCACGGGTGCCGCTGCACACCCAAGGCGGAGAGTACGGTACCGGTACGCCCACCGGCAGACGTTGCGGCGCTGCTCCCGACTCATGCATCCCCTCCACTGTGCCTCCCTGCAGGCAACGCCTGCTTCGTCAGCCTGGCCAAGCAGGCCAGGGAGGATGTCGCTGGTGTGCCGCGCTTGCTGGAGGCACGCTGCGCGCTCAAGTCGGTGCCGCCCCGGAAGCGGCGGCGGCGGCAGCGCGCCGCCGAACAGGTGCGTCTGACTGCGAGGAGGGCAGCAGACAGCTAGGCAAGTGCGGACTGGGCTGAATGGCAGCTCTCGCATGCAGAATGAAGCGCATAGTAGGTCTACTGATGTTGCATGCGAGCCATGCCCATCACACAAGTGCACTCAGGCTTGCGTTCCCCGATCCCAATGCACCTTTGCAGCAGCAGCATCAGGAGGAAGACTCCTCTGACCAGCTGGGGGAGGAGCAAACCAACTCGACACGGCAGCAGCAGCAGTCCCAGCAGCAGCAGGAGCAGCCGCAGCAGGAGCAGCCGCAGCAGGAGCAGGCGCAGCAGGAGCAGCCGCAGCAACCGCAGCAGGAGCAGCAGCAGCAGCAGAGCACAGGCAGCGGCGGGCAGCGTGCTTCGCCTCCAAGCGGCCTGCCGCTCAGTCGCAGCTTCCTGGAATTCCTGGACATCATGAAAGACGCTGGCCCCGCAAGTACTGCTGAGCAGCCTGATGTGTCGGCTGGGGACAGCAGCAGCAGCAAGGCAGCACGCTCCAGCGGCAGCAGCCCCCCTTCAGGCCAGCAGCGGCAGCAGCAGCGGCGGCAGCAGCAGCCCAGGTTGCCGTCGCTGGGCGCGGATCAGCAGGCGGCGCAGCAGACAGGCGCACAGCAGGTGGGCAGCCCTGCTGCTGCTGCTGCTTCTGTGGCACCGCGAGCGATCGTGTCGGCAATGCAGCCCGAGACTAGGGTGGTGGCACTAGAGATGATGGCGCTGAAGCGCATCTGCTTGGAGCTGGCCGGCGACGCAATCTCAGCGGCCTCGCGCGCCTGGGTGAGCCGCACCAGCCTTGTGTGTGCCGACGGGGGCTGCAAGCTTGCCAAGGTGGCTGGTTGGGTGCGCAGCATGCGGGCGTCTTCTGTCGTCGCCGCCCAGCCGGGTGTTTCGATGTGGCGTGCAGAGCTGCCACCACAAGGCGTGCGACCCTGCCGTGCCTGCCATCTCCGTTGTGCAGCGGAAGTGTTGCAAGCAGATGGGCAGCGTGGACTGGATAGCAACCCTGCCAGCCATGGAGCTGCTGCTGCCTGGCGTTGACCGTGCGCCGCAGCCTGCCGGCGTGCTGCTGGTGTGCGCGGTGCTGCGGCGGCAGCCTGCGGAGGCGCAGCAGCGGCAGCAGCTTCCCAGGCCTCGCATGCACCTGAGTGTGGTGGTGTACTGCCGCCAGACCGGCAAGCTCCTTGCGTGCCGCAAGCAAGTGAAGCAGGACGAGCGCGGCCTTTACCGCCACCCCCGCTGCAGCGGCAAGTGGACCTGGGACAGCAGGTGAGCCACTGGTCGGCAGCAACGAGCGTGGAACGCCGCACTGCGGGCAGCACCAGGTCACACAAATCGCTGCATCTGCATCTGCAAGCGCTAGCCTCGCTGTGCGATCAGCGGTTAGGCCACCCACGAGCGCAAGTGGCCTCCAGCTGCTCTGTCGGCACGCTAAACGCCCCCACCTGTCGCACAACTGTCCTGCTTGCGCAGCGAGGGCTGGGTGCTGCTTTTCCCCGAGGCTCATCTGAGCGCCCCCCAGATCCGCCTGTTCCAGCGTAAGTCGAGGTTTGGCAGAGTATGGTGCGTGGTGCTGCAGGGCGTGGTGTGCATGCTGTGTCCAGGACGGCCTCTGTAAGCACTGCTGGCTCCGCTAACGGCATGTGCGGATGCAGAAACTGGGACTGTGAGTCCGCCAGACTGCCTGAAATGCGGCATTTGCTGCCTGACCTGTGACATCCAGCATTGTCTGCCGCCCACCTGGCCTTCTTTGCAGTGACGGCGTCACTGTTCAGCTGCAAGCGGCTGGGCGGCGCCACGCAACCCGCGCTGCCTCCCAATGCCATGCGCGCCCCACAGCCTGCTGGATCAAATGCACGGCTCGATGCACCTGTGCAGCAGCTGCAGCCCCAGCTGCTAGCGTCGGGCAGCCAGCAGCAGCTGGTGGCGCCAGCGCAGTTGCTGCCTCCGCCGCCACTGCACTCGTTGCTGCCGCCGATGCCACAGCAGCAGCAGCAGCAGCAGCAGCAGCAGCACGCTGTGCCCGGCATGCCGTGGCAGGCCCAGCGGGTGCTAGCGCTGCAGCCTGGGGCAGACTTCAATCTCAGCGGCATGGCGGCTCCAGCACTTCAGCCGCACGGCAACAGCCAGTGGCCAGGGTCGCCTACAACGCTGCAGAGCCCGGACCCCCAGCAGAGCCCGGCTGCAGTCATGTACCAGCACAGGTCCCCCATGCCCCAGCCACACCTGGGCAGCCCAGCTCCAGCCGGCATGGTGCCTCAGGCGCCTGCCTGCCACCAAGGCCTCCAAGCCCCCAGCGGCCACAATGCAGCAGCTGCTGCGGCAGCAGCATGCCACCCCACCTGGCAGCACACTGCTCAGCCCGTGCAGGGCATGCACCTGCTGCAGGGTAAACTGGTGGCGCAGCAGAATGTGCGCCAACTGGCAGCACCGCGTGCATTCAGCAGCGGGCTGCCGCCGCAGCAGCAGCAGTTGCAGCATCAGCAGGGTTTGCAGCAGCAGATAGTGCAGCATGGCCCTTGGCAACCTGCGGCGGCACCGCAGTCAGACTGGATGGTGAGCCAGACCTGTTCAGCGCAGCAACAACCGCAGCAGATCCCTGGGCAGGCATGGCAGATGCGGGCCCATGGCAACGCCTGCTGTGCGGCGCATCTGCCCACCCTGCACCACAGCAGCCCTGGCAGTGCAGCAGGTGGAGCCACCATCCCAGGTGGCATGGCGGCCCGCGCCACGCAACCCGCTGCTGCTACGCAGCAGCAACACCAGCAACACCAGCAGCAGCAGGGCCTGCAGCAGCAACAACAGCAGCAGCAGCAGCAGGGCCTGCAGCAGCAAGGCTCCGCCCGGCTTTCTGCCCCCCTGCCGCCCGGCTTGTCGGATGCCCAGGTTTTGGAGCTTTTGGACAATGTCTTTGGCGATGCGACTGACATTCCCTTTTGAGTGGCCTGGTAGCGCCCGCAGCAGGCTGCCGCTTCAGAGGCCCTATGCCTATTCTTCGCCCTCCGCAACTGCATCGGCCACCTCCCCAGCGAAATGCTCGATTGTTCTCGTTTGCATCACCACTTCTTGGATCGACCTGCCTCGGGCTGCATGCCCTGCACCCGCATCCCACATGTTGCCTCCATAATACAGCCTGGTGCCACTCGGCACAGCCGCAGCGCTGCGCAACGCATTATGGCATGCATGCTTACTGGTGACGACTGGCCAGGCATGCCAGCATCAGTGTTTCTCTCTGCACTTGTTGTTGCTTATGTGCCCGCTTGCTGTCCTCACTTGCACGTGCCAGCCGCTGGCCCGCCAGCCATCGGCTTGCCCTCCGCTTCAACTGGTGCTGTTGAACGACCGGGCAAAGCGGCCATTGCGGCCGACTTGTGATGCTGAGCCGTCCATGTTCATGTTGTCAGGCAACTAGTTCAAAGCGCTCCGCCAGTAGCTCTGCTGTGCATAAGTACAACAGCTGGGCTGCAGCAGCTGCATGCACAGCGGCGGGGGATGTGAGCAGGAGCCTGCATAGAGGAGGTGACCATGCCTGCACAGACTTGCCGCTGGCAGGAGAGCAGCTGCAATAAAGCAATGGACACACGTGCCTGCAGCTGACACGAGATTTGATACTGGGTCTTGCATTTTACCACCACTACCCCACCCTTGCGCACGCTCCAGATCTCCTCTCGCAGCTTCAGTCCACCTCCGCCAGCACAGCACGCAGCATGCGGACGGAAGGGCCACTGGCCATTGCCACAAACAGCGTTACTTCGACTCGGCAATCAAGTCAAAGCCTTGCAGCCGCCCTGGGAGCGGCGTGGGACCGTCTGTGGTGAGCTGCGCTCGCGAGTGAGCGGATGGCACCCCCAGTGGGTGCAATCTCCATTTGATTGCGCTCCTTATACCATTTTGACCGCTTGAGACCACTAACGTACATGCCCAGCGCGCTGGTTAGGGTGTTCTGCCGTGCCCTGGCTCACCAAGCGCTGCCCCGCGGCCTGCTGCTGCTGCAACTGGTTGAGGGAGGGTGCATGAGCAGCCGGCTGGCCGCCGGCAAGCGGCTGGCAGAGGCGGCGGTGGCGGCGGCGGTGGCCCGCGGCCCGCGGCCCGCGGCCTGCACCCCCTCCACCGTTGTACGCCTGACGCTGAGGCCCGCCCCTGTCCCGCACTTCTGCAGAGATCACACTAGCACCGTGCCTGAGGCACAGCCATGCCCAAGGTAATGTGTGGGGGCAGCTGTGTGCCCTGCCCCACAAGACGAACGAACGCAGTGCCCGCCGGCACTCCTGCTACAAACCTCCAACGCTGCGCACTCGCCGCCGCCTACCCTGCGCAGGGCCAGCTGAGCGGGCCCTGCTCGCTCTGTGGATCCAAGCGCTCCACCTCCTGCTGGCGGCCGCTGCCAGAGTACACCGGAAACAGAGCTGGACAGCCAGCATGTGAGTGGCAGCAACGCACCTGCGGTGCCTGTGCATGAGCAGGCACATATGGTGCATGCATATGTTCTGCGCCCTTGCGCCAGCTGCCTGCACGCTTTTGTGACGCTGCACTTGCAACGTCTGCCCGTTGCCTGCTGTGCGGCATGGAATGATTGCGACCCCACTGCTGCCTGCCACTTGGATGCACGCTCATTCAGCCGCGCCAGCCGCCCAACCACTCCAATCCAATGGCTGCCTGGCTTACCCATGCTCCCCCGCAGGCAACGCCTGCTATGTCAGCGTGGCCAAGCAGGCCAGGGAGGATGTGTCAGGCGTACCGCGCGCGCTGGAGGCACGCTGTGCACTGCAGGGTTTCCCCGTCCGCATGCGCAAGCGGCGCTCCCTAAGCAAGGTGGGTGGCAGCCGCGTCATGCTGGTCGAGCGTGGCACAGGCTTGCTTCCATCTGTTTGTGGCAGCCGCAGGGCACTCTGATGCCCTTCAGTGCAGCATGCGCAGCAACAACGTCACACACTCACAGTGTGGCGACCACACAGGACGTGACCGCCCTATGTTTCGGCATCCCCATCCTGTGCCGCTGCAGGCCCCACGAAGTGCCTCACCCGCCGAGCAACTGCTTGCGGGGCCGCCATCCCAGGGTGACGGCCTGGCGGCGCTGCTGGCGCTGCTGAGTGCCAGGCAGGCTGAGCTGGCGGCTGACACGCCGCGAAACAGCCAAGTTGTTGGCCAGCGGTCTCCATCGGTGGACGACAGCACCAGCCAGGCCTCTCATGCGCGCGGCATTAAATCCCCCGCTGCCGCTGCGCGCGACTCCCCTGCTGCGCCGCTCCGCCGCAGCGTGCGCCGGCAGCAGCAGCAGCAGCAGCAGCAGCAGCAGCAGCAGCAGCAGCAGCAGCAGCA
>VFQQ010001012.1_pt1 | contig 44113 bp, 46 predicted proteins | sample 3512341 | NCBI WGS metagenome assembly VFQQ01 (sample SAMN10412373, study PRJNA504923) | tailings metagenome | isolation source: Relicate 2 Philex TSF1 revegetated site | place: Philippines: Tuba, Benguet | collected 2017-08-29 | reverse complement strand
ACCCAATACCCGCCGGCCACGCTCCCCTTCCGTCTATCCACAATGTCCATGAGCACGGCGCCTCGCGGCACCGCCCCGTTGCCGGGGTCCCTTGCGGGGCGCGGGTTATAGCCACGGTCAAACCGCCGTGTCAAACGCCAAAACCGCCGTCGCTGGGGTGGGCGGGTATATACGCCCGCCCCTTTTGGATGACAAGCCCGAGACGGAAGTTTTTTCGTCTTCTCCACAGCAAATTGCCCCTGCCCCATCCCCCGCTATGATCCGCCCCGCACAAGATCCAAGGGGGCGACAGCGTGGCGGTTCGACGTCTGGTCGAGGTGGCGGCTCTGCTCGCCGGTCTCGTCATCTTCTTCATGGCCGAGGGCGCCCGCGAGGAGTTGACCGTCTATCCCGCGCGCTGCGTGGGTCCCGCCGCCGACGGTACCTGCCGCCAGCTCGTGCCGCTCAGCCGGACCGTCTACCGCGTCGTCCCGGAAAGCGGCACGGTCGTCTACTGGTCGCGCGACGTCGCCGACGCGACCCCGGCCAGGTTCGGCGATTGCGCCGTGCACGACGCCGCGAACTGGACCTGCCAGCGCCCGGCGGGCACGCTGCGCATGCGCGACGGCATCGGCAGCCGCGCCGATTTCGGTCTCGATGCCGGCGTCGTCTTCGTGCGCTGGTGGCAGTGGCACGTCGCCCGCCTCGCCGGCGGCTACGCCCTGCTCTGGATTCCCCGCCAGTTCGACTGAACTCAAGGCAAGATCCGCATCGCCGCGCCGGGCCGGACGGCGGCGAGCAGCGCCAGCAGGTCCGCCAACGGCAGGGCGACGCAGCCCGCGGTCGGCGGGAGTCCGGCCTCCGCCACGTGCAGGAAGATGGCGCTGCCGAGGCCCGGCACCGGCGGATCGTCGTTGTGCCCGAGAATGCCGATCACGTCGTACAGCCCGTCGGAGCGCCACAGCGCCTCGTGGCTGCCGGCATAAGGCAGCCGCACCGGCCGGTTGTAGTTGGCCGCGTCGGCGGGATCGTCGCACCAGCCGTCGTCGGGCCACAGCGGCGCGCAGGGCAGCATCGTCGCCGGCCGCGCCAGCCGGTCGGCCCGCCAGAGCAGGCGGCGGAGCGGCCAGCGGCCGGCCGGTGTGGCGCCGTCGCCCTCGCGTTTCGCCGTGGTGATCCCGCCACGCCCGAGCGCGCAGCGCCAGCGCCGCCCGCCCAATCCGGCCCATCCGTCCGCGCCGACCACGATGTCGCCCAACCCCGCCCCCGCTCTCGACAAGTCCGGCTTCCTCGGCGAGCATGCGCGGCAAAGAGGGAGAGGGCCAGAGCATGCCGCGCCGCATCGTCGATCTGTCGATCTACCTGGAGAACGACGTCGTCTCCGACCCGCCGGCGATGAAGCCGCAGATCAACTACTTCACCCACCAGAACACCTTCGAGCAGATGGCCCCCTTCTTTCCCGGCCTGACCAAGGCCGACCTGCCCGACGGCGAGGCCTGGGCGGTGGAGACGGTGTCGCTCTCCACCCACAACGGCACCCATCTCGACGCCCCCTTCCACTTCCATTCGACGATGAACGACGGCGAACGGGCGATCACCATCGACGAGGTTCCCCTCGACTGGTGCTTCCAGCCCGGCGTGAAGCTCGACTTCCGCCATTTCGCCGACGGCTACGTGGTCACCGCAGCCGATGTCGAGGCCGAACTCGCCCGCATCGGCCATACGCTGAAGCCGCTCGAGATCGTGGTGGTGAACACCCGCGCCGGGTCGCGCTACGGCCACAACGACTTCGTCTCGACCGGGTGCGGCATGGGCTTCGAGGCGACCATGTACCTGCTGGAACGCGGCGTCCGCCTGACCGGCACGGATGCCTGGAGCTGGGACGCGCCCTTCGTCCACACGGCCGAAAAATACTCCAACAGCAAGGATGCCTCGCTGATCTGGGAAGGCCACAAGGCCGGGCGCAAGATCGGCTACTGCCACCTGGAGAAGCTGCACAATCTGGAGGCGCTGCCCGGCGACGGTTTCACCGTCGCCTGCTTTCCGATGAAGATCCGCGGCGCATCGGCCGGCTGGACCCGCGCCGTCGCGATCTTCGACAATTGAGAACGATGAGCGTCACGATCCTTCCCTCTCCCAGCCTGCCGGCATGTCCGGCAGGCACGGCCTGCCGCTGCGGGAGAGGGCGCAGCGCAGCTGACGGGTGAGAGGCATCCTCGACGTCGAAGATGAGCGGCCGGAGCCGGGCCCCTCATCCGGTCTTTCGGACCATCTTCTCCCCGATGGAGAACGGACGCTCACGGCGCTCGTCGTTGCCCGCAACGAGGCGGCACGACTCTCCGATTGCTTGAAAGCCCTCGCTTTCGCCGACGAGATCGTCGTCCTGCTGGACCGGACGGCCGACGCTTCGTCCGAGATCGCCCGCGCCGCCGGCGCCCGCATCGTCGAGGGCGCCTGGCCGATCGAGGGCGATAGGCGCAATGCCGGCCTCGCCGCCTGCGCCGGCGCCTGGGTGCTGGAAGTGGATGCCGACGAGATCGTCCCGCCCGACCTCGCCGCCGAGATCCGCGAGAGCATCGCCGGCACGTCCCATGCCGGCTTCCTCATTCCCTTCGAGAACCGGCTCTGCGGTCGCGTCGTCCGCCACGGCTGGGGCGGCATGGTCGGGGTGCGCGAAGTGCTGCGCCTGTCCCGCCGCGGGACCAAGACCTGGGGCCGGGCGCGCGTCCACCCGCCGGTGACGCTGAACGGATCGGCCGGCCGCCTTGCCCATCCGATCGCACACGACATGGGGGGAGTGTCCGACCTGCTTCGCCGGCTCGACCGCTGGAGCGCCTGGCGGGCGGCCGACCTGCGCGAACAGGGTGCGACCGGATCGTTGCCCGCCAACATCCGCCGCGCGGCGGGACGCTTCCTCAAGTGCTATATCGGGCGCGGCGGCTGGCGCGAGGGGCCGGTGGGCTTCCTGATCGCGACGGCCGCGGCGCTTTACCCGCTGCTGTCCCATCTGCGCGCGAGGATCGAGACCGATGAGCACTGACACCTTCGACCTTCTGGTCCGTGGCGGCACCCTGGTCACCCCTTCGGGCATCGCCGGGGGCGATGTCGGCATCCGCGCGGGCAGGATCGCCGCCATCGGCCAGCTCTCGCTCGCAAAAGCCGCCAACGTGATCGAGGCGCGCGGCCTGCACGTTCTGCCCGGCCTGATCGACACCCAGGTGCATTTCCGCGAACCCGGCCTGAACCACAAGGAGGACCTCGCCACCGGCACGGCATCGGCCGCCATGGGCGGCATCACCGCCGTCTTCGAGATGCCAAACACCAAGCCGACCACGGCGACCGCAGAGGCGCTCCAGGAAAAGCTCGACCTCGCCCGCGGCCGCACCCATACCGACCATGCCTTCTTCGTCGGCGCCACGGGCGCCAATGCCGTCGACCTCCAGAAGCTGGAACGGCTGCCCGGCACCCCGGGGGTGAAGATCTTCATGGGCGCCTCCACCGGCGACCTGTTGGTCGACGACGACACCCGCATCGCCGATACGCTGGCGCACGGCTTCCGTCGCGTCGCCGTGCATGCCGAGGACGAGGCGCGGCTGAAGGAACGGCGGCCGATCGCCGAGTCCGGCGGCGGCGCGGTGCTGCATCCGGAGTGGCGCGATGCGGAGAGCGCCCGCCTGGCGACGGAACGCCTGCTGAGACTGGCCCGCAGATGCGGCCGGCGCATCCATGTGCTGCACGTCACCACGGCCGAGGAAGTGCCGCTGCTCGCCGCCAACAAGGACATCGCCACGATGGAGGTGACGCCGCAGCATCTCCTGCTGCACGGGCCGGAAGCCTATGAGCGCCTCGGCACCTATGCCCAGATGAATCCGCCGATCCGCGACAAGCGGCATCAGGACGCGCTCTGGCGGGCGATCGCCGACGGCGTGGTCGATGTCGTCGGTTCCGACCATGCACCGCATACGAAGGAGGAGAAGGCGAAGGCCTATCCCCAGAGCCCGTCGGGCATGCCGGGTGTGCAGACCACGGTGCCTCTCCTTCTGAACGCGGTGAACCAGGGCCGCCTCACGCTGACCCGCCTCGTCGATCTCCTGGCGCACGGGCCGCAGCGCATCTACGGCATCGCGGCCAAGGGCCGCCTGGCGCTCGGCTACGACGGCGATCTCACCATCGTCGACCTGAAGCGGACCGAGCGGATTTCCTCTTCCTGGCTGAAGAGCAAATGCGGCTGGTCGCCCTTCGAAGGCGATACCGTCCAGGGTTGGCCGGTCGCCACCATCGTTCGCGGCCATGTGGCGATGCGCGAGGCCGAACTCGGCCCCGCCATCGGTGCGCCCGTTCGCTTCACCGAGACACTGCCGCGCACATGAAGATCGAGGCGGTCGTCTTCGACATGGACGACGTGCTGTGCCGCTACGACCTGAAGGGCAGGCAGGCGGAGCTGGCACGGCTCGCCGGAAGCACACCGGAAGCGGTGCATGCGGCGATCTGGGCCTCCGGATTCGAGGACAGCGCCGATGCCGGCGCCTTCGACGGCCCCTCCTATCTCGCCGCCTTCGGCCAGCGCCTCGGCTACCCCTTGAGCCGGGACCAATGGCTCGCCGCCCGCGCCGCGGCGATGCATCCCGACGAACGGATGCTGGACCTCGTGCGGCGGCTGAAGTCCCGCGTCGGCATCGCCGTCCTGACCAACAACGGCCCGCTTCTCGAGGAGAGCATCGACGAGGCTTTCCCCGCGCTGCGTCCGCTGTTCGGCGAGCGGATCTACTTCTCCGCCTCCTTCGGCGCGGCCAAGCCTGACCCGGCCGTCTTCACCGCGCTCTGCGCCCGCCTCGGCACCCGCCCGGCGGCGACGTTCTTCACCGACGACAAGCCCGAGAACGCCGCCGGGGCACGGGCCGCGGGCCTCGTCGGGCATGCCTTCACCGGCCTCTCCGCCCTGTGCGCGGCGCTGGCCGAGGCCGGCCTGGGGGACCTGTGGTGAAGACGTCCGACGCCATGCGCCCGACTGGACTGCCCGCGGCCGGAGTGCCGCCGGGCGGCGGGCTTCGCAGGCGCTGACCCTTGCCGGCGGCGGCGGGTGGGGGGGCATGACGATGAAGCGGGCGTGGCTGGTCGCGGCCGGGGCCGCCCTCCTCATCTCCACGGCGGCGGCCCAGCAGGCGCCGAAGCTGCCGCCCGGGGGTGACCCGGCCCTCGCCTGCGGCCAGTATCCGGCCGGCCGCGCCTATTGGACCGAGTACGCCTTCTGCGACGTGCCGGTGAAGGGTCCGGCCAAAGCCCGCGGCCTGGTGCTCTGGAGCCATGGCGTATCCGGCACGGCGGAGCAGTATCACGGCACGCCGCCGCAGATCATCCGCCGCCTCGCCACCGGGTGGGACGTGGTGAAGATCAACCGCAACAATCTCTACGAGAGCGGCTGGGTCACCTCCGGCACCCGGCATCGCGACGACCTGATCGCTCGTGTGAAGGCCGCGCGCGACCAGGGCTACAAGGCGGTGATCGCCGCCGGGCAGTCCTATGGCGGCGCCATCGCGCTGGAGGCCAATGCCAAGGCCGGCGGCATCGACGCGGTTCTCGCCTTCGCGCCCGGCCACGGCAGCGACGTGAACGGCAGCGCGGCCTCGAAGGCCTATCCCAATCTCGACCGTTACCTCCTCCAGGCGGCGGAAGGCCAGAACGGCGGGCGGATCGTGGTCATGGTGGCCGAGAACGACGAGTTCCATCCCAATCGCCGGGGCCCCGCCAACTTCATCGGCCCCCGCCTGCGCCAGGCTCTCGGCCGGACCGGCCAGCCGTTCGTCCTTCTCGACGAGACCATGCCGGTCGCCGGGCACGGCGCGGCCTATACCACGCAGTTCGACGCCTGGTTCGGGGCTTGTGTCATCCGCTTCCTGCAGGCGGCGACGACCGGCGAAACCGCCTGCGCGCCGCCCGACCCGCCACCCCGCTTCCTGCTGCCCGCCAATCTGAAGAGGACGGAGCGCGGTCCGGAGGGCATGGCCCGCTGGCTCGGCACCTGGACCGGCAGCTATGACGACGGCAACCAGACCATCGGCATCTTCATGGAAAGCATCGGCGAGGCGGGGGCGGAACTGGTCTATGCTGGTGACGCGGGGCCGTCTCGCGCCATCAGCATGGGCTGGGAGCGCCGCAAGGCGACTTGGCAGGGCGACACCCTGAGCATCACCCGCAGCAACGCGCGGGTTCTGACACTGCGCTTGCTCGAGGGCGACGGCGGCATCGTGATGGAACACCGCAATGCCCTCGGCGCCGTGAGCAGGGGGACCCTCAGGCCGCAACCCTGACGCAGCCTCACTTGCCGTTGCTATGGCCGGCAGTGACCGGCTCCCTGCTCGACGTCCTTCGCCCGCCGCCGCTCGTGCCCGCGCCGCAAAGGCCGACGCGCGCCCGCCCGGAGGTTCGCCCGGTTGCGTCGCCCAAGGACGCGGGGAGCGGCCGGATGCCGCCGCGCGTCAACGGTTCCGCGATGGGCTTGCGCCATCACGGGGTTGTGCGAATCTCGCCTTCCGCGGACCGGGTCGTGCTCCCGCGGCACAGGAGCCTGCTTGGTCGACAACGCCCGCCTCGGTCTGATCGCCGCCGTCGCCTTCGTGCCGCTCTGGAGTTCAGGCATCCTGTTCGGCGCTCTGGCGCTTCGCCACGGCCCGCCCTTCGCCGTCACCGGGGTGCGTTTCATCGTCGCCGTGGTCCTGCTCGCCCTCCTCGCATCCCTCCGCAAGACGCCTTGGCCGCGCGGTGCCGCGCTGTTCCATGCGGTGATGGTGGGCCTGCTGCTGCAGGGCGCCCACTACGCCGGCTGCTATGCGGCCATCGCGCAGGGGCTGCCGGCGGGAGTCGTCGGTTTGGTGGTTGGCCTGATCCCGGTGGCCACCGCTCTCGGTGCCGCGCCGGCGCTGGGTGAGGCACTTACCGGCCGACGCATCGCTGCCATTCTGCTCGGGCTCGTCGCCGCGCTCCTGGTCGTCTGGGCCAGGCTCGGCGACGGCAGCACCTCCGGCATCACCCTCCTCATGGCCGCCATCGGCCTGGTGGGCGGCGCCGGTGCCGCGCTCTGGCAGAAGCGCTTCGGCGTCGGTGGGGCCGACCTGCCCGGCGCCGCCGTCCAGGTCGCCACCGGGGCCGTGGTCATGGGGCTGTGCTGGTGGGGCTTCGAGCGGGGCGGACCGGGCATCGACTGGAACCTCGACTTCCTCTGGCCCTTCGCCTGGACGGTGATCGCCAATTCGGTCGGCGCCACGCTGCTCCTGATGTGGCTGCTCGACCGCGGTGCGGCGGGACGGGTCACCGGCCTCTTCTTCCTCGTGCCACCCTTCACCGCGCTGGTCGCCGTGCCGATGCTGGGTCAGCCGCTCAGCCTCAGCCTGATCGCCGCCATCGTGCTCGCCGCCGTCGCGGTTCGGCTGCTTTCCGGCGAAGCGAGGGCACCGGCATGAACCTCGACCCAGCCGGGCCCGGGTGCGCGGCCGACGGACTCGCTCGCCTATAGCCGAACCGAGGGTCGGGCCGGCCACCGTGGTTCATCCCCCGGCGCCTATCTCGCCCAGACGCCGGCGGCACGCCGTCCGGCCGGGGCCGAGAGCCTCACCATCGGCAATTCGCTGTCCGATCCGCCGATGATCCGACAGGTCGCCCGGCACACACCCCGCCTGGGCGGTCAGCCGACGCCGCGGGTGGTCGAATACTCGAAGTGATGGACCTTGCCCGGATGCACGATCTCGCGCGCCGCATGCAAGGCCATCGCCGCCTCGCTGAACCCCGACAGGATCAGCTTCAGCTTGCCCGGATAGTTGGCGATGTCGCCCACCGCGAAGATGCCGGGTACGGAGGTCTGCAAGGTGGCCGGGTCGACGGATATGTGGTTCTTGTCGAGGTTCAGGCCCCATTGCGCGATCGGGCCGAGGTTCATCGACAGGCCGAAAAAGGCCAGAAGGTGATCGGCTTCCAGCCGCTTCGCCTGACCTTCCAGCGTCTTCACGATCACCGCCGAGAGGTTTCCGCCTTCGCCCTCCAGCGCGTCGAGCTGGTAGGGGATCACCATCTCCACCTTGCCCTCAGCCGCCATCGCGTGCAGGCGCTTCTCGCTCTCCGGCGCGGCACGGAATTTCGGCCGCCGGTGCACCACCATCACCTTCGCCGCCACTTCGGGCAGCGACAGCGCCCAGTCCACCGCCGAATCGCCGCCCCCGGCGATCACGATGCGCTTGCCCCGGAAGTCCTCCCGCCGCTTCACCAGATAGTGGACCGACTTTCCCTCATAGGCTTCGAGGCCGGCGAGCGGTGGCCGGTTCGGCCCGAAGGCGCCACAGCCGGCGGCGACTAGGACAGCCTTCGCCCTGATGCTCTTGCCCGCCGCCGTGGTCAGCGTGAAGCCCTGGCCCGCATCGCCCGTGAGACCGCTCACCGCCGAGCCGAGTTCGTAGACCGGCTTGAAGGGCGCGGCCTGCTCGACCAGCCGGTCGATCAGCGCCTGCGCCTCGATCTTCGGATGGCCCGGGATATCGTAGATCGGCTTCTCGGGGTACAGCGCCGCGCATTGCCCCCCGGCGAGGTCGAGCGCGTCCAGGACGACGCAGCGCATGTCGAGCATGCCGGCCTCGAAGACGGAGAACAGGCCGACCGGTCCGGCGCCGATGATGGCGATGTCGGTGGTCAGGGGGGCGTCGGTCATGGCGGACTCCAGGAAAGCGGCGGGCAGCATGGGCGGACCTCCCCACCGGATCAACTCTGCACGGGCGGTTGCGGCTGTCGCGGCCGCCCCGTTACATGCCGGGAATGCTCCCCTCCGATTCGCAGTCCCGTCTCGACCTGCCCGACCTTGCCGCCACGGAAGGCCTGGCGCGGCGGCTCGCGGCCCTGGCGCGGCCCGGCGACGTCATCGCCCTCGAGGGCGATCTCGGCGCGGGCAAGACCGCCTTCGCCCGCGCCTTCGTCAGCGCCGCACTGGGCGGCGAGACGGAGGTGCCGAGCCCGACCTTCACCCTGGTGCAGACCTACGACACGCCGATCGGGCAGATCTGGCATTTCGACCTCTACCGGCTGTCGCAGGCCGAGGACGCCTACGAACTCGGCATCGAAGAAGCCTTCGCCGACGGGATCAGCCTGATCGAATGGCCCGACCGGCTGGCCGGGCGCCTTCCCGCCCAGGCGCTGCGGCTGACCCTGGAGGTCACGGCGGGCGAGGCACGCCGCGCGACGCTCGTCGCGCCCGCGCACTGGACGACGCGCCTACGGGCCGAGGCGCTCGGCCGCTTCGTCGGCGACGCCGGCTGGGGCGACGCCGCCCGCGGACCGCTTACCGGCGACGCCTCCTTCCGCCGCTACGAGCGCCTGCGCCGGCCGGACGAGACCGCCGTGCTGATGGACGCTCCGCCGCCGCAGGAGGATGTCCGCCCCTTCGTGGCGATCGACGAACACCTGCGCGGCCTCGGCCTTTCCGCCCCGCGGATCATGGCGCGGGATGAGACGCAAGGGTTCCTGCTGCTGGAGGATTTCGGCGACGGCACCTTCACCCGCCTGGTCGCCGCCGGGCACGACCGCGAGCCGCTCTATGCCGCCGCCGTGGACGTGCTGGTCGAACTGCACCGGCACGCGCCACCGCCCGGGCTGCCGCGCTATGACGGCGGCACCCTGCTGGAAGCCCCTGACCTCGTTGTCGACTGGTATCTTCCCGCCATGCGCGGCGAGCCGACGGACGCCGCCACCCGCGCCGCCTTCCGCGCCGCCTGGGCGGATGTGCTGCCGCTCGCCTGGCCTTTCCCGCCCGTCCTCGCCTTGCGCGACTATTTCGCCGACAACCTGATGTGGCTGCCCGAACGGCAGGGCGTCGCCCGCGTCGGCCTGCTCGATTTCCAGGACGCGCTGGCCGGCCCGCCCGCCTATGACCTGGTGTCGCTGGTCCAGGATGCCCGGCACGAGATCCCTGAGGCCCTCGAACAGGCGATGATCCGCCGCTACCTCGACGCCACCGGCCTCGACGAGCGGACGTTCCGCACCGCCTATGCCGTGATCGGCGCCTTCCGCAACGCCCGCATCACCGGCCTGTGGCCGCGGCTGTGGAAGCGCGACGGCAAGACCCGCTACCTCGCCTTCCGCGCGCGCACCTGGCAGGTGCTCGAACGCGACCTCGCCCATCCCGCCCTGGAACCCGTGCGCGCCTGGTTCGACCGGGAGATCCCGCCGCGGACGCGCCTGCTGCCCTTCCCCGGAGAACCGTGCCCGTGAGCTTCACCCCCCGCATCGCCATGGTTCTCGCCGCCGGTCTCGGCCTGCGCATGCGTCCCCTCACCCTCGACCGGCCGAAGGCGCTGGTGGAGGTGCGCGGCCGCACGCTGATCGACCGCACGCTCGATCGGCTCCGCGCCGCCGGCATCCGCAAGGTGGTGGTGAATCTGCACCACAAGGCGAACAGCCTGAAGCGCCACCTGTCCGAGCGCGGAGACCTCGACATCCTCTATTCGGACGAGAGCGAGCAACTTCTGGAGACCGGCGGCGGCGTACGCAAGGCGCTCGGCCTGCTCGGCGACGATCCGTTCCTGGTGCTGAATTCGGATGTGATCTGGCTCGACGCGCAGACGGCCAGCTTTCAGCGGATGGCCGCCTTCTGGGACGATGCGCGGATGGATGCGCTGCTCATGCTGCACCCGACGGTCAGCGCCATCGGCTACGAGGGGCTGGGCGACTTCCACCTCGATCCGGTCGGCCGGCTGATCCGGAGAGAGGAACGCCATGTCGCCCCGCTCGTCTTCATGGGCGTGCAGATGCTGCACCCGCGCGTCTTCCGGGGCTCGCCAGAGGGCGCCTTCTCGCTGAACCGCATCTACGACAAGGCGGCCGAGGAGGGCCGCCTCTATGGCCTCAGGCACGAAGGCCTGTGGATGGATGTCGGCTCGCCCGCGGGTCTCCGCGCCGCCGAACTGGCGCTCGAAGACGTGGAACGGTGACGGGCGACCCCACCGTCTTCAACATCCCGGCGGGCACGCCCTTCGTCGATGCCCTGGCCGAAGGACTGCTCGCCCGCCACGGTGCCGATCCGCTCACGCTCTCTTCCGTCACGGTGCTGCTGCCCAACCGCCGCGCCGGCCGGGCGCTGCGCGAAGCCTTCCTCAGGATCAGCGACGGCAGGGCGCTGCTGCTGCCCAGGCTCCGGCCGATCGGCGATGTGGACGAGGAGGAACTGGCGCTTACCGGCGCCGAAGCCGCCAGCATTCCCGAAGCCCTGCCCGACCTTCGCCGCCTGGTGCTGCTGGCGAACGAGGTGCGGACCCGGCCCGAGGTGGCGGGTTTCGCCCAGGCGCTGGCATTGGGGCGCGAACTGGCCCGTTTCGTCGACGAGGTGCGGATCGACAGCATCGACCTGAAGAAGCTGAAGACCCTGGCGCCGGACGACTATGCCGGGCACTGGCAGGCGACGCTCCGCTTCCTCACCGTGCTCACCGACCGCTGGCCGGCGGTACTGGCCGAGAACGGCAGGATCGACGCGGCCGAGCGGCGCAACCTACTGCTGGAGGCGCAAGGGCGGCATTGGCAGGCGGAGCCGCCGCCGGGGCCCGTCTATGTCGCCGGCTCCACCGGCAGCATCCCGGCCAGTGCCGCGCTGATCGGCGTGGTGGCGCGCAGTCCGCAGGGCGCGGTGATCCTCCCCGGATTCGACATGGCGATGACGGCCGAGGATCGCGCCGCCAATGCGGGGGAGCCGACGCATCCCCAACACGGCATGCTGCGCCTGCTGCAGGCGATCGGCTGTGCGCCGGAAGACGTGCGGCCCTGGGCGGCGACCACGGCACCGGCCTCTCATCCGGAACGCCAGCGCCTGATCCGCGAGGCGCTCCGCCCCGGCGAAACCGCGCATGCCTGGGCGGAGGCCCCGGCTTTCGGCGCCGATGCCGCCATGGGCCTGCGCTTCGTCGAGGCGCAGAGCCCGCAGGAAGAGGCTACCGTCATCGCGCTCCTGCTGCGCGAAACGCTGGAGACCCCGGCGCGGCGCGCGGCACTGGTCACGCCCGACCGCGGGCTTGCCCGCCGGGTCGCCGCCACGCTCGGCCGCTGGGGCATCGAGATCGACGATTCCGCCGGCACGCCGCTGCAGCAGACGCCCCCCGGCGCCTTCCTCCGCCTGCTGGCCGAGGCCGCGGCACAGGATTTCGAGGCGGTATCGCTTCTGGCGGCGCTGAAGCATCCGCTGGCGGCCGGCGGCGAGGCGCCGGAACGCTTCCGTGCCCGCGTCCGCCGCTTCGAACGCCGCGCGCTGCGCGGCAAGCGGCCTCCACCGGGACTGGAGGGCCTTCGCGGGGCGACTGACGATCCGGATGCGGCGGCCTTCATCGACCGCATCGCCGGCATGCTCGCACCGCTGTCTCCCGGCCCGTTGCCCGACGGGCGCCTGCCGGCCGAGCATCTGCGCCGGCTGGTGCAGGTGGCCGATACCCTGGCCGCCGGCGACCTGGGGCCTCGACTCTGGGCCGGTGACGCGGGCGAAGCCCTCGCCCGCTTCGCGCAGGACGCGGCCCTCGCCCTCGAGGACGAGAGCGACACGCGGCCCATCGGCCATCGCGAATGGCCGGCGGTGCTGGACGCGCTGATGCAGGGCGTGGTGGTGCGTCCGGGCTATGGCCTGCATCCGCGGCTTGCCATCTGGGGGCCGATCGAGGCCCGCCTGCAGCAGGCCGATCGCCTGATCCTGGGGGGGCTGAACGAAGGCACGTGGCCGGCCGATCCGGGCGCCGATCCCTGGCTCAGCCGGCCGATGCGCGAGAAGCTCGGCCTTCCGCCGCCGGAACGCCGCATCGGCCTCGCCGCACATGACATCCAGCAGGCACTGGGTGCCGGCGACGTCGTCCTGACCCGGGCAATGCGCGTCGAAGGGTCGAAGACCGTGCCTTCGCGCTGGTGGCTCCGCCTGTGGACGCTGCTGGGAGAGGCGCGCCCGGTCGACCGCGACCTGGCGGCCTGGGCCGTGAAGCTGAATGAACCCGCCGCCGTCCACCCGGAACGGCCGCCGGCTCCCAAGCCACCGGTGGCGTTCCGTCCGCGCGCCTTGTCGGTGACGCGGATCGAGCTCCTGATCCGGGATCCCTATGCGATCTATGCCCGCTACATCCTGAAGCTGCAGCCTCTCGATCCGCTGCAGCCCGATTCCGACGCGCTCGAACGCGGCAATTTCATCCACCGTGCCGTCGACAGGTTCGTCCGCGCCTTCCCCGGCGCGCTTCCCGACAATGCCGCGGCCGAGCTGATCGCCATCGGCAACGCGCTGGTGGCCGAGATGAAGATCCATCCGGCGACACTGGCCTTCTGGTGGCCGCGCTTCAAACGCATCGCCCACTGGTTTGCCGCCTGGGAAGCGCAACGTCGCGCGACCGGCGCGCTGCCCTTGGCGACGGAGATCGAAGGCGCGATCGAAGTGCCGGCGCCGAAAGGTTCATTCGTCCTGAACGGTACCGCCGACCGCATCGACCGGCTCGCTTCCGGCAACCTCGCGCTGATCGACTACAAGACCGGACTGACGCCCACGAAGCCGATGGTGGAAGCCGGCTTCTCTCCCCAGCTGCCCCTGGAAGCCGCGATGCTGGCCCGTGGCGCCTTCGCCGGCATCGACAAGGCGGAGACGGATGAGCTGCTCTACATCCGCCTTTCCGGCGGCCGCGTCGCCGGGCTGGAAAGGCCGATCGATCTCAACCCGATGGAGGCGGCAGCTGCCGCCTGGGACGGGCTGATCCGGTTGATCGCCAGTTATGACAAGGCGGAAACGCCCTATCTCTCCCGCCCTCGCCCGCAGTTCATCGGCATGGCCGGCGACTACGACCACCTCGCCCGCCTCGGAGAATGGTCGCCCTATGGGGACGGGCGATGAGCGCGGTCGCCGCCAATCCGGAACAGCGGACGGCCGCCGATCCGGCGCTGTCGGTCTGGGTCTCGGCCAATGCAGGATCGGGCAAGACCAAGGTGCTGGTCGACCGCGTCATGCGTCTGATGCTGGCCGGCACGCCGCCCGACCGCATCCTGGCGCTGACCTACACCCGCTCGGCCGCCGCCGAGATGGCGAACCGGTTGAGCGAGGTACTGGGCGGCTGGGCGACGATGAGCGCGGACAAGCTCGAGGATGCGCTCGGCGGCCTCCTCGCGCGCGCCCCGACACCGAAGGAGCGCCGCGGCGCACGGCAGCTTTTCGCCCGGGCGCTGGAAACCCCCGGTGGTCTCAGCATCCGCACCATCCACGGCTTCTGCCAGTCGCTCTTGTCGCGCTTCCCGGTCGAGGCCGAGATCGCCCCGCACTTCCGCCTGATCGAGGGACGCGAGCAGCAGGATCTGCTGGTGGACGCCAAGGACGAGGTCCTCGCCTTCGTCGCCGGCCACGACGATGCGGACATCCGCATCGTGCTGGACGAGATCATGGCCCAGGTCGAGGAGACCCGCTTCGATCCCCTGCTGGGCGAGTTGCTGCACGGCCGCGGGCGTGGCCGGCTGGGCGAGGCGGCCGAGGCGATGGCGGCCCGCATCCGCGCCCGCCTCGGACTGACCGGCAAAGACACCCGCGAAAGCATCCTGAGGGAGGCCTGCGCCGACGGCGCCTGCGACGAGGCGGCCCTCAACCGCGCCATCGCGGCCCTCGCCAAGGGCGGCGCGGCGGACAGCAACCGTGGCACCGGCATCGGCGCCTGGTGGAAGGCCGCCGAGACGCGCACCGCCCGTTTCGAAACCGACTACCTGCCGATCTTCCTGACCAGGGACGGCGAGATCCGGAAGAAGCTGACCACCAAGGCCGTCGACAAGGCTGATCCGAAGGCCGCCGATACGCTGACCGTCGAAGCCGAGCGGATCCGGAAGGTGAAGACCCGCCTAGCCGCCGCTGACCTCGCGCAACTCTCGGGCCTGATCACCAATCTCGCCCGGCATCTCCTCGCCGCCTACGCCGCGCGGAAACGCCAGCACGCCGTCCTGGACTACGACGACCTCATCGACCGCACGGCAAGGCTGCTGGCGAAGCCCGGCATCGCGCCCTGGGTGCTGTGGAAGCTCGACGGCGGCATCGACCACATCCTGGTCGACGAGGCGCAGGACACCGCGCCCGACCAGTGGCGCATCGTCGCCGCGCTGGCCGAGGAATTCTTCACCCCCGGCACCGCAAGGGAGGAAAACCGCACCATCTTCGCCGTCGGCGACGAGAAGCAATCGATTTACGGCTTCCAGGGGGCCGCGCCGGCCGAATTCGGACGCTTCAAGGCGCATTTCGGCGCCGCGGCCGAGATGGCGGGCAAGCCCTTCCAGGCCGTCGACCTCGGCCTCTCCTTCCGCTCCGCGCCTGCCGTGCTGGAAGCGGTCGACCGTGTCTTTGCCGGGGCGCAGATGCAGGCAGCGGTCACCGCCGGCGGACATTGGGTCGATCATCGCGCCCATCGGAAGGAGGCGGCCGGCCTGGTCGAGGTCTGGCCCACCGTCACCCCGGCGGAGGCCGAGGCGGAGCCGGACGCCTGGGACGCGCCGCTCGACCGGCTCAGCATGGACGACCCGCAGGTCCGCCTCGCCGACCGCATCGCGCTGCAGGTGAAGCGCTGGATCGCCGCCGGGACGGGGCCGGAGGACATCCTGGTCCTGGTCCGCCGTCGCAATACGTTCGTCGACGAGCTGGTGCGCCGCTTCAAGGTGGCGGGCGTGCCGGTGGCGGGCGCCGACCGCATGCAGCTCCTGGAGCAGATCGCAGTCAAGGACCTGCTCGCCGCCATCGGCACCGCAATCCTGCCCGAGGACGACCTGACGCTGGCCTCGGTGCTGCGGAGCCCGTTGATCGGCCTTTCCGAAGATGACCTCTTCGACCTGGCGCATGACCGCCCCGGCCGGCTCTGGCGCCGGCTGGTGGAACGGAGCACCGAACCCCGCTTCGCCGCCGCCCACGCCCGGATAGCCGGCTGGCTCGCCGCCGCCGACCGGTTGCCGCCATTCGAATTCCTGTCCCGCATCCTGGAGGAGGAGGGCGGCAGGAAGGCGCTCGCCGCCCGCCTCGGCCCCGAAAGCGGCGATCCGATCGACGAGCTCCTGTCGCTTTCGCTCGCCTACGAACGCTCCACGCCGCCCAGCCTGCAGGGCTTCCACCACTGGGTCGGCACCCATGAGGCGGAGGTGAAGCGCGACCTGGAACAGGGCGGCGGCGCCGTCCGCATCATGACCGTGCACGGGGCGAAGGGGCTGGAGGCGCCGATCGTCATCCTGCCCGACACCTGCCGCAAGCCCGACCACACCACCGATCCCAGAATCCTGTGGCTGCCGCCCGATCCGCCGGCGCCGGTCTGGGTGCCGGCGAAGGAACTGCACACGGAGGCGACGCTTGCCGCCCGCGCCGCCTGGCGCGAAGGGCAGGAGAACGAGTACCTCCGTCTCCTCTACGTTGCCATGACCCGGGCCCGCGACCGGCTCTACGTCACCGGCTGGGAGACCAAGCAGGGCCGTTCGGAGGGCTGCTGGTACGACCGCATCGCGACCGCGATAGCTCCCGTGGCCACCGAGGTGGAGGTCGAGGGCATCGGTCCGGTGCTTCGCTTCGAGACCGGCGGCGCCCCGGCAAGGCCCGCTCCCGCGAAGCCCGGGCAGGTTCCGGAACCGCTTCCCGCCTGGGCCATGCGGCCGCCGGCGCCCGAACCGACGCCGCCCCGGCCGCTCTCGCCCTCGCGCCCGTCCGAGGAAGAGCCGGCGGTGCTGGCGCCGCTCCTCGACCAGGGCCGGCGCTTCCGCCGCGGCCTCCTGATCCATCGGCTTCTGCAGACCCTGCCCGATCTCGCGCCCACGGACCGGCCGGGGGCCGGCACCCGCTTCCTCGCCCTCGCCGCACCCGACCTGGAGGAAGCAGCACGCGACGCTCTCCTGGCCGAGGCGCTCGAACTCTTCGCTTTGCCCGAGGCAGCCACGCTGTTCGGGCCGGGCTCGCGTGCGGAGGTGCCGATCACCGGGCGGGTCGGCGACACCATCGTCGCCGGCCAGGTCGACCGCCTGGCGGTCACCGCCGGCACCGTCTTCGTGGTCGACTACAAGACCAACCGCCCGCCCCCCGCGGCGGTGGAAGGCGTGCCGGAGGCCTATCTCCGCCAGATGGCGCTCTACCGCGCCGTGCTGGCCCAGATCTTCCCCAAGCATGCGATCCGCGCGGCGCTGCTCTGGACCGACGGGCCCCGTTTCATGGAGATTCCGCCCGCCCTGCTCGACAATCGATAAGACATTCAGGAGGAAACAGATGGAACGCCAGGACCTCGCCGCCCCGACCCAGGTCGATACCGACGCCTCGCGGGTACTCACGAACCTGCTCGCCGCCCGCTACAGCTGCCGCGCCTACCGGCCCGAGCCGGTGTCGCAGGCGGTGATCGAGCGCATGCTGACGATCGCCCAGCTTTCCGCCTCCTGGTGCAACGTCCAGCCCTGGCAGACGATCGTGATCTCGCCGCCGGAGACCGACGCCTTCCGGGCGGAGCTGATGGCCTATGTGGCCGACAAGAACGCCCCGGCCGAGTCCGACATCCCCTATCCGGCCGCCTATACCGGCGTCTATCTCGAGCGGAGGCGCGAATGCGGCTGGCAGCTCTACGACGCCGTCGGGGTGAAGCAGGGCGACCGCGCCGGCTCCGCCGCCCAGGCGAACGAGAATTTCCGCCTGTTCGGCGCCCCGCATGTCCTGATCATCACCAGCGAGCGCGATCTCGGCCCCTACGGGGCGGTCGATTGCGGCCTCTATCTCGGGAACCTGATGAACGCGGCCACCGCGCTCGGAATCGCCACCATCGCCCAGGCGGCGCTCGCCCGCTGCACACCCTTCCTGCGCCGCCGGCTGCGGATTCCCGAGCACCGGATGGTGGTCTGCGGCATGTCCTTCGGCTATGCCGATGAGGGCCACCCGGCCAATGCCTTCCGCACCCGTCGCGCCGGGCTTGGGGAGAGCGCCGTTTTCGTCGGCCCCGGGGGTTGATTTCGTCAGGTCAGCCTCCCGCCCGGCCGCCTTGACGCTGCCGGAGGCGGCTACCTACATTCCTGCAACGACAATTTCGCCCCCCGAGGAGGGACAGGGTCCATGAGCGCAACGACCAAGGTAACCGACCAGTCTTTCGAGTCCGACGTGCTCAAGTCCGCCGGTCCCGTCCTGGTGGACTTCTGGGCCGAATGGTGCGGCCCCTGCAAGCAGATCGCCCCGGCGCTGGAGCAGATCGCCACCGAAATGCAGGGCAAGCTCACCGTCGCCAAGATCAACATCGACGAGAACCAGCGCATCGCCAGCCAGTTCGGCGTGCGCGGCATCCCCACCCTGATGCTGTTCAAGGACGGCAAGCTGGTCTCCACCAAGGTCGGCGCGCATCCGAAAAGCAAGATGGTGGAATGGATCCAGGGGACGATCTGAGGTTCCCCGGCTGACGCCAATCTGACGCATTCCGCTGCACCTGCGAACATGGCATGATCCTTTGGTGACAAGGGGTCATGTCGTTCGCGGGGCATGAGGGTCATGGGGCAAAAACAGGGTCGAATCCACGTCACCGGCGCCTCCGGTTCGGGCGTCACCACCTTGGGCAGGGCCCTCGCTGCCCGGCTTGGGCTTCCCCACTTCGACACCGACGATTTCTACTGGCTGCCCTCCGACCCGCCGTTCCAGGAGCGCCGGGCCCCGGCCGAGCGGCTGGAGCGGCTGTCTGCGGCGCTGGCCGCCTGCGGCGGCGGCTGGGTGCTGTCGGGCTCCCTCGACTGCTGGGGTGATTCGCTGAAGGCGCTGTTCGACCGCGTCGTCTTCCTCTCCACCCCGACCGACATCCGCATCCGCCGCCTGAAGAAGCGCGAGCGCCGCCGCTTCGGGCCTGCGGCGCTGGCGCCCGGCGGCGCCATGCATGCCCAGCACCAGGCCTTCCTCGACTGGGCCGCCGCCTACGAGTCAGGCTGGATGTCGGGCCGCAGCCGTCCGCGCCACGAAGGCTGGCTCGCCACGCTGGATTGTCCGGTGATCCGCCTCGACGGCACCCGGCGCGTCGCCGACATGGTCGATGCCGTGCTCCGCTCCGACCGCCCGCGCCCCTGGGCGCCGGCCGGAATCGAAACCGAAACCGAACTCAGAGCGGTCTGACCGCGATCCCGCGTTCGATCATCCGCTGGCGGGCGGCGGTGATCGTGGTTTCCTTGAAGTGGAAGATCGAGGCCGCCAGCACCGCGCTGGCGTGACCGTCGATCACGCCGTCCGCCAGGTGGTCGAGGCTGCCGACCCCGCCGGAGGCGATCACCGGGACCGGCACCGCGTCCGACACCGCCCGCGTCACCGCGATGTCGAAGCCCTCGCGGGTGCCGTCGCGGTCCATGGAGGTGAGCAGGATCTCCCCCGCACCCGTGGCCGCCATGCGCTTCGCCCATTCGATCGTGTCGAGCCCGGTCGCCTTCCGCCCGCCATGGGTGAAGACCTCGAACCGTCCGGGCGCCACCTGTTTCGAATCGATGGCGACGACGATGCACTGCGCGCCGAAGCGCTCGGCGCATTGCCGCACCAGGTCGGGATTGTCGACCGCCGCCGTGTTGATCGACACCTTGTCGGCCCCGGCCAGCAGCAGGCGGCGCACGTCCTCCACCTGCCGCACCCCGCCCCCCACCGTGAAGGGCATGAAGCAGGCCGCGGCCGTGCGCGCCACCACGTCGAGGATGATGCCGCGCTGCTCGTGGCTCGCCGTGATGTCGAGGAAGCAGAGTTCGTCCGCGCCTTGCGCGTCATAGACCTTGGCCTGCTCGACAGGGTCTCCCGCATCGACCAGGTCGAGGAACTTCACGCCCTTGACCACGCGGCCGGCATTGACGTCGAGGCAGGGGATGATGCGGGTCTTCAGCATCACGCGGCCAGGAGCTTGAGCGCCGAAGCCACATCGACCCGCCCGTCATAGAGCGCGCGGCCGACGATCACCCCTTCGATGCCGGGCGTCTGCTTGAGCGCCTCAAGGTCGGCCGCACCCCCGACCCCGCCCGAGGCGATCACCGGGATCGACACGGCCTTGGCCAGCGCCGCCGTCGCCTCCACGTTCACGCCCTGCAGCAGCCCGTCGCGATCGACATCGGTATGGATCAGCGCGGCGACGCCGGCATCCTCGAACCGCTTCGCCAGATCGACGGTGGTGAGCGAGGTGGTCTCGGCCCAGCCCTGCACGGCAACGAAGCCGCCCTTGGCATCGATACCCACGGCGACACGGCCGGGATGCGCGCGCGCCGCTTCCTTCACCAGCGCCGGATCGCGCACCGCCGCGGTGCCCAGCACCACGCGGGTGACGCCGGCTTCGAGCCAGCCTTCGATGGTGGCGAGGTTCCGGATGCCGCCGCCCAACTGCACCTTCACCGGCACGGCGCCGCGAATGGCCCGCACCGCTTCGGCGTTCATCGGCTTGCCGGCGAAGGCGCCGTCCAGATCGACGACATGGATCCAGTCGCAGCCGGCTGCCGCGAAAGCCTTCGCCTGCGCGGCGGGCGAATCGTTGAACACGGTCGCCCGCGCCATGTCGCCCTGCTCCAGGCGCACGCAGCGTCCTTCCTTCAGGTCGATGGCGGGATAGAGCGTGAGCCGCGCCATGGTCAGGGGCTCCAGGTCAGGAAATTGGCGATGAGGGTGAGGCCGGTGGCCTGGCTCTTCTCCGGGTGGAACTGCGTGCCCACCACCGTGCCGTCGGCGACGATGGCGACGATGCGCCCGCCATGCTCGGCCTCGCCGATCACAGCTCCATCGTTCTTCGGCACCAGGTGATAGGAATGCAGGAAATAGGCATGCGCCCCCGGCTGCAAGCCCGCGGTCACCGGATGCGGGCGTGTCAGCCGGAGCTCGTTCCAGCCCATATGCGGGACCTTGAGGTGCCTGTCGGCGGGCTCGATATGCGAGACCGAGCCGGCGATCCAGTCGAGCCCGGCATGCGTGCCGTACTCGAGCCCCTCGGTGGCGAGAAGCTGCATGCCGACGCAGATGCCGAAGAAGGGCCGCCCCTTCTTCCGCACCGCCTCCTCCATCGCCTCGGCCATGGCGGAGCGGGCGCGGAGCGCGCCGATGCAGTCGCCGAAAGCGCCGTCGCCGGGGAGCACGATGCGGTCGGCGGCGAGGATCGCCTCCGGCGTATCCACCACCGACACCTCGGCCGCGATGCCGCGCTGCTCGGCCACGTAGGAGAAAGCGCGAACGGCGGAGCGGATGTTGCCCGCCCCGTAATCGACCACCGCGAGCTTCATGGCGCGCCCGGGACCAGGCGATGCGGCGGCCAGTTCTTCAGCGCCGACTGTTCGGCGGCGAGCCGCTTGCCCTGCACGATGCCGGCGAAGGCATAGCCGCGCCGGGCCAGTGCCGCGCGCCACAGGTCGTTCGCCTGCAGCGCGAAGAGCACGGCGACGGCGAGCGCCAGCAGCGCATCGGCATTGTCTCCGAGGCGGAGCACCACGCCGATGACGCCGAGCAGCACGATCGCCACGACATAGGCCAGCAGCCCCCACCACAGCCCCTTCCAGGCGAACCAGAACGGCCCGAGGAAGAAGGCCGGCCAGGAGAAGCCTTCCTTCACCAGCACGATATCGGGCGCCTCCGGCGGTCCGCCGGGGCGCGCCTGCAGGGTCCAGACCCGCATCAGAGCGACCCGCCCAGCACGCCCTTGGTGGAGGGGATCTGGTTCATCTGCCGGGGGTCGATCTCCATCGCCTGGCGCAGCGCTCGGGCCAGGCCCTTGAAGCAGCTCTCGACGATGTGGTGGTTGTTCTCGCCGTACATGTTCTCGACGTGGAGCGTGATGCCGGCCGATTGCGCGAAGGCCTGGAACCACTCCTTGAACAGCTCGGTGTCCATGTCGCCCAGCTTCGGCTTGGTGAAGTTCACCTTCCAGATCAGGTAGGGCCGGTTCGAGATGTCGAGCGACACCCGCGTGCAGGTCTCGTCCATCGGGATGATGGCCGAGCCATAGCGCACGATGCCCTTGCGGTCGCCCAGCGCCTTCGCCACCGCCTCGCCGATGGTGATGCCGCAATCCTCGGTGGTGTGGTGGAAATCGATGTGCAGGTCGCCCTTCGCCTGCAGCTCCAGGTCCATCAGCGAATGGCGAGAGAGCTGTTCCATCATGTGGTCGAGGAAGCCGATCCCGGTGGCGACCTTGTAGGCCCCCGTCCCGTCCAGATCGACCGTTGCGCGCACCTCGGTCTCCTTGGTGCGCCGTTCCACACTCGCGCGCCGCATGGCGCCGCCCTCCGCTGACGAACAATGCGCGGGGCTATAGCAGGAAGGGCGGGGAGGGGCTAGGCGGGGCAGGCCTTGATCCTTCTCCCTCCGGGAGAAGGTGCCCTTAGGGCGGATGAGGGCTGGCGCACGGTCGCAATAGTTGAAACTATTGAAAGCAAGAGCTTCAAGAAAGCCGTCCTCCATGTCCCAGGATTTAAGACAGAATAATATTTCTTTTCATTATCACCAGCTGAATATTGCACGCAGTATGGGGCTTGATTCGGCCATGAAACGCGCAAATATACAGGATATTGAGCTGATTTCCGGTCAGATTAATATTTACCTTCTTATTAGTTTATCCAAAAAGGGCTGAAAAGAAGCCTATGCTTCCACCATTTATTTTGATAAAGACGACAATATATTATCCTGGGAAGGATCAACAATTAATAAGTAAAGGTGGGGATACGGTGGGATACAGTGACACTGCACTTTTTGAGAGGCGCTTGGCCAACCCACTGAATGCTCGGAACCGGTCTCTGCGCCGATCTAGCGTTCCGGCTCAGTCGCCCGCTCGCCAAGCGCGCGGCTAAGATCGCGAGCCGTATGGAACACGGCGATCACCGTCACCTCCTCCGCGCCTACCCGATAGACGATCAGGTAGGGCAGCGACTACCGACAACTCCCTTGTGTCCTGCAGACGGCCGGGCCTGCCCATCTCGGGAAACTGTACGAGCCGGCGGGCACTCGCTGCAATGGCGCCATACACCCTCTGCGCCGCGGCTGGATTGTCGAAGGCGATGTAGTCGATGATGCCGGCGAGATCGCGCGCTGCCGGGTCGGCAATAACGAGCCGCTTCAACGCTCCCAGCCGTGTTTCGCCGCGATTTCGGCGAAAACATCTTCAGCCGGCCGTACACGGCCCTCGCGTGCCGCGGTCAGGCCTTCCCTGATCTTCTCGATCTGCCAAGTCGTGGCATCGAGATATTGCCGGAGCGCCTGGTCGATGATGAAGTCTCGCGATTGCTTGGTCGCTGCGGCGAGCGCGTCGATTTCACCGACGACCTCGCTCGAGGTTCGAACCGTAATCGCTTCCGTGGCCTTGGCTTGGCGCATGGGGCATTCTCCAGCCTTCCGCTGCAATCATACTATAGCGTAGAAGCCGGGGAACGGCCCGCGCGACCCTGCACCATCGACCCGACCCCGCAGTTTCAGTGACGGAATCCCCACCTCCATGGGCTGTCTGGAGCTTCACCATCTGCGACATGACAGCCGTTTCTGCTCGCGGGCGGGCTTAGGGCCCACGGACAGGATGCGGATTTCGCTTTGTCGCGCCATAACTTTAAACTGTAAGGATTTTGATATATACTATTTTTAATCACAGGAGGGCCACATGCCTTACGTTCATCTAAGCGGTTGGGGTGGAGCGCTCGATCACTACAATTTCAGCCAATTCACGGGCTTGGCGTTCTGGCGCACCAAACCAAAGGGGATCCGGATCACGGGAGACGGCGATTACGTCATTCTCAATCCAGGCACTGAAAGCCGGGTTATGATCTATAAGGGCTGGAACGCTGGCCTCTACAAGGTAGCGGCACCCATTCGGCCCGGGATCAAGAAATTCCTAGCGGAAGTGACGGTCGGCAACTTGGCATCAAAGGAAGAGGCCGAAACGCGGGCGCCGTCTTACTTCATCGAAAAGAGCTCGGATCAATTCACACTCGGCATGCCTCAATTACACCCAATGAAATTAGAGGCATACAAGTCCAAAGATAGAATTGCAGTATACACCTGCGAGAGGCTTTTTTCAGACCAGTTTGGAGTTGGAGACGTCTTTATTGCAATCGAATGGACCGGGGACGAGCCCATATATTTAGACTGGGTTACACCGTACTACGACAATAAAGAACTTGAAGGGACCTGACTTTCAATCAGATATCCGTCGGCTCGAAGAACCGCGTCGACAGCCCGTCCACCGTCAGCTCGGCGAAGTTCTGCACCACGCCGGTCGCCTCGCGCCAGGCGCGATAGCCGTCGTAATGCTTGCGGCTCTCCCAGCGCATGACCAGCAGGACGTTGTCGGGCTGCTCCTGGTTGACGGTGACGTCGACGTTGAGACAGCCGGGCTTGTTCCGCGTCTCCGGCAGGGCCTCTCGGAGCGCCTCCAGGGCTGCCGCACCCGTCCCGGGCTTGGCGGTGAATTCCAACAGCACGTAGCAGGACATTCTTCGGTTCCCTCCCGAGGGGCAGCATAGCGGATCGGCCGCATCGCGGCCCGGGCCAGCGGCGCCGCCTCCCTTTTCGCGCAAATATTTCTTGACACGATTGTACTTTATATGTTCTAATATCTTCTTAAGAGAAGGAGAAAGCGGATGCCTGCCGATACCTTGCTCGGTGATTTCGCTGGAGGCGCGCGCAAGGGCTACGATCCGAATCGGCCCCGCGACTGGCACGGCCGCTGGACCGACAGCGGCATGGCAGCCCGGGCGCGGCCATCGTACCGATCAAGGATCCGGGCAAGCCGCCCAATCACAACCCCTCGCCCCGCCCGAGCCGCGAGGAGTGCAACAGGCAATGGGAGGATGCCGCCGCCACCTGCAAGGCACTGGCGAAGGCAGGACAGATCCGCCCGGGCAGCCCCTGGGGCGCCACGCCATCCGATTGCGAAAGCGGACTGGTCAGTGAAGCCTGCGGCGGCAACAAGAACCTATGGACCCCGATCGAACGCTTCAAGCGGAACCCCGGCGGCAAGCGGCGGCGCTGACAGGAGGATGATCATGGCAAAGCGGGACACGTCCTGGATCGACGAGCATCCGGTGATCGCGGCACTGGCGATGTTCTGGGAAGGCGACGCCGCCGACCGCGCGGATGCCGTGGAGATCGTCGAGGACTGGATCGAAGCGCATCCGGAAGATCCGCTCGGCTACGGAACCCTGGCCGATTTCTACGATCGCAGCGGGCGTGTCGTGCTGGCCCGGATGCATATCGATCGCTGCGTCCAACTGGCACCGGGCAAGGCCCTCCTCCTGGTATGAGCGTGGCCGCTTTCTCTGGAAGCACGGCCGGCTCGAAGAGGCGATCCCCGACTTCATGCGCGCGGCGGAACTCGATGCCGGGGTGAAGTTCTATGATTGGCGGCCGCAGTTCATGATCGCCGACTGTCTGCGCCGGTTGCACCGCCCGAAGCAGGCGCTCGAGTGGCTCGGCCGCATTCCGGCGGACTGGGCCTGGCGCGGCTGGGACGGTGCCGATTCGATGACACGCGATGGCATGATCCGGCTGATCAACTGGGCGCCGTTCCGCGACGGAAAGGACTGACGGTCCGACCCGGCACGCGGCCTGAACTCGCTCCCCGACGTTTTATGGAAGCGCTGGGGATGGTCATTGTGAATCCCGTTACATGAACGCGCTCCGATCAGGGCGTAGCGTAGGACGCTTGGCTCGGTGCTTTCCGTAAGCGGAAAGAGTTGGCACGAATTGGCTGAAACTGGCGCCGGACTGGCTGTTGCTGGTGCGGCATTGGCTCATTCTGGCGCGAGTTGGCCGGTTTAGGCAGAGTCTCCTTGCGCCGAAGCGCCAGAAATCTTCTTGTGATCAATTACTTACGTCATGACCGAACTTGACCCTGGTATCCGCGTCCCTTCACCGCGACGGCCGGCGGACCGAAGACGCCGCGGGCACTGCGTGATGTCCCGGTCACGTCGAGGCATGGCGATGGCGGGCTGGTGAGCGGACAAAAATGTCCGCACGACATGGCGAAGGTGGCCATATCTGGCCGCGGCCAAATTTGGCCGGCGGCGTTGCAGCGGACAAAAATGTCCGCGACGTCGATAGGTGAGGCGGCCATTTCTGGCCGCTGATGCCCCCAACCGGGATGCGGACAGAAATGTCCGCCTCTTCGTTCAATCATCGATCGCCTGATAGCTGAGCGTCTGGACGACCTCGTTCAGCGCCATGTCGTCCGGGGCGTTCATCAGCCGCTGCAGCATGACGATCGAAACCATCCCCTCATTCGGGTCGGACAACCAGGTGGTGCCATAGCCGCCGGCCCAGCCATAGGCGCCCGGCGCCGCGGCGATACCGTCGCGCCGGTTCACGGTCGCGACGCCGAAACCCCAGCCGCGCCCCTCGCCCGGGATGAAGGGCGAGGCGGCCTTCTCTTCGGGCGTGATCTGGTCGGTGGTCATCATCTGCACCGTCGGGCGAGCCAGGAGGCGGGTGCCGCCGTGCGCCCCGAAATTCAGCATCATGCGACCGAAGGTGAGATAGTCGTCGACGGTGGAGTAAAGCCCGCTGCCGCCGCCGGGCGTGACGGCGGCGCCGGCATCCTCGTCGGGGTTCAGCTTCCCCGTCTTGTCGCGGACATAGGCGGTGGCGAGCCGGTCCTGCTTTTCCGCCGGCACCGCGAAGCCGGTATCCCGCATGCCGAGCGGGGCGAAGATCCGCTCTTCCAGGAAGCGGTCGAAGGGCTGGCCGGCGACGCGCGCGATCAGCACCGCCAGCGCGTCGTAGGCGGTGTGGTAGTGCCAGCGTTCCCCCGGCTGGTGCAGCAGCGGCAGCTTGGCGAAGGCCCGCATCACCTGGTCGGGACTGAGCGCCGGCGGGTTCGGCCCCGGCGCCAGGCCGGCGTCAACGAGCGCCTGCTGGATCGGATAGGTGCCGGGCGGCGCCATGGTGAGGCCCCAGCCGGCCCGGAAGGTCAGCAGGTCGCGCAAGGAGATCGGCCGTTCCGCCGGAACGGTATCGTCCAGCGCGCCGGCGAGCGATTTCAGCACCTTGCGGTCGCCCAGCTCGGGCAACCAGCGGTCGACCGCGTCGTCGAGGCGGATCCGCCCCTCCTCCACCAGCATCATCGCCGCGACGGCGGTGACCGGCTTGGTCATCGAGGCGATGCGGAAGATGGTGTCCCGCCGCATCGGCGCCTTACCGGCGAGGTCTTGGACGCCGACGGCCTCGACATGCACTTCCGCGCCCCTGGCGGCGAGCGCCACGATGCCGGCCACCTCCCCCCGCTCGACATAGCCGCGGAGCACGGGGCCGAGACGGCCGAGCCGCTCCTTCGACAGGCCGCCGGCCATGCCCCTTCTCCTTGCCGGCCGGCTCCCTACTTCCTCCGCCGGTAATGCGCTTCCATGATCTGGTTCCAGGACCCGTCCGCGGCCTGCATGCGCGAGGTGAGCGTGCGGTGGTCGTCGGTGACGAAGGTGATGATGTCCTGATAGGCCGCGGTGGCGCCCGGCTTGCCGAAATCGGGCCCGGTGGTGTTGAGGGTCAACTGCTTGCCGCTGGCATCCAGCTCGCCCTCGTAGATCCACATATGGGTCATCATCGAACCGGCCCAGGTGCCGATGAAGCGCTTCTTCGCCGGATCGTAGCCGAGCGTCATCAGCATCCGCGCCTCGCCGCCGCCGGGCATCTCACCCGAACCGTCGGCGACGACCCAGAGCCCGCCCAGGCTGCGCACGCTCTCCGTCCCCTTGTTCTTTTGCTGCTCGCCCTTCTCGTCGTGGCAGTCGGCCTCGCTCTCCCACTCGCCGACCAGCCTGTGCAGCCACTTGTGCTCCGCTGTGGGTTCGGCGTTCATCATGACCGGCTCCTGTGATATATAACCGACTAGTTAAATACTGCCCCTTGGGACCGCCGTCAAGCATCGGATTCGCCAAGGGAAGCACCGGTGATTAAGGAACCCGCAAGTCCTGCACTCTAGCGTCGCAGCGCTGTCGGGATTTTCGCCTATGCCTGCTCCTAGCCGTCCGCCGCCGCCGCCCAGAAACCTCCACCGCGAGGCGGTGGATTTCCTCGCCTCGCTCGAGAGCCAGATCGTCGGCGCCAAACGGCTGACGGCCGAGGCGGCGCGCGACGTCGCCTCCGGCGCCTTCCAGTCCTATCAACGCTATCGCGAGGCGCTCGGCTCCATCGGTGGCGTCTCCGCCCTGATCAAGGACCGCATGGACGCATTGCCCCCCGAGGCCGAAGCCGCCGTGCGCCGGCGCTTCAACAAGGCCATCGGCGGGCTCCTGGTGGCCGAGATCCGCGCCTCGCTCGACATCTTCCTGTCGCTCGCCGAGACCAAGACCCTCCCCCTCGGCAGCCGGGAGCTGTTCGAGGAGGAACTGGGCCATCTGCTGGAGAAGCGCGAAGCGATCGAGAGCCAGGACTACGCCTCGGTGGTCACCGCCGACACCCAGGAGAAGCTCGAGCAGGCACGCGTCATCCTGGAAGACATCGCCGCCCGCGCGCCGACCCTCATCGCCATGTCGCGGGCCCGCTACAACGCGCGGCGCAACGCGGCCTGAGCGGCACCCGCGGCCCGTGCTTGAGCGCGGCACCCGCCGCCGCTATGTGAATCCGGGATGGCAAGCGCCCCGCGACCGCCCGCTTCCGCTCCCTTCCGGCCCGGCGATCCGGCGCCGGTCTTCGTCGCCCGCGCCTCGTCCAACCCGCGCTATCACTTCGACACGGTGGCCGGCCGCTACATCCTGATGGCCTTCCTCGGCTCCTCGGAACAGCCGGCGGCGATGGCGGCGCTGTCGCTGGTGCACGAGAACCACGCGCTCTTCGACGACGTCCGGCTCGCCTTCTTCGGTGTCTCGGTCGATCCGCGGGACGAGCAGGAGGGACGGCTCGTGCAAATGCTGCCCGGCATCCGCTACTTCTGGGACGGCGACACCGCCGTCAGCCGGCTCTACCGCGCCGCCGCCGACCGGGCGGACGCGCCGGGCCGGATCGACTACCGGCCCTATTGGCTGCTGCTCGATCCCATGCTGCGGGTGCTCCAGCTGGCGCCGCTGTCCCGCCCCGAACCGATTTTCGCCGCCATCCGCGGGCTGCTCGACCGCGGCCTGCCGTCGGGCGATGACAGCCACGCCCCCGTGCTGATCCTGCCGCGCGTGTTCGAGCCGGAGTTCTGCCGCCACCTGATCGGCCTCTACGACACGCATGGCGGCGGGGCTTCCGGCTTCATGCGCCAGGTCGACGGCGCCACGGTCGCGCTGTTCGACGACAAGCACAAGCGCCGCAGCGATCACGAGATCACCGACCCCGCGGTGCAGGAGGCGATGCGCGCCCGCCTCCGGTTGCGCCTGCTGCCCGAGGTGCGCAAGGCCTTCCAGTTCGAGGCGACGCGGATCGAGCGCTACATCGTCGCCTGCTATGACGCGGCCGATCGCGGGTTCTTTCGCCCGCACCGCGACAACACGACGACGGGCACGGCGCATCGCAAGTTCGCCGTGACGATCAACCTGAATGCCGAGGAGTACGAGGGCGGCGACCTGCGGTTTCCCGAATTCGGCCAGCGTACCTACCGGGCGCCGACCGGCGGCGCCGTCGTGTTCTCCTGCTCGCTCCTGCACGAGGCCCTGCCCGTGACCGCGGGCCGGCGCTTCGCCACCCTGCCCTTTCTCTACGACGAGGCGGGCGCGAAGCTCAGGGAACGGAATGCCGCCACCGTCGCCTCGGCCGCCGGCCGATACAGGGCGGATCCGCCGCCCGGAGAGGGCGGACCGCCTGCGGCTTGAACCGGCGGCCCGCGCCTCTTATGTCCTTGGGCCAGCCTCGCTGCACAAGGTTCCCTCCCCGACATGGCAGACAGCACCGCCGAGCTCTGGCACGGCACTACCATCCTTTCCGTCCGCAAGGGCGGGTCGGTCGTCATCGCCGGCGACGGCCAGGTGACGCTCGGCAACACGGTCGTCAAGGCTTCGGCACGCAAGGTCCGCCGGCTGGGCGGCGGCAGCGTCATGGCGGGCTTCGCCGGCGCCACGGCCGATGCCTTCACCCTGTTCGAGCGTCTCGAATCGAAACTCGAGAAGCATCCCGGCCAGCTCACCCGCGCCTGCGTCGAACTGGCCAAGGACTGGCGCACCGACCGCTACCTTCGACGGCTCGAGGCTATGATGGCGGTGGCCGACGCCAAGACCAGCCTGATCCTGACCGGCACCGGCGACGTGCTGGAACCCGAGGACGGGCTGATCGGCATCGGGTCGGGTGGCGCCTTCGCCCTCTCCGCCGCCCGCGCGCTGGTGGACCGCGACGACATGGATGCGGAAGCCATCGCTCGGCGGGCCATGAAGATCGCCGCCGACATCTGCATCTATACAAACGAGAACCTCACCCTCGAGAGCATGGCGACCGCATGAGCACCTCGCTGAGTTTCAGCCCGCGCGAGATCGTCTCCGAACTCGACCGCTACATCGTCGGCCAGCACGACGCCAAGCGGGCGGTGGCCATCGCCTTGCGCAACCGCTGGCGCCGCCAGCAGCTTCCCGATCACCTGCGCGACGAGGTGCTGCCCAAGAACATCCTGATGATCGGGCCGACCGGCGTCGGCAAGACCGAGATCTCGCGCCGACTGGCGAAGCTCGCCGACGCACCCTTCCTGAAGGTGGAGGCGACCAAGTTCACCGAGGTCGGCTATGTCGGCCGCGACGTGGAGCAGATCGTTCGCGACCTCCTCGAGGTCGCCATCGTCATGGTGAAGGAGCGCAAGCGCAGGGAAGTGAACGCCCGGGCCGAACTCGCGGCCGAGGAACGGCTTCTGGATGCACTGGTCGGCGCGGAAGCCTCGGCCGACACGCGCCAGAAATTCCGCAAGATGCTGCGCGAAGGCTCGATCGACAACCGCGAGATCGAGATCCAGGTCCAGGATTCGGGCGGCGGCATGCCCACCTTCGACATTCCCGGAATGCCGGGTGCCCAAATGGGCATGATCAACCTGTCGGAAATGCTGGGCAAGGCTATGGGGGGGCGCACCAAGCCGCGCAAGACCACAGTCGGCGAGGCGGCGAAGATCCTGCTCCAGGAAGAGGCCGAGAAACTGCTCGATTCCGAACAGGTGCTGAAGGAGGCCAAGGCGGCGACGGAGGAGAACGGCATCGTCTTCCTCGACGAGATCGACAAGATCTGCGCCCGGTCGGAACTGCGCGGAGGCGGCGATGTCAGCCGCGAGGGCGTGCAACGCGACCTGCTGCCGCTGATCGAGGGCACCACGGTCGCCACAAAGCACGGCGCGGTGAAGACCGATCACATTCTCTTCATCGCCTCAGGCGCCTTCCATATCGCCAAGCCGTCCGACCTGCTGCCCGAATTGCAGGGTCGCCTGCCGATCCGGGTCGAACTGGAGCCGCTGACGCGCGACGACCTGAAGCGCATCCTGACCGAGCCGGAGGCGAGCCTCGTGAAGCAGTATGTGGCGCTGCTCGGTACCGAGCAGGTCACCATCAGCTTTGCTGAGGATGCCATCGATGCGATCGCCACCCTGGCGGCCGAGGTGAACGACGGGGTCGAGAACATCGGCGCGCGACGCCTGCAGACGATCATGGAACGCGTGCTGGAGGAGATCTCCTTCGATGCGGCCGACAAGCCCGGCTCTTCCCTCACGATCGACGCGGTCTATGTGAAGGCTCACGTCGGTGAACTGGCCTCGAACGCGGATCTGAGCCGGTTCATCCTCTAGCGGTGGATGCGGCGAAGGGGGTTGCAGCATGCGGCGGTTCTGGACGGCCTATGCCGGCGCGGCGGTGGGGATGCTGGTGCTCGACATCCCCTGGCTGTCGATCGCCGGTCCCCGGCTCTACACGCCGCTGATGGGGCATCTGCTCCGGCCCGACTTCGTCGTCTGGGCGGCCGTCGCCTTCTATCTGATCTACGTGGCGGGGATCGTGATCCTCGCGGTCCGCCCCGGCGCCACCTCCAGCCCGGCCGCCGTGATCGGCCGTGCCGCGGTCTACGGCTTCTGCGCCTATGCCACCTACGATCTCACCAACTTGGCCACGCTGAAGGACTTTCCCGTCGTCATCGTCGCCGCGGATCTGCTGTGGGGGACGTTCCTGTCCTCGGTCGCGGCGGCGGTGGCCTTCTGGTCGATGCGCCGGTTCGGCGGCCCGGCTCCCGCCCCCCGCTAGCCCATCGCGCTCAGATGACGGCGGCCGCGATCAGGGCCAGTGTGATGGCGACCATGAAGGCGGTGACCACACCGAAGCCCTGATCCAGACAATGGCGCTGCGATTTGCGATACATGGCGTCCGATCTCCTGTCCCGGTTTGCTCTGTCGCTGGATACGGTTCGTTAGCCATGTCGGAGGGTGCATTCCGTCACGGTTCGGGCGTGCGTTGCGTCACGCCGGAGCGGGGCCGCTGGGAAGGGGCGGAAACGCCGGCGGGAGATTCGCGCGATTTCCGTTGATGTTCCGGAATTGTCTCGCTAAAGTTACCTGAAAAGCAAATACTGGCCCGGCCGTTCCCTTGTCCAGCGTCGCGGAGATCGCCCCTCAGCTTGCCCGTGGCATCGGCCGCCTGTTCCGCGCGGCCGGATTCGCGCATCTGAGCGAATTCCCGCTCCCCGACGGGCGGCGCGCCGATCTGGTCGCCATCGACGCCAAGGGCATCGTGGTCATCGTGGAGCTGAAGAGCTCTCTCGCCGACTTCCGGTCGGACCAGAAGTGGCAGGACTATCTCTGCTGGTGCGATCGCTTCTATTTCGGGGTGAACCCCGAGTTCCCGCGCCATGTGCTGCCGCAGGAGCCCGGACTGATCGTGGCGGATGCCTATGGCGCCGAGATCCTGCGCCCTCCGCCGCTGGCTGTCCTGGCGGGTGCGCGCCGCAAGAGCCTGCTGCTCCGCTTCGCCAACCGTGCGGCGACCCGCCTGTCCAGGCTCGAGGATCCGGAGGGATTCGCACCGTGAACCGGGGTGCCGCGACCGCCATCGGGGCCCTGGCGATCGTGCTGTGGAGCACGCTCGCGCTTCTCACCACCGGGGCGCACGCAGTCCCGCCCTTCCTGTTGACGGCGCTCACCTTCGGGATCGCCTTCCTGGTCGCTTCCGCCTTCTGGATGTTGCGCGGACACAATCCGCTCCGGCGCCTGAAACTGCCGGCCGAGGTCTGGCTGGTCGGCATCGGCGGCCTGTTCGGCTATCACTTTCTCTACTTCCTCGCCTTCCGGCTGGCGCCGCCGGTCGAAGCGAACCTGATCAACTACCTGTGGCCGCTCCTGATCGTGCTGTTCTCGGCGCTGCTGCCCGGCGAGCGGCTGCGCTGGTTCCATATGCTCGGCGCCGGCCTGGGGCTGGTCGGCACCGCCCTCATCGTCAGTGGCGGCGAACTCGGTTTTCGGGCCGAGTTCGCCGCCGGCTACGCGGCGGCGGTGGGCTGCGCCCTCGCCTGGTCGGCCTATTCGGTCAGGAGCCGCGTCTACGGCACGGTTCCCTCGGATGCGATCGGCGGCTTCTGCGGAGCCACCTCCCTGCTCGCCTTCCTGTGCCATTTCGCGCTCGAACCCGCCGGCTGGCCGGAAGGGTCGGCCTGGTCGAGCATCCTCGCCCTCGGCCTCGGTCCGGTGGGCGCCGCCTTCTTCCTGTGGGACCACGGCGTCAAGCATGGCGACATCCGCGCGCTTGGCGCCGCAGCCTATCTGACCCCGCTGCTCTCCACCGGTCTCCTCTTCGCCTTCGGCAAGGCGGAAGCCTCCCCGACCATTCTCGTCGCCGCGGTCCTGATCATCGGCGGTGGCATCCTGGGCGCCGGCGACCTGTTCCGCCGCCGCACCGGCTGAACGGCGCGGTTCCCGGTTGCGGGACGCGGCGGCGCATGCCACGGTCGTCACACCTTAACCCTGTTCCCTGCCGCGAGGAGAGACGGGCCGAGTGCTCGCCTACATCGTCCGAAGACTACTGCTGATCGTCCCGACCCTTCTCGGGATCATGCTGATCAACTTCGTGGTGATCCAGTTCGCCCCGGGCGGGCCGGTCGAGCAGATCATCGCCGAGGTGCAGGGGACCGCGGTCGGCGCCACGGCGCGCTTCAGCGGCGGCGGTGGGGGCGAGACCGGCGGCGGGACGGCGGCGCCCGGCGGTGGCGGCGACACCAACAGCCGATACCGCGGGGCGCAGGGACTGGACCCCGATTTCATCAAGCAGCTGGAACGTCAGTTCGGTTTCGACAAGCCCGCGCACGAGCGATTCCTGCAGATGCTCGGCAACTACCTCACCTTCGACTTCGGCAAGAGCTATTTCCGCGACCGCAGCGTGATCGATCTGGTGCTCGAGAAGCTGCCCGTCTCGATCTCGCTTGGTCTCTGGACCACTCTGATCACCTACCTGATCTCCATTCCACTCGGCATCGCCAAGGCGATGCGCGACGGCTCGCCCTTCGATGTCTGGACGTCGAGCGTGATCATCGCCGGCGCCGCCATCCCGAGCTTCCTGTTCGCCGTGCTCCTGATCGTGCTCTTCGCCGGCGGCAGCTATCTGTCGATCTTTCCCTTGCGTGACATCATCTCGAGCAACTGGCGCGAGCTCGGACCCGTCGATCTGGTGATCGACTACTTCTGGCACATGACACTGCCGATCCTCTCCCTGGTCATCGGCGGCTTCGCAAGCCTGACGCTGCTCACCAAGAACTCCTTCATCGAGGAGATCAACAAGCAGTACGTGGTGACGGCCCGAGCCAAGGGGCTGGGCGAAAACAGGGTGCTCTACGGCCACGTCTTCCGCAACGCGATGCTGATCGTCATCGCCGGCTTTCCCTCCGCCTTCATCGGCATCTTCTTCACCGGCTCGCTCCTCATCGAGGTGATCTTCTCCCTCGACGGTCTCGGCCTCCTCGGCTTCGAATCGGCGCTGAAGCGCGACTACAACGTGATGTTCGCAACGCTCTACATCTTCACCCTGATCGGCCTGGTGATGAATCTCGTCGCCGATCTCACCTATGTCGCGGTCGATCCGCGCATCGACTTCGACCGCAGGGAAGGCTGACCGTGCGGCTCTCTCCCTTGAGCAGGCGCCGGCTCGCCAATTTCCGCCGCAACAGGCGCGGCTTCTGGTCGTTCTGGATCTTCCTCTCCCTCTTCCTGTGCAGCCTGGCCGCGGAGGTGATCGCCAACGACCGTCCTCTCCTCGTCTCCTACAAGGGCCAGCTCTACTATCCGGTTCTCGTCGCCTATCCCGAGACCACCTTCGACGGTATCTTCGAGACCGAGGCCGTCTATCGCGACGCCGTCGTAAAGGACGAGATCGAGAAGCACGGGTGGATCGTCTGGCCGCCCGTCCGCTACAGCTACCAGACGATCAACTACGACCTGCCGGTCCCCGCTCCCGCGCCGCCTTCGGCCGAGAACTGGCTCGGCACCGACGATCAGGGGCGCGACGTGGTCGCCCGCCTGATCTACGGCTTCCGCATCTCGGTTCTGTTCGGCCTGATCCTGACGCTCGCCAGTTCGGTCATCGGGATCATGGCGGGCGCGGTGCAGGGCTTCTTCGGCGGACTGACCGACCTGCTGTTCCAGCGCTTCATCGAGATCTGGAGCGGCCTGCCGCAACTCTATCTGCTGATCATCCTGGCGGCGGCAATCACGCCGAACTTCTGGTGGCTGCTGCTGATCATGCTGCTGTTCTCCTGGACCGCGCTGGTCGGCGTGGTGCGGGCGGAGTTCCTGCGCGCGCGCAACTTCGACTACGTGCGCGCCGCCCGCGCCCTCGGGGTCGGCGATGTGTCGATCATGCTCCGGCACCTCTTGCCGAACGCCATGGTGGCGACCCTCACCTTCATGCCCTTCATCCTGTCGGGCTCGCTCACGCTTCTGGCCAGCCTCGACTTCCTGGGTTTCGGCCTGCCGCCCGGCTCGCCCTCCCTGGGCGAACTGCTGCAGCAGGGCAAGTCGAACCTGCAGGCGCCCTGGCTCGGTTTCACAGCGTTCTTCGTCATCGCGATCATGCTGTCGCTTCTCGTCTTTGTGGGCGAAGCGGTGCGCGACGCCTTCGATCCCCGCAAGACGCTGCACTGACATGGCCCTGCTCGAAATCCGCAACCTCGGCGTCGCCTTCAGGCAGGGAAAAGGCGAGGTCGTCGCCGTGAAGGGCGTATCCCTGGCGCTGGAGCGGGGCAAGACGCTGGCCCTGGTGGGCGAGTCCGGATCGGGAAAGTCCGTCACCGCGCTTTCCATCCTGCAGCTCCTCCCCTACCCCGCCGCGCGCCATCCGGAGGGCTCGGTCCGGTTCGAAGGAGAGGAACTGGTCGGCGCCCCGCCGGAGACGCTCATGCGCATCCGCGGCAACCGGATCGCCATGGTGTTCCAGGAACCCATGACCTCGCTCAATCCGCTGCATACGATCGAGCGGCAGATCAACGAGGTGCTGCTGCTGCACAAGAAGATGACCGCCGGACAGGCTCGGGCGCGGACCCTCGAGCTCCTGCATCTGGTCGGGCTGCAGAATGCCGAGCAGCGGCTGGACGCCTACCCGCATCAGCTGTCCGGTGGCCAGCGCCAGCGCGTCATGATCGCCATGGCGCTGGCGAACGAACCCGACCTCCTGATCGCCGATGAGCCGACGACGGCGCTGGACGTCACCGTGCAGGCCCAGATCCTGGCCCTGCTCCGCGACCTCCAGCGCAAGCTGGGGATGGCGCTGCTGCTGATCACCCACGACCTGGGCATCGTGCGTCGCATGGCCGACGACGTCTGCGTCATGCGCTCGGGCGGGATCGTCGAAGCCGGGCCCGTCGCCCGCGTCTTCAGGGAGCCCGAGCACGCCTATACGCGCCATCTCCTGGCTGCGGAGCCGAAGGGTGTCGCCCCGCCGGCGGGCAGCGGACCGGTGGTGATCGAGGGCGAAGGGTTGAAGGTCTGGTTTCCGATCAAGCAGGGCGTGTTCCGGCGCACGGTCGGTCACGTGAAGGCGGTCGACGGCGTCGACCTTTCCATCCGCGCCGGCGAAACGCTCGCCGTCGTGGGCGAGTCGGGCTCGGGGAAATCGACGCTCGGCTATGCGCTTCTGCGCCTGCAGCGCTCGGAGGGGGCAATCCGCTTCCAGGACAGCCCGATCCAGCAACTGTCCGGGCGCGCGCTTCGCCCGCTGCGGCGGCAGATGCAGATCGTCTTCCAGGATCCCTTCTCGTCGCTCAGTCCGCGCCTGTCGGTCGCCGAGATCATCGAGGAAGGCCTGAAGGTGCACGACCTCGGCGGCACACCCGCCGAGCGGCGGGCGCTGATCGAGCGGACGCTGGTCGAGGTCGGCCTCGACCCCGCCGCCGCGGAACGCTACCCGCACGAATTCTCGGGCGGACAGCGTCAGCGCGTCGCCATCGCCCGCGCCCTGGTCCTGAAACCCCGCTTCATCGTCCTCGACGAACCGACCAGCGCGCTGGACATGTCGGTCCAGGCCCAGATCGTCGACCTGCTGCGCGATCTGCAGGCCAAGCACGGCCTCGCCTATCTCTTCATCAGCCACGATCTCCGTGTCGTTCGGGCGCTGGCGACCGCGGTCATCGTGATGAAGGACGGACGGGTCGTGGAAGCGGGACCGGCCCGGACCATCTTCGAGCGTCCGGCGACGGATTACACGCGCGCGCTGATGCGCGCTGCCTTCGAGCTGGAAGCGACCGAGGGGGGCGTGGTCCGCTCCTGACGGTAGGGAGGAGAGAATGAAGGTCGCCATACTGGGCGCCGGGATCATCGGTGTGACCGGGGCCTACTTCCTGTCCCGCGACGGGCACGAGGTCACCGTGATCGACCGTCAGCCCGTCGCCGGCAACGAGACGTCCTTCGGCAATGCCGGCATGGTGGCGCCCGGCCACGCCTATACCTGGGGATCGCCCAAGGCGCCGATGATCCTGCTGAAGTCGTTGTGGCGCAACGACCAGTCGCTGCGCCTCAAGCTGCAGGCCGATCCCCGCATGTGGGCCTGGTGTCTGCGCTTCCTGCGGGAATGCACGGCAGAGCGGGTGCGCATCAACACGACGCGCAAGGTCCGGCTTTGTCTCTACAGCCAGGAAGCCCTGCACGAGATCGTGGCGGAGACGGGCATTTCCTATCACGCGGTCACCGGCGGGGCGCTCTATCTCTATCGCGACCAGGCCTCGCTCGATGCCGGCGCGGCGAAGATGCGGATCCTGACCGACCAGGGGCTGAAGCTCGACCTGCTCGATCCGGCGGGCTGCGTGCGCGCGGAGCCCGCGCTCGAACTCGGGCGCGACAAGATCGCGGGAGGCATCTTCTCGCCCGGGGACGAAAGCGGAGACTGCAACCTTTTCACCCGCTCGCTCGCCGACCTGCTCGCCGCCCGGGGGGTCGCCTTCCGCTACGACACCAACATCCTGCGGATCGAGCGGGAGGGCGACCGCATCCAGCGCGTCGTGACCGACCGGGGCGAGGTGCGGGCCGACGCCTATGTCGTGTCGATGGGCGTATGGAGCCCGCATGTGGTGCGCCCGCTCGGCATTTCGCTGCCGATCTATCCGGTGAAGGGGTACTCGGTGACCGTTCCGGTCGAAGGAGCGAATCTGGCCCCTCGACTGTCTGGTGTCGACGAGAACAACCTCTTCGCCTGGGCCCGTTTCGGCGACCGTCTTCGGCTGACGGCGACGGCGGAGTTCGCCGGCTATGACACCAGCCACAAGCCGTCCGACTTCGGCGCGATGCTGAACGCGGCGCGCGACCTCTATCCCAATGGCGGCAATTACGAGAAGCCGTTCTTCTGGGCCGGCCTGCGCCCGATGACGCCGGAGAATACGCCGATCGTGAGTGCCACCGCCTACAGGAACCTCTTTATCAATTCCGGGCAGGGGCATATGGGTTGGACCATGAGCCACGGCTCGGCCAAGGCGCTCGCCGATCTCGTCGCCGGCCGCCGCCCGGGCATCGATCTAGAAGGCATGACGCTCGCCGCCTGAAGGAGAAGACCATCACCGCCACGTCCCCGACATTCCGCCAGAGATCGCGCTGGGGCGCCGGCCGGGTCGTGCCGGCGGTCGCAGGCGCATGGTGAGCCGGGTTTCGCCGGCCGTTCCGGCCGGTGCCGTCGCCGCGAGTCTCGCGATGCTGGGCGGCGCGCTGTTCTTCCAGCATGTGATGAACCTCGCTCCCTGCGCGCTCTGCATCTGGCAACGCTGGGCCTATGCCCCGCCGATCGCGCTCGGCTTGCTCGCGCTCGCTCTCCCCGGGCTGCGCCGGCCGCTCGTCATCCTGCTGGCCCTGGCATTCCTGCTGGGCGCCGGAATCGCCGGTTTCCATGCCGGGGTGGAGCAGGGCTGGTGGGAAGGCCTGACGACCTGCACGGGGGCGGCCACGAACGCGACCAGCATCGAAGCGCTGCGCGCCCAGTTGCTGGCCGCACCGCCGGTGCGCTGCGACGAGGTGGCATGGTCCTTTGCAGGCGTCAGCATGGCAGGGTGGAACATGCTGGCTCAGACCGCATTCGCCGCCCTCTGCCTGTGGGCGGCGAGGAGAAGTACATGACCGAACCCCGCCATCGGCGCCTGCCGGGTGATCCTTCCCCCGCGACCTTTCGCGAGCGCGCACTCCGCGTCGATCATGCCGGCGAATACGGCGCGACGCGCATCTATGCAGGGCAGCTCGCCGTGCTGGGCCGGCATGCGAGCATTCGCCACATGGCCGAGCAGGAGGCGCGACACCTCGCCGCCTTCGAGAAGCTGGTGGTCGAGAACCGGGTCCGCCCGACGATCCTGCAGCCGATCTGGCACGTGGCGGGCTTCGCACTCGGCGCGGCCACGGCGCTGCTCGGCGAGAAGGCGGCGATGGCCTGCACCGAGGCGGTGGAGCAGGTCATCGACGAGCACTACCGGGCCCAGGCGGACGCCCTCGAGCCCTCCGATACCGCGCTGAAGGAGACGATCGAGCGCTTTCGGGCCGAGGAAATCGAGCACAGGGAGACCGCCGTGGCGGAGGGGGCGCACGAAGCGCCCGGCTACGAAGTGCTCACGGCGGCGGTGAAGCAGGCCTCGAAGCTCGCGATCTGGCTGTCGACCCGGATCTGACGGTCAGGCGCCGCTCACCAGATCGCTGCCGCGGAAGGCCCAGCGCGTCATCCGCCGCTCGAAGGCGGCGCAGATCGCATAGAGCACGACGCCCATCACGGCCACCACGATCAGGCCGGCGAAGACCAGCGGCACGTCGAAGCGGGAGGACGCGGTGAGCATCAGGTGCCCGATGCCTTCGTTCGCCGCCACCGTCTCCGATATGACGGAGCCCACGAAGGCGAGCGTGATGGCGATCTTGAGCGAGGCGAAGAGATAGGGCAGCGAGCGCGGCACGCCCGCCTTCAGCAGCACCTCGACCTTGGAGGCGCCGAGCGAGCGCAGCACGTCGCGCATCTCCGGCTCGATGGTGGCGAGGCCGGTCGCGACGTTCACGACGATCGGGAAGAAGGAGATGACGAAGGCGGTGATCACCGCCGGCAGCGCGCCGACTCCGAGCCAGATCATCAGGATCGGCACGATCGCCACCTTCGGCACCGCGTTGAAGGCGATCAGCAGCGGATAGAGCCCGGAATAGATGAAGGGCGAGGCGCCGATCGCGAGACCGAGCAGAAGGCCGAAGGCGATCGCCAGCAGGAAGCCGGCGACCGTCGTCGACAGCGTCTCAAGACAATATTGCAGGAGGATGTCCCAGCGCTGCAGTCCGACGGCGAAGATGCGCGTCGGCTTCGGCAGGATGATCTCCGGAATCTGGAACAGGATGCAGCACAGCTCCCACACCAGCAGGATGAGCGCCATCGCCAGATAGGGCATGGCGACGCGCAGCCAGTAGCGTTGCGTGTCGGTCATCAGAGCAAAGCCAGGCGAAGGGGGAGCCGGTTCGCCGGCCGGCTTTGCGACAAACCAGGCATCACGCGTGCTCCTGATGGATGCGCTCGCGCAACTCATGCACGATGCTGACGAAGGCCGGTTCGAAGGTGGATTCGAGCGTGCGCGGCCGCGGCAGGTCGATGCTGCGCTTCACCACGATCTTTCCCGGCCGGCGGCTCATCACATAGACGGTGTCGGCGAGATAGACCGCCTCGCGCAGATCGTGCGTGACGAGCACGGCCGTGAAGCGCCGGTCGAGCCAGAGCCTCTGCATCACGCCCCACAACTCCTCGCGCGTGAACGCGTCGAGCGCGCCGAACGGCTCGTCGAGCATCAGGATCTCCGGCTCGTGGATCAGCGCGCGGCAGAGATTGCTGCGCTGCTGCATGCCGCCGGAAAGCTGCCAGGGATATTTGTCGCCGAACCCGCCGAGGCCGACCGATGCGAGGAGTGCATCGGCCTTGGCGACATATTCGGCTTTCGCCGCGCGGAAGCGCCGCTTGTGCGGCTCGACGACTTCGAGCGGCAGCATGATGTTGTCGCGCACGGTGCGCCACGGCATCAGCGTCGAATTCTGGAACGCCATGCCGACGCCCTTGATCGGGCCCTTCACCTTCTGGCCATGCACGACGACCTCGCCCGAGGTCGGCGGCAGGAGGCCGGTGACGAGTTTCATCAGCGTGGACTTGCCGCAGCCTGACGGGCCGACGACGGCGATGAATTCGCCCTTGTCGATGCGCATCGTCGCATCGCCGAGCGCCAGCATGCGCTCCTTGCCAATGCGATAGGCGAGGCTCACCTGGCGAAGATCGACGAGGGGATTGGAAGAAGCGTCCATCGTTCCGTCAGTCCGGGACCGCGCCGGCGGCGAGGTCCCGGATCATGATGCAAGTTCCGCGCAAACGTCTCCAGCGCTTACGGCGCCACCATGCGGTCCGCCTTCGGCGGCAGGTATTTGCTGGAGAATACTTTCGCCGCGTCGGGCGCCGCCGGCAGGCCGAACGCTTCCGCGACGTCCTTCACGGCGCGCTCGAAGCGCGCCGGATCGACGTCGCCCATGCCGTTCGCCTTGACGAAAGGCGTCATGATGTTGCTCGACAGCGACAGCGCCAGGCGCTCCATCTCGAGCTTCTCGTCGATCAGCGGATCGCGCTTCTTCGCCGCGGCGATGCCGACCTGCGGATTGGCGATCACTTCCTTCCACGCCTTCACCGTGGCGCGGATGAAGCCGGTCACGACCTGCGGCTTGTCGGCGAGCTCCGGCGCGATGATGATGCCGTTGCCGTACACGTCCATGCCGAAGTCCGAATATTTCATCGCGACGATGTCGGCCTCGGCGACGTTGCGCGCCTTGAGATCGAGCATCGACGAGAAATAGTGGCCGGAGATGAAATCGACCGATCCCTGCACGAGGCTCTGCTCGCGCAGCTGCGGCGTCAGGTTGACATGCGTGACCGCCTTCGCGTCGAGGCCGACCTTCTTGGCGAAGGCGGGGAACAGGCGGAACGACGCGTCGAACACCGGCGCGCCGAGCTTCTTGCCGGCGAGATCGGCGGGCTTGGCGATGCCGCTCTTCTTCAGCGCGTAGACGCCGAACGGCGGGAAATCGTACGCCATGAAGACGCAGAGAATTTCCTTGCCCGGATTCTTGGCGTTGTACTCGATCAGCGAGTTCACGTCGGCGAAGCCGATCTGGTAGGCGCCGGTGGCGACGCGCTGCAGCGCGCCGGCCGAGCCCTGGCCGGGGTCCATGGTCACATCGAGGCCCTCGGCCTTGTAGTAGCCCTTCTCGAGCGCCACGAGGAACGGCGACGTCGGTCCCTGGAACACCCAGTCGAGCGTGAACTTGATGGCGGTCTGCGCCTGCGCGGCCATGCCGGACGCCAGCGCGGCGACGCCGCCGAGCGCCAGCGCGCGCGCGAAAGTCTTCATCGATCGGATCATCATTCCCCTCCAGAACGGCGTTGCGCCGCTTGCATCGCGCGCCGCGCGCGATCGTCGCCCGGAGCCGGGCGGAAAGGCGCAGTCGACTGCCGAAAAACTCACCATGAAGGCGGTCGGGGCGCAATGCGCGCCTCCGGGATAACTGTCGCTTAGTTGTGCAGAAGGCGCCGTTTGCGCGGGCGGCGCGGCGCAAAACAAAGCGGCCGGCGCCTTGAGGGCGCCGGCCGCTGGGAAATGAGACGGGACGCGGCGAAGACGCCGCGGCCGGACTTACGAGATTTCGATGCGATCGACCTCGAGGCCCTTGCGGCCCTGCTTGGTCGTGTAGCGCACGCGCTGGCCGTCGGCCGGCGTCGCCACCTGGGCGCGGGTCAGCGCGCTCATGTGCAGGAAGACGTCGGCGCCGCCGCCATCCGGGGCCACGAAGCCGAAGCCGCGCTGCTGGTTGAAGAATTTCATGGTGCCGTCGACCCATTCGGCCGGGCCGGACGAGGGAGCGTCGTATCCGCCGCCGCCGCCATAGCCGCGGTCGCGTCCGCCGCCACGATCGCCGTAGCCGCCGCCACGGTCGCCATAACCGCCGCCGCCGCCATAGCCGCCGCCACGATCTCCGTAGCCGCCGCCACCGCCGCCGCGGTCGCCGTACCCGCCCCGGTCGCCCCCGCCGAAGCGCGGCTTGCGCGGCGCTTCCGGCTCGGCGGTCGAGGTGTCGACTTCATGGACGGTCACGACCTGAAGGCCGCGACGGCCCTGTCCGAGATCGACCGTCAGGGTCGAGCCCGGCTGCAGCGCATTGGGGTCGATCCCCTGCACGGCTGAGACATGAAGAAAAACGTCGCCCGTCCCGTCAGACGCCGCAACGAACCCGAACCCCTTTGTGGGGTTGAACCATTTGAGCGTTGCCTTGACGTTCTCCTGGGTGACGACGGGCTGGGGTGAAGGGGAATTACGGCGGTCGAACATGGAACTTTCGCTGGGGGATAGAGCCTTTAACCCCCCATCAATATACCAGATTGACGCGCGGGTCACCTGCGATCATTGCGGGGCAAGGAAAGATTCCCATCTGCGGCGCCTCTTTTTCGGACATTCGCCGGCGATTTCCTTCACAAAGCCGTTTGCGCGGCCTTTCGTTGACAGCGGGCGGGGCCGCGTGTAGCACCCCTCGCGCAGGCGCGGGGATATCCGCGCCTCGCCGTTTTGGGCGTCCCGCATCCGCGGACCTCGCCGAAACGGGAGCCGGGCCCGGCATTCGGGCCCATTCGGTCACGACTGGCAAGAAGCAGGTCGCGGGCGCCCCTTGAGGGCCTCGACGGTTTGCGCCGACAAGGGAACACAACGATGTTCGCAGTCATCAAGACCGGCGGCAAGCAGTATCGCGTCGCCGCCGAAGACAAGATCACCATCGAGAAGCTTCCGGGC